>Ga0114945_10001297_pt1 | contig 15615 bp, 10 predicted proteins | sample OV2TP3_FD_87194 | JGI IMG/M metagenome (GOLD analysis project Ga0114945, IMG submission 87194) | Hot spring microbial communities from Beatty, Nevada to study Microbial Dark Matter (Phase II) - OV2 TP3 | ecosystem: Environmental > Aquatic > Thermal springs > Hot (42-90C) | place: USA: Beatty... | reverse complement strand
CGGGGCTGTCCCGGCTATCAGTTCGGCGATGAATTCTCGCCGAAACTGCGGCACAACACCCCCGGCGTCCTTTCGATGGCCAACGCAGGCGCGGGCACGAATGGGAGCCAGTTTTTCATCACACACGTGCCGACGCCGTGGCTCGACGGCAAACACACCGTATTCGGGCGCGTGATCGAAGGCCAGGACGTGGTCAACAAGATCACCGGCGGCGACCGAATCGAAAAACTGGAGATTCACGGGTCGACCGACCGGCTGTTCGAGGACCGGCGGGAAATACTTAAGAAGTGGAATTCAATCCTGGACGGGAAATAGTATTTTTACTTTTCGAGAATAGTTTCCTTGACCTTCATTCCGAAGTGCCGGCCGGCCTCTTCGGTGAAACCGATGACCTTGTCGCCCTCTTTGAGGTCGACAACCGACCGGGGAATGCCGCCGGGGAGGGTGAGTTTGATGGTTTCGGCGTTCTGCAGAACTAGGGAAACCGTTTCACCGGAATCGGTCTTCCCCTCGATCAACATCATCGGCCGACGCTCGAACTTGGCCCGGCCGACCACCGCCCGCTGGGCGCGTCCGTCATGCCGGACGAGGAGCACCTCGACGCCCGATTCGATTTCAGACAGATATTTTGTTTTCCCGTCCGGAACCTTGCAGTAAGCGTGGACCGCGCCGGCATTGACGCGGAACGGCCGGGACGCGACATACTCGCTCTCCTCGACTTCGGCGTGGACGAGAAAAAACCCCGATGAGCTGTTGCCGACCAGCATGCCCTCTCCCATCTCCATTTTCGTGCAGGTATCGACGCAGACCCGGTCGCCCATGCCGACCTGTTTGATCCGGGTGAGGGTGACGGTTGCGAGCGAGAAAGATTCTTCCATTTCCCGGAGCGCGTCGGCGACGGCGCGGACATTTTTGGCGTCGCCATTTCGGAGGACGACCCCGCGGACGCCCTTTTCGAGTATCCCGGCGGCCAGCCGGGCTTCCTGGGCGTTGGAGACGTAGGTGTAGAGGCCATCGGACTGAGCGACGAGATTTTCGAGCGGGATGATGGTCCAGTCAGTGGTATCGACGACGACGCATTTATGAGCGGCGAGCTGGGCGCAGCGTTTTTCGTCCTCCTTGTTGTGGATTCGGACGATCACGGCCTGATCGCCGCGCCGGAGGTCGCCCGCCGCGTCGGCATCCGGCGCGACGATTTTGATTTTGCCGAGTTTGCGGATCGAATCCGCCTGGCCGGCCTGGGTAAGAAGCAGCGCGTCGACACCGGCCTCAAGACAGGCCGTCACAATCGTTTTGTCCGGCCGGTCGATCTGTACCCAGAGTTCTTTTTTCATGTCACCTGGCTCGGAGGATCTTCTCAGCCTCTTTGACCGATTTTTTGTCATGGACGATCGCCGAGATCGCCCGGATCATCCTGACCGGATCCTTGTGCTGAAAGACGTTCCGGCCAATCGACGCCCCGCGGGCGCCGGCTTGCATGGCGCCGTGCATCATATCCAGAACCTCGACATCCGTCTCCATTTTTTCCCCGCCCGCGATCAGGACCGGGATGGGGCACCCTCGGACGACCTTCCTGAAACTATCGACCGACCCCGTGTACTGGACCTTGACGAGATCGGCGCCGAGTTCCGCGGCGACGCGCGCGGCGTGGGAGACGATGGCGGGATCGTAGGGATCTTTGGCCTTTTCGCCCCGGGTGTACATCATCGCCAGGATTGGCATGCCCCAGGCGCGGGCCTGGGCGCAGGCGACGCCGAGTTGGCCGAGCATTTCCGGTTCTTCGTCAGCGGCGAGATTGATGTGGACCGAAACCCCGTCGGCGCCGCGCCGGAGGGCCTCCTCGACCGTGCACACGAGTACCTTGTAATTGGGTCTGGGTGACATGGAAGTGGATGCGGACATGTGGACGATCAGTCCCACGTCCCTGCCGCCGCCGCGAAATCCGTGTTCGACGATGCCTTTGTGGACCAGCACCGCGTCCGCGCCGCCTTCAACGCATTTGGCGACCGTCTCTCTCATATCTTCGAGCCCCTTGATGGGGCCGAGAGTGAGTCCATGATCCATGGGAATGACAACGCAATTCCCCGTGCGGCGATTGAGGAGCCGCTCAATGCGAATGGCCTTGCCGATCAACATGTCAACCTCCCTGCTTCTTTGATCAAACGAAATAAACCGAAATTCAATAGTTCAACATCCCGGGATGAAAGTCAATGAACAGCACGGTCACGGCAATTGCCGGTCAGTGTTCCTGCAAAGATCGGGGCGGGCACGGCGTGAGGCCGAGGGCGTCGCGCACCATCGTCACGGTGTCGCGCCATTTGGGGCTGAGAATCCGCCAGTCGGCGGGATCCATCACGCTCTCCCGCGTCTGGAGGCAAAAAACGGGCACATTCAGATCCCCGTATCTGGGATGGCCCAGGACCAGATCCTCCCATGGCACGCCCGACGTCACAACAAACTCATCGGTGTCTCTCGATTCGGACAACGACAAGGCAAATCCCTTGTAGACCAGCCGGCCATCCCGGCAACCGTATCGGCCGGCCTTGAGTGTTCCCGGACAGCGAAAGATTCCTTTTTGATTGTTGCAGACGATGATGTTGGATCCTTCGATTTCCGGCAAATCGGCGTTGTACCGCCGGATATCCTCCTGGGAAATGTCGAGTTTGAGAAACTCGGCCACATGAAAAAAACTCAGCGGCACCATATTTTTCATGGCTTGAAAATCGGCCAGGTACTGGGATTCGCCCACCAGCCGGGCATTAATCTCGCTCACGTAGACCGTGTCCGGCACGCCGCGGGAATCGAGCGTGGTGAGAAAATCAATCCCGAAATTTCCCCGGTAACAATTGTTCCCCATCCACCGGCCGACCCGGACCATGATGTCGAGGATGCGGGATTTAAGTTCCGGCGCGATGCCGCGCAGGGAGAAATCGGATCCGCTGTACTGGGTGGGGCTGGTGGTAACGGCCGGATCGCCCACGATCTGGACGCAGGGCTGGGAAAGAACAATTTCGCCGTTGCAAATCGACGCCGTGCAGTTGAGGCTCGGGCCGGGGAGGAACCGGGTGATTTTGACCTGGGTATTGGGGAAATGAGATCCGAGCATCCCGCGTTTTTCCTCGATCATCCGGTTGAAATCGTCCTCGGACCGGATGATGTCCGTTCCGTGCCCGGCCGCCGACAGCGGGACCTGGACGACGAACGCGCCCTCGTATTTGTCAGCCAGCTCGCGGTACCGGATGCCGGCAAAAAATCCGAGCGAGCTTTCCGGGGGAATGGGAATGCCGAGCTGATCGGCGCGCCAGGCCAGGCGGGCCTTGTAATCGAAATAGTTCTGGACGATGACGGGATTTTGCAGGAGGTGGAAGTTGCGTTCCTTGTGGAACAGGAACTCCTGGAGGTCGAGGGTGCTGTTGAAAGCGACAAAACATACATTTTTTTCATCTCCCCAGCCGGCAATGGCGCGGGAAATTTCCTCCTGGTGATCCTTGAGAAAATAAAGATCAAACGCATCGCTCGATCCCGGCCGCACGCGCTTGCCCCGCTCGTATGAAAACACTTTCGCGCCCCAGCCCTCGTCGATCCCGCGCCGAATATCGTCCCCATCATCGTCGCAGATGACCATGGAGACGTTGAGGAAGTGCGAGAGCATGTGAGAGTCGAGACCCGAGCCGCCGTAGTAGACGAAACGCTTATTCCGGAACCAGCTGCGGCGCGAGGCCTCTTTTTTCAACGCGGTGAGACCCGCCAGGGGAGACGCCGACAGCGCGGAAGTCATGGGAGGGTGGGGGTCAGAGCGCATAGCAGCGGTCCGGCCGTTTCGCGGGGTTGCCGCGGATCACGCGCATCGCCCGTTTTCGGGTATCGAACAGGACAGTCGCCAATGTCGCGTGATCGTTGCGAGGGTCGCCTGGGATGCAGAAGAAGCAGAACGGGGCGGATTCGCGGGATCCCAGGAGACTGCGGATTTCGCGGTCTCCGAATTTCGGCCGGCGCGAGATGAAATCGCGGCCGATCCCGTATCGGGTGAGCGTCCACTGCATGTGTCCGGGGCTTTCCATATCGATCAGGTCCGGGTGGAGGTAATGGTTGGTGTGCAAAAACACGCCTCGTGGCCGGCGGAGGGCCATGCGTTTGGCGGAGGTTTCGATATTGACGAATCGGCCGCCCTTAAAGAGGTTGATGCTCTGTCCGAACGACCGGTAATGGGCGCGGGCGATATGGATGGCGGTTCGAAAATCGGGCGCGTCGAGTATGGCGCGAGTGATGAACGTCCGCGGGATGCCGATCCTGCGGTCTCGCGGCGAGAGGTAATTGATGGCATGGAAGAGTCCGTGGGTATTGACCCCCGCGCTCATCCCGGGGAGATATCCGAAATACGCCAGGCACAGAAACCCGCCGCCGGTCGGATATCGGGCGCGGAGCACGTAGACGTCGTTCTGCCCCGCCGTCCAGTCTTCGTTATGTCCGACGAGATAATGGTGATTCCGGGGCACGACGACGGTGGAGCAATTCTCGGCCTTGCGGCTGTAGGGCGCGTCGATTTCGAGCAGTTCGATGTAATTAAGCGCGTAGATGTCGCGGAACGGCACGCCCGCGCCGTGGGCGATGCCGTCGAGTTCCTCGACGTACCGAGGAAACGCCCGAATACTGCGGGCCAGAGACCCGTCGATCGCCTCCTGGAGGCCGCCGAGCCGGCCGGTCCAGTTCGTAGCGAGGAGTTTATTATTGTGCCGCACGTAATGCCGGATCTCGCGCCGAAACCGCCGGCCGATAGCCAGGCCGATATCGTAATTGAATCCCGTCACGTCGAACTCGATCAAGGTGTTCATTGCCGCGGAGTCTAACCTGCGCACAGGGCGGTTGTCCATAGAGTAAGTGGTTCCGGGGAGATTGCGGCATCGTAATGGCTTTTCAGCAGTCAAAGGACGTGATAGCACATGGATTGATGGCTGGACCAGGCGCGTTGATTGAGGGGACGGAACTTCGAAAACGGTTTCAGACCGGCCGAGAGGTCCGGACGATCGTGGATTGTGTGACGATCCGTGTGGATGCCGGGGAATTCATCGCCATCCGCGGGCCGTCGGGCGTCGGCAAGACGACCCTTTTGCATCTTCTGGCCGGAATTCTTCCTCCGGAAGAAGGCCGTGTGTTTTGGAGCGGGACGGATGTGTACGCGCTAAGCGAGCCGGACCGTGACCGGCGGCGCGCGCGGGAGGCGGGAATGGTTTTTCAATTCCACCATCTTCTGCCCGATCTGACCGTCGAGGAGAACATCACCCTGGCGCTCTCTCTGGCGGCTGTGACAAAGGACACCCGCGGCCGGACCGCGGAACTGTTGGGCCGGCTGGGTCTTGAGGCCTTTGCGTGCAGCCGGATCGACCGGCTGTCCGGCGGTGAGCGGCAGAAGGTGGCGGTGGCAAGGGCCCTGGCGCACCGGCCGAAACTTATTTTCGCGGACGAGCCGACCGGCAATCTCGATGACCGCTCGGCCGATTCGGTGCTGCTTCTTCTGGAGGAAGCGCGCAAGACCGACGGGGTGGCGATACTTTTATCGACGCACAACCCGCAAGTCGCCGCCAGGGCCGACCGGGTTCTGGAACTTCAGTCGGGCCGCGTGCCGTGTCCGGGGTAGTTGTCGAGCGGCAGTTGCCGAATGAATAGCCGCCATGCTCTAATCATCCAGACAAGATTTCTCAAGAGACATTCGGGAGGTGTCCGATGACGTGTTGCATCCGCCGTGTCTGCGGCCTGGCGATCTGTTTATCATCGATTCTTTTTCCCGCGCCCGGGCGCGCGGACATCATCGATCAAACCGGCGTGGTCACCCAGGCCGTGGTCTACCGCCGGCAGGCCGAGGTCACGCGTGTCATCGAAGCCGATCTACCGGCCGGATCGCACCTGGTTCGGGTGCCGCTTCCGTCCCATGGCGAGGACGAATTCGTCCGGGCGCGGTCGGACGAGTCGACGCGGATACTGGAGATCAAAGTGGAGCGCGAGCACCAGGCCGCGGTGACCGATGATCAGATCCGGTCCATCGAGGACCGCATCCACGGGATGGAAGTGGAAAAGACCCGGCAGGACCACATCGTCGCCGGCGCCGGCGCCCGGCTCAATCTCTCCAAGGAGTGGAAAACGGCGTACAATGAAAAGCTTGCGAAGGAGACGCTCGCCCAGCCGGTTACGCCGGAGGCGTTCCGAAAACTGGGGGATGCCATTTTTGCCGAGCAGGTGGAATCTCACGGCCGGATTCTGGACGCGCGCGAACGGCAAAGAGAGATCGACCGGCAGCTTGTCGCCCTCCGGGCTGAATTAAACGAGATCCGGTCGCGCCGCAGCACCGTGATCCGGCGGGTCGTTCTGGCTGTTGACCGCAAGGCCGCGGGTCCGGCCCGGCTGGTCGTCGAGTATGCGGCGCCAAACGCCGGCTGGTCGGCCGACTACGACGCCCGGATCGATCCGGACGAGGATCAGATGACGCTTTCCTTTTACGGGCAGATCCGGCAAAACACGGGCGAGCCGTGGTCCGCCGGCGCGCGGGTCTTTGTTTCCACCGGCGATCCCTCGCAGGGCGCTCGAATGCCTACCCTGCAGCCGATCGTGCTGAGTCCGCCGGAAATTTATGAAGAGGCAGAACTGAGGACCTCGCTGAAATCAGAGGTGATGGAGATGTCGAAACCCGCCGCTGCGCCGGCCGCCGCGATGGAGCCTGCTAGAAAAATGAGACAGGTCGGCCGCGAATCCAGATCTCAGCAGGCATCGGACTTCGCGCAGGCGGGTGTATCGGCAGTTTTTGAAGTCCCGAAGTTGACCGATCTGGCAAGCGACGGAAAGACCCACCGGATCCTCATTGCCGAGATGGATCTGCCGGTAAAGCTGAGTTATCGCGCGACGCCTTCGCTTGCGGAGAAAGTCTACCTCTGGGTCGAAGCGTCGAACACCGCCAAGCATCCCCTGATCGCCGGGCCCGCGCAGGTTTTCGTCGAGGGCGCCTATGTGGGCCGGTCGGATCTGCCGACCGTGACGACGGGCGACACCGTTGAGCTGTCCGCCGGTGTGGACGAGCGGCTGAAGGTGAAGCGGGAGCGGCTGAAATCCGAGTCGGGCGACCGGATGTTCGGCAAGAAGATCACGCATCGGTCGGCCTGGCGTGTATCGGTGGAGAATTTCCGCGAGCGGCCCGCCGGCGTGACGGTGATCGAGCGGATACCGACATCGACACACGAGGACATCAAAATCGAGCTGGACGACGTTACGCGCGGCCACCAGATTGACGAAAAGGGCATTCTTCGCTGGACCGACACCGTCCGACCGGGCCAGAAAAAAACGTACGAGTACCGGTTCACCGTCACCGTCCCGCCGGGATGGGAATCGGTACTGGGGCCGGTCCGGTGATTTTTTGCGCGTGGATTTGCAATTTCCCGGAGGCCGATCTTAGAATGCCGGGAAGACTCGATCGGACCTCGATCTAAGGAGACGGCGATGGCAGGCAAAATATTTTTAAACGGCAAGTGGGTGGCCCGGGAGGCGGCGGTGGTGTCGGTGTTCGACCACGGACTATTATATGGAGACGGGGTATTCGAGGGCATTCGCGCTTATGGCGGCAAAATCTTCCGTCTCCGCGAACACGTCGAACGGCTGTTCGACTCGGCCCGCGCCATCCGGCTGGTCCCGCCGTACGATCCGGCAGGCTTCAGCGGCCATATCAAGTCCTCCGTCCGGGAAAATGGTCTCAGGGACGCCTACATCCGCGTGGTGGTGACTCGCGGCGTGGGGGATCTGGGTCTGGATCCGGACAAGTGTCCCAGCCCGACGGTCTTCATCATCGCCGGTTCGATCTCGCTTTATCCCAAGGAGTTCTACGACCAGGGCCTCTCGATCGTGACCGTGCCGACCCGGCGGAACGTTCCGGAGGCGTTGAACCCGCGGATCAAGAGCCTGAACTATCTGAACAACATCCTGGCGAAGATCGAGGGCAAGCTTGCGGGCTGCGTGGAGGCGCTCATGTTGACAGACTCCGGATTCGTATGCGAGTGTACGGGCGACAACATTTTTTGCCTCCGCAACGGCACACTCCTTACCCCTCCGGTCTACCTGGGCGCGCTGAAAGGAATTACGCGCGGCGTGGTGATGGAACTGGCCACGGCGCGGGGGTTGACTGTCAAGGAGGAGCCATTCACGCGGCATGAGTTGTTCACGGCGGAGGAAGTGTTTTTGACCGGGACGGCGGCGGAGGTGGTACCGGTGACGCGGATCGACGGCCGGGTGGTTGGCGAGGGCAAGCCGGGCATCCAGACGCGGGCGCTGATGTCGGCGTTCGGGGACTTGGTGATGCGGGAGGGAGAGGACGCGTATGCAGTGTAAGCGGTGCGGAAAGAATCCGGCCAAGATTCATTTCGCGAAGATCGTGAACAATCAGACGACCGAGTACCATCTCTGCGAGTCCTGCGCGAAGCAAATGAACATCATGGGCGCGAACCACGAGTTTCATCTCGAAAACCTCATCTCCGGTCTGTCTTCGGAGCCGCAGGAGCAGCCCGCGGCCGAGGAGTCGCGTCTCACCTGTCCGGCCTGCGGGCTGACATCGAGCGGATTTAAGCGGTCGGGCCGGCTGGGGTGCGTCAAATGTTACGAGGCATTCCACGACGAACTCATGCCGCTACTCCGGAAAATCCACGGCAGCGCCCATCACACGGGCAAGGTCCCGGCCAAATCGGCCGAATCGGTTTCCCACGGCCGCCAAAGAGACGTCAAACGGCTTCGCAAGGAACTGCGCGAGGCGATCTCCAAGGAGGAATACGAGCGCGCCGCGCGGCTCCGGGACGACATCCGGCAGATCGAGGTCGACACCAAGGTCCACATGGAGGGGGAAAAGGAATCATGACGCTGCCGCTGAACGTGGAAAACATCGGCCGGTGGATGAAAGCCGAGGGCGCGCCGGACGGAGACGTGGTTTTGTCCAGCCGGGTGCGGCTGGCCCGAAACCTGAACGGCCCCGCATTCCCGCACGTCGCCGGGGACGACGCTCTGAAATCCATCCGCCAGCAGGTATCGGCCGCAGCGCAGCAGAGCAAGCTGCTCAAGGGCGCGCACAAAATTCATCTGGATTTATTGAGCGATCTGGAAAAGCAGGTTCTGGTGGAGCGGCATTTGATCAATCAGCGGCTGCTCGAATCGAAGTACGCGTCGGTGATAGTGGAAAAAGATGAGGTCATATCCGTCATGGTCAACGAGGAGGACCATCTGCGGATTCAGGCCCTGGAGCCGGGTCTGGCCATGGTCGACACCTGGCGGATCGCCGACATGCTGGACAACGAGATGGAAACGAGCCTCGACTACGCCTTCCGGCCCGACATCGGATACTGCACGGCCTGTCCGACGAACGTGGGCACCGGCATGCGCGCCAGCGTCCTGGTTCATCTGCCGGGACTGGTTGAGACGAAGCAGATCGACAAGGTCCTCAAGGCCGTGTCGCATCTGGGTCTGGCGGTGCGCGGGTTTTACGGCGAGGGCACCGAACCCATGTCGAATTTTTTTCAGATCTCAAACCAGATCACGCTGTCCCGCGCGGAAGAGGAGATCGTGGACAACATCGAAAAAATCACCCGGCAGATCGCCTCCAAGGAGCGGGACGCGCGCAAGTGGCTGTACAGCGAGAATCACGTTCATGTCGAGGACACGATTTTCCGCGCATGGGGGGTACTGCGGCACGCGCGGCTGTTGTCCAGCAAGGAGGCGATGAGCCATCTGTCGAGTCTCCGGCTGGGGATATACTACAAGTTGATTCCGGACATCACGTCCCAGACACTCAACGAACTCTTCGTGCTCATCCATCCCGCGCACCTGTGCGTCTCCGCCGGCCGGGAGTTGACGGCGGAGGAGCGGGACGTGGCGCGTGCGGAGTTGATCCGGACGAGGCTGAGGATGAAAGTGTCATGACCGGGGGAGGCAATCATGTCCTATAAATTCACGGCCCGGGTACAGAAACTTCTGTTTTTGGCCCAGCAGGAGGCGGAGCGGCACAAGCACAATCTGATCGGGACGGAGCACCTGTTGTTTGGCCTGATCAAACTGGGGTCCGGCGTGGCGCTGGAGATCCTGAAGGACCTTGGGATCGATCTTCAGGACCTGGAAAACGAGATCCAGAACGTGATGAAGAATCAGAAGCGGATTTCCGAGGCGTCGGGGCTGGACTATTCGCCGAACGCCAAGAAGGTGCTGGAGATTTCGTCCGACGTGGCCAAGAGCCTGAAGAACGATTTTGTGGGGACGGAGCACCTGTTGATCGCGATTCTGGAGGAGGGCGAAGGCACGGGCGCGCAGATTCTCAAAAAATATCACATTGACGTCGACGACGTGCGTCTTGCGCTCTACGACCTCTACGGCCTCGGAACCGACGAGGTCCCGGAAAGCGCGGGCGGCGCGGGCGCCGGCGAGGCCCAGCAGCCCGTCGCGGCCCAACAAAAGGGCGCGGCCCCGCAGCGCAAGGGTGTTTCGAAGACCCCGCTTCTGGACGAGTTTGCGCGGGATTTGACCAAGCTGGCGCGGGACAACGAGCTGGATCCGGTGATCGGGCGGGACAAGGAGATCGAGCGGGTGATCCAGATTCTGTCCCGGCGGACGAAGAACAATCCGGTCCTGATCGGCGAGCCGGGCGTTGGCAAGACGGCCATCGTCGAGGGCCTGGCGCACAAGATCGTCGGCGGGAACGTCCCGGAACTGCTGCTCAACCGCAGGGTGCTGGCGCTTGATCTGCCCAGCATTGTGGCGGGCACGAAGTACCGGGGAGAATTTGAGCAGCGGTTGAAAAAGATTCTGGACGAGATCAAGGCCAGCAAGAACGTGGTCCTGTTCATCGACGAGCTGCACACCCTCGTTGGCGCGGGCGGCGCGGAGGGAGCGATTGACGCGGCGAACATATTGAAGCCGCCGCTGGCGCGGGGGATATTGCAGTGCGTGGGCGCCACGACGTTGGACGAATACCGCAAATACATTGAGAAGGACGCCGCGCTGGAGCGGCGGTTTCAGCCGATCACGGTGAACGAGCCGAACGTCGAGGACGCGATTCTGATTTTGAAGGGCCTCCGGGACCGCTACGAGGCGCATCATCGGGTGAAAATCACCGATGCGGCCATCGACGCGGCGGCGAGACTCTCCCACCGATACATCTCCGGCCGGTTTTTGCCGGACAAGGCGATCGATCTGATTGACGAAGCCGGGTCTCGGGCCAGACTGAAAACCACCCTCCTGCCGCCGGAGCTTCGGGCGCTCGAACAGGAACTCGAAAAACTTCTGATCGAAAAAAAAGAGGCGGTCGTGTCCCAGGAGTACGAAAAGGCGGCCAAAATCCGCGACGGCGAAAAAAAGCTTCGGGACCAGATCGAAAAAATCCGGAAGGACTGGAACAAGACCAAGGGCCAGTCGGACGCGGTGGTCGACACCGAAGACATCGCGGCTCTCATTTCGGACTGGACCGGCGTGCCGCTCACCCGGCTGACGGAAGCGGAGTCGGCGCGGCTTCTCCGGATGGAGGAGGAAGTTACCAAGAAGATTGTGGGTCAGGACGAGGCGATCGGGGTGATCGCCAAAGCCGTCCGGCGGGCGCGGACCGGGATGAAGGATCCCCGCCGGCCGACGGGGTCATTTTTATTTCTCGGCCCGACGGGCGTGGGCAAGACGGCGCTGGCGAAGAGTCTGGCCGGATTTTTATTCAGTGACGAGACGAATCTGGTGCGGATCGACATGAGCGAGTACATGGAAAAATTCAACGTGTCGCGCCTGATCGGTTCGCCCCCGGGGTACGTCGGATACGAGGAGGGCGGCCAGTTAACCGAGCATGTGCGTCGGAAGCCCTATTCGGTGGTATTGTTTGACGAGATTGAGAAGGCGCATCCGGACGTGTTCAACATTCTACTGCAGGTCCTGGAGGACGGGCAGTTGTCGGACAATCTCGGCCACACCGTTGATTTCAAAAACACCGTCATCATCATGACCTCCAACCTCGGCGCCCGGGACATCGCCATGGGCAAGCGGCTGGGATTTACCGGCGACGGCAAGACCGAGTTATCCTATGAGCAGATGCGGGACCGGGTGATGGACGAGGTGAAGCGGAAGTTCAATCCGGAGTTTCTGAACCGGATTGACGAGGTGGTGGTGTTCAAGACGTTGGACAACGCGGCATTGCTGCGGATTGTCGACATCATGATCGCGGAGGTCACCAAGCGGCTGCTGGAAAACAAGGTGGAGATGACCGTGACAGACAGCGCGCGGGCGCATCTGGTGTCGAAGGGAACCGACGCCAACTACGGCGCCAGGCCGCTGCGGCGCACGATTCAGCGATTCATCGAGGACCCGCTCTCGGAGAAGCTGCTCAAGCCCGAGAACACCGAACGAACCAAAGTCATTGTGGACATCGCCAACGACGAACTCAAATTCAATTTTGAGTAGAATCCCCTTCCATTCCTCCGGTCCGGCGCAGGTCATCCTGTGGGCCGGCGCGGCCCTGTTTCTTCTCGGGACTCTCTCTCCGGCCGTGGCGGACATTTCCAGGGACTTCAACACCGGCGTCTATCTCTACAAAAAGGGGGAATTCGATCTCGCCGCAAAATCATTCGAATTGATTCTCAGCAAGTACCCCGGCGTTGACCGGACGGACGAAGTGCTGTTCTGGTTCGGCGAATCGACCTACCATCTCGGCAAGCCGGCGGACGCGCTGGGCATCTACAAAAAGCTGATGTCCGAATATCCCCAGTCCAAATTCGCGTTCAAGGGCAGGCTGTCGGCCGGATATGCCGCGCGGAAACTGGGATTGAACCGCGATGCGGTTATTTTTTTCAACGACCTGGCCCGCCATCCGGAAACCGCTGACGATCTGGCGGTCGAGTGCCGGCTCATGATCGCGGACATATATCTCAAAGCCGGCGATGACCTGCAGGCGGAGCAGGAGCTTCGCGAAATTCTGACCATGCCGAAACTGCCGGCCTCCCGGCGGCAGGAGGCGGAGTACGACCTGGGTCAGCTTCTGCTCAGGACCGGCCGGGGCGAGGAGGGCCGGGCGGCCTTTGCGCGCGCCGCGGAGCGGCCTGGTCCCCATCAGGCGGAGGCATGGATGGCGCTGGGTGACGCCGCCTATGCGGAGGGCAAGTACCGGGAGAGTCTGGACTGGTACGAGAAGGTATTCAAGAAAGGCCGCGGCCTCACGGAAGATTACCGGGCGAGGGCGATATACAACGGCGCGTGGTCCTATCTGGGATTCGGCGAGCCGGAAAAGGCGCGGGCGCTGTTTGAGGAGGTCTACACCGAGAAGAAGCTGACCGCCGATCTTCGCGGCGACGCGGCGCTGAGACTCGCCTACCTGGACCGGGAAAAAAGCCGGAAGGCCGAGTCGGATGAGTATGCCCGCGCGGCCGAGCAGATCGCGACCGAGGGCAGTCTGGGCCGGTTGAAGGACGACGCGTTGTTGTTCCGCGCCGAGAGCGCCTTTTTGGAGAAAAAATTTGACGATTCGCTCGGATATCTCGCGCGGGTGGCGGACAAGGGATACCGCGTCCTTCGACTGACCGGCCAGATTTTTTACGAGAGCGGCCGGCCGAGGGACGCGGCGGGATATTTTGAGCGCGCGGCGGTTGCGGCGCCGACCCGGGAGGGTTTGAACCTGAGTTTGTTTGACGTTGCGCAGAGCCATTTCACCGCCGGCAATTTCGACACCGCCGTGGCCGCGCTGGGCCGGATCAAGGATCCGGCGCCGGGACTGGACGAGCGGCTTAAGCCCTTTCTGGCGGACGCGTTATTTCAATCGGGGAATGTGAAGGAGGCGGCGAAGCAGTATGACCGCCTGGCGGCCGAATCGTCCCGGGACACCTGGACGGCCCAGCGATACCGGTACTACACGGCTCTGGCGCATTTCCAGGCAAAAAGTTTCTCACAGGCTTCTAAAGTCCTCGACCGGTATTTCGATATCCTCGCCAGGGACTGGCGCCTGCCGGCGGGCGCGGATCTTTCGGTGATCCACGGCGATTCGGTCGCGGCCGCCGCCATGATTCTCAAAGGCGACGTACTTGCGGCCCAGGACAAGGCCGCCGACGCGGAGGCGGCGTATCTTCGCGCCGCGCAGGTCGCCAAATCAGCCGGCCGGGACAATCTTCATCTGGCCTATTCCCATCTCGTCGATTTCTCCATTAAATCCTCAAAAGACCGGCTCGCCGTCTACGTCGAGCAAATGGTTCGCGCCGCGCTTCTGCCGCCGGATACGCGGACGTACGCATTTGTGATTGACCGTCTGTATGAAGCCGAGCAGTACCGGACGATGATGAAATACACAGCGGAGATCCTGAAGCTGTTTCCGGCGGCGTCGGCGGTATTCGGAAACGCCGCGTACTACGAAATGATGGCGAACCACAAGCGCGGCGACCAAGCGGCTGCGGAGCGCAGTCTGGTGGATCTGTCGAAGTGGGTTGCGGAGAATCCGTTGACGGAGATTGCGGAGGAGGCGAATTTCTGGCGCGCGCGATTCGCCCAGTTTCGGAACGACCGCCTCACCGCGAAGGCGGCTTTCCTGGCCTATCTGGATCTTCACCCGCGGGGCAAGTATGTATTGGAGGCGCATTTTTCTCTCGGCCTATTGGCTCTGGAGGATGAAAATCCGGAAGCCGCCGACCGGGAGCTGGGGAAAATCCTGGCCGGCAGGACCACGGAGGAGATCCGCAGCCGCACGCTCCTTGCCGATGCCCAGTACAATCTCGTCTCCGTCCGGATCCTTCAGGAGCGCTGGGAGGACGCTCTCACGCTTCTGGAGACACTCTCCTCCGTCGATCCCTACAAATCCGATCCGGCGTTCCTCTACAAACTCGGATACGTCAACGTGACAATTGGCCGCCCGGCGGAGGCCGAGGCGCATTTTCGGAGCGTGATTCAGAAACCCGGCCCGCCAGGGCCGGCCCGGACGATGGACAACGCGATCCACGCTCTTTTTTCTCTCCTGTATCGGGCCGAGCGCTATCAGGAGCTGGAGATCGACTACAAAAAATTCGCCGACCGGGTGCGGGACAAGGGGATATCATCGAGCGTGAAATATCTGATGGGCATGACGTTTTTCAATCTGGACCGGTTTTCGGAGGCCATCCCGTTTTTCAAAAGCGTGAAGCTGCCGGCCGACACGGATCTGATGATGGAATCGGCGATGCGGATCGGCGACTGCGACTACAATCTGAAGCGATACAAGCCCGCTCTGGACCGCTACGCGTCCATCGCCGAGCAGGCGCCGGCCACCCGATGGGGCCGGGAGGCTCAATACGCGGCGGGACTGTGCAAGATCAAGCTGGGTTTTCCGGAGAGCGCGCTGGTGGGATTTGAGCGGTTTTTGCAGGAGAATCCCGATGAGCCGCTGGCCCGGGACGTGGCGATGGAAGCGGCGAGACTGTACGTCGGCCGCGGGGACGCGGACGCCGGGGAGCAGAAACTGGATTTTCTGGAGCGGCGCAAGCTGGACAGCCCGTTTTTGGAGGAGGTACTGCGGATGAGGATACGGATATGGCAAAAGCGCGGTGACGCGGACAAAGTCCTGACGCTGGCCCGGTCTCACCGCGGGGCCTACGGGCCAAACGTGGACGTGGCGAT
>Ga0114945_10001295_pt1 | contig 15626 bp, 15 predicted proteins | sample OV2TP3_FD_87194 | JGI IMG/M metagenome (GOLD analysis project Ga0114945, IMG submission 87194) | Hot spring microbial communities from Beatty, Nevada to study Microbial Dark Matter (Phase II) - OV2 TP3 | ecosystem: Environmental > Aquatic > Thermal springs > Hot (42-90C) | place: USA: Beatty... | reverse complement strand
TTGATGGCCACCACTCGGTTTTCTTTGGCGACCCAGCCGGTTATCCCTTCTCCAGCTTTAAGATTGATTTTGCCCAGCTCCTTTTCGTGGGGGGTCTTGGAGGCCATTAAAACCAGATTGTCCTTTTTATGGTCAAAAAGATAGATGAAAACCGAATCCCCGGTTGTGACCTCGGTCACCGTTTTAACCACCTCTTTTAAGATCCAATGGAGATCCAATTCCGAGCTGGTGATGTCGACGATCGTCCGCAAGATCTTGAGCTCTTGGGGCTGGGAAATAGAAAGTCTTTTGTTTTTGAGGGGAGGGGATTTCATTGCGTCTGGAAAAGCATTTGCAATCTTATTTTCAATCTCCTATACTAAAACTATGAATTATTTTTTAAGTGTCCTTACCTTTTTAGCTTCCTTCCTGCTTTTGGGGATCGGCTTGATCGTGGCGAAAAAAACGCTTAAGAGGGGCTGTTCCCTGGGAGCGGACTGCACGTGCAAGAACGATCCCGAGGCCTCTTCCAAGGAATGCGAGCATCGGATCAAATAGCTTTGGCCTCTTTGTCCCTTGCCAGATTATCCAAACGAATCAAAGGCAATCATCTCTTTGGAAACGCCCAACGAATCCAGCATCTTTTGTACGGCATCAATCATCAAAGGCGGGCCACACAGATAGTATTCGATTTCTTCTGGCTCTGGATGATCTTTAAGATAATTTTCATAGACAACGCTATGAATAAAACCCGTTAACCCCCTCCAGTTGTCTTCCTTAAAAGGCGCGGATAAGGCCACATGGTATTTGAAATTCGGAAATTGTTTCTCGATATTTTCAAAATCTTCGGTATAAAACATTTCTCTTTTGGAACGCGCGCCGTACCAATAGCTGACCTTGCGCTGGGTCTTGAGCGCATGAAAGAGATGGAAAAGGTGGCTCCTTAAGGGCGCCATGCCCGCTCCCCCGCCGATATAAATCATCTCCCGGCCGGTCTCCTTGATAAAAAATTCTCCGTATGGCCCGCTGATAGTCACCTTATCCCTGGGTTTCAAATTAAACATGTAGGAGGTGGCCTTACCCGGTGGCAAGGTCCCGTTATTCGAGGGGGGAGTGGCGATGCGGACATTCAGCATGACAATGCCTTTTTCCCCGGGGTGGTTGGCCAGGGAGTAGGCTCGGAAAATGGATTCGTCGTTTTCCGCCCTTAAATCCCAGAGTTTATACCTATCCCATTCCGGGCGGTATTCCTCCTCAATCAGAAAATCTCTAAAATTGATTTGGTACGGAGGGACGTCGATCTGGATGTAACCGCCGGGCTTAAAATGAAGGGGTTCATCCGAAGGCAGCTCTAGAACCAATTCCTTAATAAAGGAGGCGACGTTGCGGTTGGATCGTACTGTACAGTCAAATTTTTTGATATGGAAGACTTCATCCGGAATGCGAATCTTCATGTCGCCTCTGACCTTGACCTGGCAGGAAAGACGGACGTGATTCTTTTGTTCTCGGCGGGTCAGCTGCCCTGTCTCGGTGGGAAGGATATTGCCCCCACCTTCTAGAACCTGGCATTTGCACAAAGCGCACGTCCCGCCGCCCCCGCAGGCCGAGGGAAGAAGGATCTTGCTGCCGCCTAGGGTAAAAAGCAAATTCTTACCCCGCGACACAATCAGAGGATTGGGATCGTCATTGATTAAAATCTTGCAGCTGCCGGCCTTCACCAGCTTGGCTTCGATAAAAGACAGCAGCCCGACCAAAAGAAGGATAACGCCGGTGAAGACAACGGTGCTGAGGAGAATAAATCCGAGGAATGACATTGTTTATTGAAGAACGCTGATTGGTCACACGTCATAGGTCACAAAGACACATGTTCGATAACCATAAAACAAAATTTTAGCTTCTGACATGTGGCGTGGTGACCTTGTGACTTGTGACCGATCTACTTGACCGTTAGTTTTAACTCTGGAGTGTCTTTACAAGCTGATTCCCGCAAAGCACATGAACCCGATGGACATGAGTCCAGTTAAAAGCATGGTGATCCCGAGCCCCCGAAGGGGACTCGGGATATTGGAATAACCCAGTTTTTTTCGAATGGCGGACATGGCGATAATCGCCAGGGCCCACCCCACTCCTGAACCAAAGCCAAAGACCACCGATTCAGGGAAGTTATAATTTCTTTGATCCATGAAGAGCGCGGCGCCCAAGATCGCGCAATTGACCGCAATCAAAGGGAGAAATATCCCCAGGGCGCTATAAAGCGCCGGCGAGACCTTATCCACCACGATCTCCACAATCTGGACCATGGCCGCAATCAGGGCAATGTAAGTAATAAAACTTAAGAAGCTCAAATCCACATTAGGCAGCCCGGCCCAGCCCAGAGCCCCTTTTTTCAACAAAAAATTTTTGACCGCCCAACTGGCCGGTGTGGTAATGGTCAAAACAAACACAACCGCCACCCCCAGCCCCATGGCGGTCTCCACCTTCTTGGAGCAGGCCAAAAACGAGCACATCCCCAAAAAGAAGGCCAACAAGATGTTTTCCACAAAAATGGATTTTAAAGCGAGGTTAATATAATGTTCCATTTTATTTGCCCCCTTACCGGCCTTCTACATAGCCCGAGATGGACCGCTGAATCCAGATGATGATCCCCAACAAGAAGAATGCGCCCGGCGCCAAGACCATCATGCCATTGTTGACGTATCCTGCCTGATAAAATGACTGGGGAACCACATGATAACCCAACAGGGTCCCGCTTCCCAAAATCTCTCTTATGATTCCCAAAATAATAAGAATGCAGCTATACCCCAGGCCGTTTCCCAGACCGTCCAGAAACGATTTCCACGGTGGGTTGCCCATGGCAAAGGCCTCGAGCCGTCCCATGACAATGCAGTTGGTGATGATCAGCCCCACGAAGACGCTCAACTGTTTGCTGACATCGAACATATAAGCCTTGAGGATCTGATCAATGGTAATGACCAATGTCGAAACCACCGACAACTGCACAATGATACGGATTTTGGAAGGGATATAGTTTCGTAAAAGGGAAATCACCACATTGGACAAGGCAGTCACAGTGGTCAGCCCTATGGCCATGACCAAAGAGGTCTTCAATTGAGTGGTCACTGCCAATGAGGAACAGATGCCCAACACTTGATAGGTGATGGGATTGGCATCCCACAATCCGTCTTTAACAATCTTTCGATTCTTTTTGGATAGAAGTGTCTCTGGCATAGGATTCCTCCTGATAATGAAAAATTATCTTTAGAATTTCCCAGCTCGCTCGAGCTCTCCAGTGCCCACGTGATTTCAATTTATAGTATAGCAATATTTGGCCTAAATTCAAATCCAGCGGGCCTGGCCTATCCTTTTCTGATCTTGCTCAAATACGGCTCATAGGCCCGGATCCATTTGTCCAGCATTTTGGTTACGCCGTTGCTGGTGATCGTGGCGGCGGTTATTCCATCCACGTAATGTTCGGCTTGCTCGCCGTGGTAATGATCCGCCACCCTCCCTTTTACCACGGCAATGGGGGTAAGCTGGTTGGCCTTCTTGGACCAAATCTTTTTTCCCAAAAAATTGTTCTGAAACCAGTCTTTCTCAATCTCCGCGCCCAACCCCGGCGTCTCTCCATGCTTGTAAAACGTGATCCCGCGCACCGTGGTGGCATCGGCCTCCAAGGCAAAATAACCGTACAGGGTGGACCACAGGCCTTGGCCGACGATGGGAAAACAATAGGCTACGATTTCTCCTTCCCCTTCTCCTTCCTTATAAATGTAGAGAGGATGGAGGTTGGGCTCTTTTTCGGTGATCTGGGAGAGTTTTTTCCCTTCCACGGGCCGGCCTTGGTCGTCAACGACGAGTTCTTCGATTTTGCTCTCATAAATCTTTAAGATGTCTTTGGCCGAGGCCTTCGCAGGCACAGGCTCCTTCAAATGCACAGCTTTCAGGATGTTCTTCTTAACATCCAAATTCGCATTGAACTCTTGCTTGGCCTTGAGGCCTTCGGAAACCGCAGCCAGCAAAACACTGCAGACCACACAGACGATAAAGGCGAAGATGAATGTGGAACGATTGCCTTTCAACTCAATCAACCCCCAAATAAAGTAGCGAGCGCTACTCTACTACTTAACTTCTAAGTCTCCTCATCCTCTTTCTAATATGCGCCTCCTCCACAAAATGATCAATGAGAGGCGCAAAGGCGTTCATGAAGAGAATCGCCAGCATGACTCCTTCCGGATAGGCAGGATTGATGACGCGGATTAAGACCGACAACACCCCGATAAGAAATCCGTAAATCCACCGGCCGGCATTCGTGGCAGCGCACGACACCGGATCCGTGGCCATAAAGACCGCGCCAAAGGCAAATCCGCCCATCACCAAATGCCAATGCACTGGAAGAGAAAAGAAGGCTAGTTTCTCCGGTCCCCGAAGAAGATAAAACACACCGCTCATCGCCAGCAATCCCAAAACACACCCTGAGACGGTCCGCCAACTCGCTACTTGAGTGACGAGCAGAAAAACCAACCCCAAAAGGCAGGCCAACGCCGAGGTCTCTCCAACGGATCCGGGGATGAAACCCAGAAACATGTTGTTAAAGCTATAACCGGCCGTGGCCAAGGCCTCAACCGCAGAGCCCCCGCGCGTGGCACCGGCCGCAACCGCCAAGGGGGTTGCCCGCGTATACCCATCCACGGCCACCCACACGGCATCGCCGGAAATCTGCGCCGGATAGGCAAAAAAGACAAAGGCCCGGGCCACGAGCGCCGGATTAAAAATATTAAATCCGGTCCCCCCGAAGATCTCCTTGCCAAAGACCACGCCAAAGGAAATTCCGACTGCCACCTGCCAAAGCGGCATGGTCGGGGGTAAAACGAGGGCATAAAGGATGCCGGTCACCAGAAATCCTTCGTTGATTTCATGCCGCAGCACCACCGCAAATAAAATCTCCCAAAATCCTCCGGCCAGATAGGAAACCAGAATGATCGGCAAGACCTTAGACGCCCCCAACCCCAAGGCATGCCAAAAGCTAACCGCAAGATTCTGGGCCACCAGCATTTGATAACCGGTATTATAAATCCCCATAAAAGTCGCGGGCAAAAGCGCGATGACAACAAAGCTCATCACGCGCTTCATATCCACGGCGTCGCGCACATGGGGAGCCTTTTTCGTGACCTTGCCCGGTGTCAATAAAAAGGTGTCGATCGCCTCGAAGAGGGGATAGAGTCTTGCTAAGGGTTTCCCTTCTCGGAAGTGTTCTTTGAACCTGGTTAAACTCTTCTCTAAGCTCCACATGGGATTCAGTCCTGTTAAATCACAATTTGACAAATCCCAAATCATCCCTCAGATCCCGAGGATTTCTCGATAAATCTTCGGGATCCGAGGGACAAACAATAAACAAAACCGAATTCCCAAAATGACCAAACGGGGAATGATAAGGCTCATTGTCATTATTTTGGGCTTTAGGATTGGTATTTCGGTATTGTCCTTCGACTTCGCTCAGGATGATTCTGGTTCGCTTCCCGCTCACCATCCCGAGCGAAAAGCGAGGGAGAAGGATGGTGAGCAAAGTCGAACCATTTATAATTTGTGTTTTGGGATTTGCGATTTAAATTCCTACCCTTCCCTCTCAATCGTCTCCAATCCCTGCCGGATAATCCCGCCCACATCCGTCTTCGAAGGGCAGGCAAAAGAGCACAGGGCAAAATCTTCCTCATCGCACTCGAGGATCCCCAGTCTCTCCGCTTCCTCGATATCGCCGGAAATGACGGCCCTCAAAAGAAAGAAGGTCAGGATGTCCAGCGGCACATAGGCATCGTAAATGTGATTGAGGACAATGGCGCGCTCGCTGCCGTGGGTATCGGTGTCCAAGGAGGCTTCCTTCTCTGGCAAGAAAGACGATGGAAACGTCTTTGAGAAACTATACCGATGGAGCCCCGGAACCAACCAACCCAGGAGTCTTCGCTTCCCTCCTTCGGGAATCACGGTGATTTGAGTATCATAATAGGAAAGAAACCCCGCCGGCCCCACATCGGTTCCGGTTAAGACACTGCCCGAGATATACCGCATGGTCTCTTTAAAATAGCCCCCTTGCCCCGATCCCATCGGGGCCAACAGGCTCGACAAAGAAGCGCCCAACACGGTCTTCCTATAGGAACGGTTTTCGGCGCCTTCTCCGGTAACGGCGACATAACGATCCGGCGCAAAGACCCCATTGAGAAAAAGAAGGGCGATCCGCAACACCTCTTGAGCCTCGATATACCAGATAATGTCTCCCTTTTTAATCGGATCGATATAATGGATGTGCGTGCTGACGTTTCCCGCAGGATGAGGGCCTTCAAATTTATGGATCTGAACTCCCTTGGCTTCGGTTAAGGCCTGGGATTGGGCATCCTTGTGAAAACACAGATGAACCTGGCCCGGGGTTAAATGCTGAATAATTTCCAATCCGACCTGAAACTCGGCGTGTTTGTCCTTGAGGATTAAATCGACATCCAGGCTCAACGGTTCGGTGCTCATGGCATGGATAAAAATCGATTTGGGGGTATCTCTGGGGTTGGCCACTTTGGAAAAGGGCCGCTGGCGAATGAAAGGCCACAACCCCGCTGTCAAAAGGTGATTCAGGACATCTTGGCGGGAAAGCCTTTTGAGGTTGTCCAGCGTGAACCGCGGGAAAGAAAGGCCTTCTTGCCTCCCATCGGTTTCCACGATCACCTGCAACAGCGCCCTTTTTTCTCCCCGGACAAGGGCAGAGACCCTTCCGCTGACCGGTGAGACAATTTTGATTTGGGGGTTGAATTTGTCTTCGAAGAGGGGGCTTCCCACCTTGACCAGCTCATCCACCTTGACCAAAGGACGAAGCTTCAAGCCTCGAAAATCGGATGGCTTAAGGGCTACTTGGGAAGGAAGGGAGGCTAAGACAACTTCTGGGGTGGCTGCCCCTTTTATTTTAAGATCCCGGCCTCGGCGGATACGGAATTCGCCCATGAGAGACTCCCAGCGCTGTCAGCTTCTGAGATTATTGAGATCTCTGATAGATATTCAGGGATAAGCTTGGGTAATGGGGTAATAACCTGTGCTTGTGGTCCTTATAACTTCAATATTCCCTATTATCTGTCATATCATTACAATCTTTATGCAATATTAGAAGAGGGATACTAGCACACGGCCTTTTTGAAATCAACAAAAATTTAAGATCGCAGATTCTTGATAATCGCCTCCACATCCACGTATTTTTTCACCAAGCGCATGGCGGTTCTGATCTTGTCTTTATCCGTCTTTTCAATCTTGCAAATCAGGGATTCGATCTTGCCGGCCACGGTATAGGTATCCTGGGGCGATAACAAGACCGGGATCTTGCTCTTTTTTAAGAGATTCCCAATTCGCACATCCGGCACCATGCCGCCGGTCAAGATGATCCCCGCGATCCTAAATCTTACCCCACGGCTGATAAGGTGGGTACTGATGGAAACCAGGATGTTATCGATCCGGTCGCCCGAGGTGATGACCAGGGCGCCGTCTTTTAGGTAAGTGATCATGTTCTGCGGCTCCATGGCGGCCACAATCGTATGCCTCACATGGGTATCCAGGAGACCTTTGCCGCATAAAAGCCCCAAGCCCAGCTGGTTCATCACCTGTCGGACCGTAGGAGACTGGAGGACCGGATCCAAGGGAATCACCCCCAAAAGTCTTATGCCCTTATTTTTCAATCCCTGCTTAAGGGTCCGTCTGATCTTGGCGTATTTTTCGGGAAGGACTTTATTGATGATAACACCCAGGATCTCCACATTCTGCAAATCAAAAGAGGCCTTGTTGAGCATAATCTCATCGATGCTCTTGCCGATGCCCCCTTCGGAAATGATAATCACTTGCGAGCCCAAGAGGCTGGCGACATCCGCATTTGAAAAATCAATGACCGAGCCCACGCCCGCGTGGCCGGTGCCTTCAATAATAAGGGCGTCCTTATCGCGGCTCAGCTCCCAAAAGGCCTTTTGGATTTCCCGGCGCAAGGCCTCCTTGTGCGGATGGAAAATATACCGCTCGGTAAAACCGCGCTCCAGGGTGATCGGGCTCATCTGCTTAAATCTCTGCCAACAGTGATAGACCTCTCCCATCAAATAGGAGTCTTTATCCACGTGTCTATCTTTGACAGTCACCACCCGCTGGCCCACCGGCTTCATAAAGGCGGCGCGCAATCCGTGTTCCCGGAAAAGCTTGTACAACCCCAGCGCAATAGTCGTCTTCCCAGCATTCTGATGAATGGCGGACAAAAAGACGTTCTTGATACTTCGATGGCCCCTGCTGCTGTCTTGCGACAGCAAGGCGCAGGGGCCTCTCAGTATCAATCCTGAGCCTGTCGAAGGGTTGATGTTTTTCATTTCTTTTTCTTCATGCTATCGTTACGGCAAAGGATTGATCTTAGCTGGAGGCTGCTGGTCCCTCATTCGTTGCCATACCTGTTCCAACTAGCATTAAGGATAGCTCAGATACGAACTGCCCTTGCAGGTCAACCCTGTATTGTTGGCCCCGTCCACGCTGGTGCCGATCGCTGAAGGTTACTCATTGACGTCGTTGATAACAGGGCCTACTCGCCATGAATTCTCAGATCCACTCAATCGAAACTAGATCCTCTACCTGTTTGAACTCTGGGTCACCCGTCACCAACGTGGCTTCTTGCTTCCGCGCGGTGGCCACAGCAAAACAATCGGCATAGGACAAGGGGTACTTGGCCTTTAGGCGTGCGGCCTCTAACACCAATGGCCATGTGGCAGGAATAAGTGCAATACGAAATAGCGTCAAGGAAGCGAGTATTTCTTCTGCTCGCCGCTCCCCCTCCTTTCTCGCGATGGCGTAATAGAGCTCTCCTGCGTTAATCTCAGACATGAGAAGCGATTGGCGGGATTGCCGTGAGAGTATAAGAATCTTCTCAACTTTCTCAACCCCTGGCTCATCTTTGAAGAACCGTACGAGGGGGAATGTGTCAAGCAGTTTCGCGCGACTCACGATCCCGTTCCTCTCGACGCCATCTCAACAGCTCTGCTGTTGAGGGCCCACGTTTTTTAAGGATTCCTCGATAGGCCTTGATTGGATCCTCTGGAAGGGGTTCCAAGACAATCCGATCAGCCTCCACCCGTAGCATCAAAGGTGTTCCGGGCTTAATATGGAGATCTTCTCGCACTGCCTTAGGAATAACCACCTGCCCTTTCCCTAGCGTTTTAACGATAGTCATATCAGTTCACCTCTATTTAAAAAGTTTACCCATTCTAAATTAGTTTGTCAATATAAAGCAGCAAAACTCTCCTATCAACAGCCGGGCGAGCTAGATGACGGGGGCCGGGTGAGGTGGTTGAGGGCAGCCGGAATCTCATCCGGAAAGTCTACGACCACGACCCCGGCTTCCTTTAACACGCGGATTTTGCTTTCGGCGGTCGTATCCCCCGAGGAAATGATGGCCCCGGCGTGGCCCATGCGCTTACCTTTGGGCGCGGTGCGGCCCGCGATAAAACCCACGATGGGTTTGGTCACTTTAGATTTGATCAATTGAGCGGCGATCTGCTCATCCTCCCCACCGATCTCTCCCACCATCACGATTCCCTGGGTCTGGGGATCGCCCTGGAAAAGTTCCAAGACATCCAAGAATCTCATCCCGATGATGGGATCTCCGCCTAAGCCCACGCAGCTCGACTGACCCCAGTGATTTAAGGTGAGGTTATAAACCACCTCGTAGGTCAAGGTGCCGCTGCGGGAGATCACCCCAACGGGGCCGGGCTCGTGGATGTGCCCGGGCATAATGCCGACCTTGGCCTTCCCCGGAGAAATCACGCCTGGACAGTTGGGCCCGATCAGGCGGGTCCGGCTCTTCTTAAGGCGGCATTGGACCTCGACCATATCGAGAACAGGGATCCCTTCCGTTATGCAAATGACGAGTTCCATTCCGGCTTCGATATCTTCCAAGATCGCGTCTTTGGCAAATTTCGCCGGGACATAGATCGCCGCGGCCGTGGCCTGCGTTTGCCTTTTGGCCTCGGCCACCGTGTTAAAAACCGGAACCCCCAGAATACTCTGGCCACCTTTTCCCGGGGTTACCCCCGCGACCACTTGGGTCCCGTACTCCAGCATCCGCTGGGCATGAAAAGACCCGTCGCGTCCGGTGATGCCTTGGATCAGCACTCGCGTATTTTGGTCAATGAGAATGCTCATTTGTCAAGCTATAGAATATTTGAGGGGTCGGGGAGTTTTCCGACCCCTCATCCTGCCCGCCCTGGCTTTCTGGATGATTGGCGGGCCAGGGAGCGGAGCCGAAGGATCTTTTGCGAAAGACCCTTCGACTCGCCCTACGGGCTCGCTCACCTCGGTGCCGACCTCCCTCGGTGCCGAGTCCCTTTAGCTTTTGCCCCTCGGGACGAAGTCGTCCCGAGGGACTTTAACGCTAGGGACTCGGCCCGAGGGAGCACCAAGGATATAAGCACCTCGGTGCGAGGCAGGGTGAGCCCCGACATAAAAAACTCCCCGATGGCTCAGAATATTTACGAGGGACGTAAGAGGTAAGACGTTAGACGTGTTCGTCCTTCGCCTCACGTCCCTCGTCTTACGTCTAACGTCCTCCTGGCTTCCGCTTCTTACGCTTCCCTTGCTAACTCAACCGCCCGCACCACCGCCTCCCGCATCGAAGCAACCGAGCTGATCCCCTGGCCGGCCAAAAGTTCTTTGGCCTCTTTTTCATTGGTGCCTGTCAGACGAACCACCAAAGGCACTTGGATATCCAATTGCCGTCTGGCCTCTAAAATCCCTTTAGCAATGTCATCGCAGCGGGTGATCCCGCCAAAAATATTGATCAGAACGACTTTTACCTTTTGATTCTTTAAAATAATCCTTAACGCATTCAAAACCTTCTGGGGATTGGAGCTACCCCCCACATCGAGAAAATTAGCCGGATTGCCGCCCAAAAGCTGAATGATATCAAGCGTCGCCATCGCGAGCCCGGCGCCATTGACGATGCAGCCCACGTCGCCCTCCATCTTGACAAAGCTCAGATCGTTTTGTTTGGCATCCAGCTCGTCGGGATCCTCGGAGGCCACATCCCGTAAGGCTTGAAGTTCGGGATGGCGAAAAAGCGCATTGTCATCCAGATTGATCTTGGCATCCGCCGCGTACCAGCTTCCCTGACGGTCAACGACCAAAGGGTTGATTTCGGCCAAAGTGCAATCGTATCGATAAAACAAATCGACCAGGTCCTTTAAGATTTTGGCGCCGATCGCCTGTGCCCGTGGATCCGGGAATAAGTCCTTGAGCCAGGCGCCTTGGGTTAAATCAAATGTTTTCTGACCATTTAGGTACTGCTTTTGGATCTTCTCCGGATGGCTTTTGGCAACCTCCTCGATGTCCACGCCGCCCTCACGGCTAGCGATCACCACAGCATCCCCCTGTAAAGGATCCACCGTGACCGCCAGATACCATTCTCTTTGAATCTCCAAGGCCTGCACAATGAAAATACGCTCCACCTTGAATCCGTGAATCGTCATTCCTTTGAGCAGAGCAAAAGATTTCTTAAGCTCTTCGGGGTTTCGGGCGATTTTGATGCCGCCGGCTTTGCCCCGGCCCCCGGTCAAAATCTGGGCCTTCAAGACCACGGGAAAACCGATATCCTCAGCAATCTTTTGGGCCTCTTCGAGCTCCGTGGCCACACATCCGGAGGAAACAGGAATCCCCGCCTTTTGAAAGATCTCCATTGCCTGATATTCGTGGATTTTCATAAGAAAGATTTTCTTTTCAGCCAAGTTCCCTTATGACATTCCGCATAACAACGTCCAAGGCAGGGCAATTATCCGCTCTCCCAAGCGCCGAATTTCACGCCCTGTATGCACCAAAACCGCACAACGTGTTTCCGGGTACTCTTCAAGAAATAACCTTAATCCTTCGCAATCGGAATATTGAGGCGTCGAGGATAACTTGACCTCGAGTGCCACAAGCCAGCGACCGTGTTCCAAGACAAAATCGACCTCATGGCCGGCTGTTGTCCGCCAGTAAAAAATCTCTGGCCGAGGGACCATCAATTGGGCAAGCACCCGCAGATGATGAAAAATCAATGTCTCCATAAACCCACCCCACTCCCTAGCCATGCTTAAAGACCTCACATCAAAATAACCTGCCAGATAGGCCGCCAAACCGGCATCAACCCAATAAAACTTAGGCGACTTGATCAGCCGTTTTGTCCGGTTGCGCGCAAATGCGGGCAACCGCTGGACAACACAGGTGGTTTCAAGCAAGTTTATATAACGGTGAACACTCGGTTGGGAAATGCCATCCTCTCGCGCCAGATCCGATTGATGGATCAGCTGGCCGCTGCGAAGCGCGACAGACTGCATAACACGCTTAAAATCTGTTAAAGAAGCAACCTGGGAAATCTGCCTGAGATCGCGTTCCAAATAAGTTCCTACATATCCTTCCCACCATCTGGTGACAGCCTCTTCGCCTGACACCTCAAGGAGCGGCGGCATCAATCCTCGGCTAATAACCCTGAAGGGATCTTCATCTTTCCTTTGAATCTCCCCTTCTGTTGGGAGCCTCCCTGCCAATAAATTGCTAAGAATCTCTGGAGCGGGATGTCCAACTGTTTCTCCCAATGCCATGGGCCACAGAGTAAAATAAACGGCCCGGCCAGCCAAAGACTCACTGACCTTCTGCATGAGCAATAAATTGGCCGAACCCGAAAGAACGGCCTGAAACCGACGCCTTCTTTTATCAACTTCCTGCTTTACAGCTGATAATACCGCAGGGACTTTCTGAACTTCGTCGAGAACAACCTGCTCCAAGCCTGCCCAAACGGATTTTGGATCGCGTTCAGCCTGCCCCAGGAGATCAAAGTCATCAAAACTCACATACCGCCATACCCGTGTAGGATCCGCATGACGCAGAAAAGTGCTCTTACCCACTTGACGAGCCCCCGTGATGACCACAACCGGATGGTCTCTTAGGGCCCTTTCGACGCTTGAGGTGATCCAGCGGGGTAAATATTTTATTTCATTATCTGAATTATTTTCATTCACAGTTTGAATATAACACAAATGCCTCTTTTATGCAATTTTTACGGAGTTTATTTTCCCGCATCCGGCAAATATTCCATGAGCTTGGTTAAGGTTTTAAAACCGATGACTCCGTCCGGTTTTAGGCCGTGGGCTTTCTGAAAGGCCTTTAAGGCCTGTTGGGTTTGGGCCCCGGGTCTGCCGTCGATTGTCCCCAGATTCATGCCGGCATGGGATAACGCCATTTGGACCTGACGCATATTGATTTCGCCTTGAAAGACCAGGCCCTTTTTGGAAAACATATTCAATCTCTCCCAAGTCGCCCGATCCACGAGGCGGTTGACCACAAGGTTCTGGTCTTTTTGAAACTTCTCAATGGCATTGCGTGTATGGACGCCCAACTTGCCGTCAATTGCCCCGGGATTGTATCCGTACAGTTTCAGCGTTTTCTGAATTTCCTCGACCCTGGGATTCGGCTCTGCGGAAACCAAATTCCCCAACAGCTCCTTTTCCTCGGCTCCCTCTTTGTAGAGGAGACGGTACACGGCATCACAGCCGGTCAGGGCGGATAAAAGGCAGAAACAGCAAGTCGCTTCTATCAAGGAAAGGGAATTTTTTCGGGTCATCTTCTGGGAAAAGTAGGGTCTGTCCCTACTTTTTTAAATTAAACGCTGCGAAATTTGAAATTAGTTATATCATAAATCGCGCTGGGTTTTCCAATGAAAGTTATTCTGCTTAAAGGATCCAGGTGATGAATCTCCCCAAAGACCTTCCCTTAAGACAACGGCACGTCCTGATTGCGGCGTTTCTTTTCCTCCTAGGGCTCGGGCTCTACGCCAATTCTTTCCAGAATGAGATGTTCTGGGACGACGACGATTTTATCCTGAAAAACCGCTACATCCAAGACTGGAAATATCTCCCGCAATATTTTTCCGAAAATGCCATCGCGGGGCATTATCTTTTGAGCAATTACTGGCGCCCGGTTTTGCTTCTGCTTTTTTCCCTGGAATGGCATCTCTGGCAGGATTGGGCCCCCGGGTATCATATCGTCAGCACCTGTCTTCACGCGGTCGATAGCCTTCTATTATATTGGCTTTTGTTTCTCCTCTTTAAAAATCAGGGGCTGGCTTTTTCGACCAGCCTGATTTTTCTCATCCATCCCGTGCAGACCGAGGCCGTGGTTTATGCGAATGCCGTCAGCGATTCTCTGACAAGCCTTTTTGTCTTTTTAAGCCTGATATCTTATACCCGCCTTCGTCTGAGGCAGCCTCAGCCCTTAAGGCCTTATCTTTCTTTCCCTTATCTTTCCTCCCTGATTCTGTATATCCTGGGGCTGATGAGCAAAGAGACTGCCTTTGTTTTGCCGGGATATCTTTTGCTCATCGAATCCATATTAAAGCAAGGCTCTTCATCCTTCAAAGAAAAGATCCTAACGGCGATCCGTTCGATAGGGCCGTTTCTTCTGGTGGCGGGAGTCTACCTTTGCCTTCGCGCCACTGTTTTAAATTTTAACAACACCTTTAACTTTTACAAAGAAGAAAATGTCTTCACCGCAAACTTTGATGTGCGTCTTTTTACGTTCTTTCGGGTGCTGACCGTTTACTTTGGGCTTCTGTTCCTGCCTTTGGATTTGCACGTCGAGCGGTCTGTGGCGTTGGCGACGTCTTTGTTTTCAGGGTGGGCGGTTGTACTCGGGGCGGGATTGTTCTTGGGGTTGATCTTTTTGGCCACGAGGGAATTCAAGCACCGGCGGGTGGTGAGCTTTGGGATCTTATGGTTTTTTATCGGCCTTTTGCCTTCTTCGAATCTTTTAATCCCGATCAACGCCCTTTTGTACGAGCACTTCCTCTACCTCCCTTTGATCGGGATCTTTCTTGCCGTGATCTCCCGGCCTTGGGAGGCGGCTAAAAGAAAACATCTCAAACCTATCTTAGGCGCGCTCTTGGGCGGGTACCTCGTCTTTTTCTGTGGCCGGACTATCGTCCGGAATCAAGACTGGAAAGACCCCATCACGTTTTATGAAAATCTGCTGACGCATGCGCCCGACAGTTACCGCGTTATCAACAATCTGGGCATGGCTTACGCCGAAGGGGGTTTCCTTCAAAAAGCCGAGGGAACATACCGGAAGGCCATTGCTCTGGACCCCGCCAACCCCGTCGCTTATCACAATATCGCCGGGGTTTATCGAAACAGCGGACGCATCGATCTCGCCATCAAGAATTTTGAGAAGGCCATCCAATTAAACCCCCGGTTTATCTTCTCGTACAAGTCCCTGGCCCAGCTCTATTACGATCAAATCGACTACCTTAACGCCCGCAAAACCCTCGAGCGAGTCCTCCCCTACACCGAAGAAAAAGCAGAAATCCTACACCTCCTGGCGCAAATGGCCTATAAACAGGGAGATTTTGCCGGTGCCCGAGCCTATCTTCAAAAAGCCCTGGAGATTGATCCGCAGAACCAAGCCTTAGAGTCTCTTTTTAAAAAAGTTGAATATCTGCTAAGATGACCTCAAGATAGGCCTCACTTCGTTCGGCACTATCTTCCACAGGGGCTTCGCCCCTATGGCGCTCAGAAATGCTCCTTTCCGTCGCATTTCTTCGCTGTAACCCCTTGGGGGATTGCCTGCAATCC
>Ga0114945_10001294_pt1 | contig 15626 bp, 21 predicted proteins | sample OV2TP3_FD_87194 | JGI IMG/M metagenome (GOLD analysis project Ga0114945, IMG submission 87194) | Hot spring microbial communities from Beatty, Nevada to study Microbial Dark Matter (Phase II) - OV2 TP3 | ecosystem: Environmental > Aquatic > Thermal springs > Hot (42-90C) | place: USA: Beatty... | reverse complement strand
CCGGAGCCTCTCCAAGTTCTCCCGGGCCGGTTGAAACTGCGGATGGCTTTTCACAAGGGTCTCCAGAATCTCTTTGGCTTCTTTCAGATTTCCCTTCTGGATTTGCCAGATCGCCAGATTATTTTGGGCCATCGGGTCCTGGGGATTCAATGCCGCAGCCTTTTGGAAATGCGTCCAAGCCCGCTCCGGTTCATTTAAATAAAGATAATTAAGCCCTAAATTGTTGTGAAGAACGCCGTCGATGGGATCAAGGGCCAAGGCCTCTTGATATTCCTGGGCGGCCTGGATGCGGTTTCCCTGGTCTTCGTAACAATGGGCAAGGTCAAAATGAATTCCTTTGATAAATCCCAAATAAAAGGGTTTAACTTGATCCGATCGTATCCTTTTAAGATAACGGTGCATAATCTCCAGCCCAATTTTATATTCCCGAATCGCCCAATCAAGCTCTTTGTTGAAATAATACGCGCGGGCGAGCAAAATGCGGCCGCGGGCGAAATTTGGCTCAAACTGGACCATCCGCTCAAAAAGAGGGATCTCCCCCCGCCAGAAGGTGTTTTGATGGACGGTCAAAAGGACAAAGATCAAGATCACAAGGGATAAAAAAACCGCCCCAAATTTATAAGCATGCTTTTTAAAAAGGACGGCACCCCCAGCGCCCCCTGCCGAGAGCACAAACAAAAAAAATCCCACGCTGGGCAAATACAAGAAATGCTCGGCGGTCAGAATCAAAGAGTACTCATTGATCAAGGGAATGATATTGAGCGTTGGGAGAAGGCCAATCAAAAACCACACGAGCCCCCCTACGGCGAGACGCCGATTCTCTGAAGACATCGCTCGGATCAGAATAACCAATATCCCCATCAGAACCGTCAAGATCAAGACAGCGCCTATAAAGGGCTTCAGGATATCCGTTGAACGGTAGTAATGAAGACCCAGGGGAAAAAGAAGAATCCTCCCATAGGTTAATAAAGCTGTTGGGATGTGGAGGATCCGCAGAAGGAATTCTTTTGTGGGGGGCTCGCCCAATCCCATGGGGCTTGGGGTCACCATCCCCCGGAAACAAAGATACAACAACACAATCAGGCAGGCCCCGGCTAATCTTAAAAGGCCTTCTCTTTGCTCCTTCCTGCTCTGTTTTCTCAAGGGGCCATTGACCGAAAACAAAAATTCATAAACCGCAAAGAGCAAAGGCAAAACCACCGCCTGCTCTTTGGACAACAAAGCCCCTATTAAGAAAACCGAAGAGATCGAATAGAAAAAAATGCGGGAGAAATTCCCTCGGGCCCTGCCCGCCCTGTACCGTTCTGGTACAGGGGCCGCCTGGATATAAAAAATAAAGCTGATCAATCCCAAAAAAGAAAACAACAAATTGGATACGCCGGCAATGGAAGCCACAGCCTCGGTCTGAACCGGATGGATCAAAAATAGACCGGCAACAAGAAAGGCCAAACCCTTTCGATTCAACATGAGCTCCATCAGCTTATAAACCAGAATGCTGTTGCCGATATGAAGCAGCACATTAAAAAGATGATACCCCCACGGATTCCTTGAGAACATTCGATACTGAATCTTATAGAGGACCTCCAGCAAAGGCCGGTAATAAAAATTGGCAAGGGAAAACGCGGGGGCTTGAGGGGTGGGATTTAAAAAAATCTTTGATAAGTGATCCCACTGGTCAATGCGGGGATTGTTCGCAAGAAAAACGAGGTCGTCATGGACGAAGGGATGAAAAATGGCGTTGGCATAACCCGCCAGCCCGAGACAGAATAAGAGAAAAATAATCTTAGAAAAACTTATTTTGTAACCCACCGGCCGTCTTCCCGCTGAATCTTTTTTCCTGGGGAGGCCTTTTCCCGCTGGACCTCGGCAAAGACCTTCTCGATCGTTTCCAGGGCATCGGTCAAATTGTTTTGCTGGGCAATGGTCTGGTAGATCGTCCTTCGGTCCTTATTTTCAACCTCCGCCAAGGCCCGGGCTTCGGGATGATGCTGCAGGACGTCGACATAACCGCGGTTATTTTCTCCGAGAACGCCCTGGGTTTCAAAGGCCTGGAGTTGATCAAAACGATTCCTTCGATTCTCCAGGGCCGTCTTGACCTCAGGCGTCATCTCCTTGATCTCGTATTGGGCACCCGGTGACACACCCGCCAGAGTTAATAAAAGAAATGCGCTCAATCCGATCCGTTGTGCGGCGTTCCATTTTCGTATCGTCATCGTCTTCCTCCTATTGGGGTTTCGTCTTAAGGCTCTCTTCGGGCTTTTCCCCGCTGACAAAATCTTCGATATTCGTCGCTGTCTGCTGGAGACCTTTAACATCCACCGTGATGTGGGCCTGAATCGTAATGGGTCTTTGAGGATCCCCGACCGCTTTCACCGTGCATCCATAAAACGTTAATAGAAATAAAATCGGAAAGAACCATTCGAGGTTATTCTTGATCATTCCCATCTCCCGTCATTTTTCCTCCCGCCACAATTCTTGGCGGGACGAGGCTCGTCCCGACATATTTTGTCGGGACGGCCTTTTTAATTGGAAGCCTTTGGCGGTCTTTTATTCTCATTGAACGTGATGAATCTCTCAACCCAATCCCCTAGAGGGCTGTCGGTATGAATGTCCATCGTAAGGTTGAGATCAAGATTGAGCCTTTCGCTTTCCAAATCCAGCCTCGTCGTCAGATCCTGGCTTCCTTTGTTTTCGAGCTCCCAGGCGGCCTTGTCAACCGGAATGTCGCCGTCTTTTTTGATCAGATCTTCCAGATCTTTCTTTTGGATGCTCTGGGGGAAATAACCGACGATGGGTTTAAGCAAAGAGGCCTTGATTGCCCCCCCGGGATGAATCCTCACCCCTAACACTAAAGTCTCCAGGCCCTCTTTTTGACCGGCCATACGGATTGCCCCGGACATCTTCCCCTCCGCTTGGGAAAAAAACTGCGCATTCAGGGAGCGCATCTTTTGCAGATCCACATCCTGGTATTTAAGATCAACATTATAGGACAGCAGGGAAAGATCATCCACCGAAATATCGCCGTGCCAATGGCCATCATAACCGGTTGCGGACAAATCCTTAACCTTCAGGCTGTTTCCCTCGCCCTTAAGCAGTCCGGAAATCTCTTCCAGATGCTCAGCCCCCACGAAAAGAAAAGAGGCCTTCATCCGTCCCTGCAAGCGGGGAACTTTATCTCCTCCTAGAATGAGCCTCAAATTGAGATTAAGGCCTTCCACTCTAAAAGGCAGGACAACCAGCCGGGCTTCTTCGACTATGAGCTCCAGACCTTTGTTTTGGTTTCCAAAACCATTAAAGGCTTTTATCTTCAAGAAAGGACAATGGAATTGGTACAGGAGGGTCCCTTTTCTTAAAGTCCCCTTAAGGTCTTCAAACCCGATCTCCTGAAAGAAATGACAATATCGTTTTTTATAGGCGAGCGATTGGACCCGGACCTCAGGCCAATTTCTTTTAAGCCATTGGGAAAGGATGAACCGGGGGAACCACCTTGAGTAAAAAACAGTATAGAAAGCTGCGCTCAAAAAGACAAGAAGTAAAAGCGCCGGGAAGACTCTTTTGGCCATCGAGATAGCGTCCTATTCCCAACCCCGCATGATTTGCTTTGCAAATCAATACTGCGGGGTAAATTCCCCCCACCGTTTTGCTTCGCTTTTGCGCAGCAAAACGAAGCAGTGGGGGTCATTTATGAAATTTGATATTGCGCAGGATGGCGACAAGAGTCGCGAGGCCCACCACAAAAGACAACGACCCCAAACAGACCAGCATGATCGATCTCCACTCCTGCCCGAATCGGGCCGGCCCGCCTCCTTCCACAAGATAGCCGATGACAAGCAAAGCGATGATAACCGCCGACCCGCCGATCAGAAAGATCAAGAGCGCAAAAAGAAAAGAAAGAAAAATCACATAAACGTTATACCAAAAGAGATTGCCTTTGGCCATCTTGCTGGCGGCTATTCCGATTCTTTCCATGATTTCCTCTCTGTAAATGTTTAGCTGATTGAGAAAATTTGAAAGTTCCCCTCCCCTTGTGGGAGGGGTTAGGGGAGGGGAATCGTCGATGGGAATTGTCCTCAATCATCCCCCCTCCCTCACCCTCCCCGCAAGGGGGAGGGAAAGCCGTTGTCGCTCGATCTCCTTTTTCGCAGCCTCAATGCGGTCCTTTAAGTACGGATGAGTCCTGAGGATTAAGGGGACATCCGGCCCCTTCGATTCTTCTTCGAGGATTTGAAATGCCTGTATCATACCATCGGGATCGTATCCCGCCAAGTCCATATATTTGAGGCCCAGGCGATCGGCTTCGTATTCATCCCGGCGGCTGTAGGCGGAGAAGACCAGCGACATCAGGACATTCGTGCTCAAGGCCGCGATCCTTTGGGCCTGCTCTTCCATTGGCACGCTTTTAAAGACAATGGTGCCGATCAAATCGTAACCAAGGGCCGCTTGAAATTTCTTGACCGTATGGCGGGCCGCGCAGTGGCCGACCTCATGCGCCAAGACCGCACTCAACTCGTCGTCGGTCTTCAGCCGATCCAAAAGCCCCGTAAAGACATAGATATTTCCGCCGGGTGTCGTGAAGGCATTGAGCTCGTCTTTCTCAATCAAGAAAAAACGGTATTGATAATCCTGGCGGTCCGAAACCTGAGAGACGCGGGAACCGACTCTTTTCAAACGTTTAAGCTTCGCCTGATCCGGGGACAATCGAAATTCCCTCAGAAGCTTTCGGTGGATATCTTCTCCCATGAGGACTTCTTCGCCGGTTGGAATCACGATGATTTCCCGTCGGCCGGTGGCGGTGTTGTAGGTGCCAAGTGACGCGCAGCCCATCAGAAAGCCCACGGCCCACAACCCAAAGCCCACAACAATCTTTCTATGCTTTCTTAAGAGCCTCATCGCTCGAATTTGACCAGCCCCTGCCACCACCGGCTGCTGTCCCAGGAATTCATCTTTTGCCATAACCTGCGGGCGGTTTCCGTCCGCAGGTAAGCGGGCGCCCGGTTAAAAAACTTTCTGGCCGTCGGATATCCCTGATCCAAATATTCCTTGGCCTGCAGGAGGCACTCCAGGATGTCCGCGTCGCGGGCGGCGAGGGCTTCGGGGGTCTTTTGGCCATCATACTCGACGCGCAGCTTCTTAAGCTCGCCCTTGATTCTTTGATCCAAAAATGCGATTTGATCTTGGAAGACCCGCCTCTCCGCATCCTTAAAATCAATGTAATGATGGCCCATCTTGTGAAGATCGTTGATTCTAGCCTCATGGATATCGTTAAAGAGCGCCATCACCACCACTCGATAAGGATCGAGCCCCTCCCCCTGCGCGAGGCAGAAACCGATCACGGCGCATCGAAAGGAGTGATCCGCGACACTCTCGGGATCTTTGATGCCGGCCACCCACCACCCGCTTCGTTTGATCTTTTTTAAAAGACCCGCCTCAGCGAGAAAATCGAGGACACCTGGAAGAGCCGCTTTAAGGAAGCGTCGTTTAGTCTTTTTTCTTTTTTTGTCTGGCGATTTCATAGGCTAAGATTGCGGTGGCATGGGCCACATTGAACGACATCCCTCGGGGAGAGACCGGGATCGTCAATTCCAAATCCAGCTTATTTTTGATCATCTCTCTTATTCCTTTTTGCTCGGAACCCATCACCAAACCCAGCGGAAAAGGCAAGGGGGTTTCGAAAAGATCTTTTCCCCCTTCCACGACGGTACCCGCGATTGAGAAGCCGGCTTCTTTGGCGTGCTCGATCGCCTGAGCCAAATTAGACACCTGGGTGATCTCCACATAATTCTCCCCTCCGCAGGCGACCCGCAGGACCGCCTCGGTCACCGAAACCGAATCGTGGGTCGGAAGAACCACAGAAAAATTTCCCAGACACCCTAAGCTCCGGATGATCCCGCCCAGATTCTGGGGATCGTTTAAACGATCCAGAAGAATAAGGGTTTTGTTTTTTTCCAAAGCCCTTTCCAGGATCTCATCGTACGCCGCATAATGGAAATCCTCGACGTCCGCCACGATGCCCTGGGTTGTGTGGTGCGACCCGCCTACTTTAAGGAGCTTGGTCTTGGGGACACACACGATAGGAATACTTCCCTTCTTGGCTTTCTGACGAATATACCCCGCATCCGGATGCCCATCCTGGATAAAAATTCTTTTGATCGTTTGCGGATTCGTCCTGATCCTCTCCAAAACCGGATTTTTGCCGTAGAGTCTCATGGCTGGGGCGTTTGTTTCTCACCCCCCACACCCGTCCCTGGCCTGCCAGCCAGGGCAGGCAGGGTGTGGGGGTTCACTGAACTGCTTTCCATTCAAAAAGATTTGTCCAAATCCGACATATCTCACAAAAAATAACCTTCACCAGATGACACACATCCGGCGAAGGTTTCCTTTGAATATAAGCTATCACTTATCTTCTTTCGCTCTTTGGGCCTCCAGCCATATAAATAAATACTGAAGATCACTGGTAAATTTATAGCCTCCCCGGTCGGCATCTTTATCTTCCATCAAAACTCCCAGACTTTTCATCCTGCGCAAAAAATTGTCAAAAACATTGGCCTCCTCGGATTTAAGATTGGCCACGGCGTCTTTTCTTTTAAATTGAGATTCAAAAGGATTATTTGCCAGCTTTCGCAGTATGGACCGATATTTTGGGCTCCGGATAGCATCATAAACCTGCGGCTCTATATATTTCTGGCCAATCACATCCGCCGCCTTCAATACACCTTGAATGGCATCGTGATCATTAACAACATTATCCGCATCCACCTTAAAAACAGCATCGCCAATTTCATGAGCCAGAACGGGGTATCCACCGGAATATTTCCACAGAGTGTCTAATGCTTTATTTTCAATCTGGATGCCGACTTTAGAAAAAGATTGTTTGTAAAACGCACCTGTTTCTTCTCGCGAAAGTTTTTTTATTTCAATGGGATCGAATACCCGGGCCAATGACGGCTGGGACTGCAGTAATTGCGTTCTGCGTTCCGGCAGTCCAACAAGCACAAGAAGCAAAGGCAACGGCTGGTCCGATGTGGCGATTTCATCCACCAAACTTTTCAACCAGTTCGCGAATTCTGTGGAGCCGACAAGGCCGTTGAGATCATCTAGAATCAACATAATTCCTTTTTTATCCCGGCCCAATTGCTGAATTAAACGACGCAGGGAAGAAGCAAATTGATTAACCAGCTGATTTAATTCCTTCTCATCGGCATTAAACTCAATGCTCACCCCGAACAAACCGACTTCTTTGACGTGTTCTCCCAAAAACGATTTAATTTTCTGATGCCACGGCCGGTCTATGTTATCTTTTAATATCTTTTCAAAAATTCTTCGTACCATTTCCTGCATGGAACTGACCCCGCCCAAAAAGACATGAACCCCCAGAATATCTGATTCCTTTTCAGCAATAACTCTGGCCATGCGACAAAGAGAACTTTTACCGATGCCTCTTTCTCCATAAACAAAAATACGCTCGAGCCGGCTGGCGCAGGCAGACCTTGCTTTGTCAACTATGGTCTTAACTTCACTGACCCTTCCAACAAAAAAATCGATGGGTACGGGAATTCCTGGAGTAAAAGGAGAGTATTCTTTCGTCATAACCGGCCTCCACAAAATTTAATTTTAAAAATAACGGCTGTATTCTAACATAGACCTGCCGAATTAATTCAAATAATTTCCTCCTCACACACTCCCCGCCTTGTCCGGGGAGATTCATTTCCTGATCCCCAGCCCTAAATAGAAAAGCGGCTTCAAAATGCTCCACCATCCCACAAAGGGCCGCATCTTCGTATAACCCAATTTTCTCGACGGATAAATCTTGGTGACGGGGACCTCCCTGACCTTGAAACCCAGCGTGAGCGCTTTAAAAAGAAGATACGGCTCCAACTCATAAGTGTCGAGCCATTCTTGATTGAGATTGATTCTTGAGTCTTTCAAAATCGAAAGCTGAAAGGCCCGGAACCCGTTGGTTGTGTCCGTCATGGGTCTTCGGGTGATCAAAGAAAAAAGCCGCGGGTGAAGACGCGTGGCGATCTTCCGGTAAAACGGCATGTCCCCGCCGGTTCCTCCGGATTGAAGATACCGCGAGCCCTGCACCAAATCATAACCCTCTTTCAGAATGGGATCCCAGAGACTGGGGATTTCTTCCGGATTATCTTTATCGTTGCCGGCCATAACGACCAAAATGTCATAATGATTTTCCAGGCCATAACGGATGGCGGTTCGAATCGCCGCGCCCACGCCTTTTCTCTTTTGGTGCTTGATGGTCTCGACCCCTCGGTTTTTAAAGCCGGCGATGATTGATGAACTCTCATCCGTTGAGCCGTCGTCCACGATGAGATAATCCAGCCGGGCCGACGGAGGAGAAATCCTGTTGCGGCATCTTAAGAATCTCTCAATGACGTTCTGGATTTTACCCTGCTCGTTAAAAACCACCGGAGTGACGAGGATTTTAGGCATGAAAGACTATGCTGGGCGCCTGCCCTGTACCGTTCTGGTACAGGGCAGGCAAAAGTGACATTCCTGCTACCAGTAGCAGGAATGTCTGAATTTTAGACAGGAACGGCTGTGATCGACTCCTGAGAACGCATCTGAGCGCTGCGACTGCGCCGGTAGCTTAGACCGCAGCCGCACCGAAGCTGCCGGTTGAGCCTCCGTCCGCACGCGCAGGCGTATCCTTTCAAGACCGCGGGGTTGCCCAAAAAAATGGAATGGCCGGGGACGTCCTTCGTGACCACAGCCCCCGCCCCAATCACCGCATATTCTCCAATCGTGATTCCACAAAGGATCGTGGCATTGGATCCGATCGTTGCGCCCTTTTTGACGACGGTTTTTTCCAGGACCCAGCGGTCTCGGCGGTGGCTGCGGGGATAGCGGTCATTGATGAAAACAGCGTGGGTCCCGCAAAAGACATCGTCTTCGAGGGTGACGCCCTTAAAAACAGCCACGCCGTTCTTTAAGGTCACCTGACTGCCAATGACGACCCCCTCTTCCACAAAACAACCATCGCCGATCTTGCAGTTTTTCCCAATGACCGCACCGTCTTGAATATTGGCAAAAGCCCAGATTCTGGTTCCCTCACCGATTGTCGCGTTTTTTCCCACTAAAGCGTTTTTATGCCGGAAATATTTCATTCACCCTCCCCTAACCCCTCCCATCAAGGGAGGGGAAATAGATTCTGAAATGGCTTCTAAGCAATCTCCACTGGAGTCCCGCGCTTGTCCATGGATTTTTGAATGGCCTCGAGCGTCTTAATCACGTCCAAGGCCTTTTGGGCATCGGCCACCTTCGGTTGAGAATGCTTCAGAATGCACTGGATAAAATACTGATCTTGAATCTTTAAGGGCTCGTTAAATCCAATGTTGGGGATGGTGATGCTGCCCTCTTTCGAGAGGAGCTGGAATTCCCCGTAGTTTTCGTAAAAGACCGAGGTCTTTTCCACGTGTTTGTTGTAAAGTTTGACGGGGCCGACGTTGTCCAGATCATCCCAAACGACCATTTTCTTGTCGCCGACGATCGTGATCTGCCTGACCTTCTTGGGGTCAAGCCAGCTGACATGCATGTTGACCAGAATGTCTTTGGGGTATTCCAAGGTGGCAAAGCTCAAGTCTTCGTGGGAGGTGCCCAAGCACTTTTGTCCCCGGGCAGAAACGCTCAGAGGAATCGCGTCAAACAAATAATTAAAGATCGAGACCTCATGCGGCCCTAGATCCCAAAGGCTGTTGACATCGTAACGGAAAGGCCCCAGGTTCGTCCGCTCGCTGTGGGCGTAGTAGATCCGTCCCAATTCTTTGAATTGGATGTATTCTTTCAGCTTGATGATTCCCGGATTAAAAACGAAGATGTGCCCGACCATCAGGATCTTCTTTTTTTCCCGGGCCAAGGCCTTAAGCATCTGGGCTTCCTTGACGGATAAGGCCAGGGGCTTCTCGCATAAGACGTGCTTGCCGCAGTGAAGGCTCTCTTTTGCCAAAGAAAAATGGGTATTGGTGGGGGAGGCGATGCAGACCGCGTCGATGGCTTTGCTATGCAGAATGTCTTGGTAGTTCGTCGTGGTCTGAAGGTGGGGAAAGAGCACCTTGACGGAGTGCAAACGCTCTCGGCTGAGATCAGCGCACACCACAACGCGCGAATGAGGAAGCTGGGACAAGACCCGGATGTGGTTGGGGCCCCATTGACCACAGCCGATGACACCGATCGTTACGGGTTTTGGGTTTTTCATAATGGAATTGGCCTTTTAAAAATTCTCTCCTAAGATGAGTTTTTTCTGATTCTTTGGTATTAATTTCGATTGCCGTATAACTTGATCAATTCTATCCAAAAATTCTTTAGGCATATGCCCGGTAAACTGGAGGAGATTTTCCCGGAAGCGTTGCTTTAAGATTTCTCGGGAGAATTGATGGATTTGCCGGCAATCAACAACAGTGTCTTTCGGAAAAAAAGGTATGGTTTTAGCGGCTATGCTGATGGCATCATTATTGAACTTGGGGAACTTCAAGTAAAAATCAATATTGGAGGTCGTAATGACAAAAATGACCGGATCGATATGAACATTCCTGCTGATGGCAATAAAATATTTGTAACGTTGACTCCCATCGGGGAATTGTGAAAAAATTCTTATAACCGTACCACGCTTGATTTCTGTACTGTCAAATGCCTCATCGCAAATGTTGTCCGGGATATCAACCATCCCCTTACTCCAAACCTAGAACAATCTCCCAATCTTCCTGTATAGACTCCATATAGGCAAGGGCTTCCGGTTTGGCTTCCGGTTCATCGATGAAGAAAAGACGATAGTCAATCTCCGAATTGGATGGCGACTGGCGCCAGGGGGCTTCTTGATGGGTACGCTCAATGAGCTCGCCAGGTTTAAGGGATCCATATTTTTCCAATATGGCCGTCAGGGCTTCCATTTCAGATTCTGATAAGCATCCAAAATCCGGCTCTCTTTTTAACTGAAAAGTAGGATGGCGCGATAAAGGCGATTTATGGACTTTAAGGAATTGAGTAAACTTTTCCTGATTCGAAATTTCACCGCTCTTCAAATAAACCTCATCACGATTGATAACCTCGTTCATAATATCCAAAGATTTTGAGGGAATCGGCCCATTATCCAGATGATAATAAATATCGCCGATAATTGGCCGACCATATTTGATGAGATGCTCTTTATCCGCATAGTAAAGCAATTTACAAACCTTGAGCTTGGAAAGATCCGGAATTTTCTCGGATGCAAAATAACCTATGCTGGCAATCAACTTATCTAAATCGAATTTAAATCGAACGGCCGGCTTTACAGACTTCATATTTTTCAATCTCCACTATTTTAATATAACACGTTTTTTTTCTCGAGGGCCAAAATGGGACATCCGTAAGAAGTAGGGATATCTTATCATGAAAAGTTGACTCTTATCGAAAAATTTTCAGGAAAACCTCAACAGCGCCTCCCCCGTAAAAATGCTTCGTATTGTACGGGGCCTGCCGGGGCTAATCTTCTAAGAATTTCTAAGAGTATCGGGATGAACTGGTCTATGGTCTGTGCGGGGTCTTCTCTTACGGTCGTTCGATCTTAAGGATTTTATATTTGAGGATTCCCGCCGGGACCGAAATCGAAACGGTCTCTCCGGCTTGGTGCCCCATCAGCCCCTTGCCAATCGGCGAGGCAATGGAAATCTTATTTTCCTCATAGTTTGATTCTTCCGGGGAAACCAGCATGTATTTGCTCTCTTCCTCTGTCTCGAGATCGAGCAGGGTGGCAACCGCCCCAATGAAAATTTTGTCCGAGGGGATATTCTCATTTTCAATGATCCTGACCGAAGCCAGCTTCGCCTCGAGCTCGGCGATTCTGGCCTCGCAGTGCGCCTGGGCATCTTTGGCGGCATCGTATTCGGCGTTCTCTGAGATATCCCCCAAAAGCCGCGCATCGCCGATCGCCCTGGCAATCCGCCGGCGCTCGACGTTTTTAAGCCGCTTGAGCTCGGCGCTGAGTTTTTCGTACCCCTCTCGGGTCAGATAGACTTCCGGCATCTTCTACATCGTCTCCAGGGCCTTCAAGATCACGGGGACAATTTCTTTCAATTCGTTCTTGGAGATCCGCCCGAGCTTCGTAAAGCGCCACTCCTCATCCTGATTTCTATTCTCCCGCGTGATCTGCAGCTTTTTCTCGCCGCCATTGTAAGAAAAAACACCCACCGTGATTTTCGTGTCATCAAATTCTTTGACCTCTTTAAAGGACCCCACATCCAAAGACTTGTCGTATGGCATCTTCTTGTCCTCCTGTGCGTTAAGTATTTTATCCCCGATACAAACCGGGAAGATCCAATCCCGTCATACCCTGCATCTTTCCTAAGACGAGACTCTGCGATTTCTTGATCGCCAGATTCAAACTACGCAAAAGATCATTTTCCAGTCTTTCTTTGCCTTCCGGCCGCAGTAAACCGGAATCAATCTCTATGGTTTTAAAACTCTGCGCGCCGCTGATCACGATCTTGATACCCCCCTCCGAAACCTCCACGGTCTGGGACTCCAGCTCCTGCTTCAATTCTTCCGCCTGCCTTTTAAGCTCCATGAGTTGCTTGAATTTATCAATCATTCCGGAATCTCCTTCTCTTAAAGATGTTTCATCGCATCTGATAGCCAATATCTAAAAGCGTCTTGACCAAAAACGATTTTAGAAACATAATCCCCAGGAAGGCAATAAGGGGTGAAAGATCGATGGTTGCAACCGGCAAAAGCCTGCGGATGGGCTCCAAAATGGGCTCGGTGGTTCGATAGAGAAATCGAACGATCGGATTAAAGGGATCGGGATTCACCCAGCTGATCAAAGCCCGGATTAAAATGAGCCAGTAGGCCAAAAACAAAACGACATCCACGACCTTGGCCAAAGCAATCACAAAATTGCCGACGACGAACATATTCCTCCTCTTATGGTTTAAGGTGATTTCAAAAGATCCTGAACAAATTCCCTTCCAGGAGCTTTTGTTCCAGACGATTCATCAACCGCTTGCTGGTATTGGAAACCCGTTGCAGCTCTTTCATAACATCTTCCATGGCCTGGGCCGCCTTAAACGAGGCCTGGGCGGTCTTGTTGAAAATATCCACCATATCCTGCACATCCAGGGGGTCTTGCCCGATAACAGGCCGTTCCAAATCCAGATAGGGCCCGTATTCGTCGCTGGAGATCTCAATCAATTTGCCCCCTAAAAGGCCTTCGGTTTTAATGGAAAAGTTGGTGCTTTTTCCCAGTTGTTTTTTGTAGCGTCTCAATAAGCTCAGGGTCACCTGGACGCCGCGGCCGTCAATCTTCTCATCCAGAAAATCGATCTTGGCCACCGTCCCCACATTGACCCCGGAAAGACGGATCGGCGCTCCCACGGCCAGGCCCTCCACTCTTTTAAAGAGAACCGTTGCCTGAAGCTTCGGCTGGGTAAAACCCTTTTCAACGCCAATGACCATCACCACCACAACGATGAGAATAATCCCCATGATAAAAAATGTCCCTGCCAGCAATTTCCTTAAGCCTTCTTTTTTATCCATTTTAACCCTCCCCCATCGGGCCGATAAACTCTTTAACCAAAGGATTGTTGGACGCCTCCAGCTGACGGCGCGTCCCGGTGGCCAGGAGCTCTCCCTGATGAATGAGGGTCAGCCGATCGGCGATGCGCAGCGAATTGGGAATATCGTGCGAGGCGATGACGGTTGTGCATTGGAAGCGCCGGGAGATGTCTCTGATGAGATCGGAGATATCGCGGCTCAAGATCGGGTCCAGGCCGGAGGTCGGTTCGTCACAGAAAAGAATCTTGGAATTCAAAATCACGGCGCGCGCCAGGGCCGCTCTTTTTCTCATGCCGCCGCTCAATTGGGACGGATACTTTTCTTCCTCCCCGGCCAAGCCGACGATATCCAGAATATGCTTCACCTTCTCGTTGATCTCCCCCTCCTTGAGTCGAGTATGCTCCCGAAGAGGAAAAGCAATGTTTTCAAAAACATTCATAAAATCGTACAACGCGCCTTCCTGGAAGAGATACCCGATCTGCCTTCGGATTCTTAAAAGTGATTTTTCCGAAAGCCGGGTGATGTCCACGTTGGCTATTTTGATCGTTCCTTGGTCGGGTTTCATCAATCCGATTAGATGCTGCAGCAAAACACTTTTGCCGGCACCGCTTCCTCCCAAAATCACCAGGATCTCTCCTTCGGCAATGGTGAGATTGATATCGTTTAAAATAATGTGTCCATCAATTTCTTTTAAAAGGCGTGAGATTTCAATCATGGCTTGATTGCTTTTTTCTGGAAATACCTAAAACGATTCCGAGCAAATTTGGTGTACAGCCGATCATACGGCCTGATATCGGTCTTCTCGATGAAGAATTGCACGCCCCGGTATTCTCCCACAAGATACACCTCTGAATCCAGCAGATTTTCCACGCCGTCGGTTGGATACCACAGCTCCCCTTCGAATTCGATGGGCTCCCCATTTTGGACCCACGCCGCCTCGATCGAAGGGAACCGGTAGATATCCATTTGTCCTCGATTGGGGATATTTCCCCCCCCGCAGCCGGCCCAAAAGAAGACCCCCAGGATAAAAATCCAACTGCTCATTCGGCCTCTGTTGATATTCACTTGAGCTTGCCTCCTTTACCCCGTAGAGGGGAAGAAAAAATCTCTTTACGGGGTTTACCCCCACACCGTCAGAATAATTTTGGTTAAAATCACATTCGACAAAACCACAAAAATATACGAGAAAGCGACCGCCTGAGTGGTGTATCGGCCCACCCCCAGAGATCCGCCTTTGGCAAAAAAGCCCTGATAACAACAGGTCCATCCAATCAGAATAGCAAAAAAGAAGGTCTTGACAAATCCGCTGAAGAAATCCACATACCCAACGGCCTTCAAGGTCTGCGTGATATAAAACGACCCCGGGATATGGGCCTCGGTTGTGCCGATAAAAAATCCTCCCGCAATCCCGATGACCTCTGAGAAAACGACCAAAATGGGCAGCACAAAAAAACAGGCGACGATCCGGGGAACGATCAAAAATTCAATGGGATCCACACCCATGGTGCGGGTGGCTAGGATCTGATTGTTGACATTCATCGCGCCCAATTCCGCGGCGATCCGGGCACCGGCCTTGCCCGAAAAAATAAACGAGCCAAAAACCGGAGAGAGCTCCCTCACCAAAGACAACGCCACCAGATGGGCCACATACTCTGTGGCTCCAAATCGCTTGAGCATCACATATCCTTGTAGGGCCAAGACCGCCCCGGAGGCAAACGAGGTGAGGGCAATGATGACAACGGACTGCATGCCCTGCTCATAAATCTGTTTTAAGACCTCATCATACCGAACCTTCCCACGCACCACGCGGCTTAGGATCTCAAACAAGAAAAAAAGGGCGTTTCCCAATCCCACGGCCACATCCAACAGGTATCGATAAATGAATTGGAGAATTTTCATGTCTTTTTAATCCCCCCTTATAGATCCTTCGTCGCTTTGCTCCTCAGGATGAGGCCCGACAAGGAAAACTCCCCGATGCCTCATTATACTAGGCTTTGGTTTTCTTCTCTAGCCAAATCTTGCGCATCTCGGATGTGATTTGATATTCCACAGTTTTGGAAATATGCTTTGATTCTAAGGGACTG
>Ga0114945_10001291_pt1 | contig 15664 bp, 15 predicted proteins | sample OV2TP3_FD_87194 | JGI IMG/M metagenome (GOLD analysis project Ga0114945, IMG submission 87194) | Hot spring microbial communities from Beatty, Nevada to study Microbial Dark Matter (Phase II) - OV2 TP3 | ecosystem: Environmental > Aquatic > Thermal springs > Hot (42-90C) | place: USA: Beatty... | reverse complement strand
GGTTCCCGCTGCTCAGGGTATCCCGCCGCGCTGGCATCCCCGCATACGAGGATGTGGCCAGGATCAACCCACTCGATCCGCCGAAGGCGGGGACGGCATCGTGGCCGCAGTGATTGCGGGACCACGGATTGCGCTCTCCCGTATAGGAATGCCCAAAGAGGGCAGTGATATCAGCGCCAGCGAAGGGCGGTTTTAATCGACCGTTTTCGACGGTGGGAAAGTTCGGGCGATAGCGGGCCTGTACGCCGGGCAGCAAGAAGGGGGCCTCGCTGGCATAGTGCCGCGTAGCCTGGAGTCGAAATGCCTCGTCGAGTTGCGCTGGCGTGCACGCGGCCGCTATCCGATACCGGCCGGACTCCGGCGTGAGCAGGACATGTTGGCGCGTCTCGACCGCCAGGCGCACAAGGCCAAACGCAAGCTTGGCTTCGAGATCGAGGAAGCCGGTCCCCGGGGTCACAAGCGTCAGCATACAAGACCACCTCGTACAAGGGTCTGACAGAATGGATGGCTCTCTCCGCCCTCATGGCGTTGCACGGCCGCCCGAATGTCGCACACTTTCAACACATGGTGGAGTGCCGATGCCAACAGGCGGCGGCGGTGCAAAATCACCAGGGGACCGCCGCGGGCCCAGCGTCGAAGCGCGCGGGCCATCTCCGTCAAACTGTCGAGTGTCACATCGTGCAGGACCGCCCAGGTGGGAGCGACGGATTCCGCATGCGGGTGCCACAGCAGCCGGCCCGATTCATCCACGATCCCATCGGTGATGGCGCGCACATCCGGCCGCTCCAGCAAGTCCCCGACGGTGCCACGGTCGAGGTGATGGATCGCCACGGCGAAGGCGGCTGCAAGCCCCGCGTCGGTATCTCCCACCACCTGGACGAGCGCCGCCGCACCGATCGCGGCATGGGACGGCAGTCGCAGACGCTCGCCTGCAGCCCGGCGTCGAATGCCAGCCTGCCAGAGCTGCGTCAGTTTTCCCAAATCGTGGGCCTCGATGAGCTGGACGACGCGGTCATCCATGGATCTCTCGAACAGCCGCGAGAGTGTGGGAAGGAAGCGAGGGCGCAGGGTATTCCAGACCTCCAGCGCGCGAGCGATATGCTGGGAATAGGGTTCATTGGGAGCACTATAGAGTGTCACGGCCACACCACTCCTAATTCGGCGTGATACTTTTCACGCGGCAGCACATATGTGGCGAAGGGATACACGCCCGCGGTCTCTTCTTCCCGAAGGCCTTTCTCCATGTCGCGCACCAACCATCTGAGCCTCCCTCTGGCATCCTGGATCAACGCGCGTACCCGTGAGGCCTGCCGAATATCCACGGCGATGAGATGATCGCGCAGAGGCTCTGGACCGAAGCCTTCTCTCTCTGCCTTGACCCACAGGTACAGCGGTTTGCCCTCCCGCACGGAGAGGCGTTGGGGGCGAGCATCGGCGAAGAGCGTGGCGTCGTACAGGTCGTTAAGGCTGTCGCTGGCCGCCAGGTCATCCACCCGATACGGCAGGATATCGAGGAAGGGAAGGGTCGCCTCCCAGTCTGCCAGCTGGATGGCCGGGTGCTCCTGAATATAGAGGCGGCTTCTCTCGGGGAACTCCGGCTCGTAGGGCGGGGCGTCGGCCGCGAAGATGATCATCCTTCCATCGCCGCCGAAGCGCACACAGCGCCCGGCCCGCTGGACGAGCGCATCCGCCGGCGCCAGATCCGTGAGCAGCAGGTCGGTGCTGATATCGAGCCCCACCTCGCACACCTGGGTCGAGACGACCACTCCACCGGGTCCTGCTCGCCCCAATCCTCGCGTGACCTCGACTTCCAGGCGACGCCGATCGCCGGCCGTGAAGCGGGAATGGATGAGGACCACGTCGTCACGCATCGCTCGCATCGCCCGGTAAACGGCCTGTGCTCTGGCCACTGTGTTCACGACTACCAGCGCGCGTGGGTGCGAGCGCAGCAGCTCACCGGCCAGCGGATGCAATGTGACGCTCTGCTCTCCGTCATCCGGCGGGGATAACAGCGGCTCCTGGCAGAGATCGAGCTTCAGCCGCCTGGGGGGCATGGCGACGGCAGGGGGCTGATACAGCACAGGGGTAAAGTTCACCCGCTCGCTGTAGTCGGCAAGCAGCGTTTGCGGCATCGTCGCCGTCATGAAGAGGAAGGGGATGTTGGTCTCGAAGAGCATCTCCACCATCGCCCGCATCAGGGCATGGGAGTATGGCTCATACATGTGCGCTTCATCGAAGACCACAAACGACGATGCAATCGCCCCCGCCGGGAGATCCAGGTGGCGGCCCACGCCGGAGCTTCCCAGATGCGAAGCGGCCCTGGCGTAGGCATAGATGAACTGATCCAGGGTTGTCACCACGACGTCGCTAAAGAAGAAGGGCTCAGCCGGATGCCCGCCATGGTGGGCCTCGACGACGATGCGCGGGTCAACGGCGGTGGCATAGCGGGCGATGCGTTGGGCCAGCGTGTCGCAGAGGGCGCGGGTCGGCAGGACATAGATTAGCCGTGGGGCGAGCGAAAAATCCTGCGTCACAAACTGGTGCAGAAAGGGAGCCACCGCTGCCTCGGTTTTGCCGCTCCCACAGGGGGCGCGCAGGACCGTGGCCGGCGGGGTGCCCGCGGTCAGCACCTCGAACAGGGCGCGCTGATGCGCATAGGGCTGCTCAATGCCCATGATACGCATATAAAAGGTCACGGCGTCCATCGTTTCACCTGCCCAAGCCCCATGGTCGTCTTGTAGCCGACCCCGGCGAAGAACGCGAAGTCCGCCAGGGTGTTAAGTGCAAGCTGGAGGGCACGGTTGGCCTCACGCGGAGCGGTGTAGCTCACGCGCCCCTTGAAGCCGATCACCTTATAGCGGCCGAAGTGGATCAACTCCGTGCGTAAGTCGTAATCCGAGACGCGGACCATCGGGAGTGCCTCCCCGAGGCCTGCATCGAATGTCACGGGCGAAAACGTCTGCCAGGCCCGGAACAACGAGCCGAAGACCAGGTCGGGCCGGGGCAGAATCTCCTGGACCGCCCCCGCACGAAACGACGTGGGGCTCAGGAACTGCAGCGTGACCCGGGCATGCGACCCAGCGTTCTGGGCCAGGGTAGGGTAGGTGGCGGAGCGCACCAGTGGGTGCGTGTCAGGCTGAAAGGCGATGCCCTCGACTCGCGCGGCTGCGAGGCCCAGGCGCACCTCGGCTTTGCTCGTGGCGAGGGCGCCGAAGGCGGCAAGGGTCTGCTCAATCACCTCATCGGTCATGAGGCCCAGGCGGAATTCCACGCGGGCATTGGCCGGGATGTGGATACGCCCCTCCCGTTTTGGAAACTCCCCCAGCACCCCCGAGAGGCTGAAGGGTTTTTCTCCGGGGAGAGCGTGCAGATACTCGGCAAAGGCGGGGTCATACGCCCGAAGAGTTTCAAAGAAGAGCCCATGCAGCGCTTCTCCGGCGAGGCCCGGCAACGCCAACTCACGCTCGACCCGCAAGGAGATCACGAAGCTAGCCAGCATGTTTGCGCACCTTTCGTCGGCCTGCGACCGGGGTTGGCGATAGGACATTGACGGACGTTTCTGGCTATAACGCAACAAACTCCTCTATGGACAAGCCTGCTTCTCGAATGATAACGCGCTCTAATCAATTCGAGCCCCACGGCCAAAAGCTCGAGCGGTTCAAACTCCGCAACTCCCTGCCCGACAGCGCCCCCTTACCTCAAGAATCGTTCCAACTCTTGCCCAACACGCTCAGTCTGGCCGCGCGTCTGGGCGGTCGTGCGCATCTCGAGCCCCGCGCTGAACTCACCCGTCCTCACGTCCAGTTCAATGCGTCCATCGTCGTGAATTTCCCGGATGCCTGTACGTGGCTTATGGCCATATGGAATCGTTTGCACGCTGACCGCCCATGGGAAAGACGCAAGTTTCCCGGCAAACGCCCTAACTTTCTCGTGCTTGCCGCCATAGCCGTGGTCATGAACGGTGACCCGTTTTTGGTCGAGATGCTGGGGCGACGGTGGTGGTAACTGCGCAATGTCTCGAAGCACCGAGAAGAGCTGTTCCCCACTGGAGGTGCGCTTGAGTTGCCCCCCTTCACGCTCCACAAGGTGGCTGTTTTTCAGAAGCTCCACTGCCTGAGGGTTGGCATCTGCCTGTCCCTGGAGGGCTCGCAAGAAATCGTCCAGCAACGGAAAGAGGCTCACTATCGGCAGGCGCACCAGTTGCACTTGCTCAGCGGTCGGGTGAAGAACACGTTGCTGCATCTCGCGAGGCAAGTCTGACCATCGACGCACCTCGCCTAGCTGTTCTAACTCGTTATCGAGCGGCACGACATGGCAAAGCATCTTCACGCCATAGATTTGCGCAGCGATGGTCATGAGGGAGGACATCGTCTTTCGCCCGCCAGAGAGGCTGAGATACACTTCATCGCCTTGATAGATACGCAGCCATGTCGCCACGCGGCTGAGATAGTTCATATGATCGCCATCGCTCAGCAACTCCTGCACCTCAACTCCGTCTGGGATGTAGGTGATGCCCAAGCGCTGAAATTCCTCATGCAATGCCTCCTGCGACAGTTCCACCGACCACTCGCTGGTGCCGATGGTGATGACACGGTCGATCGTGATGCCCTCCTCGCGCTTTAAGGCGTCCACCGTTTCTGTGACAACGGCAGGGGTTTCACCTATAGAAGAGATAAGGATGTTCATCGCCGCTTGCCTCCTTTCGGTGGTCTCCCATGCTGAGGTCCTCCACGTTGTTGGGGAGTGCCCCTAGGCGGTTGCTGCTCTCGCTTGGGCCCTTCATACTTCAGCAAGCGACATGCCCATCCAAGCCGGTAGGCTTGCTCTGAGGGAGGAAGGTCTCTTACGGCCTGGAGCACAGATTGAGCAGCGGCAAAATACTGCGGCGTTTGGTTTGTGCGGTGGAAATCTTTTTGGGTGGTGAGACGGCGCATCAACTCCTGCACCATACGGCTGTCCCGCTTTTGGACCAGTATGGTCGCAATACGCTTCACTTCTCCCTCGATTCCACGAACATCATCTTGCTGGTTAGCGTTTTTCTGAAGGCTCCTGACAATCTCTTCGACCTGCGTGAAGATGCGCTCCGGCTGAGCCTGGTCGCAAACCCAATGTAAAACCGCTTGAAAAGCCTCGTGAACTTCTAGCCGCTTCGCCTCTCGATCAGACACACGCCCGCCGGTGCGAAGTTTCTTGATTAAATGTGAGTAGCCCCGAATGAAAGCGCCGACCACTCGCCCAGATGCCAGTTCACGACGGATATAGATCCCCTCCCCCACAGGAACGGCCTCCGCGGGCATGGGCGACTTGGTGTCGATCAGCAAGTCGAGTTCGTCCGCCTCAGAGTCATAGGCTAACGCTTGGATGTCCATGTTAGTGACGACCTCTCTCAAACCAGCAACTTTGGTAGAACTTGATCCACTCGCCAGTGGATTGGCGCACATATTTGACGCTGACGCGTAAAAGATATCCCTGCCATTCCCCGCTACCAGCGACGGTGAGGATCCGGAAGCGTCGGTTGGGTTCATCTGGCCGGTTGCGGTCTGGCTCGGAATTTATCGTATCCTGCATTGCTTGCACAGTGAGATCTAGCGCTATAGCGATCTCCGGCCTCTTGGCAATATGACTTTCCCATTGGTTGCGATCAATACGAAATGGTGTGCCATCCGCCTGAATGCCGTGCTTAATCCACTCATGCTCTGCGTCATCATCGTCCCACTCCCGATGCCCCTCCATCTCCCTTAACGCTGCGTCCCTTGAGCTTCTCGCCAAAGAGCACGCAATCTATCAAATCCTGGCGAATGAAAAATAGGAGCACTTTTAAAGGCATCCGTGGTTTCCCTTACCCACGCATCGCGGTCAGAGACCGTGGTCGGTTGCACTTCGTATTGCCCCCAAGCATCGGTGGAACGCAGTTCAACTTCCGACAACTCTACCTGCAGTTCTCCTAATCCGAACGGTTTGCCACCGCCCACCCGCAAGCGCGGTCCGTCCCCTAATCCGACGCACAGCAAAATTCCCCCGATCTCCGCACGTAGAAGCCTTTCGAATTCCACCGCCAGGGCGAGCACTACCCCCTCGGGTAGATAATCTATCGGTTCTCTCGGTCGCTGGTTCCTGCCGCCGTAGCGATAGAACTTACGGCCTTGCAAGTCAGAGATCTCAATGGATGGCCTTTGCCCTTCTCTTGTGACCTTAGGCGTTCCGGCACGATGAAGGTGAGGGGAATTTGCAGAGTCGACTTTGATGGCCCTTCGCTCCCCTGCAATGGTCGACTTTGTGACGTACCCCTCCAGAAAGCGCACCCGCCCGCGATACCCTAATCCCCCGAAGAGAGCGCACGCAGGGCATAGGAGCTTCAAGTCCCCAGAGTTTCTCACTTCCCTACAAGACTCCCACTTTCGGAGTACGTCGCGAGCCAGTCTTACCGAAACCCGCCCATGCGCTGGCAGGCGGTGAGTTCCTACTAACTCGTCCACGGTAGGCGCTGGTATTTTCGATCTTCTCCATTCTGTTGAATATTGCTCTTGCATGGGTTGGGTGACGAGCCGTAGACAACTCTTGGTGCAAGCCTCGTAGGTGGCCCGTACAGCACCCTTCCACGACGAGCCGGGGATGACAGGTTCCCCACCGACGCGTACAATGCCCCGCACCACGACGCCTTTAGCAAAACCGACCTCCTCGGAGAGTTCGTATAACCCGGACCCGATATGAACTGGACGTGCAACCGTCGCTTTGAGCGTCAGACGACCTGTGTAGACATCGGGCTTGGCAATCTGCCATGTGGCATGCGAAAGAATCTCGGGGGACGGAAATGGAAGCTTTGCCTCTGGGAGTGGGACGAAGTCATATGGCGGCTCAGGTTTTCGAAATGAGCTAGGCATCAGCAGTTACCCCTTTCATCCGCATCCGCACGACCATCCCGTCACGCAGATACGGGATAACGATCAATCGGACGCGCCCCAAACGTCTGGGAACGGGATACTCAACCGCGCGTGGGATGCGCGGTTCGCGCCATCCTCGGTCTTCGTCATGCTGACGCTGACCGAACAGGAGCAGTGTGGTAGCTGGCCGGGTTTCAAACTGCTCACCCCGCCAGCCATCAGGTAAGTCGCCTTCAGTGAGCAAGCGCAGGAGGTAGTGGTCACCTTGCCTGTCCCAACTGAGTTCCCAGGTGGCATTGAACAAGCATCCCGACGGCCAGATTTGGGCAAATAAGCCCTTCGCTGCTGCCTCCGCTTTCGTGACGAACGCGATATGTTCGGTACGCTCCAGCAAGGCATAGGTAACATCTGGTGGAAAGCGGGTGTTGTTGTTGCCCTCCGCGAGCATTTCCTCCCAGTTGACCTGCCGCCAACCGACGCGCCCGATAGACGTGCTGTGCTTGCTGTGGTCATGTTGTGCCCTGGGCTCCACTGTGGTCACGACCGATGACCTCCTTCCACTGTCTGTTCACACACTGGCGAAAAACCTGACGCCGTGCTGCTTCGGCGAAGCTGATATACATGCCCAAATCTGCCTCGCCCAAGGTTCCATCTGCATCAATGTTCACCTTGTCATTGCCAGATAACCCATATGACTCACGCTCGTCGTCTGTGGCCAGAGCACCGATGCCGTAGAGTGTGTTGCGCACATCCCCGAGCGACCGCCCATCCGGAAGCATAGCCCGGTCTGACTGCTGCAGGGCGCCAAGGTAGCGCACCCCGAATGCGGTTACCTGGGCTGTCACCTCTCCCAAGCCCCGCGATTTCCCGGAGCCAATGGGGATCAGCCCTTCCTCCAAATCGCGCAGCACCAGCGCCAGCAGGCCCAATTGCCACAACTCAAAGTTGCGCAGGTGGAGGCTACACTTGAACGTTGCCGTTGTCACGACCTCAAAATCGAAAGGACCATGCGCGACGGACCCCAGAACACGGTCGATAGCAACGCCCATGCGGGTCTCTGTAGTTGGATCATGCCTATCAGATGGGTGGGCGTCGTTGAATTTGATGCGGCTTGCCAACGCCGTGGAGCCGAAGATCTGACAAATACGACAGGTGCAGTCGCGGCGTTTGTATTTTTCCGCACTGGTGAGACTTCGGCCCTCATAGCGACCGACACGCTCTTCAACAACCATAGCGTGTCTACTGCAAGAGCATGTCGAAGAATTGGGGTTGTCATCAAAAGGATCACAACACCAATCCCGTCCCCCAATTGGATTGACTGTGCGGGCTATCTTCTCGGCGTAGCCGCGAAAGACCCCTTTGAGGCTGCTGCCAGGGATGTAGACCTGCCCTCCGCTGCGTACGAACTGCATGTCGGGTACAGACGGATCTGCTCCGCCCTCAATGCCAGACTTAATAAGCAGGGGCCCTTTAGCCTCAATGGACAACTCAAGTGTCGCTTGATTGAGCAGTTTCTTGAGCATTGTCGCCCTCTCTCGCTGTCAGAAGCGCGAGAAGCGTCTGCACCTTTTCGCTTTCTAGCGCCTCTCGTGCTTCCCACGTAGCTTTTACCTCTCCTTTACCAGCCTTCAGGTAGTTGAGCAGGCCGTTACGTCCCTCCACCACCTCGAACGTATCCCACTCGATCCGCACCTGCCCCAAACCTCTTGAAGTGTTCCCTCCAATCCAGGCGCTCCCACTGGTAAACTCGCGCAAGCCGATGAAGAGCAGTCCAAGTTCCTCTGCCGACGCGTTATCTATGCGGAGGTGAAGGTCGAAGGTGGTTTCCCGCGGCACGACTTCAAAGTCATACTTGCGCCCGCCGGACACGGTCTCCGTGTCACGGTCAATCGCCACACCATCACGAACTTCCACCCGTCCCTGCCAGTCATCGCCATTGTGTAAATAGAGGTCAGCCACTTTCACCTTTGATGCTAGCCATGGGGACCCAAAGAGCCTACAAACGGCACAGGATTCACCCCACACGTTGGCATCTAATTCTGCTTGTGTCATGCGGTTATCGCCGACTGCTCCTTGCCACTGTTGGATTCGTGACGGAGGAATGCACCATTGTTCCCGTTCAAGAGGGTCACATGTCCAGGGCGCTTGGCGGTCGCCTGGCGACAGGGTCCGTACGATGGATTCGATCAAACTACGCAAAGCCCCTTTAAACGATGATCCTGGGATGTAAGGCCAGGCATTGATGTCGCGGATAACCGGATTGTCTGACTCGACAACAGCCAGCGAACCACCTGTGCCGATATGCAACCCTGTCCTCGTAATGAGCCAGCCGCGCAGATCGTAGCGACTCTCAAAGCGATCGAACATGGCTAATTGCCTCCTGGTTGCACTTGGGCATACTTGAAATGGCGGATGAGATAGCCTAAGTAGCGACGCACCAGACGAATTGCTAAATACTCTACGGTCACCGCATCATGTGCTCGCTGAGCAGCCAAGCCTCCTAGCCACTGCAGGTCCGTTCGCACTCTCTCGCCGAAGCCTTTTCCACGTTGCTCGCCATAGCGCCATTTTTTATTGGGATCGCTCCGCCCAATCTGATACTTGATGAAGTTATCCACTACAGCCACGCTTTGAGTGTCGTCGGCGACGGCAATGACGTTGCGAATTTGTTTGTCTTCAAGCCCCCCCTGATGTTCATCCGTGATGCCGGGAACGTTATCCACCACGGCCTCTGCTCTTTGTACCGTTGCCTGATCCAAATCATCCAAAATTTGCCGAATCAACAACTCTTTCATTGTGCCTCCACCTCTCGGTGAAATGGATCGCATACGCGCACGGCCCCGAAGCCCTCCTCGCGACGATCACCGAGGCCATGCGCTTCAATCATTGCAAGCGCCTCGTACCAGGGGCCGATGTGCTCGGTGCGAAATATATACACGCTGCCGCCTACAGCTGCCAGCGCCGTTCGCTTGGGCAAGCCCCACGCTGCCGACCAGCCACCCACGACCATCGGGGCAGTGAACATTAGTGGGTGCATCCGGTCAGAGGCATCACGGTAAATAACAGGCTCGACAGGTGGTAAATCGCTATATCCCAGTTCCTCTGCTCTCATTGTCAGCATGTCTACAGTCAGTTGCACGGTCGGTGTACCGTCGGGACTGGTCAACAGCGCAGGGGTAAGTAAATCGATGCTCAAGTAGTCCCCCTCTGGCTCTCTAGGTGGGAACTCGAAGGTATATTGACGCCATACCTCCTTGAATGTCTCGTTGAACATGCTTATGCGAGCCGGCACGTCTTCTCCGATGTCGTCCTCCTCCCTCACGGTGATCTCTACTCGCCCAAGCCCGTAGGTTTGCTCGCCTCCCAGGCGGGTGATACTGCTGAGCGTATTTTGGAACTCTGTCACGCGGTTCCCATCCCACGAGGTCGGCACGGTCATACGCCCGACAAAGTGAGTACTTTCGGCAATCGCTTGGACTGAAAAAAGTAGGCCGCGTTCAGCAGTCTCACGGCTGCGGTTGATGCCAACGTGTGTCATGCGCCGGGTGCGTAGGGCAGCCGCAGCGTGGTAGCGCTCGCTTGCTTCCTTCACATAGCGTCTGGTAAAAGGCTCCAGCGGAGCCTGACAGGCCGCACAACGCTGTCGAGGTAGTTTAGTTGGAATGCGACCGAAACGACGCCATTCCGTGAACGCCAGGTGATCCAACAAGGCGTCATACACGCCGTGCCGTGGGTCCTGGGTCGTACTTTGCGCTGTGAACCCCGGCGCCGCCTTACAGGTCACCATTGTGCGCAATGGGGATTCAGTCGGACGGCCTCCCTCTGCAACGCTGCAGGTTGGGAATTCAACGCCTGTGATCAAGTAGTAGAAAGGGCAGATGTCCTTAACCTCACACGCTTCGTGATTGTTGATGAACTCTGGTGCTGCACAGTCAGGCAGCGTCTTCTGTGCCACGGCCCCACGCAGGAGTGCGCCTGAGATTTGTGCATGGGTTTCCAGAAACGACCCATACGGCTTCAGCGCACCAGCGTAAAGAGGGGAAAGCGTCTTGATACTAATGCGCAAGCGCGTCACGACGTCGCCTCCTCCAATGGTTGGAGTAGCTCTTTCCAGCGGGATTCGGTCAGGTCGCTGCCGTCGAGCACACACCGAACGATACGTACCCAGCCCAAACCACGTGACCGCCCGCCACCAACTTGTGACAGGAAGCGTACCCCGGCCAGCAGCAACGCACGGTGCCGATCTGATGGCAATATCCCATCGATGGTGGCTTGAAAATGGAACCGGGAGTTGGGGACACTCGTTTCGGTAAAAAAGAGACGTTCGCTCACGGCTGTCCGCCGTGACCGTGAAAGACTCACCCCGGGACGAATTTGGGCATCAAAAGAGCGTCGCTCGTGCACAAGCTTCTTCCCATGTAAGATATCCCGTAACCCCTCATCCTCTTTGAGACTGGCATCGCTGAACCACAGCGCCGAGCCCCTGCCAGCGGAGCCAAACATCTCGCAAAGGACACAGAAGCGGTCCTCTCGCTGCTCCTCCCGACCATACCAGAAGTAGGGACACATCGAGCCAGGTTGGGGTGCATTGCACACTTCCCACCCTAGGGCACGAGCGATCCGCTCGCACTCCCAACGAATGCGCCCTTTCAGTGTGGAACCAGGGATGATCAGAGTCCCATCGGCATTACGAGCCGTTGCCTTGTCCACACCAATCCCGTGGGCGTCTGCCGTTGAGCCGACGCAGATGGCGGAGGATACTTCCCACTCAATTTGCAATTCCACAGATCTCACCCCCTTCGCCTTTACACACGAAGTCGAAGATTTCTATAAGATCAATAATGGCTGTTGCCCGCTGCGTTCCGCTGAGGCGCCATGGGGCCTCTGCATCCGCTAGCGGACCCATCCCAAAGAGTTGTTCATGGAATTGCCGCCAGCCACTTTTCTGCTCCTTCTCGTCTCGGGCGAGTTGATAGCGATACCAATTCCGCGACCAGAGGGGAATATGTTCGACCACGGCTTGACGCAATTGATACAGTTGTGAGGGGGGAAAACCCTCTCGCTTCGCCCAACGCACCACGTCAAGAAGACGCCGTAGCCCGGCCAGCGTGTATGGGCGTTCAGTCAACCGTTGCCAGTCTCGCAGCGAGGAGGGACCGACGTAGACTTGCCGGCGAAAGTCTTCTAAATCCATGCTCAGACTGGTATCGCCGGTTATTACCTGAAAATCGATATAGGCAGGCGGAGAACCATCAGGCGTGTTACGTGCCTGACGTCCTGCTCTCTTAGCACTCTTGAGCAGCATCTCCACAATCTCACGGGCATAGTAAATGGGGAGATGCTCGCGCATGAGCAGCACACCTGCTGACATGGTTAGGTTGCCATTGAACTCCCGCTCAAACTCGCTACACAGCCTCCAGGCGACGTCCAGAGCCACGTCACCTGGTACAATGAGGAACACATCGTCGCCCCCGATTGCTACGATTTCAATCGGGTGGATCGCCTGTTCCTGTTTGTCAGAGCGCCTGACAGCCTTTGGCAGAGGATGCCGTGCCAACGCCCTCAAGGTCGCGAGCGTCGTGACACGCCGAAGTTCCTCCGAGAGCGTACGGTATTCCGCTGGGGTGTGCGATCCCTCAATACGGCGGCCAATGTCGTTGCCGTCAGTGTAGATGACGCCTACATACCCTTTAGCCTCGCCTTCGGCGCTGTCTCCAATCTCATCTAAGCCTTGGGCGGGACGGACGTCACCAGCTGGCCTGAGTTCGACAAATCGTCGACCGTAGGGCGTTACCGCACCTTCAGGGTTTGCGAGAAACTCCTCAAACTGACGTAAGTAGAGAGATCGGTCACGGCCCACCGTGCGTTTGGATTTGCAGATCATGCACAGGAAGATCTCACGCCTGTCTGGGTCATGCTCTGTTGTCTCCGCTGGACGGATTTCACAGGAGTCACAACGGCGGCTGTGGGGAGGTACGTCGAAGAACGGATAAAAAGCCCGGCTCTCTTTGGCTCGGCGCAGATCGTACCCCACCCATCTCACTAAGGCTCCGAAGTCGCCCCCAGTCGTTTCAACCCCTTTCACCCATTCCCACGGGAAGGTTGGACGGCAAACAACGCTGATGGTGGCTGCTTGTGTCTCAGCTAAGTAAAGCTGTTCGATGCTCTCAGCAATCGCCCCTCCGAGCTGTGTCGGTGCAACGATCAACGCGCTCCCCCCTGCGGCGTAAAGGACACATTCTGCAGGAAGCTGAAAATCACTCCAAAGCAGGGCCTTGATCTCTTCCTCATTCAATTTTGTAAGCAGGGCACTTGCACCACGCACCTCCGGCAAACGCGCTGTCTCAAACACATAGCTTTTCACTCGGTCGGTATCTGCGGCTATCAGACTAAGCGCCTTCTCATCGCCCAGGTAGTCACGAAAAAAGTTGGTGACAGCTCGAACTGGATCAGGGTCCTGTGAGAGAACAGGTCTGTCCGTCGCCGAAGCTAGCGTGTCAGCATGGGCGATGAGTTCCTCCAAGATTCCGATAGGGGATTCGCCTCGTTCGCGGTAGGACCGTGCTGTGTGGTGTCTGTGGGCAACTTCGCTCAGGTCAAAAGTTATCATGTCCTCAAGGAGGCCGAAGAACAGCTCACGTACTTGTTCTTTGCCTCGCTCGTTATGCCGCTGCGGAGGATGCTTGCCAAAATCATGACAGAGCGAGCCAATACGTATAAAGTTCATCAGCTCCGGCAGCTCTATTGGTATCTCCTGCTCACCCACAGGCGGTTGAAAGCGAAGTAACTCTGCGATAGATTTCCCCTGAAGTACCCACGCCTGAGCCATGGCGCACGCGAACGCAGACACCAGAAGTGAATGGTACGCCAATGTGCTGCGGTTACGCTGCGGCCGGCTGTCCGCAGGGAGGAAGAGCCAGGGATGGGGGGCGGGACTGTGAGACAGAATGTAGTAAAGCGATTCACCTACTTTTCCCAACTTCTCACGTCGGGGAGCAGGTTCCTGCAGAACGTCGAATAGCCGTTCACGCAGCCAGAAGGCAAAGTCCCGCCGGAGGGAGTCGAGCTGGGAGAGCGCCACCCCGCCCAGCCGAGTCGTCACAGGGTGCTCATAAAGAAACAACCATTCACCCTCAGGCGCTTGATATCGCGCTTCTGAAGTCGTGACTTCATTTGGAGGGTAATACTTCCAGCCCAGATCTCGAAATTTTTCTCCCATTATTCGACCTCTCGGTCTCTATAGCTTTGACCGAATAGCAAGCACGCTACCGTTATATGACGGTAAGCCCTCGATTACCATTGCCATAGGTTCTCTATCAGAAATAGGTTCACAAGCATAGCTCTGGAAATCGTGGTAGAGCGCTTTCGTTAATTTCCAACAGTTCCATAATCACACCACGAAACCGCTCGTAGCCCTCCTTGCCGACCGGATTCTCGCCATGTCCGAGCGGCGAGAGGTTGCGTAGGCTGAGCGTCTTGAGAATCTCCTCCTGCCGCGCCATAAAGCGCTGGCCCAGCTCATCACCGAGGGCGTCCAGCAGCCGATAGGCTGCAAACAGCGGCAGCTTGATCTTCCCATCGCGCGTATCGACGTACTTCTGCGTGAACTCGGCCCGCAATAGCTCGGGGATCTGGTCGGCCTTCACATCTTCTGTGCTCACCCGGCGCTGCCGCTGCAAACGGAACCTGGCTCCGCGCTCGAGACAGCTATACAGCCGTGCCACACCATCCTCATACTTGCCCTCGATGTTGGCCCGGCGGTCTGCGTTCGCGATCAGGTCCAGGATGTAAGACTCGTCTCGTCCCTCGGGCGAGGTCAACCGGTTCAGAAACTCCAGGTTCTCCTGGACCTCCGCTACGAATTGACCAAGCGTTGACTGCCGCGCACCGCGCGCATAGGGCTTGAGAAAGCTGAGGGCTTTCCCCAGCTTGTTCCTGGCATCGCGATGGCGAAAATTATCCCAGTCGCGAAGCCCCTCAACCACAAAAGCCATAGCCTGGAGAAACTCCCGCTCTTCTGCCTCGACACGGTTCAGCAACCGTTGCAATTCCTGAAGGGCGGTGTCGTAGCGGGCAGTGGCCACATACAACCGAAGGCGCTTGCGCTCTTCCCGGGCCAGTGCCTTCCAGGGGTTTTGCACATACCACATGCGCTCCCGACCATCGATCACCACGCCTACGCCAGCCTTATCTCGCTCGACACCACCGACATAGGAATAGCGATGCACATCCTCGATGGTGGCTAGCACTAGGGCCGCAGACATGCTCTTCGTCCCACCGGTGTAGTCCACCATCAGGTCATCTGTGGACAGGTGCCACTGCGCCAGCTTAGCGGGCAGTTGCTCGCGCAGAGCTTGAAAGCAATCGCCCAAGATCTCCGCCGACGGCGACAGGATGCGGTCGAAATCGCGACACTGATATGGCAGTTCCCGGATGATGCCCTGGATCTGGCTCGCGCTTTCAGCCGAGACGAAGAAGAGAATATACTCGGGTCGCTGCTGACTCAGGGTATAGAGCACCGGTTGTGGACTGCCGCCGAGTGAGACCAGCATAGCTCTGCAACCCTGAGCAAATTCTGGAGGATTCATGGGTGCTTCCCTCATCCCCGCCCTCTCCTCGAGGGAGAGAGGACGCGAACGTGGCAACCATCATCGGTTGACTCAAGCGATCACACCAGCCATGGTGGATGACTACCGCGTTTCCTGCAGCGGGTGCGGCCCCAGCTCGGCCACATATCCGCCATGGAGGGTCGTCCAAAACTCGTAGCGGCCCTGATTGAATTG
>Ga0114945_10001290_pt1 | contig 15680 bp, 13 predicted proteins | sample OV2TP3_FD_87194 | JGI IMG/M metagenome (GOLD analysis project Ga0114945, IMG submission 87194) | Hot spring microbial communities from Beatty, Nevada to study Microbial Dark Matter (Phase II) - OV2 TP3 | ecosystem: Environmental > Aquatic > Thermal springs > Hot (42-90C) | place: USA: Beatty... | reverse complement strand
AGCCCCAGATCACCTTGATCACGTTCCAACCGGCGCCGCGGAAGAGTCCTTCGAGTTCCTGAATGATTTTTCCATTCCCTCTCACCGGACCGTCGAGGCGCTGCAGGTTGCAATTGACGACGAACACCAGGTTGTCGAGCTTCTCGCGCGCGGCGAGCCCGATGGCGCCGAGCGACTCGGGCTCGTCCATCTCGCCGTCGCCGCAGAATACCCAGACCTTGCGATTGGCAGTCTGCGCGAGGCCGCGCGAGTCCAGATACCTCAGGTAGCGCGCCATGTAGATCGCCTGGATCGGCCCCAGCCCCATCGACACCGTCGGGAACTGCCAGTAATCCGGCATCAGCCACGGATGCGGATAGGAGGAGACGCCCTTGCGGTCGACCTCGCGCCGGAAGTTGAGCAGGCGCTCTTGCGAAAGGCGTCCTTCGAGCAGCGAGCGCGCGTAGACGCCCGGAGAGCAGTGGCCCTGGAAATAGATCAGGTCGCCGCCGTGGCCTTCGTGCGGCGCATGCCAGAAGTGCTGCTGGCCGGTGCCGAACAGCGTTCCGACGGAAGCGAAGCTCGCGATGTGCCCGCCGAGCTCGTCGTCGCTCTTGTTGGCGCGCACCACCATCACCATGGCGTTCCAGCGGCAGATCGAGCGAATGCGCTCCTCCAGCGTGATGTCGCCCGGCGAGCGCTCCTCCATGTGCGGAGGAATGGTGTTGAGGTAGGCGGTATTCGCCGAGAACGGGATGTAGGCGCCGGAGCGGCGCGCCTTGTCGATCAGCCGCTCGAGGAGAAAGTGCGCGCGCTGCGGGCCTTCGCGCTCGAGCACCGCCTCCAGCGCATCGAGCCACTCCTGGGTCTCCAGCGCATCCGGATCGTTGGCGGCAGGCAACTGTGGTACTGCGGACATTGGCGGCTCTTCCGATGGTTTTTGCTGCGGGGGGCCGCCACAGCTTAATACGGCGGAGGGACTCTCTCAAGTGCTAGACTGCGGCCCCCCATGGCAGCGCGCATCCTCGACGGCAAATCCCTCGCCGCCTCCCTGCGAGACGGCCTCAGGCAGAAAACGGCCGCGCTTGTGCAGCGCGGAGTGCGGCCCGGCCTGGCGGTCATTCTCGCCGGAGACGACGCCGCCTCGCGCGTGTATGTGCGCAACAAGATGCTTGCGGCCGAGCAAGTCGGCGTGCGCTCCTTGTTGCACGAGTACGGCAGGGACATCGCCGAAGAGGTGCTCCTCGATCGCGTCGCCACGCTCAACGCCGATGCGTCCGTGCACGGCATCCTCGTCCAGCTGCCGCTGCCCGGGCACATCAATGCGGCGCGCGTGCTCGAGGCGGTTGCGCCAGCCAAGGACGTCGATGGATTCCACGCCGGCAACCTGGGCGCGCTGCTCGCCGGAAGGCCGGGCGTCGTGCCTTGCACGCCCGCCGGCGTGATACGGCTGCTCGAGCATGCCGGCGTGCCGATCGCCGGACGCCACGCCGTGGTGATCGGCCGCTCGAATATCGTCGGCAAGCCGCTCGCGCTGCTGCTCCTGCGGCAGGACGCGACAGTGACGATTTGCCACTCGAAAACCAGGAACATCGAATCCGTCACGCGGCAGGCCGACATCCTGGTCGCGGCGCTCGGGCGGGCGAAACTCGTGGGCGCCGGCATGGTCAAACCCGGCGCGTGCGTCATCGATGTCGGCGTCAACCGCACCGCCGACGGCAAGCTCGCCGGCGACGTGGATTTCGACGCGGTGAAGGAAATCGCCGGCTGGATCACGCCGGTACCCGGCGGCGTCGGCCCGATGACCATCGCCATGCTTCTCGAGAACTGCATCAATTGCGCTTCAAGATGAACCCGCTGTTGGATTTTTCAGGCCTTCCGCGCTTCGCCGAGCTCAAGCCGGAGCACGTTTCCCCGGCGGTGGAGCAGCTGCTCGCCGTGGGCCGCTCGACGATCGCGGAAGTGCTGCGCGCAAGCGCCACGTGGGAGCGCTTCGTCGCGCCGCTCGAAGACGCGAACGAGCGCATCGCCCGCGCCTGGGGCCAGGTCGCGCATCTGCACGCGGTGCTCGACAGCCCGCCGCTGCGCGAGGCTTACAACGCCAATCTGCCGAAGTTGAGCCAGTACTGGACCGAGCTCGGGCAGGACCAGCGGCTGTTCGAGAAGTACCGGCAACTGAAGGATTCGGGCTGTTTCGCGCAGCTGTCGCCGGCACGCAGGAAAATTGTCGAAAACGCCCTGCGCGACTTTCGCCTCGGCGGCGCCGAGCTGCCGCCGCAAAAGAAGAAGCGCCACGCAGAAATCCAGGAAGAGCTGGCACGCCTGGGCGCGAAGTTCTCCGAGAATCTGCTGGACGCGACCAATGCTTTTTCTGTTGTTGCAAGTGAAAAGCAAATTCCTGGAATTCCCGACGACGTTCTTCAGGCGGCGCGCGAAGCCGCCCAGAAGGACGGCAAGCCGGGCTGGAAATTCACGCTGCATGCGCCCTCTTACCTGCCGGTCGTGCAGTACGCCGACGACCGTGACCTGCGCGAGACGCTGTACCGCGAAAGCGTGACGCGCGCCTCGGAGTTCGGCAGGCCCGAATGGGACAACACGCCGCTCATCGCGCGCATCGTGATGCTGCGGCGCGAGCTGGCGGGGCTTCTCGGTTACCACAACTTCGCCGAGGTCTCGCTGGTACCCAAGATGGCGGAATCGCCGCGCCAGGTGCTCGGCTTTCTCGGCGACCTGGCACGGCGCGCGCGGCCATTCGCCGAGCGCGATGCCGCCGAGCTGCGCGCATTCGCCCGGGATGAATTGCGCATCGAGGAGCTGCAAGCCTGGGACCTCGCCTATGCCTCGGAGAAGCTGCGCCTCAAGCGCTACGCCTTCTCCGACCAGGAGGTAAAGCAGTATTTTCCCGAGGAAGCAGTGATCCAGGGCCTGTTCCGCGTCACGCAGACGCTGTACGGCGTCAGGATCCTTCCCTCGAGTGCCCCGCTGTGGCACGAGGACGTGCGCTTCTTCGAGATCCGCGACCCGGCCGGCGCGCTCATCGGGCAGTTCTATGTCGATCTCTATGCCCGCGACACCAAACGTGGCGGCGCCTGGATGGACGATGCCATCACGCGCCGGCGCAAGGGCGAAGCCTTGCAGACGCCAGTCGCTTACCTGAACTGCAATTTCTCGCGCCCGGTCGGCGGCAAGCCGGCCTTGCTCACGCACGACGAAGTGCTCACCCTGTTCCACGAGTTCGGCCATGGCCTGCACCACCTGCTGACACGCGTCGAGGATCTCGGCGTCTCCGGCATCAACGGCGTCGAGTGGGACGCGGTGGAGCTGCCCAGCCAGTTCATGGAGAACTTCTGCTGGGAATGGGACGTGCTGAAGCACATGACGCGGCACGTTGATACGGGTTCTCCCATTCCAAGAACACTGTTTGACCGGATGCTCGCCGCCAAGAACTTCCATAGCGGGCTCGCGATGCTGCGCCAGATCGAGTTCGCGGTATTCGACATGCGGCTGCATCACGACTTCGATCCGGCTTCGGGCCGCACCGCGCTCGAGCTGCTCGAAGAGGTGCGAGAGCAGGTCGCCGTGCTGCATCCCCCGGCATACAACCGCTTCCCGAACAACTTCTCGCACGTCTTCGCCGGCGGCTACGCCGCCGGCTACTACAGCTACAAGTGGGCTGAAGTGCTGTCCGCCGACGCGTACGGCTTTTTTGAGGAAAATGGAATCCTGAATCCGAAGATAGGCGAGCGCTTTCGTGACGAAATTCTCGCCGTTGGCGGCAGCCGGCCGGCCGCGGAATCGTTCCGCGCCTTCCGCGGCCGCGAGCCGAGCGTCGAAGCGCTGCTCAGGCACAATGGTATGATTTCCGCATGACCCGGTCGCGGCTCGTCCTTGCGGTGATTCTCGCTCTCGCGAGCGGCGCGGCGGCTGCGCAGCTTTACCGCTGGACCGACGAGAAAGGCCGGGTGCACGTCACCGACACGCCGCCGCCGCCCGGCGCGAAAGATGTGCAGAAACGCGGGTCGGCGGCCACGCCCTCGAGCGGGCCGCAATCTTCCGCGGCTGAGCCGTATGCGCTGCAGGTGGCGCGAAAGAATTTTCCGGTCACGCTTTACACCACCCCCGGTTGCGAGGCATGCGACCAGGCGAGAAAGCTTCTCAACGCCCGCGGCCTTCCTTTCAAGGAAGTGAGCGTCACCGACGAAAAGGCGATCGAGGAGCTGAAGGCGGCGGTGGGCAGCAACTCCGTGCCGGCGATGGTGGTCGGCGCGACGGTGCAGAAGGGCTTCGAGGAAGCCACCTACCACCGCATTCTCGACGCCGCCGGCTACCCGAAGACCGGCACGCTCGCGCCGCGCAGCCAGGAAGAGCCCAAGGCCGTGGAGCCAAAGGCCGAGGTCAAGCCGGCGCCAGCCGAAGAAGCGCCGCGCGGGCCGTACGCACCGGGCGCTCCGCCGCAACGCACGCAGAAGAAGTGACGGATCACGCGCCCGTCATCGCCGCCCTGCTGGGCTAATCGATCAGCTGGTATGCAGGCAGGGTGAGGAACTCGACGTACCTGTCGTCGGCGGTGATGCGCTGGAAGAACTTCGCCGCCTCGTCGTACTTGCCTTCGCTGTAGGAGGCTTTCACCCTGGCGAGTTCCTCCGCGAGCAGCTGCTCGAATAGCTCCACGGTGACTTTGCGGCCGTCTTCCAGCACGCCTTTCGGCGAGCGGATCCACTGCCAGATCTGCGAGCGCGAGATCTCGGCCGTGGCGGCGTCCTCCATCAGGTTATATACCGGCACGCAGCCGTTGCCGGCGAGCCAGGCGCCGAGGTACTGGATGCCGACCGAGATGTTGTTGCGCAGGCCCGCTTCGGTGATCGGCTTTTCCGGCTGGAAAGCGAGCAGGTCCTTCGCGCTCACGTTCACGTCGGGGCGCTGGCGCTGGTACTGGTTCGCCTGGGGCATGTGCTGGTCGAAAACCTGGCGCGCGACCGGCACCAGCCCCGGGTGGGCGACCCAGGTGCCGTCGCAGCCGTCGCTCACCTCGCGCAGCTTGTCCTGGCGCACCTTCTCGAGCGCCGCCTCGTTCGCCGCGGGATCGTTCTTGATCGGAATCTGCGCCGCCATGCCGCCCATGGCCGGTGCGCCGCGGCGGTGGCAGGTTTTCACCAGCAACAGCGCATAGGCGCGCATGAAAGGCGCGGTCATCGTGACCTGCGAGCGGTCGGCGAGGCAGAAGTCCTTGTTGGAGCGGAACTTCTTGATGCACGAGAAGATGTAGTCCCAGCGCCCGATGTTGAGCCCGGCCGAGTGCTCGCGCAGCTCGTACAGGATCTCGTCCATCTCGAACGCCGCGACCACCGTCTCGATCAGCGCGGTGGCTCTTATGCTCCCCTGGGGAACACCCAGTTCCTTTTGCGAGAAGACGAATACGTCGTTCCACAGCCGCGCCTCGAGATGCGACTCCATCTTCGGCAGATAGAAGTACGGCCCGCTGCCGCGCGCCAGCAGTTCTTTCGCGTTATGGAAGAAGAACAGCCCGAAATCGAGCAGCGATCCCGATACCGCCTGGCCGTCGACGCGCACGTGCTTCTCGTCGAGATGCCAGCCGCGCGGCCGCGGAATCAGCACCGCCGTCCTGTCGTTCAGCCGGTAGCGCTTGCCGTTCTGCTCGAAGCCGATGGTGCGCCGCACGGCGTCGCGCAGATTGATTTGCCCGTCGATCATGTTGTGCCACGTCGGGCAGTTCGCGTCCTCGAAGTCCGCCATGAAGGTCGATGCGCCCGAATTGAGCGCGTTGATCACCATCTTGCGGTCGGTCGGGCCGGTGATCTCGACGCGGCGCTCGAGCATGTCGGCGGGCTGCGCCGCGATGACCCAGTCGCTCTCTCTTATTTTTTTTGTCTCAGACAAAAAATCCGGCTTCGCGCCGGCGTCGAACTGCTGTTGGCGCGCCGCGCGCCGCGCAAGAAGTTCCTGGCGGCGCGGCTCGAAGGCGCGATGCAACTGGGCGACGAAGCCGAGCGCCTCCGGGTTCAGGATCTGCGAGAACTCCGCCGTGACGCGGCCGGTTACGGCAGTGCCGTGCGTCCTGGGGACGGAGATTTGCATTGCAGCATTCTAGAGCGCAGTTTGCGGCACTGCAACATGAATTGTTAGGCCGATCGGAGTAGGCTGGTTTGCAGTCGGCGATGCAGCATTTCACATCGTGGAATCGAGGTCACCATGAAAACCTCTTACCGCATTCTCATCCTAGGCGCTTCCTATGGCTCCCTGCTCGCCACCAAACTTCTGCTCGCGGGTCATACCGTGAAGCTGGTGTGCCTGCCGGCCGAGGCCGATGCCATCAACACCAACGGCACGCGGGTGCGCATGCCCGTCAAGGGAAGGGACGGGCTGCTCGAGGTCGACTCCCGCAAGCTGCCCGGGAAGCTTTCGGCTGACGGCCCGGCAGCAGTCAAACCCTCCGGCTACGATCTCGTCGCACTGGCGATGCAGGAGCCGCAGTATCGGTCCCCCGGGGTGCGCGAGCTGCTGAACGCGGTAGCGAAAGCCAGGGTTCCCTGCATGTCGATCATGAACATGCCGCCGCTGCCTTACCTGGCGCGCATTCCGGGCGTGTCGGTCGAGAAATGCCGCAGCTGCTACACCGATCCCACGGTCTGGGACGCCTTCGATCCCGCGCTGATGACGCTGTGCAGCCCGGACCCGCAGGCGTTTCGCCCGCCCGAAGAGAAGATCAACGTGCTGCAGGTCAGGCTGCCGACCAACTTCAAGTCCGCGCGCTTCGCCTCAGAAGCTCACACCGCCTTGCTCCGCCGGCTCGCATCCGATATCGAAGCCGCTCGCTACGACGGCATCGAACTGCCGGTCAAGCTCAAGGTCCACGAGTCGGTATTCGTGCCGCTCGCGAAGTGGGCCATGCTGATCGCGGGCAACTATCGCTGCATCACCGGAGAGGGCATGCGCTCGATCAAGGACACGGTGCATTCCGACGTCGAGAAGTCGCGATCGATCTACAACTGGGTGGTTGCGCTGTGCAAGGCGCTCGGCGCCGACGAGAAAGACCTGGTGCCGTTCGAAAAGTATGCCGCTGCGGCGCAGAGCCTGGGCAGCCCGTCGTCTGCGGCAAGGGCGCTCTTCGGCGGCGCGCCCAACATCGAGCGCGTCGACCGTCTGGTGCAGGTCATCGCCACGCAGAAGGGCATGCGATCTGCCGTCGTCGACGAGGTGGTTACCCTGGTCGATGCACGGCTCGAGGTCAATCGTCGGGCAGCGAAGGCGGCCTAGGAAAGATCGGGGTCCGGCAGGTCTGGCCCCGATTTTTCTTCTTCGTCTATTCCGAGCTCCTGGATTTTCCGGGTAATCGTGTTGCGGCCCATGCCGAGCAGGCTGGCCGCCTCGATGCGCCGGCCGCCGGTGCGCTCGAGCGCCTTCACGATGAGCGCGCGCTCGAACTGGCGTCCGAGCCCCTCGAGGATGCCGCTCTCGCCGCGTGCCAGGCGCCGCTGCGCTTCCTGCTCGAGCGCGGCCACCCAGTCGGAAGCCGCTGCGGCCGACTGATCCCTGAACTCGGCCGGCAGATCGCCCAGGTCGATCACCTGGCCCGGCGCCATCACCGTGAGCCAGTGGCAGAGGTTTTCGAGCTGACGCACGTTTCCCGGAAACGCCAGCCGCGACAGATGCGCGAGCACCTCGTCGGAGAGGCGCTTCGGCTCGACGCCCAGTTGCTTGGCGCTCAAGCCCAAAAAGTATTTTGCCAATAAAGGAATATCTTCGGCGCGCTCGCTCAGGTTCGGGAGCCGCAGCCGGATGACGTTCAGCCGATGGTAGAGATCCTCGCGGAACGAGCCCTCGCGCACGCGGCTCTCGAGGTTCTGGTGCGTGGCGGCGATGACGCGCACGTTACTCTTCAGCTGCTGATGACCGCCGACGCGGTAAAAGGTGCCGTCCGACAGCACGCGCAGCAGGCGCGTCTGCAGCTCCGGCGGCATGTCGCCGATTTCGTCGAGAAACAGCGTTCCGCCCTCGGCCTGCTCGAAACGCCCGCGCCGCTGCTGCTGCGCGCCGGTGAAGGAGCCGCGCTCGTGGCCGAAGAGCTCGGACTCGAGCAGGTCTTTCGGCATCGCCGCCGTGTTGATCGCGACGAAGGGCTTGGCGGCGCGCGCACTATGACGGTGCAGGGCGCGAGCCACGAGCTCCTTTCCGGTTCCTGACTCGCCGGTAATCAGCACCGTGGCGCTCGACTGCGAAAGACGGCCGATGGCGCGGAACACCTCCTGCATCGCGCCAGCCTGGCCGAGAATCTCGGTCGCCTGCCCCGCCGGCTCGCTCGCTTCGGCCTCGCGACGGCTTTCGTCGAGCGCACGGCGGATGAGCTCGACCGCCTGGTCCACATCGAAGGGCTTCGGCAGGTATTCGTATGCGCCGCCCTGGAAAGCCGCCACCGCGGAATCGAGGTCGGAGTAGGCGGTCATTACGATCACGGGTACCCCGGGGTGGCGCTGCTTGATCGCATTGAGCAGCTCCAGGCCCGACAGCCCCGGCATGCGGATGTCGGAGACCAGCACCTCGGGCGCACCATCGGAGAGCGCGTTGAGCGCTTCCTGCGCCGAGGCAAACGAGTCGTAGGCGATGCCCTCGCGGCTGAGCGCCTTTTCGATCACCCAGCGGATGGAGCGGTCGTCGTCGACGATCCAGACCGGTTTCATGTCAGCGGCAGCAGGATCCTGAATATCGTTCGGCCCGGACGGGACTCGAACTCGATGACGCCCTGGTGATACTGGACGAACGTCTGCGCGAGCGAGAGTCCCAAGCCGGTGCCGCCTTCCCTCCCGGATACCAGCGGATTGAAGATCCTCTCCTGGATCTCCTCCGGCACGCCCGGGCCGTCGTCGATCACCTGCAATTCTAATGCCAGCCTGTAGCGCTGCCGCAGGAGGGTGACCTGACGCACCGAGCGGGTCCGGAACAGGATGCTCCCCGCCCGGGCCTGCGCGGCATTGCGCGCGATATTGAGGACCGCCTGGATCAGCTGCTCGCGGTCGCCGATCAGGCCGGGAAGGCTGGGATCGTAGTCGCGGCGAATCTCGATGCCGAACTCGGCCTTTATCAGGCTGCGGACGCGTTCCAGCACTTCGTGGATGCCGAGCGGCTCGAGCTTTGGCGCGCGGTGCGGCGTGAGCATGCGGTCCATCAGCGCCTGCAGCCGGTCCGCCTCCTGGATGATCACCTGGGTGTATTCGCGCAAGTCCGGCTCGTCGAGCTCGCGCTCGAGCAGCTGCGCCGAGCCGCGCAAGCCGCCGAGAGGGTTCTTGATCTCGTGCGCGAGATTGCGGATCAGCTCGCGACTCGCCTGCTGCTCGGAGAGCTGGCGCTCCTCGCGCGCCACCCGCAGCTGCTGCTCGATCGGCCGCAGCTCGGCGAGCAACGCCAGCCCGTGGGCGTCGATGCGGGTGACGATGCAGGAAAGCGGCAGGGGCTCGCGCCCCGCGCGGCCGTAAGTGACGTTCTGCGCCGAATAATCCCAGTGCGTCGCGCGCGCTTCGCGCAGCGAGCGCTCGAGCTCGCCGCGCTCGGCGAACAGGGCGAGGAACGGCTGCCCGAGCAGGCTCTTGGCGCCGGTGGCGAGCAGGTTCTCCGCGGCCGGGTTCGCGTAGCGCACCACGAAGGCATCGTCGAGCGCCACCACCCCCGTGGCAAGCAGTTCCAGGCCTGGAAACACTTAGCGGTTGAGGTTGCTCAACTCCCGTCTAAGCGCCTCGATGTTCTTCTCGTGCGTCTCGACGTTGTCCTTGAAGGGCTGCAGCCGTTCCAGCACGCGGGCGTAATTGCGCTCGTCGCCGGTGCGTACCGCCTCCTGCTCGGCGAGATCCTTCCTGGCCTTGGAGAGGAGCTGCTGCTCGGTGGCGAGCTCCTTCTCGAGGATTTCGCGCTGCCGGCCCTTCGCCATGGCACGGTCTGCCGGCGACTCCCGCGGGAAGGCTGCCTGCGGCTTGCCGGCCGGTTTCTGCCCCGGGGGCGCAGGCACCACGTTGATCTCGCGCGACACCAGCTCGCACTTCTTGCCCGCCGTGTCGCGCTTGTCGCTCGTGTAAAGCGGCCGACCGCTGGCATCGATGCATTTGTAGATCTCGGTGACCTGGGCGTGCGCGGCCGCCGTCAACACGGCGAAAGCCACAAAAATCAAGGGCCTAACAGCCTGCATGGACGCAGTCTACCCAAAAAAGAAGGGACCGGCTTTTCTCGGCCAGTCCCTTCCTTGAACGCCCGAGCCGTGGGCCGGCTTACGAGGCGTAGTACATCTCGAACTCGAGCGGGTGCGTCGTCATGCGGAACTTGGTGAGCTCCTCTTCCTTGAGGGTGATATAGGACTCGAGGAACTCCTCCGAGAAGACCCCGCCGCGCGTCAGGAACGCATGGTCGTCGCGCAGGCAGTCGAGCGCCTGCTCGAGCGAGGCGCACACGTGCGGCACCCGGGCCGCTTCCTCCGGCGGCAGGTGGTACATGTCCTTGTCGATCGGGTCCCCGGGATGGATCTTGTTCTGCACGCCATCCAGGCCGGCCATGAGCATGGCCGAAAACGCGAGATAGGGGTTGGTCGTCGGATCCGGGAAGCGCACCTCGACACGTCGCGCGCTCGGGCTCGACACGTACGGAATGCGGCAGGCCGCGGAGCGATTGCGCGCCGAATAGGCGAGATTGATCGGCGCCTCGAAGCCCGGCACCAGCCGCTTGTAGGAGTTCGTGCCGGGGTTGGTGATCGCGTTGAGCGCCTTGGCGTGCTTGATGATGCCGCCGATGTAGTGCAGTGCGAACTCCGACAGACCGGCGTAGCCGTTGCCGGCAAACAGGTTTTTCCCGGCTTTCCAGACCGACTGGTGCACGTGCATGCCCGAGCCGTTGTCGCCGACCACGGGCTTGGGCATGAAGGTGGCGGTCTTGCCATACGAGTGCGCCACGTTCCACACCGTGTACTTGTAGATCTGCATCCAGTCTGCGCGCTGCACCAGCGGGGCGAAACGGGTGCCGATCTCGTTCTGGCCGGCGGCGGCGACCTCGTGGTGATGCACTTCGACCTCGACGCCCTGCTGCTCCATGGCGAGCGCCATGGCGTTGCGGATGTCGAGCAGCGTGTCGGTGGGCGGCACCGGGAAGTATCCGCCCTTGACCGGGGCGCGGTGCCCCATGTTGCCCGACTCATACTCGATTCCCGAGGACCACGGCGCTTCTTCGGACTTGATCCTCACGGAGCAGCCCGACATGTCGATGTTCCAGGTCACCCCGTCGAAAATGAAGAACTCAGGCTCGGGGCCGAAATACGACACCTCGCCCAGGCCCGTCGACTTCAGATACGCCTCGGCGCGCTTCGCGATGGAGCGCGGGTCGCGGTCGTAGGGCTTGCCGTCCATCGGCTCGTAGACGTCGCAGCTGATGTTGAGCACCGGCTCGTCGGTGAACGGATCCATGCGGGCCGACACCGCGTCCGGCATCAGCAGCATGTCGGAAGCCTGGATGCCCTTCCAGCCGGCGATCGAGGAGCCGTCGAAGGCGTGCCCCTGCTCGAATTTGTCCTTGCCAAAGTATTTCACCGGGACCGTGACGTGCTGCTCCTTGCCGCGGGTATCGGTGAAGCGGAGGTCGACGAACTTCACCTCCTTGTCTTTGATGAGCTTCAAGACGTCATCGGGCGTCATCGCCATCTCGGGTCTCCTGAGCGTTGGTGGTGTAGTTAGTAGTGGGCTCGGCGGTCCAGCACTTTCCATGCCAAAGATCGCCGCAAGGTTGCCGGGCATTTTACCGAAGTGAGATGCACCGTATAGGGGCGTTTGCGGGTTTCGTGCACGTCCTGGGTGCGTCGGCTGCACCCCTATAATGCAGGTCCAGAATGGATGAAATCAGGAAAACGGCGGCGGAACGGGCGAGGAAGATGGGGCTGTCGTACGCCGGCGCCCTGCTTCCCGCCGAAGCTCATGCCCTGATGCAGGCCGGCGCCAAGCTGGTGGACGTGCGGACCAGGCCGGAACTCGCTTATGTCGGCAGCGTCCCGGGCAGCATCGCGCTCGAATGGCAGACCTACCCGGGCAACCGCCCCAATCCCGAGTTCCTCGGTGAGCTCGCCGCTGTGGCGGGCAAAGACGTCCCGCTGATGTTCATGTGCCGCTCAGGCGCGCGCTCGCATGCCGCCGCTGAGGCGGCCACGCGCGCCGGCTGGCGCGAGTGCTACAACGTGCTCGAGGGATTCGAAGGCGACAAGGACCCCGAACAGCATCGCAACAGCGTCGGCGGCTGGCGCAAGGCCGGCCTGCCCTGGGTGCAAAGCTAGAAAATCGGGGACGTCTACCGATTTTGAGGGTCAATAAAATCGGTAGACGTCCCCGATTTTCAATCAGCGGTCCAATCCACCCAGCCGAAGTAAGCCGTCATCAGCACCACGACCCCGAAGGCGATCCGGTACCAGGCGAAGGGCCGGAAATCGTGCGTCGCCACGTAGCGGATCAGCCAGCGGATGACGAGGAAGGCTGAAACGAACGACACGACGAGACCGACCGCCCACATGCCGATGTCCTCGGCGGAGAAAAGGCGGCGGTTTTTCCAGGAGTCGTAGGCGCCGGCCGCGATCAGCGTCGGCACGGCGAGAAAGAACGAGAACTCCGTCGCGGTGCGGCGCGACAGGCCGAAGAGCATGCCGCCGATGATGGTCGCACCGGAGCGCGAAGTTCCGGGGATCAAGGCGAAGCATTGCGCAAAGCCCACTTTCAGCGCATCGAGCCAGGTCATCGCCGTCGTGGTCTCGACTCGCGGAAGATGTTCTCTTCTTTCCACGAAAAGAATGATCACGCCGCCGATGATGAAGGCGAGCGCCACGGGCACCGGCTTGAACAGGTAGGTCTTGATCAGGCCGCCGAGCAGCAGGCCGAGCACGGCCGCCGGCAGAAAGGCGATGATCAGGTTGCGCCACAGCTGCGGGTCGACGCGGAAAAAGCGCGCGCGGTATTCCCACACCACGGCAAGCATGGCGCCGGTCTGGATGGCGATGTAGAAGACGTCGCGGCTCGGCGGATCGAAGTCGAGCAGATCGCCGGCGAGGATCAGGTGCCCGGTGCTGGAGACGGGCAGGAACTCGGTCAGTCCCTCGACCAGGCCGAGAACGAGCGCGCTAAGGAGACTTGGGTCCATCGGAAATCGGGCTCTGACCCCGATTTTCTTCTAGGAATCGCAGGATGCTCGGCCAGAACACCGGCGCGCCGTCGGTGCTGTTGTGCCCGCCGTCGAGGTCGACCCAGCGCTTGGGTCCTCCCCAGGCGTCGTAGAGCCGGCGTGAATGCGCGGCCGGAATGATCTCGTCGCGCGCGGCAACCAGGCACAGCAGCGGCGCACCGATCTTCGGCGCGAGCGCTATCGATTCGAAGCGATGCCGCAGCATCCAGTTGACCGGCAGGAACGGGTAATAGTGTTTCGCCACCTCGACCAGGCTGTCGAAGGGCGCCACCAGGATCACGCCGGCGACCGCTCGCTCGGCCGCGAGCTTCACTGCGACGCCGCCGCCCAGGCTGCGGCCGAAAACGAACACCTGCCGGGCCCTGCCTGCCACGGCGTCGTACCACTGCAGCGCATCGGAAACGAGCGCGGCTTCGGACGGCACGCCGGCGCTGGCGCCGTAGCCGCGGTAATCGACGAGCAGCCAGCCGGTGCCTGGGGCGCGCCGCGACACCTCGTCGAGCATCCACGATACCTGCTCGGCATTGCCGCCGAAATACATCACCAGCGGCTCGCCTGGCGCCGGCTTGACGTGCCAGCCGTGCAGCCGCGTGCCGTCCGCGCTTTCGATGAACAGGGCCTCGATGCCGGGGAAGCGCTTGAGGACGACCTCGCGGTGCGACCCGGGCAGCGGCTGAGGGTAGAAGATCAGCCTGTCCTGGATGAGGTACATGAGCAAGGGAAAACCGATCGCCACGACGGCGACGACCTGCAGTACCGGGCTGAGGGCTTCCATGCGCTTCAAATCTGGATACCGGGATAAGCCTGCGGGCGCGCTATCGCATTACGCCCCATAGGGCTAATCTTAGACCCCCAGGGGGAGGAGGCGTGAAAAAGCGCGTCCCGGTGTCTGAGCTGCGTTTCGGGATGTACATCGCCGAGCTCGACCGGCCATGGACCGACACGCCCTTCATGTTCCAGGGTTTCGTGCTGAGCACGGTGCAGCAGCTCGAAGCGCTGAAGAAGTATTGCGCGACCGTGCTGGTCGACGTCGAGCGCAGCGAGCCCGCCTCGCCGGCTCCGCCGCCGCTGGGCAAAGTCTTCTATCCGCAGAAGGCGAGCATCGAGGAGGAGCTTGGCCCCGCGCGCGCCGCCTACACCGGCGGCGAGTCGCTGGTGAGCGAGGTGCTGTCGTCGGTGCGCATCGGACGCACGCTCGACGCCGAGCGCGTGCGCGCTGCCGTCGCCAGCCTCACCGAGAGCGTGCTGCGCAACCCCGACGCGATGCTGCTGTTCTCCCAGCTGAGGCAAAAGGGCGAGTACGCCGTCTCCCACGCGCTCGACGTGTCGATCTACATGACCGCGTTCGGCCGCTTCCTGCAGCTCGAACCCGGGCAGATCGAGTTCCTCGGCTATCTCGGACTGCTGCAGGACGTCGGCAAGGTGCGCCTGCCGAAGGCGCTGCTCGAGAAGCGCGGCCGCCTGAACGTGGAGGAATTCGAGCAGGCGAAGCTGCACGTGAACTACTCGGTCGAGATCCTGCGCACGACGCCGGGAATCCCGCGCGACCTGGCGCGCATCGCCGTGCTGCACCACGAGCGGCACGATGGCAGCGGCTATCCGACCCACCTGCGCGGCCAGCAGATCGGCATGATCGGCTCGATCGCCGCCATCGTCGACACCTTCGACGCGCTGACGGTGCACCGGCCCTACGCCGATGCGGTCGCACCCTCCGCGGCGATCAGCATGCTGTACAAGTGGCGCGGCATCTTCTTCGAAGCCCGCCTGGTCGAGCAGTTCATCCGCTTCATCGGCATCTTCCCCGTGGGAAGCCTGGTCGAGCTGAACAGCGGCGAGATCGCGGTGGTCATCTCCCAGAACCTCGCCAAGCGGCTGCAGCCGCGGGTGATGGTGATCCGGGATGCCCAGGGCAATCCGATGCAGCCGCAGAAGCTGCTCGATCTCGCGCGCTCGCCGAAGATTTCGCCCGAAGAGCCTTACCGGATCCTGCGCACGCTCGAGCACGGGCACGTGCCCGTGACGAGCGACGAGCTGTTCATGAAGTAGCTAGCTTTTCTGGTAGAGCTCGCCGCCTTTCTTCACGAACTCGACCGCCTTTTCCTTCATCCCCTTCTCGACGTAGTCGCGCACGTCCTGCGTGATCTTCATGGAGCAGAAGTGCGGCCCGCACATCGAGCAGAAGTGCGCCACCTTGGCGCCTTCCTGCGGCAGCGTCTCGTCGTGGAATTCGCGCGCGGTGTCCGGGTCGAGGCCGAGGTTGAACTGGTCGGCCCAGCGGAACTCGAAGCGCGCCTTGGAAAGGGCGTTGTCGCGCAGCTGCGCGCCCGGGTGGCCTTTCGCCAGGTCCGCGGCATGCGCTGCGATCTTGTAGGCCATGATGCCGTCCTTGACGTCCTTCTTGTTCGGCAGGCCGAGATGCTCCTTGGGCGTCACGTAGCACAGCATCGCGGTGCCGTACCAGCCGATCATCGCCGCGCCGATGGCGCTCGTGATGT
>Ga0114945_10001288_pt1 | contig 15691 bp, 18 predicted proteins | sample OV2TP3_FD_87194 | JGI IMG/M metagenome (GOLD analysis project Ga0114945, IMG submission 87194) | Hot spring microbial communities from Beatty, Nevada to study Microbial Dark Matter (Phase II) - OV2 TP3 | ecosystem: Environmental > Aquatic > Thermal springs > Hot (42-90C) | place: USA: Beatty... | reverse complement strand
CGATGTGGATCGCCGGCGTGATGCAGGGGCTGATGTGGCGCGCCGTGAGCGAGGACGGCACGCTCACCTACACCTTCGTCGAGAGCGTGAAGGCGAGCTACCCGTTCTACGCCATTCGCCTCCTCGGCGGGATGCTCTACCTCGCCGGGATGCTGATCATGGGCTGGAACGTGATGAAGACCGTGACCTCCTCGAAACCCGCTGAAGCGGCGATTCCTCTGCCGGCCCACGCATGAAACTCACCCACGACCTGATCGAGCGTAACCAGGCCTTTTTGATAGGTTTGGTCTTGGCTGTCGTAGCAGTGGGAGGACTTGTCGAAATCGTCCCGCTGTCCTTCCAGAGGTCCGTGACCGAGCCCGTCGCGGGGCTGAAACCGTATGCGGCGCTCGAGCTCACCGGCCGCGACGTCTATGTCCGCGAGGGCTGCTACAACTGCCACTCGCAGATGGTGCGGCCGTTCCGCGCCGAGGTGGAGCGCTACGGCCCGTACTCGGTCGCGGGCGAATTCGTCTACGACCGGCCGTTCCAGTGGGGCTCGAAGCGCACCGGCCCGGACCTGCACCGCGTCGGCGGGCGCTACTCCGACGACTGGCACCGCGTGCACCTGCTCAACCCGCGGGACGTGGTTCCGGAATCGAACATGCCGGCGTACCCGTGGCTCGCCAGGACGCCGGCCGACGCCGCCGGCGTCGAGGCAAAGCTGCGCGCGCTGCGGCTGGTCGGGGTTCCGTATTCCGATGAGGACGTGAAGAAGGCGGGAGCCGAGGTGCAGGGCAAGACCGAGATGGAAGCCCTGATCGCTTACCTGCAGGTGCTCGGCACCGCCGTCAAGAGGACGCAATGATGGAAGTCCTGCGAAGCCTCGTCACCGTGGCCGCGTTCGCCAGCTTTCTCGGCGTCGTGCTCTGGGCCTATGCGCCTTCGCGCAGGCAGCGGCTCGAAGCGCAGGCGCGAAGCATCCTCGAAGAGGCAGACGAATGAGCCAGTTCACATCCGGTTTCTGGGACCTCTACATCGCGGTGATCTCGGTGGTGTCGATCGTCGCCTGCGCGCTGTTCCTCAAGTCGCAGAGCATCCGCAAGGCTCCCGCAGAGGCGCAGGCCGGCCCGGAACAAGCCACGACGGGGCACACCTGGGACGAGGACCTCGCCGAGTACAACAATCCGCTGCCGCGCTGGTGGTCGTGGCTGTTCTACATCACGATCGTCTTTTCGATCGTCTACCTGGTCCTCTATCCGGGACTGGGCAGCTGGCAGGGCACGCTCGGCTGGTCGCAGGTCGGCCAGCTCGAGCAGGAAATCGCGGCCGCCGAGAAGCAGTTCGGCCCGATATACGAGAAGTTCGCGGCGCGCGAGGTGCAGGAGCTCGCCGCCAGCCCGCAGGCGCTCGCCGCCGGGCAGAAGCTGTTTCTCAACAACTGCGCGCAGTGCCACGCCTCGGACGGCGGCGGTTCGCGCGGCTTTCCGAACCTCGCCGACATGGACTGGCTCTGGGGCGGCTCCCCGGAGGCGATCAAGACTTCGATCACGGACGGACGCACGGGGATGATGCCGGCCTGGCGCCAGGCGCTGGGCGAACAGGGCGTCAAGGACGTGGCGCATTACGTCATGTCCCTCTCCGGCATGGCGAACGACAGCATCCGCACGGCGCGCGGCAAGGAGGCCTTCGACAGGAACTGCGTCGCCTGCCATGGAGCGCAGGGCAAGGGCAACCCTGCGATGGGGGCCCCGGATCTCGCCGACAAGGTCTGGCTGCACGGCAGCTCCGAAGAGCGCATCATCGAGACGATCAGCAAGGGCCGCGTCGATCAGATGCCGGCCCACAAGGAAAAGCTCTCGGGCGCCCAGATCCATCTGCTCACGTCCTACGTTTACTCGCTCTCGCGCGGCGGCGTGGTCACGCCACACGGGAAGTGAGCCAGCCGGCACGCAAGCTCGAGCCGGTGAGCTCGCCGGCCGACGTCAGCCTCTACGAGGTACGGCGCAAGATCTACCCGCGCGCGGTGCACGGCTGGTTCGCGGCCTGGCGCTGGGCGGCGATCTGGGCCACGCAGCTCGCATTCTACGGCGGCGCCTGGGTCACCTGGAACGACCGCCAGGCGCTGCTCTTCGACATCGTGCACCGCAAGTTCTACCTCTTCGGCTTGGTGTTCTGGCCGCAGGACATCATCTATCTCACCGTGCTGCTGATCGTCGCGGCGCTCAGCCTGTTCCTGTTCACCGCCGTCGCCGGGCGCCTGTGGTGCGGCTATGCCTGCCCGCAGACCGTTTACACCGAGATCTTCCTGTGGATCGAGCGCAGGATCGAAGGCGACCGCAACGCGCGCATGAAGCTGGATCGTGAAAAAGCGTCGTCGAGAAAAATCCTTCTCAAGAGCGCAAAGCACGGCGCCTGGATCGCGCTTTCGCTGTGGACCGGGTTCACCTTCGTCGGCTATTTCACGCCGATCCGCGAGCTGCTCGCCGAAGCCGGCAGCCTTTCGCTCGGCCCGTGGGAAACCTTCTGGTGCCTGTTCTACGGCTTCGCCACCTACGGCAACGCCGGCTGGATGCGCGAGCAGGTCTGCAAGTACATGTGCCCCTACGCGCGCTTCCAGAGCGCGATGTTCGACAAGGACACGCTCGTCATCACCTACGACGAGCGGCGCGGCGAGCCCAGAGGCAAGAAGACTTCCGGGGACTGCGTCGACTGCGCGATCTGCGTCCAGGTCTGCCCGACGGGCATCGACATCCGCGACGGCCTGCAGTACGAGTGCATCGGCTGCGCCGCGTGCATCGACGGCTGCAACCAGGTGATGGACAAGCTCGACCGCGCCCGGGGACTGATCCGTTATTCGACGACTCACGCGATGGAGAAAAGGCCGACGCGGATTTTCCGGGCCCGGGTTCTCGTATACGGTTCCATTCTTCTCGCCGTTCTGGCCGCCGCCGCGGCGAGCCTCTATCTGCGCGTGCCGCTCAAGGTCGACGTCATCCGCGACCGGGCGGCAATCGCGCGCGAGGTGGAAGGCGGGCTGATCGAGAACGTCTACCGCCTGCAGCTCATGAACACCACGGAGGAAGAGCGCCTGTTCAGGATCGAGGTGCGCGGCATCGACACCATCCACGTCGCAGGAAATGATCGCGTCGAGATCGACGCCGCGGCGAGCCGCATGGTCCCCGTGAAGGTGCGTATCGAGCCGGGGCGGGCGCAGCCGGGTACGCATCGCATCGAGTTCACGGTGAGCGCCATCGGCGTGGAAAGGGTCACGGTGCGCGAAAAATCGGTGTTCACCGTCCGATGAAACCCTGGTACCGCGAGCCCTGGCCCTGGATCCTCATGTCCGGGCCTGCGGCCGTGCTGGCTGCCGGCACCGCCACGGCGTGGATCGCGTTCGCGAGCGCCGACGGGCTCGTCGCCGAGGACTACTACAAGCAGGGCCTCGCGATCAACAAGGTGCTCTTACGCGAGGAGGCGGCTCGACGGCGCGGCATCTCGGCCGAAATCCGCTTCCAGCCTCACAAGCTGGTCATCACTCTGAAAGGCGAAGAACCGGAGGCGCTGTTCGCACATCTCGCGCACGCCACGCGTGCCGGGCACGACCTGAGGCTGCGGCTCGAGCGCTCCGAAGCGGGGGACTACGAGGCGCAACTGCCGCCGCTGCCGCCGGGCCGCTGGCGCGTCGTGATCCAGGACCCGCGCGCAACCTGGCGCATCGCCCGGGAGGCGTCATGAAGAAAGCCATCTGGATCCTGTGGCCCTCGTTCGTGGTGGCGCTCGTCGCGGACGCGCTGTTCTTCACCGTGTTCGATCCGGTGGACTTCAGGCTCTTCGGGCCGCTCGGGCTGAGCCGCCTTGCCGGGTACTCGATCGCGTTCTTCCTCTTCTGGGCGTTCGCCGCCGCATCGAGCGCGTTCACCTGCTTCCTGCAGCGCACGCGCGAGGAGATCAACCGCTGCCCGCTCACTCCGGCCGAGCGGCCCGCCGGCTGCCCGAAACGCGAGGATCCCGATGCGGCTTGCTAGCCTCCTCGTTCTTCTTCCCGTCGCCGCGCCGGCGCTTTCCCAGGACCTCGAGCGCGGCCGCACGCTCTACGAAAGCTACTGCGGCATTTGCCACTACGAGCGCATCCATCAGCGTCTCAAGCCCGCGGTACGCGACCTTGCCGAGTTGCGCGACATGGTGGCGCGCTGGGCGCCTCAGACCAAGCACGCCTTCACGCTCGATGAGCGCGAAGAGGTCGTGCAGTACCTCAACGAATCGCACTACCGGTTCGGGCTGGGTCGGCCGCAAAAGCGGTAAGCGAGCCCGGGTCGAGCAGCGTGATGCGCTCGCGCTCGAGCCTCACCCAGCCGCGGCTCTCGAAGCTGCGCAGCAGCCGGCTGACGATCTCCCGCACGCTGCCGAGCTCGTCGGCGAGCCTCTGGTGGGTCGCCTCGATCACCGGGCCGCGCTGAACGAGGAGCTGCGCCAGGCGCTGGTCGAGCTTGCGGAAGGCGACTTCCTCGACCAGCTCCATCACCTCCGAGAGCCGCTCGCCGTACATCCCGAAGACGAAGCGCCGGAACGGCTCGAACTCGAGCATCAGCTCGTGAAACAGCGCGGGCGGAATGCTGAGCAGCACCGCGTCCTCCTCGGCGGTGCCGCGCGCCGAATAGTCGGAATGGCCGAGCAGGCAGCCGCCCGAGAGGATGCAGCCGCCGCCGGGCTCGACGCGGTAGAGCAGGATCTCGCGGCCGCTCGGTGCGCTCTTCACGATCCCGATGCTGCCTTCGAGCAGGAGCGGAAAGCCGCGGCAAGGCTGCTTCGCATCGAAGAGGACGCTGCCCGCAGGGGCGCGCAGCAGCTGCGCCTCGGCAAGCAGCGCCTCGAGACGCGCGGCGGGCAGCCCGGCGAACACGGGAAAGCGCTCGAGCAGCCGCCCGCGCAGGGCCTGCCTGCCCTCGGGGACCGAAGTCACAGACCCGCCTGCGGCCGCCGGCTAGGCTCGTGTCCTGTGCTCGCGGCTCTCTTGATGGAGGTCAACATGTCGGTGGAAAGGCTGATCAGAATTCTCGCAGGTCTTTTCGTGCTTGCGTCCTGAGGAAAACGACATGGTTCAGATCGCCTGCCCGCGCTGCCTGACCGTGAACCTCGACGAGGCGAGCTTCGACGCCTTCGTCGCGCGCAGCGAGCTGGCGGTGGTGGTCGATTTCTGGGCGCCGTGGTGCGGCCCCTGTCGCACGATGGCGCCGCACTTCGAGCGCGCCGCGGCGCAGCTCAGGGACCGGGTGCGCTTCGTCAAGGTGAATACCGAGGAAGCGCCCGGCCTCGCGTCGCGCATGGGTATTCGCGCCATCCCCACGCTGGTGCTGTTCAAGGACGGCGCCGAGATCAAGCGCACCTCGGGGGTCCTCGACGCTGGCACGCTGGTGCGGTGGGCGGCGTGAAGCGCTTTGCCGTTGTGCTGCTCGCGCTGCTCGCCGCCTGCGGCGCGGACGAGCCGCCGCAGCCGGCTGCCGCGGTTCCGCGGATCGCGACCGGGCTGGTCGAGCTGCGCGAGGTCGAGATCAGCTATTCGGCCGAGGCGGTGATCGAGGCGGTGCGCCAGTCGACGGTGGCGGCGCAGATCGCGGGCCGCATCGTGGAGCTGCGCTTCGACGTCGGCGATTACGTGAAGAAGGGCGAGGTCATCGTGCGCATCGACGAGCGCGCCGCGAGCCAGGCGCTCGCGGCGAGCACCGCGCAGGTGCAGGAAGCGCAGGCCGCCCTCGCCAACGCGCGCGCGCAGTACGAGCGCTCCAGACAGCTCGTCGCGCAGAAATTCATCAGCCCGTCGGCGCTGGACAGGGCGGAATCCGATTACCGGGCGGCGCAGGCGCGCGTGACGCGGCTTCTCGCCGGCGCCGGCCAGGCTGCGACCGAGCGCAGCTTCGCGACCGTCAGCGCGCCCTACAGCGGCGTGGTCGCGGCGCGCCACGTCGAGCTGGGCGAGATGGCGGCGCCGGGCAAGCCGCTCATGACCGGCTTCGATCCGTCGACGCTGCGGGTCGTCGCCAACGTGCCCCAGGCGCAGGTCGGTGCGATCCGGGCGCTCGCCAGGGCGCGCGTGGAAGTGCCTTCGCTGGGCCGATGGCTGGACGCGAAAAGCGTGACCATCGTCCCGGCGGCCGATCCCCGCACCCACAGCACGCGCATCCGGCTCGAGCTGCCCGAGGATGTGCGCGGCGTCTACCCCGGGGTATTCGCGCGGGCGCACTTCGCCATCGGAAGCGCGACGCGGCTGCTGGTGCCGCGCGAGGCGGTGCTTCGCCGCAGCGAGGTCACCGCGGTCTACGTCGTGGGCGCCGAAGGCGCGGCGCGGCTGCGGCCGCAGTTGCGTCAGATACGCCTGGGCACCGCGGGCGACGCGCGTGCGATCGAGGTGCTCGCGGGATTGAAGCCCGGCGAGCGCGTCGCCCTCGAGCCGGTCAAGGCGGGCATGGCCGCCGCGCACTGAAGCCGATGGGCATCTCCGGCCGCATCGCGAGGTTTTTCCAGGACTCGCAGCTCACGCCGCTCATCGCGCTGGTCGCGTTCCTGCTGGGCCTGTTCGCGGTCGCGGTCACGCCGCGCGAGGAGGAGCCGCAGATCAACGTGACCATGGCGAACGTGCTGATCCCCTTCCCGGGGGCGTCGGCGAAGGACGTGGAGACGCTGGTCGCGACACCCGCCGAGCAGGTGCTCGCGCAGATGACCGGGGTGGAACACGTGTACTCGGTTTCCCGGCCCGGGATGGCGGTGCTCACGGTGCAGTTCGAGGTCGGCGTGCCGCGCATCGACGCCCTGGTGCGCCTGCACGACACGATCAATTCCAACCGCGACTGGGTCTCGCCCGACCTCGGCATCGGCGAGCCGCTCATCAAGCCCAAGGGCATAGACGACGTGCCGATCGTCGCCCTGACGCTGTGGACCGAAGACACCGGGCGCGGCGCCTACGAGCTGGAGCGGGTCGCCCACGCCGCCGAGGTCGAGCTGAAGCGCGTGCCCGGCACGCGCGAAGTGCAGACGCTGGGCGGGCCGGGGCGCAGCGTGCGCGTGCTGGTCGACGCCGACCGGCTGGCGTCGCACGGCGTGTCGGCGCTCGACCTGCGCAGCGCCCTGCAGCTCGCCAACGTCTCGCTCCCCACGGGACACCTGGTGCGCGACAACCGCAGTATCGTGGTCGAGACCGGCAACTACCTGGAGTCGGCGGCGGACGTGAAGAGCCTGGTCATCGGCGCCTTCGAGGGCCGGCCGGTGTATGTCTCCGATGTGGCACAAGTCGTGGACGGGCCCGATCAGCCTGCGCGCTACGTCTGGACGGGCACCGCGCAGGCCGAGCATCCGGCGGTGACGCTCCAGGTGAGCAAGAAGCCTGGCGAGAACGCGGTGCAGGTCGCCGGGCGCGTCATGCAGCGAGTCGAGGAGTTGCGCGGCACGGTGATCCCGCATGACGTGCGCGTGACGGTGACGCGAAACTACGGCGCCACCGCCAACGACAAGGCGATGAAGCTGATCCGGAAGCTGCTTTTCGCCACGCTCTCGGTCGTGGTCCTCGTGCTCCTGGCGCTCGGCGCTCGCGAGGCGCTGATCGTGGGCGCCGCCGTGCTGCTCACGCTGGCGAGCACGCTTTTCGCCTCCTGGGCCTGGGGCTTCACGCTCAACCGGGTGTCGCTGTTCGCGCTCATCTTCTCGATCGGCATCCTGGTTGACGACGCGATCGTGGTGGTGGAGAACATCCACCGGCGCCTCGCCCTCGAGGGCGGGCCGATGCGCGGCGTGATTCCCGGCGCCGTGGACGAGGTGGGCGGGCCGACGATCCTCGCTACCTTCACCGTGATCGCGGCGCTCCTGCCGATGGCTTTCGTGAGCGGCCTGATGGGCCCGTACATGAGCCCGATCCCGATCAACGCCAGCATGGGCATGCTGATCTCGCTTGCCATCGCCTTCACCGTGACGCCGTGGCTGGCATTGCGGTTCTTGAAGACGAAGCACGAAAAGGAAAGTGATCGTCTGCAAAGGCTGTTCGACCGCATCCTCGGTCCGTTCATCGCTTCGGCAAAAAACCGCGGGCGGCTGCTGTACGGGATGCTCGCGCTGATCGCGGCCTCGGTCGCGCTGCCCGCCGCCGAGCTCGTCGTGCTCAAGATGCTGCCCTTCGACGACAAGTCGGAGTTCCAGGTGGTGGTGGACATGCCCGCGGGCACGCCGCTGGAGATCACCGCCGGGGCGCTGCGCGACATGGGCGCCTACCTCGCGAGCGTTCCCGAGGTGAGCGACTACCAGGCCTACGCGGGCGCAGCGGCGCCGATCAACTTCAACGGCCTGGTGCGGCAGTACTACCTGCGCAGCTCGCCCGAGCTGGGCGACCTGCAGGTGAACCTCGTGGACAAGGCCGCGCGGCAGCGCAAGAGCCACGATATCGCCCAGGCGGTACGGCCGAAGCTCGAGGCGATCGGCGGCGGATGGGGCGCGAAAGTGAAGGTCGTGGAGGTTCCGCCGGGGCCGCCGGTGCTTTCGCCGATCGTCGCCGAGGTCTACGGGGCGGACGAGCTCGGCCGCATCCGCGCGGCGAAGAAGGTGCGCGAAGCGTTCGCCGCCACCGCGGGCGTGGTGGGCATCGACGATTCGGTCGAGGACACCGCGCCGCGCATCCAGCTCAGGGTGGACCAGGCAAAGGCGGCGGCCGCGGGCGTGTCGCGCCGCGACGCGGTCGAGACCCTGCGCATGGGGCTTTCGGGCGCCAACGTCACGCCGCTGCACGACGGCCAGTCGAAGTACGAGGTGCCGGTGCGCCTCGCGCTCGCCTCCGAGCACGCCGGCGAGCTCAAGGAGCTCCTCAAGCTCGCGCTGCGCTCCTCCGGCGGAGCCCTGGTGCCGCTCTCCGAGCTGGTGAGCGTCGTGACGAACGAGCGCGACCGGCCGATCTACCACAAGGATCTGCTGCCCGTGGTGTACGTGCTCGGCGACCAGGCCGGGCGCGTCGACAGCCCGCTTTACGGCATGTTCGCGGCGCGCGGCAAGCTCGCCGGCATGCCCCTCGAGGAGGGCGGCGTGCTCGGTGAATACTTCATCCGGCAGCCCTCCGACCCGTACCGCGAGTACGCGCTCAAGTGGGACGGCGAGTGGCAGGTCACCTACGAGACTTTCCGCGACATGGGCCTCGCCTACGCCGTCGGCCTGGTCCTCATCTACCTGCTGGTGGTCGCCCAGTTCCGCTCGTATCTCACCCCGCTCGTCATCATGGCGCCGATTCCGCTCACGGTGATCGGCGTGCTGCCCGGCCACGCGGCTCTCGGCGCGAACTTCACCGCCACTTCCATGATCGGCATGATCGCGCTCGCCGGCATCATCGTGCGCAACTCCATCCTGCTGGTCGATTTCGTCAACCTCAAGGTGGCGGAAGGCCTGCCGCTGCGCGAGGCGGTGATGCGCTCGGCGGCGGCGCGCGCGAAGCCGATCGCGCTGACCGCGATCGCGGCGATGCTGGGCGCTACCTTCATCCTCGACGACCCGATCTTCAACGGCCTCGCCATTTCGCTGGTCTTCGGGATCCTGGTCTCGACCCTGCTCACGCTGGTCGTCATTCCCGTGCTCTATTACGTCGCCTGCCGGCAGCGGTTCGAGCAGCCCGCGGCATAGGTCTTTAGAGGCATGGCAGTTGCTGCGCCCGGGTCGTTGCCGTCCCGTTCTTGTGCACGGGCGGTAAATCTTTCAAACCCGACTCGAAAGGACAGCAACCATGACAAAGACAAAGCGCTTGGTTCTGGCCGCCGCGCTGGCGGCCATCGGGGGGGCTGCGTACGCGCAGCCCGGCTACGTTACCCAGCCCGGAGGAGGGCTCGTGACGAGCCCCTTCGGCCTTTGCTGGCGCTCGGGCGACTGGACGCCGGACAAGGCCGTCGAGCCCTGCGACCGCGTGCCCAGTGCTGCCGCACCGGAGAGCGCCGCTGGGCCCGAGCCCGCGCCGCTGGCTGCCGCGCCCGCAGCGCCGTCGCTGCTTCTGGAAAAGGTGACGTTGGCGAGCGACGTCCTGTTCGACTTCAACAAGGCGACGCTGAAAGAGGCGGGCAGGCAGAAGCTCGACGAGATGGCCGCGCGCATCAAGGACGCCGACGTCGAGCAGGTCGTGGCCGTCGGGCACGCCGACCGCATCGCCTCCGAGGAATACAACCAGCGCCTGTCGGAGGAGCGCGCCGAGGCGGTGAAGAGCTATCTCGCCGGGAAAGGGCTGCCCGGGGACAGGGTGCGCGTCGAAGGCAAGGGCGAAGCGCAGCCGGTCACGGCAGGCGAGTGCAGGAACATGGGACCCGAGCGCGGCAGCAACGCGAAGCTGGTCGCCTGCCTGCAGCCCGACCGCCGCGTCGAGATCGAGGTGCTCGGCACGCGCGAAGCGGCGGCCGGCCCGGCCGGCGGCGCGGCGGGCGCTACTTCGCCGGGAGCGGGATCCGGCCCTGGCCGCTGAAGGAGGCGGATGCGGCCGGCCTGGGCGCCGGAGCGCTGGCGGCGTATACCGCCGCCAGCTCCCATGCGTTCGAAGCCTGCTCGTGACGCAGGATGAACCGGCGGCCGTCCTGGACGCTGACCTCGAAATACCAATGCGCCGAGTCGGTCCAGCTATCGAGGACCGTGACCACCTGCAGGCGACGCCCGCCAAGATGAAACGCGCAGGGCCGGTATCGACCGCGCTCCCCGGGATGGCTCAGCACACTGATTCTCACTGACGCTTGCTCCTGTAGTAGGCTCTCGATAACACGAAGCAAGCAAATTGGCGGCCGGCGGCGCTGCTCCGTTCGGCCCAGCCTTCGCGAGCCGTTGACCTGGATCAATCCCCGCGCCGCGTGCTGGCGTAGTTTCGGCGTATGGGCGAAGCCGACACCGTAACCCGCGCCCCCGCGCCGCTGCAGCAACAGTCCTCGATGGCAATACTGTTTGCCGACGTCTCTGGCAGCACGCGGCTGTACGAAACGCAGGGCGATGCCAAGGCGCGCCGCATGATCGGCCGCTGCGTCGAGCTGATGACCGAATCGACGCTGAAGCACGGCGGCGCGCTGATCAAGACCATCGGCGACGAGGTGATGTGCCGGTTTGCGGCCGCGGACGATGCCGCCGCGGCGGCGCTCGACATGCAGGAGCAGGTTTCCGGCGCCGCGATGACCGGGGGCGGCGGCGGCATGGCGATCCACGTCGGCTTCCACTTCGGCCCCGTGGTCGAGGAGGACAAGGACGTCTTCGGCGACGCGGTCAACGTCGCCTCGCGCATGGTGAACCTGTCCAAGCGCGACCAGATCCTCACCACCGGTGCGACCGTCGAGCGACTATCGCCGAAATGGCGCGCCGCCATGCGCCAGGTCGACCGCGCCGCGGTGCGCGGCAAGAGCGAGGAGATCGACGTCTACGAGCTGGTGTGGCAGGAAGCCGAGGCGACGCGCATCGCCGGCAAGGCCTGGGTCCTGCCGGCCGCGGCCGGGGCGCCGGGGCAGCTCGTGCTGCGCTACGGTGCGCGCGAGCTGGAGATCAACGAGAAGCACCCGTCGGTGACGGCCGGGCGCGGCGAGCAGAACGATCTTGTCGTAAAGGACGAGCTCGTCTCCCGGCTGCATGCCCGCATCGAGTACCGCAACCACCGCTTCTCGCTCACCGATCAGAGCACCAACGGCACCTACGTCACGGACGGCGCCGGAGCGACGCGCCTGGTGCGCCACGACAGCCAGGTTCTCACCGGCTCGGGGACCATCTGCTTCGGGCACAAGCCGGAGCCGGGCCGGACCGATGTCGTGAAGTACGCCGTCAGTGCCTGAAGCGTCCCGCTCAGGCGCCCCCGCTTGACCTAGATCAAATCGCCCCGGCGCGGCCGGTTCACACTGTCTTGCCTGCCCTAAACCTCCTCCCTGGGCGGGTTTTCCAAGGCGCAGCTTCGGCTGCGCTTTTTCTTTTCAGGCGCGGCCTGCGAGCCGGTGCCGGATCTCGGCCTCCGCCTCGACCCAGTCCTGCACCTCGCGGCCGGGCGAGAAGTCCCGCGCCTTGGCCTTGAAGTAAGCCGCTTCCTGGATCAGCCTGTAGACCTCCTCGGGCGAGAGTTCTGCGCGCGCTTCGGGGTTCGCGGGGCCCGATTGCTTCGTTTTCGCAGGGCTCTTGCGCGTCGTGGTCGTCGGGGGTTTTCGGGTCGCCATTGATCCGCCTCCTGTATTCCGGAGATTGCGCGAGGCTAGCAGAAGTTGCCTGCCTTCTTCTATCGGGCGTTACAATCCGGCCCCGTGAGATCGCTCATCGAAGGCAGGCTCAGGCGGGTCGGGGAGCGCAGCGCCATCCCGTTCGCCGTGCGCTTTGCCGGGGGCGGCGAGCTGCGCAGCCGCGACGGCAGCCCGCAGTTCACGCTGGTCTTCCGCAACGCGCGCCCCTACTGGCGCATGGCGATGTTCGGCCACCTCGGCCTGCTCGAGTCGTATTTCGACGACGACCTCGACATCGAGGGCAGCCTGCCGAGCGCCCTGGCGGTCGGCATGGAGGGCGGCATGGACCAGCCCAACCTGCTCCTGCGGACCCTCAACCGCTGGCACGAATTGCTGCGTTCCAACGCGAGCTGGACGCGCGCCCGGCGCAACGCCGAGCACCACTACGCGCTCGGGCCGGAGTTCTACCGGTTCTGGCTCGACGATCCGCTGATGCTGTACACCTGCGCGTACTGGAAGGAAGGCACGCGCACGCTCGAGGAGGCGCAGCGCAACAAGCTCGACCACGTGGCGAGGAAAGTGCTCCTCAAGCCCGGCGAGGAGGTGGTCGACATCGGCAGCGGCTTCGGCGGCTTCATGCTCTACGCCCAGGAGCGCTACGGCGTCAAGGTGACGGGCATCAACACCACGCGCTCGCAGGTCGAGCATGCGCGCAGGGAGATCGAGCGCCGCCGCCTCGGCAACACGCTTGCCCTTGCCGGCGATTTCCGCGACATCCACCGCCAGTTCGACAAGGTGGTCTCGATCGGCTGCCTCGAGCATGCCGGCCGCGATTCGCTCGCCGAGCTCATCGGCACCCACGCGCGCTGCCTCAAGCCGGGCGGCCTCGGCCTGATCCACTTCATCGGCCACGTGGGGCGGACGGAAACCGACTACTTCATCCGCAAGTACATCTTCCCCGGCGGCTGGATTCCCGCGCTTTCCGACGTCGTCGTCGAGATGGAGCGCGCCGGGCTCGAGGTGCTCGACGTCGAGAACCTGCGCCGGCACTATGCGCTGACCCTCGACGCCTGGGGCGAGCGCTTCGACCGCAGCTGGGAGCGCATCCGCGCGCTCGACCCGAAGAGGTTCGACGAGCGTTTCCGCCGCATCTGGCGCGTCTACCTCTACGGCTGCGCCGAGATGTTCCGCCTGCCGACCGGGCACACGCATCTGTTCCAGATCGTGTTCTCGAAGGGCAATGCCACCGAATCGAGCTATCCGATGGGCCGGGGATTCCTCTACGAGCAGCCTGCATACGCGGAAAAAAGAAGCGCTGGCCGCGCGGCTTAGGGAAGGCAGCGGCCCGGTCGGGCTGCGCAAGGAGACCTCCAACCTGTTCCGCGACCGCGCGGCGGCCGCGCGCCGGCGGCTGGACGTGCGCGGCTTCAATGAAGTTTTATCCATAAAGGAAAATTCCGTTGACGCCGAGGGGATGATTTCCTACGAGGATCTGACGCGCGAGTGCCTGGCGCACGGCGTGATGCCGGCCGTCGTGCCGCAGCTGAAAACCATCACCCTCGGCGGCGCGGTCGCCGGCGTCGGCATCGAGTCCTCGTCGCACCGCTACGGCCTGGTGCACGACACGGTGCTCGAGCTGGAGGTGCTGCTCGGGGACGGCCGGATCGCCACCTGCACCCCCGAAAACGAGCATTCGGATCTGTTCTTCGGCTTCCCCAACTCCTACGGCACGCTCGGCTACGCGCTGCGCGTCAAGGCGAAGACCGTGCCGGTGAAGCCGTATGTGCATTTGACGCATTTGCCTTTCGAGGACTCTCTCGGGTTCTTTTCCCATCTTGAAAAACATCTGCGCGCCGGCGACGCGGATTTCGTCGACGGCACCATCTTCGATGGGAAAAGACTGTTTCTTACCCTGGGGCGGTTCGCCGACTCCGCCCCGTACACCAGCGATTACACGTTCGAAAACATCTACTACAGGTCGATCGCGGAAAAGCGCGAGGACTACCTCAGCATCCACGACTACATCTGGCGCTGGGACACCGACTGGTTCTGGTGCTCGAAGAACGTCATGGCCCAGAACGGCTTTTTCCGCAGGTTCGTCTTCGGCAGGAAACGCCTGGGCTCGCGCACCTACACGAAGATCATGCGCTGGAACAGCCGCGTCGGCATCACCCGCAAGCTCGAGCGCGTGATCGGCCTGCATTCGGAGTCGGTGATCCAGGACGTCGACATCCCGCTCTCGCGCGCCGCGGAATTCCTGCAGTTCTACTCGGAGAACATCGGGCTGTGGCCGCAATGGATCTGCCCGATCGGGCCGCAGCCGCATTCGGGGCGCTTCATGCTCTACCCGGTACGCAGCGGGTGGTACGTGAATTTCGGCTTCTGGGACGTGAAGCGCACGCGCGAGGCGCACCCGAGCGGCCATTTCAACCGCATGATCGAGCGCAAGGTGGCCGAGCTCGGCGGCATCAAGTCGCTTTACTCGGACAGCTTCTTCCCGGAGGAGGAGTTCCACAGCCGCTACGGCGGAGACGCTTACCGTGCGCTGAAAAGGAAATACGACCCGGACGGCGCTTTCCCCGGGCTCTACGCCAAGTGCGTGTTGCGCCGCTGATCCGCGGTTCCCATTTCGCGCTCGAGCTCGTTGCGCAGGATGCCGCTCAGCCCGGCGAGCTCGGCTCCGAACATGTCGATGATGTCGTCGAGCGAAACGATGCCGACGAGCTTGCCGTCGGGCTCGCCGACCACCAGGCGGCGGATGCCGCGCGTGCGCATGATGCGCAGCGCTTCGCTGACGCTCGCGGTGCTCAGGACCGTGGCGAGGGCAGGGGTCATGACCTCGCCCACGGTGCAGCTCCGGGGCGCGATGCCTTCGGCCATCGCCTTGATGACGAGATCGCGGTCCGTGACGATGCCCAGCGTGCGCTCGGCGTAGGGCTGGTCCTCCGAGACGATCAGGGCGCCGACGTGGCGCTCGCGCATCAGGGCGGCCGCCTTGTCGAGCGTCGCCGAGCGCTCGATGCGCACGATGTTGGGTGTCTGGACGCTGGTAATGTTCATATAAAAAGCCCGTCACCCTTGGGAGGAGGCGGGCCTGGCGGGGAGCCCCGGCCGCGCCTTTTTGACGCCCGGCCGGTCTGAGCGCCGTCCCCGTCCTGGGAATGACCCCGGTAAGAGCCATGAGCCATCTTCGCCCGGTGACCGGGCCGCTCATCTCGCGCGCCGGCTCGTGGATGGCTCCAAGGAGCCCGACGCGTCATTACACGATACGCCTTGCCGAACCGGGCAGCTTGACCTGGATCAAGCGGCATTTATCGCGCCGACTATATTTACGCTGTGGGCAAACGCAAACCGCTTCCGGCGTGGCTCGCCGAGCAGTGGCCTGACGCGGTGATGATCACCGACGCCTCCGGGGTGATCGAATACGTCAACCGCGCATTCGAAGCGCTGACCGGTTACCGGCGCAGCGAGGTGCTCGGCCGCACGCCGGCGATCCTGAAATCGGGCGCGCACGAGCGGCGCTTCTATCACGCGCT
>Ga0114945_10001284_pt1 | contig 15705 bp, 17 predicted proteins | sample OV2TP3_FD_87194 | JGI IMG/M metagenome (GOLD analysis project Ga0114945, IMG submission 87194) | Hot spring microbial communities from Beatty, Nevada to study Microbial Dark Matter (Phase II) - OV2 TP3 | ecosystem: Environmental > Aquatic > Thermal springs > Hot (42-90C) | place: USA: Beatty... | reverse complement strand
GTCTCGGCCATGATCTATACCGCTCGCACCATTATCTCATCGTCGGAAAGCAGGTGCACGTTCACCGGTTTTTTCAGACGATCGCTCGCGTCGTAGAGGAGCCGCACCAAGGGACGCGACAGATCCACCCGATTGACGCCGACGACCACGCCGCGCCATCCTCGGTACTTCCCTCGGGTGACGACGACGCTCGTCCCCACGGGGAATACGGGGAGATAGGAGAGGAAGACCTCCACGACCTTCCGATTCAAGATCGTCCCCGCCGCCTCTCGAACCCGGGCCGCGGCCTGATCCGGAGGAAGCGACGGCCGGTAGGGGAGATCCGACACGAGTTCGTCGTAGAAGTCGGGGACGGCCACGATTTCCGCATACCGGTGGATGCGTCCGGGCGTATTCATCGACTCCCGCTTCGAGAGAAGACGGTTCCGGCCGCTCAGCTTCCGGGGGTATCCGCTCCCATCCTGATTTTCGTGATGTTGATACGCCACATGGGCCGACAACAGCCCGATGTTGCCTCGTTCCTTCAGAAGAAAGTACCCCAAGACCGCGTGTTGCCGGAAGGCGTCCTCCTCCTCCTCCGTCCACACGCCGTTTTTCCGGGCGACGTCCTCGGGCAGGAGGACTTGGCCGATGTCGTGGAGGAGACTTCCGAGGACCAGTTGCCGGAGATCCGCCTTCGGCAGGCCCAAGTGCTTGGCGAGGAGCGCGGAGTGAACCGCAACCTCGATCGAATGGTCGTAGAGGAAGGAGTGGACCGTCTTGATCGTCCCGACGGCGAGCGCCATCTCATGGTCGGCCAGGATCGACTCGAGGATTTTTTCGACGTCCCCGAGGAACGTCTCCTGAAGTTTCGCCCGTCCGACCAGACGGCGAAAACTCTTGTCCTCCATTCGGGCTCGGATCTCCGCGGTCGAGGATCGGGCGAGCTCCTCGGTATTCACCAGCTTCCGCGTCTCTTCCCGGAGATGATCGTAGAGCTCCGAAACGTGCCGCGTAATGGTTTGGCGGGCCCGCTCGTCGATGTAGTCGTAGGCGACGACGTCGGCGAGGTCCGGATCGTGGACATAGAGCGAGGTGTAGCCGAATTCCCGGAGCTTGGCGATGGAGCGCTCGTCGAGCGTGGCGCCGGCGGCGATCATTACGCCCCCGTATTGATAGTGGAGACTGCGCGCCACGCGCATTCCGGGAACCGTATCGTCGAGAGAGACGCGCCTCACGATTCCGCTCCGAACTTGCGCTCCAAAGTTTCGGGAACGGGAGCGTGGGAGATGGGCATTTCGGTGAGCGAGCTCAACTGATGCAGTGGGGTCACGACTCCGCACGAAATGATGATGCGCATCGCCTCTTCGACCGTGAGGGGGAGGATGATGACCTGCTCCCGCGGCACGTAGACGGTGTAGCCCGTGAAGGGGGTCGGAGAGGTGGGCACGAAGACGCAGATCATCTTCTTCTTGGTGGCTTCGTTGAGGTGGCGCAGTCCGTCCGAAGTGGGGAAGGCGATCGAGTAGAGGCCTTCGGTCGGAAAGGGTATCGCGACGACGGCCTTGAACTCCATCTTCTGTTCGCCCTGGAAGAAAAACTGCGTGAACTGTTTCGCGTAGGGGTAGACGACCTTGATGACCGGGAGCTTGGAGAGGAGCTTCTCGAAAAATCCGTAGATCTTCTTTCCGAAAAAGGTCGCGACGACCGATCCGATGAGGAAGACGAGGACGCACCCGATGACGGCTCCCACGATGGGCGAGCCCATGGTGAAGAACCACTTCCAAAAGGGCTGTTCGCGGTCCGGTTGGAACAGCCAGTCCGCCGCCCACTCCATGAGCCTGCCCACCGGGACGCCCACGGCGTCGTACAGCGTCTTCCCAAGGAAGTAGAGAACGAAGATGGTCAGGAACATCGGGAGGAGCGCTGCGAACCCTTTGGCGAAGATCTTCTTCATGGGGAGCCAAAGACGATTATATCCCAGCTAACCCTTAATGCAGGCCACGGGGCGCAATCGAACGACTTTGTCGCTCACCCCCGCCCGTTCCATGACGTCGACCACCAGACCGGCGTCCTTGTAGGCCTCCGGCATCTCCTCCGCCACCGAATCGTGTCCGTGGGCCAGGACGAGAACGCCGCGGGCCTCGAGATCCCGGAAGAGATCGCGTCCTTGCATCATTCGCTTCATCGCGGTGCGCGAGTGGATTCGACCCGCGCCGTGACAGGTGGACCCGAAGGTCTCCCGCATCGAGCCTTCCCTCCCGACGAGAAGGAAACTGGCCCGACCCATGTCGCCGGGGATGAACGTCGGCTGCCCCAGCTCCCGGAAGATCGGGGCCAGAGAAGCTTGGCCGGGACCGAAGGCGCGTGTCGCTCCCTTGCGATGGACGCACACGCGTCCGACTCCCTCATGCTCCTCGAATTTCGCGATGTTGTGGCAGACATCGTAGACGAGATCGGCCCCGAGCCCGTCTTCGTCCAAGGCCAGGACCCTCGCGATCGTCCGGCGCACGATCGCCATCATCACCTGCCGGTTGACCCAGGCGAAATTCGCCGCGCACGCCATGGCGGCGAGGTACCTCTTCGCTTCTTCGCTCCGGAGAGGAGCGCAGCAGAGCTGTCGGTCCGGAAGGGAGATGCCGTATTTCTCCGACGCGCGGAGCATCGTCTTGAGGAAGTCCTCGCAGACTTGATACCCGAAGCCCCGGGAGCCGGAGTGGATCGAAAAGGCGAACCCTCCCTTGGAGAGCCCGAGCCTCGCCGCCACGTCCGGTCGATAGATCTCGTCGACGACTTGAAACTCGAGGAAATGGTTGCCGCTCCCGAGCGTACCGACCTGCCGCATCCCGCGGGAAAAAGCGCGGTCGCTCACGACCGAGGGGTCCGCGCCGGGGTAGTGCCCGCGATCCTCGATGCGCTCGAGATCTTCCGGCCGTCCGAATCCGCGATCGATCGCCCAGCGGGCTCCTTCCGTGACGAGCTTCCGAGGATCGTCGCCCTGGGGCGTCGGGATCGCCCCCTCGGATCCTACTCCGGCGGGGATGGCGCGAAACGTCGCGCGAACGATGTCGCGGAGTTTCGGTTTCACCTCTTCGAAGGCGAGGCTTGTCCTCACGAGGCGCACGCCGCAGTTGATATCGTAGCCGACTCCCCCCGGGGAAATCACTCCCTCTTCCGCGTCGAACGCCGCCACGCCCCCGATGGGGAACCCGTATCCCCAGTGAAAGTCGGGCATGGCCATCGAGTACTTCACGATTCCCGGAAGATGCGCGACGTTGCGGACCTGCTCGATCGATTCGTCCTGTTTCTGGGACTCCATGAGCTGCGGCGTGGCATAGACCCTGCCGGGAACGCGCATTCCGCCGGTCTGCGGGATCTCGAACAGATAGGGCCGGATCTGCTGAAGTCGGGCCATCAACGGGATGATAGCATCCGTACTACTTCGGCGCCGTCACTTCATAGAGCCGCCGCTTCGCGCGGCCCTCGCGCGTGTCGTCTCCGGCGATGTCGATCGTGAAGAGCCCCAAGAGAAAGTCGACGAGTTCTCCGAGCGAAACGCCGATTTCGAAGCCGATGAGGAGAAAAAAGGCGCCCACCTCGATGTCGAAAGAATGCAGAAGCGTCCGGCGCATGGAGTGGCGTTCGGTGAGGGGAGGGAGGATCATGAAGCAGCGATCCTGGGAGGATTGGTACGGGCTCCACCACCACACGTACGGGGTCCTCGTGTCCCCAAGGGCTCGGGAGTAATGGAGGGCGAAGGGCTCCTGGCCGAAGGCGTAGACGAGGCTGAAGGGAAGCCAGATTTCCGCCCAGTCGCGGCTCTCCTGTTCGAGGGCGTACGTGGTTCCGAAGCGGCTGAAGCCCTTGTGGCCGACGCCCACGTGGAGCAATTCCCCGATCTTGACGTTGGCCTCGATGCCGAGCGCCCCCGTCTCCACGTTGAAGCGCCAGATGTCTGCGAAATCGGCTCCGCGGGCGTTGACGTATCCGCATCCGGCGAGAAAAGGAAGGACGAGCGGGATCAGACGTCGAAGATGACGCGTGCCCTCCATTCGTCGTGCTCCCGCGTGACCTCGAGCTGGTGGTAGGTGACCGCCTTCAACTCGGTCCGGAGCGGGTGACGTTGGGGGGAGTACCGTTCTCCGCGCACCCGCGCCCGAACGCAACCGGGCTCGATCGCGACTCGGAATTCGACGTAAATTCTAGCTTCGGCCGAAAATTTGTAAAGCAGTTCCGCGAGCCACTCTCGAAGAAGGGTGTCTTTGCTCTCCCCTCGGACCTCGATCTCCTCCTCCTCCAAGGGGCGCACGGCCGACGAATCCGCGAGGATGGAGAAGAGCGCCGCCGCCGCCTCCTCGAAGAGCGTTTCGAGCGAGGGGGCCCGCACGAGGATGCCGATGTCGCCGGTGTGATCGAAGGCTTCCCAGCTCATAAAGAAAACCCCCGGCGATGGAGGCCGGGGGTTCTGAGGGAGTCGGATCGCGTTCGCGTTATTTCTTTCCCTTTCCCTTCTTGTTTCCCGGATTACCCTTACCGGTCCCTGCGCCGTCGTTTTCAGGCGGATTCCCCGGAGGCTGAGGGTCCACGCCGTTCCCGACGCCGTTGTTGCCCTTCTTCTTGGTGTCCTTCTTTTCCTTGTCGGAGGACCCACGGTCCTCGCCCTTCTTGGGCGGTCAGCCTCTCTTGCGGGCACCTTCCTTCGGAGGCTCGGTCTTGGGCGGCTCGCGCTTCGGGGGCTGTCCTGCCTTCTGCCCTTCCTCGCGAGGAGGCGTCTTCCGGCCGTGAGAGCAGCGGCAATGACACTTTTCGCCCGCTCGGTGCTTCTTCATGTGCTCGCGAGCGTTGTCCTTGTCGAAATCCCGCGAGAGATCCTTCTCGTCCTTCCCGCAGTCCTTCTTTTCGTGCCGTTTTTCGTCGTGCCGCTTCTCGTCCTTCTTCGTCTCTTCGTGCTTCTTGTCGCACTTCTTCCCCTCGGGCTTCTTCTCGTCGTGTTTCTTCTCGTCCTGCTTCTTCTTGTCGCACTTGCACTTGCATCCGTCGTTGGCGGCCGCGTTGCCGGCCAGGAGGGCCCAGACGGCCGGTACGAAGACGCCGAAGAGCAGGTTTCTCATTCGATCCTCCAGTTCTGTGTCGGGAATCGCAATTCGCATGCCCGCGACTAGGGCAGCGAAAACGGGTTGGCTTGCATGGAGAATGGCCTCAGAGTGTCAACGAATCTTGGCGGTTGAACGGGTGCGCGCGTAACATATTGTTGTGAAACGGGTTGTTGTGGCAAGCCTTCTTGGCGCATATTTGATGCGTTCTGGGTCGCTCGAGACTCGGCGGATTGTTGATTCGGTTCGCGGAAAGCCGCGCTAGAATTCATCCCCGATGCGAACCCTCCTGTTGGGTGAGCCCAAACTGACCTTCGACGAGATCCGGTCCGTCGTGGAAGACGACCCCGCCGCCCGCCGGATTCGTCTTCGTCTATCGCCTCGAGCGCGTCTGCAGATGCAACGCTCGCGAAAGATCGTCGAGCGCGCGCTCTCGGAAGGCCGGACCGTGTACGGCGTCAACACCGGCTTCGGAAGGATGTCCCAGACGAGAATCGGACTCGAGCAAGTCGAGGAGCTCCAAGAGAACCTGATCCTCTCCCACGCGGCGGGACTGGGTCCCACCGCTTCGCCCCAAACCGCAGCGCTCGTGCTCGCGCTGCGCGCTCATTCGCTGGCTCTCGGAGCGTCGGGCGTCACCCCCGGGTTGGTTGAACGGCTGATCGATCTCTTCAACTCCTCCGTGGTGCCCTTGATCCCGGAGATCGGCTCCGTGGGGGCCAGCGGAGATCTCGCCCCCCTCGCCCAACTCGGAGCCGTTCTCGCCGGCGTGGGGCCGGCCCTTCACTACCGAAAGGGAAAGGTCGCGCGCGGAACCGTCGAGCGGCCGTACCGTTTCTCCGCCAAGGAGGCGCTCTCTCTCATCAACGGCGTGCAGTTCTCCGCGGCGGTGTTGGGAGAGACGCTCGTACGCGCCGAGGAGGCCTTGCGCCTCGCCGACGTGGCGGGGGCCATGAGCCTGGAGGCGCTCAAAGGAAGCGTGCGCCCCTTCGATGCGCGCGTCCATCGGGCGCGACCTCATCCCGGCCAAATCGCCGTGGCCGAGAATATCCGCGCGCTCCTCCGGGAATCCGAGGTGCTCGACTCCCATCGCGACTGTCCCAAGGTCCAGGATGCCTACTGTCTCCGCTGCATTCCTCAGGTGCACGGCGCGGTCCGGGATGCCTTCGGCTTCGCCCGGGACGTCCTCGTGCGGGAGGTCAATTCGGCGACGGACAATCCCCTGGTGTTCGAGAACGGCGAAATCGTCTCCGCCGGGAACTTCCACGGCCAACCCGTGGCCCAAGCCGCGGATTTCCTCTCGCTGGCGCTGGTGTCGCTCGCGAACATCTCCGAGCGTCGCATCGAACGGATGACGAATCCGGATCTCTCGGAGCTTCCTCCGTTCCTCGTGCGGGAAGGCGGGCTGCACTCGGGCTTCATGGTCGTACAGGTCGCGGCCGCGGCCGTCGCGGCCGAGGCGCGGGCGGACGCGACACCCTCGAGCGTCCATTCGATTCCCACCGGGGGAGCGAAGGAAGATCACGTCTCGATGAGCGCGACGGCGGCGCGCCGATGCCGCCGCGTTCTCGACGGGGTCCGGCGCGTCTTGGGTCTTGAGGTGCTCTGCGCGGCCCAAGGGCTCGATTTCCTCAAACCGCTCCGCCCCGGTCGCGGGGTCGAAGCCGCGTATCGACGGGTCCGAAGTGCGATCGCCTTTCTGGTACGGGACCGCTACCTTCAACCGGATCTCGCGCGGGCGACCGATCCGGCCTTTCTGAAATCCGTCGTGCAGGCGGCGGGGCCGCTTCTCTAGCGCTTCTCGAAGAAGGCCTTTCCTTCCTTCGCCGTGACTTGTTTCAGGTACGGACTCGTGATGCGTCCGTCCGAGGCGACTACGATTTCGTCGAGGAAGCTCTTATATCGGTATCCCTCCAGTTCGACTCGTTCCGCCCGCAGATACTCGACGGTCCTGGGGTGCAATTCGAAGGACTCGTCCAAGTCATCCGGGAATTCGATGTACCGGAACCGAGCCTCCCCTCCCGGGTACGAGAAGAGGGATAGGAATGGGAGCGCCGCCGTCTGAAGCACCACCGCCTCTTTGAGCCGAACTTCCTTGATGGATTTTTTCGGAGGGGAGAACTCCTTGTCCGGTTCGTGCTTTTCCCGGAAGACGGTGGCCTCGCTCCGGATATTCCCGTCTTCGAAGCGCAGCGATTCCTCCATGACCGTCTTCTGTTGGAGGTGCGTCGTACACCTCGCCCGAATCGGAGTCAGCCATGGATCGCGCTTGCAGAGGGCCTCCGACTTCCACCCGGCGCGTCTTCCATCCAGACGAAGCACGACCTCTTCGCGAATGAGCCATCCCTCCTTGGCATCCTCCACCTGAAGATGCAATCCCCTCTCTGACCCTTCGGCCTGGACGACGAACCAGACGTCCCGCCATCGACCCGGGAGGAGACGAAGCGATCGAATCGAATACAACTCGCGGAGGGCCGCTCGGATTCGTGACTGCGCCTCTCCGCCGGCTTTCGTCTTCTCCAAGACTGGAATCGCCGGTTCACCCAGTCGCACGAGTTCCTGCTGGGCGGCATCGCGGTCCGTCAGGATCTCGGACTCCAGTCGGGCCACCAACTTGGCGATTTTCGATTCGAGGTCGTCCTGCAGGCACATCGCGAGGAGAATAAGAATCATGGTTAGAGAGTGACCCACGACGGGAGTTCCTTCAAGCGGTTTTTGCTACACTGGCTCCGTGCTCATGACTGCCGCGGAACCGAGACCCGTACGCGCGCCTCGCGGGCGCCGCCTCCATTGTCGGAACTGGCAGATCGAGGCTCCCTTCCGGATGATCCAGAACAATCTGGACCCGGAGGTGGCCGAAGACTGGAAGAACCTCGTCGTGTACGGCGGGAGCGGCAAGGCCGCGCGGAATTGGGAATCCTTTCGAGCGATTCTGCGTGCCCTCCGATCTCTCTCGGAGGACGAGACGCTCCTCGTCCAGTCCGGCAAACCCGTCGGCGTCTTTCGCACCCACGAGATGGCCCCGCGCGTCCTGATCGCGAACTCCAATCTTGTCGGCCAGTGGGCGAATTGGGATCACTTCCGAAAACTCGAGGCCGCGGGTCTGATGATGTACGGCCAGATGACCGCGGGATCGTGGATCTACATCGGAACCCAAGGCATCCTTCAGGGGACCTACGAGACCTTCATGGCCGCGGCGCGGAAGCATTGGAACTCCGATCTCGCAGGGAAGCTCGTGGTCTCGGGCGGCTTGGGCGGGATGGGCGGGGCGCAGCCGCTGGCCGCCACGATGGCGGGTGGGACGTTTCTCGGAATCGAGGTGGACGAACGTCGCATCGACCGCCGCATCGAAAGCGGGTACCTGGATCGCAAGAGCCGTTCGCTCGACGAAGCGCTCGAGTGGTTGACGGCCGCGAAGTCGAAGCGGGAGCCCCTCTCGGTGGGACTCGTAGGGAATTGCGCGGAGATTCTTCCGCAGCTCGAAGCGGTGCCGGATCTTCTCACCGACCAAACCTCCGCGCACGACGCGCTCCACGGCTACGTTCCCGCGGGGATCCGTTTCGAGGAGGCGCTGGAACTCCGGAACTCGAATCCGCACGAGTACATTCGCCGTTCCATGGAGTCGATGGCCGCGCACGGCCGGGCGATGCTCCGGCTCATGGAAAAGGGCGCGGTGACCTTCGATTACGGAAACAACCTGCGGGGTCAGGCGAAGCTCGCCGGCGTCGAGAACGCGTTCGACTATCCCGGCTTCGTGCCCGCGTACATCCGACCGATGTTCTGCGAAGGTCGGGGGCCCTTCCGGTGGGTCGCCCTTTCCGGCGATCCGCGAGACATTCGAGCGACCGACGAGGCGGTCCTCCGGCTCTTTCCACGGGACCCGGTGCTGGCTCGGTGGATACCCCTGGCGCAAGAGAAGGTGAGATTCCAAGGCCTACCCGCACGAATCTGCTGGCTCGGGTACGGCGAACGGGCGGAGTTCGGATTGCTCCTGAATCGGATGGTGAAAAGCGGAAAGCTCCGCGGGCCGATCGTCATCGGCCGCGACCATCTCGACTGCGGCTCGGTCGCCTCTCCCTATCGCGAGACGGAGGGGATGAAGGACGGCAGCGACGCCGTGGCGGACTGGGCGCTCCTGAACTGCATGCTCAACACCGCCAGCGGGGCGACCTGGACGAGTTTCCATCACGGGGGAGGAGTGGGGATCGGGTACTCTCTCCACGCGGGAATGGTGGTGTGCGCGGACGGAACGGAGCTCGCTCGGAAGAAGCTCGAGCGAGTCCTCACCAACGATCCGGGAACGGGCGTGGTCCGTCATGCGGACGCCGGATACGAAGAGGCGCAGTCCTGTGCGCGAACGAGGGGCGTCAAGATCCCTCGGTAGAGGAGGAAGGACATGGGTTCGCTCGAGGGGAATTCGGTCCTGATCGTAGTGTCCAGCCAGGGATTTCAGGATGAGGAGTACACCGCGGCCCGCTCTGCCCTGGAGGCGGAAGGCGTGAAGGTCGCCGTCTCGTGCAAGAAGGCCGGACCGGCGACGGGCCTGAAGGGGCTCGAAGTGCCGGTCGACGTACTCCTGGGCGACGTGTCGGTGAACGACTACGACGCCCTCCTATTCGTGGGAGGGACGGAGACGAAGGAGTATCGAGAGGATCCTCTCGTCGACGACCTTTCGATGAGTCTCTTCATGCGTGGGACCCATGCGGTGGCGATCCAGATGTTCCAGCCTTGGGCGCCCGAGGGAGGGCCGGAGTTGAGCACGGCGATGATCGCGACACGGAAGAAACCGACGGGCCCTCCTCCGGGTCCGAAATATCCGGGAGGCTTCTTCCAAGACTGGCATTCTCCAATTCCCGACACCCCGCAGGCGCTTGGCGCGGCGTTGGTGACGGCGCTCAAGGGAGAGTGGAGATAGTCTTTAACATTTCGACGCCCCGCCAGTCTGAGGTGTCAGGATTGGCGCCTCAGCCAAATCGTCCTGTCCCCTCCCTTGGATCGAACGATACCGACGCTTCCCGCGCTCTGACGGGGAGCACTTTCACCCTGGAGGAAGAACCCACGGCTCCCAAAGCGACCTACTCGTTCGGTTGGCTGGAAGACTTCGTCAAGGCGATCCGGCCGGATACGTGGAGCGATCGCACAGTCGTCGGGATTCTCTGGCCCTGGCTGTACCTCCGCAACAAACCCGAAGTGCTGACGATTGTGGAGCGCGAACTTCAGGGGGAGATCGCTCGGCGCAGGTCGGAGATGGCGGTATCGGCGTGGCTCGTGGCCCTACCCCAGAGATTCGCGGGAGACCCTTGGAATCGAAGAGCGGATCTCTCGCGTGATCAGGCGGAAAAGTGGCTCAAGGAGGGCGCCCTCCTCGGAGGCGCAGAGTTGCGGGGAGTCATCGATCGCGTCGGGAGGGTCTTTTCGACCACCGCAAGTTCGTACTTGTCCCGATACGAATCTCAAGTCGCCGACGGCGCGTCGAACGAAGATCCGGTCGTGGCCCGGTGGGTGGACGGAACGACGGTCGAAATCCGACCCAGACTCGGGGAACTGATGGGCGGAGATGGCCAGTTCTCGTGGGCGAAGCTCGAGGAGTTGCGAAGGGTCGAGCCTGCGACCGAACGAGGAGGAGAGGTTCCGCTACCCCGGGGAGGAATGGAGACTATGCCCCTACGCGTACGGGATACGGGCGGGGGTTGGGGGGCGGAATCGCAACGCGTGGGCGATCAGGAGCTGATTCTTCTCATCTGGTCCGTGCGACGATAGGTCCGAACGCGGTACACTCTCCCCAAGTGGAACTGACCATCGTGGGTGCGGGTCCGGGGGGACTGGTGGCCGCGATCGCAGCCCGAAGGAGGGGATTCGGAGCCGCCGTATACGAACAGGCACCGGAGTTCCGCGCCGTGGGGAGCGGCGTGGTGCTCCACTCGAACGGGATGAGAGTCCTCGATGCGCTGGGGATCCTGGACGATCTCCGGCCTCGCCTGAGACTCAGCCGGGAGCTGGTGCTGGAGGAAGAGAACGGGGAGATCCTCGGGCGGATCGACTACCGGGATCTCGACGTCCCCCACAACGCGGCGTCGGTGATCCTCCGCCACGTGTTGCTGGATCGGTTGCTGGCGGCGGCACGGGGAGCGGGCGCGGAGATGCACTTCGGAAAACGATGTAGTGGGGTGGCGACGGAAGGAGGGGGAGCCATCCTTCGGTTTGATTCGCAGTCCGTTCCCGCAGATACGATCGTCGCCGCCGACGGGGTTCGATCGGCGGTGCGTGCAGCGCTGGGAATTCCGACGGAAGTGGTCGAGAGCGGTCGGGCGTACGTTCGGGGAATCGCCGAGGTCCCCCCTCCGGACGAGGCCTTTCACGAAATCTGGGGACGGGATGGAAGGGTATTCGGGATTTGCCCGTTCGAAGGGAACCAGACGTTTTTCTTTTGCACGGCTCCCTTCCGCGCATGGCCGCCCGCAGATCGCGATGGGTGGCTGGCTTCTTGGGGTCGATTCCCCGGCTCGGTGGGAGAGGTTCTCCGCCGGATCGATTGGCCCAGCGTCAACTACGACGAAGTCAAGATGGTCCGGGTAGCCCAATGGTCGCGGCCGCCCTTCTGGCTGGTGGGCGATGCGGCTCACGCCATGGTGCCCAATTTGGGACAGGGGGCGAACTCCGCGATGGTCGACGCATGGATTCTCATGGGGTTGTTGGCGCAAGGTCGCGCGGGGGAATACGAGCGGCTCCGCCGGCGATTCGTCGAGCGTGTCGCTCGGGCGGCTCGTCGGCTCGACCGACTCTCGCGGTGGTCCTCGAGGGTGGGTCGGTTCGTCCGCCGATGGGGCGTGAAGATCGGATCCGCCTTGCCCGGCTCTCTCCCCCTGGCTGCGGGCTACCACCCCAGGGAGGCATCCTGGTTTTCGCCCCCGGGCGATCGATGATATAGAAATAGCCAGGCTTCTTTTATATCATGATATAAAAGAAGCCTGGCTATTTCTATATCATCGGCGGGAGCGCCGCGAGGAGACGAAGGCCCGCCCAAGCCGGTCGGCGCACCATTCGAGGAGAATCCGGTCGGTCTCGTTGTAGGAGGAGACCGTGTCCCCATCGATGTCTATCTCTCCCACGACTTTGCCCTTGGCGAAGATGGGGACCACAATCTCGCTCCGGGTGTGGAGGAAGCACTGGAGATAGCGGGGATCCTTGTTCACATCGTCGACGACGACGCTTCGTTCCTCCCGAGCCGCCAGGCCACAGATGCCCTCGCCGATGGGGATGCGCACGTGTTCGGTCGCTTGGGGTCCGTCCCACGCGCGAAGCACCAGGGTCTCGTCTTCTATCAGATAAATCCCGACCCAGTTGTAATGGGAAAAGTTTTTGCGGAGATACGAGCAGAGCTCTTGGGCCAGCTTGGCGAAGGGCCGCTTTTTGCGGAGCAGGGCCGCCAAGGCATCCAGCGGAAGAATCATCGGGGCGGATTATACGCCGCCCTCCGTCTCCCAGTCTATTACAGGAACGGGGACCATTATTCCGCTACCGAGTCGGGCCCTCGCACGTCTATACCTGTAGCGAATTGGGAGGATGGACCATGGGGAAGCTCGGGCTTTGGGGAACTCTCGTCGTTTCGCTCCTGGCCAATCTCGTTCTCCTTCATCGGCTGAGCAGCGAGGGCGACCTGCGGATTGTCGTGCGGAAGACGGCCGCGGCCTCGACCCATTCTCAGCCGGAGGCTGGGACGTTGGCGTCGATTCCTCGAGTGACCCCCAAGTCGGAAACGCCCCGATCGGTTCCCCCTCCCGAGACCGGAAGAACCGATGCCTCGACCTCCCCCGGGACTGAGTCTTCCACCGTCCACTCTTCTGTCGGTAATTGGTCCACCCCAGAGACCGGAACCTCCGTAAACAACGGGAGTTGGAGTGATATTCGGAGTACCCTTAACTGGATTCGCGTCTCCTATCGTGGCGATGATCCCTTCGGCATTCTGCAAGGTCGGCTCGACCTTACCCCGGCGCAGGTGGAGTTCCTCGATCAGGTCCTACGCTCCCAGCTCGACGCCGAGCAACGAAAGAAGTACGAGGAACTTCGAAGCGACAAGTCTCTCACGACCGGACTCGGCATCACTGGGTGGATCACCACCTCTACCGGGGTGGACGTGGAGAAGGAGTTCCCGAAGTCAGAATCGCCCTGATGATCCCGGCGACAAATAGATTGAGGAAGCCGATCGCGAGCCCCGCTTTCACGGCGACCAGGATTCCGGGCATCTCGCCCGTCGAGGCGGCGTAGCCGACGATGAACAACACCGCGAGAATCAGGAAGGAAACCGTTCCGACCCAACCGTGCCTCTTGGCCATCTCGTTCTCCTTTCACGGACACCGGACAGATCAGTCCCGACCGCGTCCCGTTTGAGGAAATCAGGCGCGGCGCACGAACCGCCGCGCGAGGGCCGACACGAGGTCGCCCAGGAGAACGATTCCCGCCCCGAGAAGGACGAGGAGGAGCATCTCGTCATAGAATCTCCGCGCGCGGGCGTCGGCGATCCAGTAGCCGAGGGAGACGATGCCGAGCATCCCGAGCACCGTTGCCTCGCGGACGCAGGTCTCGAATCGGTAAAAGAAATATAGGAGGAACCGCGGGAGCGCGACCGGGAAGACTGCGGCACCGGCGATCGTGAGACGCCGGGCGCCGAGTTCCCGCAAGGCTCGCAGCGGTCCGGGTTCCAGATTCTCTACCGTCTCCGACGTCAGCTTCCCCAAGATCCCCGCATTGTGGATCGCCAGCGCCAACACCGCCGGCCACGCGCTCGGCCCGAGCATGGCGAGGAAGAGATACGCCCACACGTATTCCGGAATCGAGCGCAGGAAGAGTTGGACCCCGCGCGTCGCGAAGACGACCGCCCCCCAGGCGAAGCGCCGCATCGGGCCCGGTCGGCGAGCGTGGGGAAGGAAGGCTTCCGGTGCCATCAAGGTCCGCGCCCCGGACATCGACAAGAGAATCGCGGCGAGTCCGGCGAGCACGATCGCGAGCGTCGAAATCGCCAGGGTGCGACCCGCTCCCGTCCAGCCGCGTTCGCTCAAGATGGGGACGGCCCACCGCCCCAAGCTCGCGATTCCTTCTTCGCGGACCTGCGGAGGAACTACTTCCTGGCGAAGGAAGCGGAGGAGATTCTCTTTCCGCCGGGACTCGAAGAGGGCTCCGACCTGGATCTCGCCCGAGATCCACGCGTACACGCTCAGGACCGCGAGCGCCGCGGCCGTCCATCGCAGCAGGCGATTTCGAGGACGGGTCCTCCCGAGACGATCGATCTCGCTCACGGGGCGAACCTCCCCCGCAGGCGTCCGCTCCAGACGTCCAGGATCGCGACGAGCGCGAAGAGGGTGTAGAGGTAGGTCCAAACCTCGCGGTAGTGGAGATTCTCGAAGGACTGGCGCAGGAAGAATCCGAGCGTCTCGTATCCGAAGAAGCCGAGGATGGCCGAGGAACGCACCGCGCATTCGAATCGGTAGAAGGCATACGCGGCCATGTCGGGCAGGGCTCGGGGAAGGAGGCCGAAGAAAAAGACCTGCGCGGGCGATGCCCCCGTCGCGCGGAGCGCATGGGCGGAGTCGCGGGCCGCCTCGTCGATCATCTCCGAGAAAACCTTGGCCAAGGTTCCCGCGTAGGGAATCGCCAAGGCGATCACGGCGGCAAATGTGTTTAGGCCGAGGGCGGCAAGAAAGAGGACCGCCCAGAGAAGTTCGTGGACGGACCGCATGAGGGCGATGAGCGTTCGAGTGCCTCCCCAGAGGAGCGGGGCCACGCGCCATCGCCGGCCGAGATCTCCCTCCCACCAAGCGGAAGACGCCGGAAAGGCGAGGAGGATCCCCAGCACGACGGCGAGGCTCATCCCCGCGGCTGCGAAAACGACGGTCCTTCGGGCCGCGTCCAGCGCCTTCATCGGCAGGGGAGTACTGCCGGAAGGGGGAGTCGATTCGTAGGAGAGCGCCGGCGAAAGCGCCGCCTCGAAGAAACGCCGGGCGATCTCCAGGCCGCCAGCGTGGGGTGCCAACTGCCGGGGCGAGAGTTCGAGCGCTACGCCCGAGGCCGCTCCCGCCAGGAGCAGGAGAAGGAGGACCATCCCGCGCCGTCCGATCGGGAAGGGGCGCCGGATCTCCGTCATGATTCGAGGTCGTACAAGGCGTGGAATTCCGCCGCGCTGACGTCGGCGGCACGCCGGTCGAAGAGGATGCGGCCGTTTCGGAGGCCCACCAGTCGCGGGAAGAACTCGCGGGCCAGCTCCAGGTTGTGCAGGCTCATGACGAGGGTGAGACCGCGCTCGCGCGAGACGTCGGTGAGAAGCGCGACCGTATCGCGCGCCCGGGCCGGATCCACCGAGGAGACCGGCTCGTCCGCCAGGAGGACGGAGGGTTCCTGGAATAGGGCTCGCGCGATCGCCACGCGCTGCTGCTGGCCGCCCGACAGCGTGTCCGTCCGCTCGAAGAGCTTCTCCGGGATTCCCACGCGCTCCAAAATCCGGTAGGCGCGCTCGAGATCCCTTCGGGCCGGGAAGAGCATCGCCCGCAGCGATCCGAGGAAGGAGAGTCGGCCGAGTCTCCCGGCCATGACGTTTTGGGATACCCGCAGGTTGGGCACGAGATCGAGGTCCTGATGGACG
>Ga0114945_10001279_pt1 | contig 15727 bp, 21 predicted proteins | sample OV2TP3_FD_87194 | JGI IMG/M metagenome (GOLD analysis project Ga0114945, IMG submission 87194) | Hot spring microbial communities from Beatty, Nevada to study Microbial Dark Matter (Phase II) - OV2 TP3 | ecosystem: Environmental > Aquatic > Thermal springs > Hot (42-90C) | place: USA: Beatty... | reverse complement strand
ATCACACGCCGGTGCAGGGCGTCCAGCGCACCCGGCGAGAGGCGTCGGGCGTCCTCGTGCCTCACGTCCAACGGAATAGCCAATCGTAGTCAATATGTCAAACATTTTGTGCTCGGATTAATATGAGTTGACGAGAACAGGAGGGTAACCCTCAGTTATGAGTTCCTACGTCTCCCGGGAAGCCCGCGACGGCCAAGACGGGCCCCGGCGCTCGAGCTGCTCCATCCATCGGTGCACGAAGGGTCTGCCGTTCGTCACCACGCGCCGCGCCAGGTCTCAGGGACCCTCCGTCGATTCACATGGAGCGCGGTTCAGCGCGGCCGGCCTGCCAGCAAAGCGACCTCCACGGTGCGCCCCAGGGCGCGCCGCAGGTCGCCAGCCACCTGATCCGCCGCGGCCGGGGACACGGGGGTCACGTACACCCCGCTGAGCCGGCTGGGCTGGTTCAGGAGCTTCTGAGCGGTCGGCAGGAGCACGAGGACTTGGTCGTCGGCCTCGGAATCCCCGGTGGCGTAGATCCCGACGATGGCGAAGCCCTGGCTGCCGACGATGATCGGGGGGAAATGGTCCTTGGTGAGCATGGCCGGGATGCTCAACCCCAGGGCCGTCTTGTTGTTCTGCGCGAACGTCTTGCCAACGACCATCGCCTCGGGGGCATCGCCGGCCTCGAGTCCACGCCCCTGGACGATCGCGGCCGTGACCACCTCGTTGCCGGAGCGAAGGTGGAGGACCGGCGCCGGGTCGACCCCGATGACGCGCACTCCCTCACTCGTCTTGCCTTCGAGAAAGCTCTCGATCCGCCCGACGTTCGGCACCCGTCGGATCTGGTCCTGGACTCCCTGGGACAGGGCCCCGCCGCCCCGCAGGCGCACGTGAATGATGGGTGCCTTCGCCTCCTGAGGAGGTGCCGGACCGGGCTTCCCCTGGCCGAAGCTCAGAGCGGGAGCTATCGTCAGGGGGAGCACCATGGTGAGGAGGACGCGGATCACCGCCCTGGTACGCATCTCCCTCAAATACCTCCTTCCGCTACTCGGTCCTCACGAAGCCGCCGTCCTTGAGGTGGAGGATCCGATCGGCCATCCGGGCCAGCGGCTCGGCGTGGGTCACGACCAGCACGGTGCGCTCCCGAGCCACCGCCTTGAGGAGCTCGTAGATCGTCTGGCCCGACTCCGTATCCAGGTTCCCGGTGGGCTCGTCGGCCAGGATCAGGGGCGGGTCGTTCGCCAGGGCCCGGGCGATCGCGACCCGCTGCTGTTCGCCCCCGCTCAGCTCACCCGGTCGATGGGTGAGCCGGTGGCCAAGGCCCACCTGGTCGAGCAGGCGCCGGGCCCGCCCATCGCGCTCGGCCCTCCCGACCTTGGCGAACTCCATCGGGAGGGTGACGTTTTCGAGGGCGCTGAGGTTGGGGATCAGGTTGAAGGTCTGGAAGACGAAGCCGACGGTTCGACGCCGGAAGTGGGTGAGCGCTTTCGCCGGCAATCCGTTGAGGATCTGTCCCGCGACGATGACCTCGCCGCGCGTCGGGCGGTCCATCGCGCCGATCATGTGGAGGAGCGTCGACTTCCCGCTCCCGCTGGGCCCGACGATCGCCGCCATGCCCGGGCCGTCAATCCGGAGATCCACCCCGTCGAGGGCCCTCACCACCTCGCTCCCGCGGGGGTAGTGCTTGCTCAGGGCGTTGAGCTCGACGACCGGCCTCGCCTCACTCATGTCGCATCGCCTCGACGGGTGACAGCCGCGTCACCTGCCAGACGCCATAGCCGCTGCCAACCGCGGCCACGAGAACGGCGACGACCAGGACGAGGCCGAGGGTTGAAGGGGCAAGGCCCGCGCTGATCCCACCCAGGCTATCGAACAACGTGTCTTTGTACTGAGCGGGCAGGAAGGGTGCCATGCTCAGCGCGAAGAGGCGGCCCGCGACGGCCCCGCCGAGCGCCCGAAAGAGGCCCATCCCCAAGACCCCGCCGAGGATGCTGAGCGCAACGGCTTCCGCCAGGAACTGCAGCGCAATCCCCCCGTCCGACCCCCCGATCGCTTTCAGCGTGCCGATCTCCCGCGCCCGCTCCCGGACGGTGACGAGCATGACGAAGAAGACCACGACCATCATCAACACGACAGCCAAGAAGCCGACCACGACGGTCACGCGGTCCACGGCCCTCGTGGTCGTACTCGTGAACGCGGCGGCCGCCTTCGGCGCAATGATATCGGCGACCCCGCCCACGCTTTCCCGGAGCCTCCGCTCGACGGACGCGACGTTGTCCACCGAGTCGACGGTGACGAAGAGCCACGAGAACCCGGTGTCGACCCCGTAGATGCGCCGGAACGTCTCGATGGGCATGAAGAGCTGGAGGTCACCGAAGACATAGCCACTTGCGTAGATCCCGACGATCTTGAGCTCGTGCTTGGGTCGGGCGAGGGGGAAGATCACGGCGTGGGTCCGCGTCAGGTCGACCACGAAGCGCGCCGTACCCAGGTTCTCGGGAGTGATCCCCGCCCACCGGGCGTAGCCCTGCCCGATGAGCCCGACGTCCTGTCCGGCATCCTCCGGGACAAAGTCGCGCCCGGCGATGATCCGGGGATGCCCGGCCTCCCCGTGGGATTCCAGGCGCTTGGCGTCGCCCACGTTCACGCCGACGTGCATGGCGAAGTTGTGGCCTTCCGTCGGGCTCATGCCGAGGAGGTAGGGTTCGACCTTCGCCACGTCCTCGATCCCCCGGACCTTCGCGAGGGCGTCGTGGGGCAGCAGGCGCGAGCTCCCCACCATGTTCACGTGCCCCATGGACCCCTTCGCCCGGAGCTGCAGGCGCGTGTCCACGCCCTGCTTGAGGGCTTCCGTATGCTGCCGGACCGCCGCATTGATCGCCTGGAAGGCGAGGAGCAGGAAGAACGGCAAGGCGATCAGCCCCGCAACGACCCCGAGCCGCAGCCTGTTCCGCAAGAGATTGCGGACACCGAGGGCGATCATTCGCATCGCGACGCGCCTACGCTTTCTCCATGGCCTCGACCGGGGTCAGCCGGAGCCCTTTGACGATGGGGTACAGGCTCCCGACCGCGCCGAAGATGAAGGCCCCGGCCAGGATCAGGAGGAACGCGGCCCGATCCACCTGGAGGGCGAGGCCCAGCACCCGCCGGAGCACCGGCGTTGACACGTAGGCGAGCGGGAGCGCTGCCGCCCCGGCCATGAGGGTGAGGGCGAAGACCTCGGCCAGAAACTGGCCCACGACCTCGGTGTCGGAGGCCCCGATGGCCTTCAGCGTCCCGACCTCGCGGATTCGCTCCTTGGTGGCGAGGACCATGACGAAGCCGACAAGAACGCCCCCGACGGCGAAGAGGACGACAGCGCCCACGGTGCTGGTCGCCGCCACCCCGCTCAGCGTCGTCCGGGCGGTGGAGACGGCCTCCGGGGTCGTGACGACGTCCGCCTCCGGGATGGCCTTCAGGTCCCCGACGACCCTCTCCACGTTGGCCACGGAGTCGACGTACACGAAGATCTTTCCGAGCTTCTTTCCGGGCCGGAACGTCGCCCGGAACGCTTCGAGCGGCATGAACACGTGGTTGTCGCCGAAGTCGTTGTCGGTCGTATAGATTCCCACGACCCGGAACGCTCGGCCGGTCAGGGCCACCTCTGCGCCGGCCAGTGCGGCGTCGGTCGGATCGGCGAGGCCCAACCGCTCCTTCGCGTAGAGCTTGCCGACCACCGCCACGGGGGCCTCGCCGTCCGCCGCCTGAAGCGGGCGCCCGGCGATGAGCCGTGCGTTCTCGTAGTCGACCTCGCCGATCGCGCGCATCGCCGCGCCGGGTCGCATGCCGATGATCATGGCGTACGCGTTCCCTTTGCTCGGGTCGATCTGAGGGGTGTAGATGTACTCCTCGGTCCGCACGATGTGACGGGCGTGGGGGATCCGCTCGATCCGTTCGAGGGTGTGAACCGAGAAGTCCTCCTCGCCAACCGGTTTGTCGCCTCCGAACCCTCCGGTCCCGAAGGCCCCGGCCTCCCGGAGCTCGATCAGCGTCCGGACCCGAGCCTCGAGCCGCCCGAGCTGCTCGCGGCTGAGGCGCGCGGCCTGGACCATGAGCGCGAGGAGTCCCAGGATGAGCGCGAGCAGGAGAACCGTGACGGCTGTCCTGACCACGTTCCTGAACGGATTCCTCACGCCCCGCCGGATCGCGCCCACGCGCCCTCCTCCGGATCCCCGCGACCCAACCCTACCGGGAGTCGAACTCGAAGTCGACCGTGTGCCGCGCCCCGGCCCGCACGAGAGTGACCGTCACGGTGTATCGCCCCTTCTCGGGCAGGCCGAGGTTGGCGCCGTAGCTCCCCGGCATCGGCATGAGCTTCACGGCCCGGCTAAGCCCGCCCTTCCGGGCGGTCAGCGTGACGTCGAGGTCCGGCACCATCCGGTCCGTCTTGACGTCGCGCACCACCACGCCGATCCAGTGGGTCGGCCGTTCGGCCGTGCCCATCCCACCCGCGCCCGGCATGCCGCGCATCGGGCCTCCCATCCCGGACATGCCGCCCGTTGCCGGCATCCCGCCGGAACCTCCCATGCCGGACATCATGCGCTCCAGGTCTTCCGCCGACAGGGGCGCGGCGGAGAGCAGCGTGACCTCCAGGCCGCCGACCCGCTTCGTGCCGTGCTCGACGGGCTCCCCCTGATTCCCCCGCATCCCCGGCATGGGCTGGGCAGCGCCAGCCCCCACCGCCGCCAGGACCAGAAGCCCGGATAGCCCCGCGCTTAGCGTCTCCCTCATGGTGCGCCTCCCCCTCCAGCTACATCCCCGTCATCCCGCTGCCGGACGCGCCCGCCATCGTGAAGGGGAAGAACGCGATGAGTCGGTCCACGACGTCCCGGAACCACGGGACGTGCGTCACCGGAATGCCGAGCAGCGCGAACAGGCCCGCCACCGCCAGGCCGCTGACGGCGGCCGAGACATAGAGGGCGAGCACGAGCAGCCAGCGCCGAGCTCCGCCCGGCTCGCCGACGAGCGTCCACACCCTCAGGGGATTGAGGACCCCCATGAGCACGAAGCTGATGACGCCGGAGTAGGTCACCGTCCAGGTCTTCCAGATGCTGGAGACCACGATCAGGTTCCCTGGGGGCGCGAGGAACACCGCGATCGAGAGTAGGGGCGCCAGGAAGGCGCTCGCCAGGGCCGCCGGCACGGTCTCGTCGCCCATCCACGTCGGGAAGCCCCAGCGCCCCTCGGTGTCGATCGCCAGGACCAGGGCGCCGAGGAGCAGCCCGCCGATCAGCGAGAGGCCGACGTGGTGCAGATAGCGGCCGACGTCGCCCAGGATGTGGCCCCAGCCCCGGGGCGAGCCGAGGAGCGCGAACCAGGTCGTCCGTGGCGTCACATCGAGCGACGCGAGCGGGTCGGGAGCCGGGATGCCGGCGGAAGGGCGGGCCGGCACCATCAGCCACAGCAGGCCACTCATCACGAGCCCGCCCAGAACCACGCCCACGGCAAACTCGAGCCCGATGAGCACGGTGAGGAGCACCAGGCTGTAGAGGGCCAGGCTGTGGCTACTGGCGAGATAGGCGAGGACCACGCGGTCGGGCAGCCCCTGGCTCCACAACGCCCGGGCGGTCTCGAGGCTCCCCCGCCGCCCGGCCCCGCTCGTCAGCCCCCAGCCGAGTGCGGCCCAGAACGCGCTCGCCCCGTCCCGGTGCGCGAGGGTCAGTTCGGCGAGAGCCGGCCGATAGCGGGCGCTGACGGCGGCGGCGAGGAGGATCCCCGGGATCCACGCCCAGTAGAACATGATCACCACGTGCTGGACGTAGAGCCAGGCCCACGTCAGGGTCTCCCGGACGAAGGGCAGCATCCTCGGCCCTCCTGGCGCGACAGCCCCGCTCTCAGCCCCCCTTGGGGGCCTCGTCCTCGACCACCAGCGCGGGCGGACTCTTCTCAAACTGGACCTTCGCCACGAGTGAGACCTCCTTCCCCACCTGGTCCTTCAGCTTCGCGAGTTGGGGGCTGTCGGCGAGCGGAAACGTCTGGCTCGTGCCACTCGCGGTGAACGTCAGGCGGCCATCGGGCCCCGCGTTCACCATCCCTTTGGCCCAGATCCTGATCACGGCGGCTTTGAAGCCCGCCTTGTCGACGGCCTCGGCGAGGGCGCGGAAGTCGATCGGCTTGCCGGGCTTGAAGGTCACCGTCGCGGTCTGCGTCTTCAAATCAGCCTTGGCATCTCGGACGGCATCCAGCCGCCCCAGGGATTTGCTCACCCCGTACGTTCAGAGGCTGCACTGCATGCCGCCGAGAATGCCGATGACCGCCTGCTCCACCTCGGCCGCCGCCGGGGTGGGGAGCGCCGCCACCGCGACGGTCAGCGCCACAAGCGTCAGGATGAGTCCTCGCATCGCACGTCTCCTTGCCGGTCCCGGGCGAGCCCGGGAGCTAGAAGAGATACCGCAGCCCCACCACCACGCTCCAGTCGGGGGCGAGCTGGCGGCCGTTGAGGTTCCGGTAAATCGCGATCTGGACCGACGCCTCGAGAATGAGCGGCGGGATGGGGAGGTACTGGATCCCCGGGGAGAGAAACAGGACGTGGCCCCCGGAATCCCGCACGGTCCGGCCCGCCTGCTCCGCCCGCTCGCTGAGGACGCCGTTGAGCTCGAGGATCAGGAACATGTTGCGCTCGGGCAGGAGGACGTAGTCCGCGCTCAGGTCATAGAAGAGGCTGTTCCCGCCCTGGAAGTCCTGGGCGCCCTCGGTATTCAGCTTCCCCTGCACGTCGGCGTAGAAGCTCAGCCGGTCCCGGTTGAGGAAGCCCGCAACCCCGACGATCCCATCCACCGAGCCGGAGCCGGGCTGGAGGCTCGGCGGCAGCCGCGTGCCGGGCCTCCCCGTCAGCCGCGGGAGGTTCCGGTCCTCGATGTCCGTGGGCCCGGTCGGAACCTTGAGCCCGCCGAGGAGCGAGACCTGCGTGGTGCCGCGCTCCACGTCCCGCCGATAGATCCGGTACACGCCCACCAGGCTCAGGTCGCCGAGGCCGTCGGCCGAGATCGTTCGGCGCCCGTCCTCGGGGTCATCGAAGCGGAGCCGGCGTTCCACGATCGGCAGCGTGGCGCCCAGCGTGAGGTCGCGGGTCACGCCGTAGACCCACGTGAGGTCCTCTTCGAAGGTGGTGACGGCCTGGTCCAACGGGTCCGCCAGGGTCTCCGTCCCCTCCTTGAGCGTCGCCGCACGGGTTACCCGCAGTCGGAACGCCCCCAGTGTGAACCCGCCGAACAGCGTCCGCGCGTTCGGCGCGTTGATCGGAAACGCCTCAGCCGCGTCAGGCAGGACGAGCGCCAGGGCGAGCAGAGCCGGAGCCAGCCGGAATTGGCGCATGCGGGTCAGCCAATCGGGAAGCCGGCGGCTGTCACCGCGGCGCGGATGTCGTATTCGGTCAGCTTCTCGGGATCGAAGGTCACGCTGACCAGCCTCTGCTCCGGGTCTCCCGACACCGCTCCGACACCCGCCCGCTTCGTGAGCGCTGTGCGGATGCTCTCCACGCACTCCTCGCACTTGATCGTCGGCACTTCAGTTCAATCGTCGTCACGCCCGCACCTCCACCTTCCCCGCGGTCTCGTCGGCTCAGCGTCGTCCGCCCGGCCAGGTGAGGAACGGCATGTTGACCACGACGCCCGGCCGCTCGATCGTCACCTCGCCCTTCGCCTCCGCCTCCTTCACCTCCCCGGCCGAGCGCAGCTCGCGGGCGGCGCCCTCGTTCTTCCACTTCACGAGGTGAACCGCCCGCAATGGGCTATACCCGTCGCCTCCCGGAGCCCGGTCGAACACATCGGATTGGAACTTGAACGGGCCCTCGCCCCTCCGGACGCCGTTCGTGAAGACGTAGACGGGGGCCACCATGGACTCCGGGGCCTGGGCCAGCGAGGGGACCACGAGGACGGGCGAGCGCATCATGTCGGTGAGGAGGTCCGCGACCTTGGGGTCGGAAGCCTCCGTGTGGAGGAAGCGGATCTCTCGGCCCTCGAGATAGCCCTTCACGGGCGGGACGCCGGCGGGATTCCAGAAGTACCCGGCCGCGTAACCCGTCGCGAGCGCAGCGACAATGACAGCGACCCACACCCCTTTCCGCATCTCACTTCTCCCCGACGACGTGGCCGAGGCGCGTGAGGGCGTCCTTCACGGCCCGCCGCTGACCCTGGCCATCCCGCATCGTTACCATCACTTGCTTGGTTTGAGGATCGCCCTCGACCGAGACGACGATCGGGAGCTTCACGAGCGTCTCCTGGATCTTCGTCACGCACCCCTGACAGTGGATGCTCGGGACCTTCAGCGTCATCCGCTCAACGGCGGCTGCCCGCGGTCTGAGGCGCGGGACGAGCCGGCCCCAGAACGAGTTCAGGAGGACCGTGGTCACGCTGGCGGCCATGGCGATCATCGCCCAGACAGGCGCCACGAGACCGGTGGTGGCCAGCGGGACTCCGATCCCGTTGAAGCTGAACGCGAGCGCCAGGTTCTGGACCGTCTTCCGGTAGCTCCGACGCGCGATATGGTAGGCATCCACCACCGCGGTCAGGCGCTCACCCACCAGCACGACGTCGGCCGACTCGATGGCGATGTCCGTGCCCGCGCCGATCGCCAGGCCCACGTTCGCCTGCATCAGCGCCGGCGCATCGTTGATCCCATCTCCGACCATCGCGACGCGCTGGCCCTGCCGCTGGAGTTCCCGCACCCGCTCGGCTTTCTCCTGCGGGAGCACCTGGGCAAGGACCTCGCGGATGCCGACCTGCTCGGCCACAGCGCGCGCGGTCCGGGCGTTGTCACCCGTGATCATGACCGGCTCGATCTCGGCTGCCCGGAGGCGGGCGATCGCCTCCGCCGCGTCGTCCTTCACGGTGTCGGCGAGCGCGATGAGCCCGGCGGCCCGCCCCTCTGCCGCGACGGCGATCACGGTGCTGGCCCGAGCCTCATGCTCCTCGGCCAGTCTTGCGAGTGCGTCCGTCTCGACGCTAGACTCGGCCAGGAAGCGCAGCGTACCGACGAACACCAGCCTTCCGGCCACGGTGGCGCGGATTCCTTTGCCAGGGATGGCTTCGAAGGTCTCGGCGCGGTCGAGCCGAAGGTCTCGGACCTTTGCCGCCTTGACTATCGCCTGCCCCAGGGGATGCTCCGAGACCTGCTCGGCCGAGGCCGCGAGGGCAAGGAGGCGGCCGTCATCCCAACCAGGAGCCGGAATCGCCTCTGTCACGCGGGGCTCGCCGTGCGTGATCGTGCCCGTCTTGTCGAAGACGACGACCGAGACGTCCTTGAACGCCTGGAAGGAGGCCGCGCTCCGCATGAGGATGCCTTGACGCGCCGCCTCGCCCCCGCCGCGGATCATCGCCAGCGGCGTGGCCATCCCGAGGGCGCAGGGGTACCCCATGACCAGGACGGCCAGGGCCGCGAAGCCGGCCCGGTCCCAGTCCGGGGCGCTCCAGAAGAGCCAGGCGCCCAGCGTCCAGAACACGAGGGCCGCGGCCGCAACCCAGAGGACTCCGGGGACGAAATACTTCAGGATGCGGTCCAACAGGAGGAGAAGCCCGGGCTTCAGCGCGCGCGCCTCCTGGATGTGGCGCGCGACCTGCTGGAGAAAGCTCTCCTCGCCCACGCGCGTAACGCGCACGAGGAGCGTCCCCGAGGTGTTCAGCGACCCGCCGATCACCTCGTGGCCCGGAAGCTTTTCCCGCGGCAGCGGCTCCCCGGTGACGAGGCTTTCGTTCACCGCCGACGCCCCGTCGACGACCACGCCGTCCACGGGCACCTGCTCGCCCGGCCGCACCCGGACGAGGTCGCCTGTGCGCACTTCGCCACTCGGGACCTCGACTTCCCGGCCGTCCCGGACCACGCGGGCGGTGGCGGGCTGAAGGGACAGCAGCTTCTTAACCGCCTGGGAGGCCCGCGTGCGAACAAGAAGCGAGGTATAGCCGCCCAGGATGTGATAGGCGGTCACGAAGACGGCGACGCCGAAGAACTCGTAGCTCGGGAACACGGGCCTCACGAGCCCGATGACTCCTCCGAAGAGCCCGCCGAAGGCCGCGACCTCCATCAGGACGTGCTGGTTCAGGATGCGGCGGCGGGCCGAGGCCCACGCCATCGTGAGGATGTGGAGGCCGGGACCGAAGACAGTCGCGACCGCCAGGCTTCCCATCGCCCAGTGCACCCAGGGATGGTGGCGGCCGACCCACATCAGGAGCATCGCCAGGAACGCTACCCACGCCGCCGCGCCCGCGATGACGAGGCGGTCGCGCTCCCTCTGGAGCTCGGCCTCCTCCTCTTCGAAGGTCCGGACTCGTTGGGGATCGCGGACGGTGTAGCCGAGGCTCCGAAGGGTGGCAGTGATGTCGTCGCTGCCGACCCGGCTGGGCTCGTAGCGGACCAGGGCCTCCTCGTGCGCGAGGCTCACGTGGACCTCCGACACGCCGTCCATGCGCCCGATGCCCTTCTTGATGGTCTCGCTGCAGAAGGAGCAGGCCATGCCACCGATCTTGAGCTGGAGCTTCTGGAGGGGCATGCTCACGGCTCCTCCCGCCCCGGCGAGCGAGGCGGGACGATCGGGCGCTCGATGTGCGGGCAGACGGCCGCCCGCCCGGTCGGGCGCCGGCCCCACGCGCCCAGGCTCCGCCGGAGGGTCCGACGCAGCCTGAGGAGGTCCCGGAGCTTCCGGTCCAGCTCCGCGGCCTTGGCCTCAAGGAGGTGCCGGACGTGGGCGCAGGGCGGGCGCCCGCCTTGGCGGATGGCGACGATCTCCCGGATCTCCGCGAGGGTGAGGCCGAGCCCCTGGGCCTGCTTGACGAAGCGGAGGAGGTCCACGACGGCGGGCGCGTAGAGGCGATAGCGGTTCGCCGCGCGCGGCGCGGGCGGGATGATCCCCCGCGCCTCGTAGAAGCGCACGGCCTTGGTCCCGACGCCCGCGCGACGCGCGACCTGGCCGATCCGGAGCGCCGACTCCCCCATCAGCCGGGAGGATAAACCTTCCCCTGAAGGGGAATGTCAAGCCCCGGGGGCGGAGTCAGTCGGGGTGCCAGTCGGCGCCGTCGGGGTAGAGCGCCCGCCAGGCCGAGAAATGGGCTCAACCGGCTTGCTTCTTGTAGAACTGGACGAGCCCCACGACGTCTTGCCAGACGAGGCGCCCGATCGGTCCCGAGCTGTACTGGGCAACCGCGATGGTCCGGTCCGGCTTGACCACGAACCCGGTGGCCTGGAGGAAGCCGCGCTTGTCCTCGTAGAACGCGCCCAGCGCCGCCGCCGTCTGCTCGAGAGGCAGCGCGTAGCCCACCGGAAACGTCAGCGAGTGCTCCTGCACCGTGGCCCTCGCCTTCTCCAAGGGGTCCGTCGACGCCGCGACCACCGTGATCCCTTCCGGCCGGAGCCTATCTTGCGCCCGCTCGAACGCAGCCAACTGCTGCTTGCAGTACGGTCACCAGTGAGCCCGGTAGACCAGGAACACACCCCACCCGCCCTCGAACGCGTCCGGGAGCCGCAGGTGGCCGTGCTGGACCGTCTCCATCGTAAGGGCCGGGAACTTGTCGCCGCTGTCCAGGATGACCGTGCCTTGTCGCGCCATCGCCACCTCCTACCGGTCCGTGAAGGTTTTCACCGTCTGCCGCCCCTGGTGTCCGCGCCCTCGTCCGCTCTCACCTTCGGTTCACGAGTCGATGCTCGGTGAGGTATTTCTCGGCCGTGATCGCCGCCACCGTCCCGTCGGCCACGGTGTTGGTGATCTGGCGGACCGGCTGAGCCCGGATGTCGCCCACGGCGAAGAGGCCCGGGATGGAGGTCTGCATCCGGTCGTCCGTGAGGAAGAATCCCGCCTGATCATGCTTCGCGTGTTCTTTGATGTTGTTGGGCGTGAAGCCGACGAAGATGAAGGCTCCCTCGACCTCCAGCTCCCGATCCCCTCGACCTTCCACGTCCCTCAACCGGACCGCCCGCACCGCCTGCTCGCCCCTGATCTCGGTGACCACGGTGTTCCAGAGGACCTCAATCTTGGGGTTGCTCAGAGCGCGCTCCTGAACAACCCGCTGGGCCCGAAATTCGCGACGTCGGTGGATGATGTAGACTTTCTTCCCAAAGCGAGTGAGGTAGTCGGCCTCCTCGACCGCGGTGTTCCCACCCCCCACGACCGCGATCGTCTGATCTTGGAAGAAAGGGCCGTCGCAGATTGCACAGTAGGACACCCCCTTTCCAGCCAGCTCTGCCTCGCCGGGCACGTCGAGCTTCGTCGGCTTCCCCCCGGCGGCGACAATCACCGCTCCGGCCGTATAGCTCCCCCCCGCCGTGACGACCCGTTTCGCGCCTCCCGCCGGTGCCACCTCGATGGCTTCGTCCATCTTGATCTGGGCCCCGAGCTTCCGGGCTTGCGCCTCGAGGCGCTCCGCCAGCTCCCGCCCGGTGATCTCTTCGAAGCCCGGGTAGTCCTCGATCCGCTCGGTGTTCAGGAGCTGCCCGCCCGGGAGACCCTTGTCAACGATGAGAGTCCTCAACCGCGCCCGGCCGCAATAGAGCCCGGCGGTCAGACCGGCCGGCCCCGATCCGATGATGATTACGTCGTACTGTTCCATCCCCAGCCTCCCCGCGTTGTCGACCCGCGACGCACACAGTCATCGATCTGCCTTGACGAGAGCGTAACTCCCGAACTCGTAGGTCACGCGGTGCTTCGCGCCGTGGCACTCGATGATGTCGCCGGGCTGGACGTCATCGGGCAAGAAGACCGGCTCATTCCCGATCGGGCAGCTGGCCTTCTTGGCTTCGTGAACCGTCCAGACGCCGTGGTGCTCCTCCGCCCGGAGCGTGAGCCCGGCGCAGTTGGGACAATCGAACATGTCCCCACTCGCGATCCCCACCGGGACCTCAATCTCCTGCCCTCAGCCGGGACACCAGACCTTTCGCATCGCGCACCTCGTTACGACAGACCGAGCAAACGCTCAAGCCGTCCTCGGTCGAACCCGACCACGACCTCGCCGTCGATCACGGTCACGGGGGTCGCCCGGTACCCGAGGCGCTGGAGCTCGGCTCTCGCGGCCGGGTCCTCGCGGATGTTCTTGTCCGTGAAGGGAATGCCCTTTTGAGAAAGAAACTCTTTCTCTGCTTGGCAGCTCCCTCAGCCGGGCTGACTGTAGACGCTCACCTGCTTTGCCATGGTCCCCTCCTCGTTCGTTGCCTTGCCGTCGTTCGATCCACCCGTGGAGCCAGCCGTAGCCGATCCATGGCGCCTTCTGCCGTGCCATGTCGAGGTACAGAAGGCCGAAGGCGATCCGGAGCAGCGCCAGCGGCCACCCCGGTATCTGCCCGGTGTAGTTCGAGCGACCCGCGGCCGTTTCCAGAGCCGCGCAGCAGTCGCTCATGGTGCGGTCCCGTGGCTGTCCCGGGCTCGCCCTTCCTGGCGGGTCATGATCCAACGGACCAGCCAACGGCTCCCTCGCCATACCGACCGGAGTCCCTTCCCCACGAGAAGGGCGAGGAGACTCGAGGGTCAGGTGTAGCAGCTCGGGTCGATTCGCGCCTCGGACCTCGTCCGCGTGTGCTCGTGCGTCATGGCTCCCCCCAAGGGCGAGCGGCGCCCCGGTGTCGCGGGACGCCGCTCCCCGCTCGGGATCTCTCACATGAGCGTGGTCATCAGGGCGTCTTCCATCTGAGCCATGTCGGTCGGATCCCCCGAGGGATGGCGCACGATGAAGATCACCTGCCACTTGCCCACGGGGGACTCGGTGAGCCCGGCCGTGTACTTGGCGTTGCCCTTCGCATCGGTCTTGAAGCCATAGGGAGGGGTGCCCGCCCCCGCCTTACTCATGCTCGGCTGCATGTTGACGAACCAGACCGTGTACACGGCGTTCGGCTTCAGCCCCTTCGCGGTGATGGTCAGCGTGTTCCCCTTGACCGTCGCGGTCCCGGTGGCCTTCGGAGAGTCCTGCTGCCCCATGAGCGTGAAACTCTTCGCGTCTGCCGCGAGGGCGCCGCCGGCGACCACCGTCAGAAGTGCCAGGATCATCGCCCCTACCACTGCCCTGCGTGCCTGCATCGACTGCTCCTCCTCTGTGAGAGTGTCGCGTCCCGACGGCCGGATCGGAGAAACCCCGGTTTCCCGCTCGTCGCTTCCAGTGGGGTACGATGCGGCTGCAGGGCGCGCGGATTCGCGAGAGCGGATCCGACGGCGCATGCGCCGCAAGCGGAACACGGCGCTTTCGGGGTTGGAACCGTGTTTCGCTTCGACCTGGCACTGGGAGAGAGGCGGGAGAGCCCGGGACGGGGCGAGGGCATTGTGCGCTTGGACCGCAGCCGCTGGTACGCTGCATTGACCGCGATCCGGTAGAGCCAGCTTGAGAAGGCTGCCTCGCCCTTGAAGGTCTGGATCTTTCGGACGACGGTGAGCAGAACGTCCTGCGTGACCTCTTCGGCATCGCGGGTGTCATCCAGCACGCGGCGTCCGGTCGTGCCCCGAACGGTCGCGAGCGTCGTCATCCGAACGAAGCCCCCCAGGGGCGATTTCGAGAAAGGAGTCGTCCCATGAAGACCGTCGACCTCGGCTCCCCGTCGAGCACGTCGAACCCACCGTCCGGGTCGCGCCGACTGCTCGGGATCCCCGAAGGGGAGCTCATCGCTCACGCCGTGTACGGGGCCCTGCTCGGTGGGCTGGCCGGTACGGCCCGACGCCCGTCGAACGGGTAGCGCGCGGCGACCCGGACAGTGAAGCGCACGCTGCACGCCGACGCGTGCGACTGGGGACGGCGATGGCGACTGCCCGCAACCTGCGCTCCGGCCTCATGACCGGTAGGTTCACCGCGGAACAGCTCGCCTCCGCGCAGCCCCGGAGGCAATGGGGGCATGTGCTGGCGGTCGCCCTGGCGACCGTCGTCGTCGCGACGGGCTGTGCGGCCGCGCGGCCCGTCCAGCCGACCGCGCGGCAGTGCAGCGACACGCCGGAACATGCCGCGTCGACGTTCTTACGGGGTCTCGCGCAGTTCGATGTGAAGCTCCTCCGGGCGGTTGTTCCCGAGCACGTTTCCCTGTTCGGCGTCTTCGGTGACGGGGATGTCGAGCGGGGACGAGCCGTCGTGCGGCAAGCACTCGACCACTCCGAGCTCCGTCGAGGGAACGAGGTCGACAGCAGCTACAGCCTGCTCGAGGTGAATGACCGGGAGGGGAGCGGGGAGAAGGAAATCGTTGTCGAGCGGCGCGACCGGGTGTTCCTCACCGGAGAGAACATGCGCGAGGTCGAGCAGGTCTACCGCCGTCCCTTTCTGGTGAGATTTGACCTCGGGAGGAACTGCATTCTGACCGTAATCCCGTTGGGACCGGAGTGGGTGCGGGTCGTCTGACCGTCCGGCCCGCACGAGTCTGCCGATCGGCGTATGCCGGCGCCGCGCCTCCCCCGTCGCGCGCGGCGCTCATCCGGTCGCGGCGGCCCGACCCGAGAGCCGCACGGCGAGGGCGCCGCCTGCGGCGATCCCCACCGTGGCGATGAGGCTGTTCGTGGCGAGGACGGACAGGCCGGTCAGCGCGTTCCCGGCGTTGCAGCCGATCGCCAGAGTCCCGCCGGCGCCCATCAGGAGCCCACCCCCGAAGCGCCGGGCCAGCTCCGCGGGCGCTGGCGCGCGCCACTCGACCGGGCCCCTAAGCCGAAGTTCCATACCATCACCCCAGATAAGTCAGCATCACCGCATCGAAAACTGCCGGTTCCGGGTCCCTATGTGTAGCCAAGAGTAATCAGGATTAAGACGTTTTATAGCTGCAGTAT
>Ga0114945_10001278_pt1 | contig 15742 bp, 14 predicted proteins | sample OV2TP3_FD_87194 | JGI IMG/M metagenome (GOLD analysis project Ga0114945, IMG submission 87194) | Hot spring microbial communities from Beatty, Nevada to study Microbial Dark Matter (Phase II) - OV2 TP3 | ecosystem: Environmental > Aquatic > Thermal springs > Hot (42-90C) | place: USA: Beatty... | reverse complement strand
GCGCGATACGGTGCGAGCCATACTGCCCACACCTGAGTCTCCCGCGATGGAAGCGTACCTCCCCCGAAGACCACGCCTGCCAGCGGGGTCACCGGGCTAGGCCGGCAAGGTCGTCGCCGACCGAACCTTCCGCTGGGGTGTGATGTGGGGGGCACTCCTGGATGGGGGTGCCATCGACGACCTCTGGGCCGAAGCTCGCCCCAAAACGTTCTTCGGGGTGTCCGCCCGCACCTTAAGTCCGGAGTGGGAGGTGTTATTCCTGGCTGTGCATGCGGCGCGTCATCGCTGGCAGCGATTGAAGTGGCTGGTGGACATCCATGAGCTGTGCGCCTGGGGGGAGATCGACTGGGCGAAAGTGCGCGCGAAGGCGGAGCATCTCGGATGGGAGAACATGCTCCACCTCACAGTGAGCGTCTGCCATGCCCTCTTCGACACACCGATCCCTGCGCATCTCTCCCGTATACGGCTTCCCTCATGGATTGCGCTCTTTCCCGAGGCTCCTTTGCTGCAACCCTGGCAACAGGCGTTCTTGCCCCTGCGCCTGCTCCCGCGGCCTGCGAACAGAGTCCGCTACCTGGTCAATCTGCTGTTCCTGCCGACACCGACTGAGTGCCGCCTCGTGCGCCTTCCTACGTGCTTGGCGTTCCTCTATTACCCGTTGCGCCCGTTGCGAATGGTGGGCAAATGGACCTGGCGGTTGGCGAGAGCGGGTTCCCAGCGGCTCTGGGCTGCTGACAAAGGGCCACTTAATGGTGGCAGGTGACGCCAGCATCGATCCGGGCTGGCCAGACACGGATCAAGCGCAAGATGGACGCTGCCACATTTGTCTCTCTGACACATTGACGTCGCTTGTGGAGGCGCCAACAATTGCGGTGAGGGGATGCTGATTCGAGAAACGCCGCAGGAGGGCTGAGGAACAGCGTTTATCCCCGGTCGAACGGTTGCGCGCCTGTCTGTGCCATCTCGACTAGCTCATTGAAGGCCTGCAGTGCTGCAGCATAGGCGTCTGGCTCGTGCACGTCCAGTGCAAGCGCGTCAAACTCATCCTGGTCGAGGCGCACAAAGTGCCTCCGGTCGGGTACCACGAACAGATCCAGCTCCAGGTCCTCGGAGGTCACCACGTCGCCGTCAAAGCGGGCAGGGCGGGTGATATTGCAATACCAGCCCTTCAGAGCCCCCTCCGCACTCCGCACCTCGAAGATGTTGTACCAGCGCTCGGTGTAGTAGTGCTCGAAGAAGTGATCACCCGGGGCGAAGACCACGTAGCCCAAATCCATGGCGTCGCGCTTCCAGCGGGCATGCACCAGCAGGTGCCCCGGTTCTTCCACCAGCAACACCCCCTCGTAGATCACGGTCCGCTGTTTTCGTGGTTTGACGAGATGCACCCGGATCGTCCGCATAGGCTAACCTGTCATGACTCCCTCACATCGTTCTTGCCCCGCTACCATAGAACGTCTGCGGATAACGTCGGCTCAGCGCGGGGGGAGAAAAAATCCCTTCACCACCCCAGGGTCGCGCTGGTCCCTGGCTGCTCAGCCCCGCCACGCACAGGGAAAGGGCGTTTGACGCGGTCATCGGCGATGCCAGCCAAGCGGAGCCCGGTGTCAACCGCCGCAGTCAGGCGTCGCGGAGTTGCCACAGTTCGAGTTACGGCAGACCGGGCCATCGGACGGCAGATTGAGGGAGGGGCAATTGAAGGAGGGATTGTTCCCCAGATTCAGATATTGGAGTGCTTTCAGGACTGACAGGTCGCCGAGGGCGGTCAGTTGGTTCGACTCCAGCCATAGCTGTGTGATGTTCGGCACCTGGGGCCAGTTGGCGGTGTTCCCCATGACTGAGATGAGGTCATTGTTGGATAGATCGACGACGCTCAACGTGGGGGTGCCCATTTCCGACAGATCGACCGTCGTCAGCTGGTTCGTAGACAGATCGAGGTTGACAAGGTTCCCAAGCCATCCCAGGCCCACGGCACTGAGCTGATTATCGGATGCGTTGAGGGTCACGAGCGAACTCCAGGCCATGGGCGCATCCAGGGAGGTCCACTTGTTGCCGTCTAGCTTGAGGGAGACCAGATTCTGCAGATTGCCCATCGGTATGCGGCACCAATTTATAGTGGGTGCTGCGAAACGCAACGTAAAATGTGCGGTCGGCCCGCTGCCGTCGTAAATCAGCGTGGAATGTCATCGTGCTCATCGTCATTCTCCCTCATGCAGGCGCCATCCCCGACCATGGTAATTGGGAATACAGGATGTTCCACGCCAGGCCGATCCCACCCCAGCAGCACGCATTGAACAGCGCCGAAGTATCTCAAAAATGAGAGAGAAGTGCAAGACAAATTCTCTGAATATCACCCGTGTGAGGCAATGATGCTCAGAGATTGGCGAGACCCCGATCAAAGGGGTGCAGCCGGGGGGAGGGGAATATCTATTGCCGGAACACCGGCGAAATCAAGGCGCTTGAGCTTACGATAGGGGAGGGAAAAGACCCCGTGCGTCCGAGCCTGCCTCCGGATGAACGGCCAGGAACGCTCCTGCTCCAACAGCGCACTGGCGTTGTCTCTGTCCTCGGGGAAGAAGCCAATCCGCACAGGGCGACCTCACCACAGGCTATCAGCCTTGACAGGAACCTGTGTCCGTGGTCATAATGCCTTCGCTTGCCGCAGAAGGGGTACCCCCCGAAGTCTGATAGAGCGCTCTCCCCTGGCAGCAGGTCTGCACGACACGTGGGCAAGGAGCAGGACATGGCTTTTACCATCAGCGAATTTCGCGACCTTCTCCAATTGCTGGAGCAGCATCCCACCTGGCGAGAGGAACTCCGGCGGTGGGTGTTGACGGAGGAATTGCTCGCGCTTCCCCAGACGGTGCACGAGCTGGCCGAGGCCCAGCGCCGCACCGAGGAACGGCTGGGGCAAGTGGCCGGGCATATGGACGCCTTGATCCAGCGGGTGGACCAGCTGACCCTCCGCGTGGACCAGTTGACTGACCGCATGGATCAGCTGGTCCTGCGCATGGACCAGTTGACTGACCGCATGGACCAGTTGACTGACCGCATGGATCAGCTGGTCCTGCGCATGGACCAGTTGACTGACCGCATGGACCAGTTGACTGACCGCATGGACCAGTTGACTGACCGCATGGATCAGCTGGCCCTGCGCATGGATCAGCTGGCCCTGCGCATGGACCAACTGGCCCTGCGCATGGACCAACTGGCCGAGATACAGCTCCGCATGGGAAGCGACCTGGAACGGCTCAAAGGGAGCGATCTGGAGCGCCGCTACCGAGAGCGAGCCCACGCCTATTTTAGCCGCTTGCTCCGGCGTACCCATGTCCTGTCTGGAGAAGAACTGAGTATCCTCCTCGACGAAGCCGTGTTGCAGGGACAGCTCACCCAGGAGGAAGCTGACGAAGTGCTCCAGGCCGACGTAATCGTGCGCGGCCGACGCCGGGAAGATGGGACTCAGGTCCACCTGGTTGTCGAGGTCTCGTGGGGTGTCGGACTCTCCGACGTCGAGCGTGCCGCCGCACGCGCAGCCCTGCTCACACGGACCGGTCTCTTCACACTCCCGGTGGTCGCGGGGTTTTGGGTAACCCCTGAGGCACAGGAACCGGCGCGGGCCCTACGGGTGTGGCAGGTGACCGACGGCCGTGTCGTGCCTCCAGAACCTGCGCAATCCCACTAGCCATTAGTTTCGTGGCCCTAAGCCACAATTGGCTTTGGTTTATCAATCTCTTGCTGATTTTCGGCCACAGCTGTGAACACCCGAGGTATGGGAAAAATTCCCGCCTTCTGTAAGGCTTCCCGACAGGCCCACGCCACGTCAAACTGGCTTGGGGCCATCTTGTGACGGTACCAAGGCCGAAACCGCTGCAGCGAAACGTCGGCATGCTGCTCGCTGGTGATGATGAACCACAAGGTACGGGCGGCGGCCATGAGTAAGCGCAAGGTATTGGCGCCCACCATACGCTCGAACTTGCGACACTGATCCTGCGCCACGCCATAATAGACATGGCCATCACGGATATCAATTTCCATGGCCCAACGATCTGCATCCGTCTCCAACATGGTGTGGGCCGATAGCGACGCAGCGGTACTGAAAAAGGCTTCCAGGGGTTTGTGACGCCCCAAGGGTTTTTTGCCCTTGCCCGCGATAGATTGCTCGAGGTGCAGGCGCCGTACCACCACCACACGGATGAGACGCCCGCGCAAGACGCTGTGCCATATGCCGCACCAGCTTTGCACCTGGGCACGGGCTGCATGAGGATGAGGCTGCCAGCCGGTTTGGCTGCTTGCCAGGGTCTTGGGCGAGCCGATCACGGCGCTGGTACAGAGCCCCGCCTAAAAAGGCATAATAGCGCGAGAAATATTTGACCTGGGCCGCGCCGCTGCCCCAGAGAGAGGTGGTAATGGTCTGTCGGCCAGAGGCAATGGCCCACCCCTGGGCCAGGGAGGTGAAATTGTGCCAGGAGGGAGCACTAAGCACCCCATGCCATAGAGTCATCACAAAGGTTCCAAACGACGAGGTCAAGAAGGCGTCCACGGTCGTATCCTCCATACAGATCAGTGGTAAAGGGTTGCCATGATCTTAACAGAGTTGATATGGCCGTGGCGCTTGACCTGGAGTTCTCTCCCAAAAACGGGGAAAAACCGCGAAACTAATGACTAGCACAAGATGGCACAAATCTTTGACGGGCGATCCAAAACGTTCCCTTCCTCCCACCTCACTCCTCCCCCTCAAGGGGCATAGGCGCCAGGTTAAGGAAATGATGCGCAAAAACAGGTCTTTGTAGGCTCCTCCCCCCTTGAGGGGGAGGATTCAGGTGGGGGGTAGGCCCCGGATTTCCCCCCCCATCCGCGCCTTCCCCCTCCAGGGGGGAAGGGATTAGAAGTGGCTTCCGCCTCCACGGGGGAAGGGGAATAACGCCCGGTCCAGAAGACTTTACAGCTTAACCTGGCGCCTATGCCCTCAAGGGGGGAGGAGTTTGAAAAGGCCGCTCTGTGAGCCCTTCCATTCTTAACCTGGCGCCTATGCTCCTCAAGAGAGAAGGGACTTGATCCCTGGCCTGTGGACCCATCTGATGTGGACGGCTTTAGATCGGTGGCCGACGGGTATGCCAGGAGGTACTCTGCTCATACGCATGCGCCACCCTCAGCAACAGTCCATCCGCGAAGGGGCCTCCGGCGAGTTGCAGCCCCATGGGGAGGTTTTTTCCCTCCACGGAAGCGAACCCGCAAGGCACGGACAGCGCGGGCACATTCGCCAGATTGAACACACCGGTGAAGCTGCGACGGCCGGCCATGCGCGCGCGTGCCTCCTCCTTGCTCTTGAGGCCTGGCGCTTTGGGCAGCAGCGCAGCGGGCTCGGAAGAGCTGGGCAATGCCAGCACGTCCGCCCGCTGTAAGGCTGCAAAGACCTGCGTGCGCATGAGCGTGCGGAGCTGCTGCGCCTTGTAATACAGTTGAGCCGGCATGACACTGCCGGTGAGATAGTCGATCTGCACATTGTGCTCGTAGTCCTGCAGCCGAGTCCTGAGCCAGTCGCGATGCATGGCAGCGCTCTCGACCGCCAGGATCGCGCGGGTCACGGCGGCGGCGCGGTCCAGGAGGGGGAGGGAGACCTCTGCGATGGACGCTCCCAGCTTGCCCAACGCGGTCACCGCGCTGGCCACCGCGGCTTTCACCTGGGGGTTCAAGAAGTCGGCCTCCATCGCCTCCTTGACGACCCCAACCCGAATCCCCCTGATCTGGCCATCCAGGCCCGCCCGGTAATCCGGCACGGGGATGTTCGCCGTATAGGGATCGTGTGGGTCATGCCCGGCGATCACCTGCAGGGTGAGGGCACAATCCTCGACCGTGCGCGAGATGGGGCCAGCGATATCCATGGACCAGCAGGCGCCCAGCATGCCGTAGCGGCTGACCAGGCCCCAGGTGGGCCTGATCCCCACGAGGCCGCAGTTGTTGGCAGGGTTGCGGATGGAGCCACCGGTATCTTCGCCCAGGGAGGTGGCACAGAGGAAGGCCGCGGTGGCGGCGCCGGAACCGCTGCTGGAGGTCCCCGGATTGCGATCAAGATCCCATGGATTGTGCGGGGTACCGTAGGGATGGTAGACGCTATTGCCTGTCGCGAATTCGCTCATGTTGAGCTTGCCTAACAGAATCCCCCCGGCGGCCCTCAAGCGCGCGACCACCGTGGCGTCTTGCTCAGGGACAAACTCGGCCAGGATGCGCGAGCCCCCCGTGGTGCGAAGGCCCTTGGTCCAGAACTGGTCCTTGACGGCGACAGGGACACCGTGCAGCAGCCCCAACGTGCCTCCACGGGCGATGGCCTGCTCCGCCTGTCGGGCCGCCTGCACGGCCTCCTCCCGGCAGACGGTAATATAGCTGTGCAGGGTCTCGTCCACCGCGTCGATGCGGTCCAGATACGCCTCGGTGGCTTCGAGGGGCGAGACCTCTCGCGTGCGGATCAAGGCTGCCAATGCCGTGGCCGACAGGAACGGAATATCAGCCTTGTTCATGCCAGCTCCTTTCATGGGGAGGAATGATGGGCAGGGGCTCGACCCGGTCGAGTCCCGGCGGATTCACGTCCTCCAGCAGGTCTCTGAGGGCGTTGAGGTTATAGGTGATTTCGCTGAGCAGCGGCTCGTCGAGGTCGATCCCGACGGCGCGTCCCAGGCTTTTCACTTCGTCTGTCGATAAATCTGCCATGCTAACCTCCTACGATACCACCATCGCGGACCACCACCTCGCCATCCTTGACCACTGTATGGATGCGTTGCATGGCGGTGATGTCCGCCAGCGGGTTGCCATCGACGATCACGAGGTCCGCGAGCTTGCCGGGCTGCAGGGTTCCCACCTGGTCCCCCATGCCCACGGCCTCCGCCGCCAGCCCCGTGACCCCGTAGAGGATATCTGCGGCCGGAATTCTGACCGTATTTACCAGAAACTCCATGAGCAGCCCCAGCTCATCGATTCTGGTCCCGGTGGACCCCTGGTCGCTGCTCACCACGAGCTTGACGCCCGCCGCATGCATTTTGCGAATCGTTTCGTAACGGCTTCCCCAGAGATGCCCGGGGTGCGCGCGGGCCTCCCGCATCTCCTCCGCGCGCAGGCGGTACCACGTGGCGGGCATGGCCAGGCTCACGACAAGGCCCTGGTGCACGATGTCTTCCACGAGGCGTTCGTCGTATTCGATCGACCCGTGCGCACGAAATGGCACATGCTCCAGGGTGTCGATCTGGGCATCTACCGCCATGCGAATGGATCCAACACCGTGCACGTGGGCGGCGACCTTCTTCCCCATGCGGTGGGCATCGTCCGCAATGGCGTGGAAGGCGGTGGCATCGTACTGGGCTGCCTCGGGGTTGGAGCCCGGCGTGGCGTTGCCGCCCGAGCCCATCAGCTTAATGAAATCGACGCCGTTCTTCACCAGGGTACGAACGGCCCGGCGGGCCTCCTCCGCGGTGTCGCACTCGATTCCACTCCACCACAGGTGCCCGGCCGTGCTGGTGATCACCGGCCCCGAGCACACCAGTCTGGGACCCGGCAGTTCACCGCTCTTGATAACATCCCGCAACGTCAGGCTGAGATAATTGCGGTCGCCGCAGTCGCGCACGGTCGTCAGGCCGCTTTTGAGCGCCAGTTGGGCATTCCGTGCTCCCCTCAGCAGGACCTGACCATCCGTAGCCGCACGGTCCTCCTGTCCGCTGGCGAGACTACCGGTCAGGAGAATGTGGACATGGGCGTCGATGAGCCCAGGCAGCAGCGTCCGGTCCCCGACGTCCATCACCGTCGTGCCCGGTGGAAGCGCAACCTGGGAGACCGGGCCCACGGCTGAGATCCGCCCCTCGTCCATGACCACGATGGCATCTTGCACCATCGGGCCCCCTGATCCATCGAACAGGCGCTTCGCCTGGATAGCCCAGCTCACGATGTTCTCCTTCCTCAAGCGGGTCAACCGCAGCTATGAACGAACTTTCGCACACGCACGCGCTCAGCCGTCAGCGATCAGCCCCCGGCAAACCTGAAGAGCCAACAAACCACCGACGATTGCTGAGCGCGATTGTATTGCGATCGCTCCACGTCGTCAAGAACGCCGTCCCCCCCATCCTCACCTTCCCCCTCGTCGGGGGGAAGGGATCGTAGGGTCGAACGCGGTCGCAAAACTGTGACGCACACCCTGCAAGGTTGAGCGCTTTCCGCTGGAGACACGCCCATGTTAAACTTCTGAGACAAACATCAGCCAAGAGTCACAATAGAGATGATGACTACGAGGGAGCAGATCGAATACATCGAAAAACTGGAGCCTCCATGCCCCTTTACCTGGTATCTGCTGTGGGTTTTGTCGTCATGCCCGCCATCGCCTGGCTCTGTTCGGCCCATCGCAAGGTGGTCCCATGGAAGACCGTCGCCTGGGGAGCTGGTCTACAGCTGGCGCTCGGCGTCCTGATTTTTCGACTCCCGGGATCCCGGCACATCTTCCTCTGGCTGAATGAGGCGGTGCTCGGACTCCTGGAAGCCTCAAGGAGCGGGACGGCGTTCCTGTTTGGACCCCTGGCGGCCGGGCCAGGCGAAGCGGGGTCCATCGGCTTCATCCTGGTCTTTCAGGTGCTGCCGGTCGTCATTTTTTTCTCCGCCTTCACCGCAGCCCTGTATCAGTTGCGATTACTGCAGCCGGTGGTGCGGCTCTGTGCCAAAGTGTTTCATCGGACGCTGGGCATCAGTGGGGCCGAGGCCCTGTACGGGGCCTCTCAGATCTTCGTCGGCATTGAATCCGCGCTGGTGGTGCGACCCTATCTGGAGAAGATGACGCGCTCGGAGTTGTTGATGCTGCTCACCACGGGGATGTGTACTGTGGCCTCCAGCACCCTGGGGTTGTATGTGGCCTTTCTCAGCGATGTATTTCCCCAGATCGCAGGGCATCTGCTCTCCGCCTCGGTCTTATCCATTCCGGCGGGAGTGGTCATGGCCAAATTGCTGCTCCCGGAAACCGAGGCGCCGGAGACGCTGGCGCAGGTCCCTCGGGACGATGCCGGGACCTCCCCCCGGCATCTCATGGGCGCGATCATCGAGGGGGCCATGGATGGCTTAAAGCTCGCGGCCGGGATCACGGCCCTCCTCATCGCCATGCTGGGGCTGATGGCGCTGATCGACAAAGGCCTGGCGGTGCCCAGTGCCTGGGTGGAAATGGCGGAACCACTCTCCCTGGTGCGCCTGCTAAGCTGGCTGTTTTACCCCTTGACCGCACTGCTGGGGATCACGCCGGCAGATCTCCCACATGCCGCCCGTTTGCTGGGCGAGCGGGTGATCGTGACTGAAGTGGTCGCCTACCAACACCTGGCACAATTAGCCAGAGCAGGGCAATTCATCGATCCACGGACGGTGGTGATTGTGAGCTATGCCCTCTGCGGATTCGCCCATGTGGCATCGCTGGCCATTTTTGTGGGTGGGATTGCCGCCCTCATTCCATCCCGCCGGGATGAATTGGGCAGCCTCGGACTGCGCGCGCTCCTGGCCGCGACGCTTGCCACCCTCATGACGGCCTGCGTTGCCGGCATGCTCACGACCGGTGAAGGGGTGCTCTTACGCCCGTGATGCGACGAAAACCCTCGCCTTACATCTGGTTCCAGTCTACAATACACATGGCTGGCTCGCCCACGAGTCCTCGCCGGTGGTCCTGTGTTCGGACTTGCTCGACTTCGGGGCCTAAGTCGTCCATGCAGCACCAGCGAGGGATGAGAAGGAGCCGACGAATGCTTACGCGTGATGCGTGACATATCATAAAGGGGGGGATGACAGATGGCACAGATCGTCCTAGGTCTCGGCACGTCGCACAGCCCGCAGTTAAGCACGCCACCGGAGCTGTGGCCACAGCACGGTGAGCGGGACCAGCGTAACAACCGGGGACTGCTTGATCTCCAGGGCAACCACGTGAGCTATGAGGAGTTGCTTGGCAAAGCAGACCGCTCGATCGCGAAGGAGATCATGCCGGACAGGCGGCAGGCCCGGTATGACGCCTGCCAGAAAGGCATCGACAGGCTGGGCGAGACCCTCGCGCAGATATCCCCGGATATCGTGGTGATGCTCGGAGACGATCAGCATGAGCTGTTCACCGATGAGAACATGCCGGCGGTGCTCGTGTACTGGGGGGAGACGATCCTGAACCTCCCCCGGCATGCGGACCCGGCTTCTCCCTCCCAACAAGCCTCCGCGTGGGCGTATGGAGACGAGAAGTGCTATCCCATCGCCTCGAACCTGGGCAAGCACCTCATCGAATCCCTCATCGACGGGGGCTTCGATGTGGCACACTCCCGGGCGCTCAGGCAGGGCCAGGGCATGGGCCACGCCTTCAGCTTTGTGTATCGACGCATCATGCACGACCGCATGATCCCGACCGTGCCGGTGATGGTCAACACCTACTACCCTCCCAACCAGCCAACGCCCAGGCGCTGCTACGACCTGGGCAGGGCGCTGCGGGGAGCGATCGAGGCATGGGATGGGGATGCCAGAGTCGCCATCGTGGCCTCGGGTGGCCTGAGCCACTTCGTCATCGATGAGGAATTGGACCACCAGATCATCAAAGCCATGCGGGAGAAGGACGCAGAGGCGTTAGCCACCTTGCCACGCAAGCGGTTGAACTCGGGGACCTCTGAAACCAGGAACTGGATCGCCACCGCCGGGGCCGTGGAACATCTCGACATGACCCTGATCGATTATGTGCCGTGCTACCGGACACCGGCCGGCACCGGGTGTGCCATGGCGTTTGCGCAGTGGCTGTAGCCTGGCTGCCCTTCAGCACAGCGCTGAAAAGAGTCCGATGACCGGGTCGTCGGATCAGCGCGACCGCAAGTACCTCCAGATGCAAGGGCCCTGCTGCTCCAGCGCATGGCTACAGGGGTGCGGAACTTTCGGTGTAGCTGAACATCTGTACTATGACCAGGGGTTCACGTCAGCCAATGTCGTGTGGTTCAATTGAGCAAGGCAGGAGAGAGTCAGTCCCATGATCGCATCAGCTATACCGAAGAGCACCACCTTGATCGCATCAGCAACACCGAAGAGCACCACCTTTCAGCAATTGGGGCTCAGTGAGCCCCTGCTCAAAGCCATCGATGACGTCGGGTACGAAGGGCCAACGCCCATTCAGTTTCAGACCATCCCTCCGCTGCTGGCCGGCCGGGATGTGATTGGACAGGCCCAGACCGGCACGGGAAAGACGGCAGCCTTCGCCCTGCCGATTTTAGAGGGGCTCGATGCCGGACAGCCTCGCGTCCAGGCCCTCATCCTCGTGCCCACCCGCGAGTTGGCCCTACAGGTCGCGGAGGCGATTCACACCTACGCGCGCTACATGGGGCGCGTGCGCGTCCTCCCGGTCTATGGGGGGCAGCCGATTTCCAAGCAGATTACGCGCTTGCAAGGCCCCGTGCATGTCATCACCGGCACTCCGGGGCGCGTCATGGATCACCTGCGCCGTGGGACGTTGAGCTTTGAGGCGCTGAAGATGGTGGTCCTGGACGAGGCGGATGAGATGCTCCGCATGGGCTTCATCGAGGATGTGGAGTGGATTCTGGCCCATGCGCCAGGCACCTTTCAAACCGCGCTTTTTGCGGCGACGATGCCCAAAGAGGTGCGCCGCATCGCCGCGCGCTACCTCAAGGATCCGATCTCGATTGCCATTGAGCCCAGGCGCGTGACGGTCCCCGCCACGGAGCAATATTTTCTGCACGTTCCTCCGCTTAACAAGCTGGATGTGCTCACGCAGCTGTTGGAGTACGAGCTGAGCGAGGCCATTCTCATCTTTGTGCGCACCAAAACCGGCGCCGCCGACCTCGCCCATAAGCTCCAAATGCGCGGATATGCGGCGGAGGCGCTGCATGGCGACATGAGCCAGGCCGAGCGTGAGGGCGTCATGCGCCGCCTGCGCAGCAGCGAGCTCGAGCTCCTCGTGGCCACCGACGTCGCTGCCCGTGGCCTGGATGTGCAACATATCACCCACGTCATCAACTACGACATCCCTTATGACCCCGAAGCCTATGTCCATCGCATTGGCCGGACCGGGCGCGCCGGACGGGGAGGGAAGGCGATCTTGTTCGTCCTCCCGCGCGAGCAGCGCATGCTGCGCGAGATCGAGGGGTACATTGGCCAGCGCCTTCTTCCCATGAACCTTCCGACAAAGGCCGATATCGCGGCCCGGCGGATGGCCCTGTTCAAAGAGCAGATTCGGAAGCTGCTGGCGGAGGACGATCTGGAGCTCTACCTCGCCCTGGTCGAGGACCTGGCGGCAGAGGGTTACGAAGCGGCTGAGATCGCGGCAGCGGCGGCGCGACTGGCGTGGGGCGATCGCCCTCCGGAAGTGGTGGTGGAGCCGGAGGCGATGGCGCCGACGGAGGACGGAATGGTCCGGCTGTTGATCGATGCCGGCCGCCGCCACGGGGTGCGTCCCAGCGATATCGTCGGCGCCATCGCCAATGAAGCGGATGTCCCCGGGCAGGCGATTGGGGCGATCGACATCGAGGATCATTTCACCGTCGTGGAGCTGCCGGAGCAGTATCGAGCGCAGGTGCTGAAGCGCATGGCGCACACGGTGCTGCGCCATCGGCCGGTCCACATTACCGTGGCAGAGCAGAGCGGCGACAGGCGGCGGGCGTCTCGGCCGCGTCGCAAAAGTAAAAAAACAAAAAATGAGGCAGCCTGGCCCTCCCCTGCCAGGACCAAGTTCGGCTTCCGCTGAGGGTGGGTTTACCGCAACACCAGCTGCTGCAAGCTGTAGAAGATAAAGCGCCCCTGTCGCAGCTCCTCGATGGCCTCAAGGGTGAGAAGAATGACAGGAATGAGGCACAGGAGCCGAAATCCCTTGTTGTCCCAGGCCAGCCTGAGAGTCCAGTCGCCTGGGCGATAGCTGAGGCGCTTGCAGGGGAGGAGCATCGAGACTTCCTTGCGGTAATTCTCGTAGGTGATGCCAAACCGCTCGGTGAGACGGCATTCTTCGATAAGCATGCGTGGGTAATACACCGCGAAAAACAGCAGCCAGAAGGTCTGGAAGCCCAAGAGTAGATTCCCCGACAGGATCAAAAATCCGACCCACGCCAGGAGGGTCCCCAGATAGAGGGGATGACGCACCAGGCTATACGGGCCCGCACGCGTGACCTCCTTACTCTTCCGGATGTACCCGGCCGCCCACAGGCGGACGAGCCCGCCCATCACCAGTAGCCCGACCCCTATAAGAGGGAGGATGGCCGGCCGGAGCTCAAAGACGTCGAAGGGGAGATCCTGCCCGTTCAGCATTCCATAGATCACCGCGGCGACGGCGAGAAGGCTGAATCCTCCCCGCCGCTCGCCAACGAAACGAAACCATGCATCCCGCGCCATCCAGTCGTGCCGTTTCATGGGGGTCTCCGGTGACAGGCCCAGCCGCCGCAATAGACAAACCGACTCTTGTGTTCCCGCATGCGCAGACGCTAGCGGGACCACATCCTCCAGGAACGTCGTTCGCTGTCAGCCATCCTCCGCGCAAGACACAGCTCGCCGCACATTTCTGACACGCGGAAGGTCGTGCCAATGGTTCCTTCCGTAGGTGAAGATCCGTTCTAGCCCGCGTTTCAACGCCTGTAGTAGGACGCATAGCCCAGCCATGTGCTCGGGTGATCATAGCTCACAGCAAGGTTTTTCACAATGGTCTACGGCCCTGTTGCATCGGCCGACCATTGCCCCTTTGAGTGATATGGTCTACAATGGCCTGTCATACGCAGGGGTGAGCATCCCGAGGTCAACGCCTCGGGCATCGGATATGTGCATCAGGGTAGATTCGCCGGAAGGGAGAGATCATGGCACTTGACCCCAAACATCGCAGCCGCACGATTACCGACGGTCGGGACCGCGCTCCGGCACGGTCCATGCTGAAGGGGATTGGATTCACGGATGCGGACCTGGCACGCCCCATCGTCGGCATCGCGAATACCTGGATCGAGACGATGCCCTGCAACTACAATCTGCGCCACCTGGCAGCCAAAGTCAAAGAGGGCGTGCGTGCGGCCGGGGGGACGCCGATGGAGTTCAACACCGTTGCCATCAGCGATGGGGTCACGATGGGCACCGAGGGGATGAAGGCGTCCCTGATCAGTCGCGAGGTGATCGCCGATTCCATGGAGTTGGTGGGGCGTGGCCATATGTTCGACGCGATGATCGCGCTGATCGCCTGCGATAAGACCATTCCCGCTGGCGCCATGGCGCTCATCCGACTCGATGTGCCCTCTTTGGTGCTGTACGGCGGCTCGATTCTGCCAGGGAAATTCCAGGGCCGGGATGTGTCCGTGCAAGACGTGTTTGAGGCCGTCGGCGCGAACGCGGCCGGGCGGATGTCGGACGCAGACTTAAAGGCGCTGGAGGATGTCGCGTGCCCTGGGGCGGGTGCCTGCGGCGGCCAGTATACCGCGAACACCATGGCCCTGGCCCTGGAGTTTCTCGGCATCTCTCCCATGGGGACGGCTGGCGTGCCAGCCGTTGATCCACGCAAGGACGACGTGGGCTATCGCTGCGGCCAACTCGTGATGGATCTCCTCAAGCGGGGCATACGCCCAAGTGACATTCTCACACGCCAGGCTTTTGAAAACGCCATCGCCGGGGTCGCCGCCAGCGGCGGCTCGACCAATGCCGTGCTCCACCTGCTGGCCATAGCGCGTGAGGCCGGCGTGCCGCTCACCATCGATGATTTCGACCGGGTCAGCTCCCGCACGCCTCTCCTGGCGGATCTCAAGCCAGGGGGGCGGTACATGGCCGTGGATCTCTTTCGGGCAGGAGGCCAACAGCTCGTCGCGAAGCGGCTCATGGAGGGAGGTCTCGTCGATGCGCAGCAGATGACCGTGAGCGGGCGGACCTTCGGAGAGGAGGCCAGCGCCGCCGTGGAGACCCCCGGCCAGGATGTCGTGCGCCCCTTAGCGAACCCCCTCAAACCCACGGGCGGTCTCGTCATTCTCAGGGGGAACCTGGCCCCCGAGGGCTGCGTCGTGAAGGTTGCCGGGCACGAGCGGGTGCATCATCGCGGGCCAGCGCGAGTCTTCGATCGCGAAGAGGACGCCATGCAGGCGGTAACCCACGGGCTGATCAAGGCGAACGATGTGGTGGTGATCCGGTATGAGGGACCCCGGGGGGGTCCGGGCATGCGGGAGATGCTGGGGGTAACGGGGGCCATCGTGGGTGCAGGGCTGGGTGAGTCGGTGGCCTTGCTCACCGATGGTCGCTTTAGCGGCGCCACGCACGGGCTCATGGCCGGGCACGTGGCCCCTGAGGCGGCACGAGGCGGACCGATTGCGGTGGTCGAAGAGGGCGATATCGTCGTGTTCGACATCAATGCCCGGCGGCTCGACGTCGAAGTGTCCGAGGCCGCGCTCAGGGAACGCCTGTCCAAGTGGCAGGAGCCCGCCCCGCGCTATCTCGCGGGTGTCTTCGCGAAATATGCAGCCCTCGTATCCTCCGCCTCCGAGGGAGCTGTAACCCAGCCGCACCTCTTACGCAGCTCCGGCGACCACAGATGAACGTGACCGCAGATGAACGTAACCGCAGATGAACGCAGATGAAAAAGAGATAAGTACAGATAGTAATAAGTAACCCGATCCCCAACTATGAAAGAGCGTGCTTGTTGGTTATCTGCTTCCATCTGTGGTGCCAACATCTGCGTTCATCTCTTTTTCCATCTGCGTTCATCTGCGGTTACGTCCATCTGCGGTCACGTTCATCTGTGGTCGCCGGAGCTGCG
>Ga0114945_10001277_pt1 | contig 15744 bp, 7 predicted proteins | sample OV2TP3_FD_87194 | JGI IMG/M metagenome (GOLD analysis project Ga0114945, IMG submission 87194) | Hot spring microbial communities from Beatty, Nevada to study Microbial Dark Matter (Phase II) - OV2 TP3 | ecosystem: Environmental > Aquatic > Thermal springs > Hot (42-90C) | place: USA: Beatty... | reverse complement strand
TAAGACCTCCTTGGGCGTACCGTTAAGCCGGCGCAGTTCGTTGATCAATTCGGGTTCCGGCAGGGCATACAAAAGCGGCTCATCATTGGGGATTTGCGGCGCACTCCGACCAGAAACAAAGAGATACACCGGACCCGGAAGGCGCTGTCTGCGGAGCGAACGTGCTATTTCGAAGCTTAATATCGCTCCCATACTATGGCCAAAGAAGGCGAACGGTTTATCCAGGTGCTTTTCGAGACCCTGGACAATCGCGTCGACGAGGGGTGGGAGTCGGGTGAAGAGCGGCTCTTGCAGTCTCGTCCCCCTGCCAGGAAGCTCAATAGCACAGACCTCTCCCCTCGTGGGGAGTTGGTGGGGCCAGCGGCGGAAAATCTGCGCTCCGCCGCCTGCGTAAGGGAAGCAAAAAAGACGCCAGGTCGCTGCTGGGTTCGGTTGTGGCATGACAAGCCAGCGATCCAACGAAAGTGCATTGTTCATGATTTGTCTTTCAGTTTCCGATTTGTCCTGCTTGGCAAGTACAGGGTATTGCCCAACCTTGGTTCTACAGGGTGTCCAGGGGGAAGGGGGGGGGTCTGCGGGGGGTTGTACGCTGATCCGCGTTCATCAGGCTTTTTTTGCAGCCTCCTCCATCTTTTTCCTCAGGCTGAGCGGTCTCATATCGGTCCATACTTCCTTGATGTAGGCCAGGCATTCGGATTTGGGGCCACTCTTGCCTACATCTCTCCAGCCGAGAGGATTCTCCCGCTCGGCCGGCCATATCGAGTACTGCTCCTCATGATTCACAACAACTTTGTAGATCGTGGTATCTTCTCTTTCTTCTCTATCCATGTTCGTATCCCCTCCTCGTGATGCACCCATTGACTGAGTCTACCAATGGTCAAATGAGACCACAGCCAAGCGTGGGTGACTATTGCCCTTCGTCTGGCTCCTTAATCTTTACAGGTTCATAGACCGGTATTTCAAACTTCAGGATATTCTTACAAAAATCTATCCATTCTGGTGTAACATCATCAAATATGATGTTTTCATCGAGAAATATCCCATCTGTGACAACATAGTTCTCCTGAAGATATAAATAGTCCTTATCGGTTAATTGACGATCTTCTTCTACTTCTCTCCCATCGACTATACGTTTCTCCTTTCGAACGTTTTCAACCTTTTCACTCCATCCTTTATTCTCACGGAACCTCGTAATAGGGTATGCCTTGCAGTATTTCCCCATTGTACTCATGCTTCATCCCCCCTATTCATATTGCTAACAAGTGGCAGGCTCGATTCACTCTTCTATGGGCTCGAGATGTCCCTTGCCCGCGAGAACCATAAGATCAATGTCAGCAATGCACCGCACCTTCACATAATTGAGTGTCAGCCTCCCCACGAGATGAGCGCTTCCACTTTGGTCGTCGAAGTGTGCCTTGCTGAGATCAGTAGCATCCTGGTCAAGTCTGACACCTAGTTCTGTACCACCCTGGGTGTCCGTAAACTTGATATGAACATATCCACGGTCGATACACTCTTTGAAAGCCTTCACTGTCTTTTCAGGGCGAAGGCTGGCTTCAACGGGATGATCTCCTTCAGACAAGCGCTGCACTAATTCGTCCATAGCGACCTCTCCTCTTTGCGTGGGGGGTGTTATGGAACAGACCATCGCTCCACTTCGGGTTTTGTCAGTCACTGAGCCGGTGCGAACCGTATTATCGTACGGAAACCAGGCCCAAAAGGATTGCCACTGAGCGCCACTGATCCCAATCTGAGCTCACCCGTATTGTAGGCTGATACATCCGTTGGGATGGCGTCGTCCATTAAGAAGGTGGGTTGGGCCGGGGGAGACACACGCTGGGCGATCTGCAAGAATACAAGATCCGGTATAACCCCATCCACAGGCGTCACGTCTATGGGGTCATCACTCGCCATACTGACCTGGTCTTGCACCTGGCCCGGAGCATCAGGGTCGGCGGCGTCGTCGTTATCGGTGCTGATGCTCCCCTCACCCCAAGTCCCTCTATAGGTCTCATTGCCATTCCTCCTCACGGTAACGGAAAGGCGGATGAGAGCGTCTGGAAACTGCCCCTTATTCGGACTGGGGTCGGTGTCAGCGACCGCTGGGTCAAAGGTATACGAGCCTGTGATACTATCTCCCACCCGAAAGTTGGGAGGGGTGAACTCGTCCAGCACAGCGGTTATGAGGCCGGAAAAATTCACCGTTTCTCCCTCCCCAGGTGGAGGAGGATTCGGCGGTCCAGCCATCGTGGGCTGTCCCGCCACGGGCTCTTGCCCATCCCCTACGTCACCACAGCTGAGGAGGCTTATGGAGACCGCCAAGACGACTCCAAGGCACGCAGTTATTCTGGCCCAAGGCTTATACATAGACACCTCCTCAGGTTGTCCATGTCCAATCTCATCCATCTCCTCATCTTACGATAGTATCTTCTTTCTCATCCATCTCCCCTTTATGCCTTTTCCTGTATTGGCTCATAGGCCAAGAACCCCCGAAATTCTTGGTTCATCGATACCAATATCGATAATACCACCATAATCCCACCACAACTACCATAGACCAGTGGAATATTTTGACCTGTCAAATCAAATACAATTCCTCCCAGTCCCATGCCAAGTGGCACCGTGCTACCCGAAAGAGTATTCAAAAATCCGAAAATACGTCCGCGCATCTCACTTGGCGTGCTGATTTGTAGAATTGTCACAATATTGGTACTATTGAATCCACTCATTATTCCAAGTATAAATGCGAACACCAGCGCTACTATTGGACTATGGGTGAAACCAAACAGTGCAATGACAAGGGAATTAAAGATCATAAAGGTTAACATTATCTCCATACGGACTTCACCTTTTAGCTTTATGAACCCAGCAGATAGTGATCCCATCACTGATCCTACACTATGAATCGCTAGGAAAAATCCATACCAATCTAGCTTGACTTTAAGATAATCCTCCACATAAAAAGGTAATAATATAATAATTGGTGCGCTAAAAATATTGATAATAGCTGATACAAAAAGGAGCCTTTTAAGAGCTGAGATATTCCAAATATAGAGAGATCCTTTTATGATCTCTTGCTTATATATGCTAACTTGTTCTTTCCACTTACCATTTTCATCCGGAATAGTTTGTGGAATAGTGACAAAAGATTCGCTGACAGCAGAATACAAGAAGCTCAAACCATTAATCAAAACGAGCAATGGTGCTCCCAAAAGACGAAAAAGTATCCCACCTAAGCTCTGTCCCACAGATGTGGATATTTGCACGGTTAATTGACGTAAAGAGTTGGCCCTTGCAACCTTGTCCTGTGGGACCAGCTCAGGAATGGCTGCTGACATCGCCGGAGCGAAAAATGCACTGGTTACTGCGATACAAATGGCGACCCCCCAAAGCCAAATGACAATCGTTCCCGTGGCATGAGGTGCCATGTACAACAGTCCAGCAAGTGAAAGAACAGCGATTCCTCTTAACATATCACTGTAGATGATAATCCTGCGGCGAGAATGACGATCGACAAAAACCCCCCCAATCCCGCTCAGCATCACTCTCGTGATGCTGGATACCATCATGACGAGCCCTATCAAACTTGCAGAGCCGGTGCCATGTTTGACCAACGCGACCAGCGCTATCGTATTCACATGCCCCCCCAACGAACTGACAAATTGGCCTTGCCAAAGCAGGAAGAAATTCCGGTTCATCAATCGCGAGGGACGTGCCACCTGCCGGTCATGCGATTTCGTGGACCGTGCCACCGCCGTCTCCTGTCGACGAAATGAAGTTCTGTGCCATGCTGGCAAGGGCTAATTGGGGCAGCCAGGCACATTTACGCAGTTGTCAGGCGTATTATTCATGAAGGACGTAAACGGCCCCAAGGTGACCGCACCACTGCCGTTCCAAATGGCACCGCCCTGACCAACCTCCCCCGTCGCCGGGTTTCTCGCCTGGTTGCCGATGAAGGCGCTGAAGTCGGCGGGCGGAAAAGTACAATTATCACCGAAGGTTACCGTACCACCGCCGTTGTTATAGATACCGCCGCCCTTGAAGCCGATGTTTCCGCTAAATTGGCAGGTGCACAGATGCACGTTGCCAGAGACGTTGGCGAAGCCGCCGCCGTTGAACGCCAGGTTTTGGGTGAAAACGCAGTTGTGCAGTTCTACTCTGCCGCCGTTTCTGTTCAGCAAGCCGCCCCCGAAACCCGCGGAGCTCCTGACGCCGTTAAAGCCGAAGCCGCCGTTGATGCATGTTACCAGGCCACCGTCGTTCACCAGGCCGCCGCCAGATATGTCAGCGATGTTGCCGTCGTCGAGCGACATGATGTCACCGAGGGCGGTCATGTCGATTTCCACTGTACCTGTGCTGGTGTTGTAAATACCGCCAGCGATGCCCCCCCCGGGGAGTAAGTTCTGAGCCTGGTTTGCCCTGACGGCACTTTGTTGCAGGGTCAAGATGCCAGCATTGTAAATGGCCCCAGCTACGACGCCCGTGTTTGAGCTGACCTCGCTTAGGATCACTTCCAGCGTGCCAGAGTTCCTGATGCCACCACCGAATTGAGCGAGGCCACCCCTGACGATGACGTTTCTGAGCGTCAGCATTCCTTCCGGCAAGACTTCAAAGACGCGAAAAATACCCCCCAAGCCTAAGCTCACATCACGTGTGATGATGGTCTCATTGCTAGTCGGGGGGGGGGCATCAGGAGGCGTCGGGCCGGTGCTCGTAGCCCCTTCGATGGTGATACGACTGCTAATAGGAGGTAAGCCGGTACCATTAAACCCGCTACCAGAGACGATCTGCCTTAAGGTATAGGTTCCAACCGATAAGAAAATGGTATCCGCCTCATTGTTAGCATTCGCCATGTTGATCGCGTCGATAAGGCATTGAACATCGCCGATCAACGCACCAGTTGCATCTTGAAGCGCAGGGCAAGTAAAGTCAGCAGCATGGACAGGCTGCAGCATAGCAAAGGCAAAGATGATAGCCGCTATAACCTGCCCATTGACCATCAAGTGAGACCCCCATCTCCCAGTTCTTACATTCTTCCTCACTTCCATTGGGCGACTCCCTATGCTGTTCATCACGTTGTTCATGACCTCTTCCCCCAAAAAGTACACAGCTTTCAAATCACCCTTCGAGCTTTCACTTAATCAACTTGGAGGCATATTTCTTGTCGGTATCACAACCCCTTGTAAGTAAGATGATGGGCGATAAGCAGCCGCAATTCCTCCATACAGTTTCTCGCGAGCCGCTCTATGGTCGCACGCTGGTGCAGATTCTTACTGTAACTCCAGCGCAGATGTAACTTTCCGTCACCTATAAGCGCGACGATATACAGCAGATGACTACGAGTGCCGCGCAAGCTCCGTTCTGGTCCTGTAGACTCCGGCGCCTTCCTAAAAAGGATAAACTCTGTTAAGGCCTGGTCAAACTGACCGAGATAATTAAAATTCACTTCTGCTCTGGGAAGCGCATGCATATGCTGTCTGACTTCGCTCTCCGCACAGAGATATTTCAATAGACCAAAGCCGATACCCCGTTGCGGAATCCCGCGCACTTGCGCTTGAATAGCCTGTAAGGACTCTCGTGGCCCAACAGCCTCTCCGAGGTCGAACAAGACGGGAAAGATTGTGGTAAACCAGCCCACAGTGCGGGACAGGTCCACCTCTTCCAGTATCCCTTCACGGCCATGCCCCTCCAGTTCAAGCAACAGAGTCTGCTTGCCCGTCCAGCGGGAAAATGACCGTACCAGGGCTGTAAGCAAGACTTCCAGGATCTGCGCGCCATAGGCGGCTGGGAATTGCTCGAGCAGCGCTTGCGTCTCCTTCGTATCGAGCGCAAATGTGACGCTATCGACAGAAGCCTCGCTGTGGACGCCACCCGGATAGTCGACTGGCACTGGGGAAATGCCCTTTTTGCATATCTCCGTCCAGTAAGGCAACTCTTGCCGCAGTGCTTGCGATTGGGCATACGCCGACAGCCGCCGTGACCATTCTTGAAAGGAGGTGGTTTTGGATGGTAAGCGCACTGCCTCGCCACGGCGAAGCTGTTCGTAGATCGTTTGAAAATCCTCCTGCAAAATGCGGGCGGAAACCACGTCGACCACGAGATGGTGGAAGACAATCAGTATCCGGTCAGCCTGCCGGGTCCCACACATAAAATACGCCACCCGCAGCAACGGGCCCTCCACAAGGTGCAAACTGGCCTGTACTGTCTCGGCTGCCGACTCAATGGTCGCTCGCAGGTCTTCTGCAGCGACCACGGACAGATCGACGACGGTAAAGGGCACCGCTGCATTGACCGGTGCGTTGACCTGCTGCCAACCCGTCTCGGATTGGTGAAACCGCAAGCGCAGGGCATCATGATGGATGAGGAGATGCTGCATCGTCCGCTCGAGCAGGGACGGATCCAATGCCTGCGTAACTTCACGGAGAAGGGCCCAATTCCAATGATGCGGATCGTGCTGTTGGTGTTCAAAAAACCAGTGCTGAATAGGGGTGAGGGGTACATGACCCGTCACCATGTCTTGTTCCGCCCGTACGGCTTCGGCCGTCCCAGCGACCTGGGCCAAACCTGCAATGGTGGGATACTGAAATAACTGCGTGGGAGTGAGTCGCAGTCCCGCCTGATGAGCTCGGGCGATCACCTGGATGCTCATCATGGAATCGCCCCCAAGCTCGAAGAAGTTGTCGTGGATACCCACATGCTCAAGGCCGAGGACTTGCGTCCAGATACTGGCCAGGATTTTCTCTGTCGGAGTATGAGGAGCGACAAAGGCGGTTTGCAGCGTGCGTCGGGCCTGGTCAGGGGCTGGTAGTGCCTGCCGGTCCAGCTTGCCATTAGGCGTCAGCGGCAGGGCCTCCAGCAACACAAAAGCCGTAGGCATCATATACTCAGGCACATACTGGCGCAGATACTCTCTGAGGTCATGGGGCAAGCGGTCTCTGGGCCGGATGGGGATGGTATCGTCAGCAAACAGGACGTTGTAAAATGCCGTCTGTCGATACGACCGCCGAGCATGAAAGGCCTCATACGCAAACTCGTGCACCTCTCCGCAGCCTGTCCGCAGCTGCCCGGTGATGGTGTAGTCCGGATTGCGCCTATTCGCACTGAGCTGCCGCTCAATCGTGGCCGTGATCATGTCGCCTGCCGCCACAGCCACCCCTGGATAGAAGACCGGCACATACACCGGCAACCAGCAGTGCTCATGCGCCAGAATATCGATCACTTCCTCCGGGACTGTGTACAAATTCAGCCACACCACGAACCCGTCTAGCCGGGCCGGCCGCGTGATCGTCAAGTGCACCTCGTGCCGCGCCACGAGCGGGACCTCCGCCGTAAAATCCAAATCCTCAAAGATGTCCGTTGTGGAGATGAGACACGACGGGTCCAGCCCTTTTAGGCAGACTCTGAGGTCAAATTTATACCCCACCTGGCCAAAGATCTGGTCGACATACCGCCCCGCCACCTCGGTAAAGGCGGGCTGCTGGACGAACGCATCCGGCAGGGTCACCGCTGCCATCCGGGTGGTGCTGCGCGTCGGGATCATGACGCCCCCGGCTTTCAACAACCGCCGCGCCTCATTCAGAATCATGGCGGCCCCCTCGCAGCCCCCAATCGAGCCTACGATCTCGGACACACACACGTCCACCTGTTCCGGGAGCTCGACGGTGGTCGCGTCGCCATGGATGACACGGATTTTGTCTGCCAGGCCAAGGCGGTGGACGCAGGCACGGGCCTGTGCATACGCTTCCTCTAACACCTCCAGGGCGTAGACTTTTTTCGCCCCCGCCTCCACACACAGGCGGGCCAGAATCGCGTCCTTGCCCGTGCCCAGATCGAGCACGACTTTATCCTTGACATGCCGGGTGAGGGCCACATGGTAGCTCTGGTTGCGGCGCTCATCATGGGTCATGGCATAGTACAAGAGCTCGTCATAGACAAAGAATTCGGCCACCGAGGGCCACAATTCGAGGTGACGGTTTTCGCTGCTGTCTTGATCCTTTGCGGTAAAGTAGGCATACATCTGCGTCTTTTCGGGATTCGTGGTCACGACCGCCGCGTCGACGCGGGGGTGCCTGCGCAACACCGCTTCGATTTCTTGGAGCTCAATGCGCAAGCCTCGCAGCTTGACTTGCTGATCCAGCCGCCCCAAGAACGCCAGATTGCCATCGGGCAGGTAGCGCGCCAGGTCGCCCGTTTTGTAGAGCCGGGCGCCCGGCTGCGCGCTGAAGGGGTGCGGGATGAATTGCTCGGCGGTCAGGTCGGGACGGTTGAGATAGCCCCGGGCCAGCCCCACACCGCCAATGCACAATTCCCCGGGCACCCCAATGGGGACCGGTTGCAGCTGGCGATCCAGCACAAAGAGCTGGATATTCGCAATCGGCCCCCCGATAGGCAGGCTAGTCCCAAGGTGTGCTACGCCATCCACCAGGTACCAGGTCGGCCCAACGGTGGCCTCGGTGGGGCCATAGGCATTGAAAAAGCGCCGCCCAGGCGCCCACCGGGTCACCACCTCTGCGGGACAGCTCTCCCCCGCCGAGATGACCATCCGTAACACCGGCAGCTCTTCGGCCGGCAGCACGGCCAGTAGCGACGGCGGCAGGATGGCCATTGTGACCGCTTGCTCCTGCAACCGGTGCACCAGGGCCGGCACGGACAACACGAGATCCTGTGGGATCACACACAGCCTGGCCCCCGCCACAAAGGCCTTGAAGATTTCGGCGACCGAGGCATCGAAACTGAAGGACGCAAACTGCAAAAGGCAACTGTCAGCCTGAATCCCCATCTCCTGGACACAGGCGGTCGCGAAGTTACACAGCCCCCGATGGTGTAACAGGGTCCCCTTGGGCCTCCCCATCGAGCCAGAGGTGTAAATCACATACGCCAGATGCTCTGGCAGCACCGGGCTGGGCGGGTTGCCCTCGGGCTCTGTGCAGATCGCCTCCCACCCAGTATCCAGGCAGATGACCTGGGCCTGAGACGCCGGCAGCCGCTCCACCAGGGCCTGCTGGGTGAGCAAGACCGGCATGTGCGTATCGGCCACCATAAAGACCAGGCGGTCCGGGGGATAGGTGGGATCCAGTGGTACATAGGCCCCCCCAGCCTTGAGCACCCCCAGCAGGCCCACGATCATCTCCAGCGAGCGCTCCACACAGATCCCCACGAGCACCTCGGGCCCCACACCGCAGTGCTGCAGATGATGGGCCAGTTGATTAGCGCGCTGGTTGAGCCCCTGGTACGTCAAGTGGGCGTCGTCGAAGACCAGCGCCACCGCATCAGGCGTCCGCGCCACCTGGGATTCAAACAGGTGATGGATACACTGCGCCTGCGGATACGCGCGCGCCGTGGCATTCCACGCCACCAGCAATTGGTGCTGTTCCGCGGCCGGTGAGAGAGGTAACGACGAGAGCCGTTGCTCGGGATGGGCCACAATGCCGGCGAGCACAGTCTGCAAATGCCCCAGCAGGCGGCTGATGGTCGCGTCGTTGAATAAGTCCGTGTTGTACTCCAACGACCCGACCAGTCTGTCCCTCCCTTCGACCATTGAGAGCGTTAGATCGAACTTCGCCGTTTGATTTTCGAACCTGAATGGACTCAACGTTAAGGCCGGAAGCTCGATGGTCTCTTGGCGGGCATGCTGGAGCTGGAATGCTACTTGAAACAGCGGTGTATGGCTCAGGTCCCGCTCCGTCTGCAGTTCGTCGACCAGCCTCTCAAAGGGTAAGTCCTGATGCGCATAGGCCCCCAAACAGACCTCACGTACCCGGCGCAATAGCTCGCGAAAACTGGGATCGCCGGCAAAGTCCACCCGCAGAGCCAGTGTGTTCATAAAAAAGCCAACCATCCTCTCCGTTTCTGCGCGGGTGCGGTTGGCCATAGCAGTGCCCACAACAATATCTTCCTGCGCGCTGTAACGGTGCAATAAGGTCTGCAAAGCCGCTAGCAGCGTCATGAACAGGGTAACCCCCTCCCGGCGACTGAGGTCCCTGAGCGCCTTCGAGAGGTCCTGAGAAAGCACTATCGGTTGATCGGCACCGCGAAAGGTCTGCACGGCCGGACGCGGACGGTCCGTGGGCAACGCCAAAACAGGTGGACTACCTGCCCACTGCCGCTTCCAGTATGAGAGTTGGGTCTCAAAAACGTCTCCCTGGAGCCACTGACGTTGCCAGGCTGCAAAATCGGCATAGTGCACGGGGAGATCGGGGAGCGGCGAGGGCCTCCTGGCGGCAAAAGCGTCGTAGAGGGTGGCAAACTCTTGCACGAGTATACCGATGGACCAGCCATCGGCAGTAATGTGATGCACGGTCATGAGCAAGACGTGGTCTTCTGCCCCCAGACGCAGCAAGGTTGCTCGGAGCAAAGGGCCTTGAGTCAGGGTAAAGGGCTGGTGGGCTTCTTCCGTCGCCACCCGCCGCGCCACCATCTCGCGCTCGCTCTCGGACAACTCCTGCAAATCGATCAGCGGCAGTATCAGCCCAATGTCCGGCGAGATCACCTGCACCGGTCGCCCGTCCACGCTGGGAAACGTGGCCCGCAGTCCTTCGTGGCGACGCACGAGCTCTTGCAGACTCTTCTCGAGTGCCACGACGTCGAGCCTTCCCCGCATCCGCACGGCGGAAGGGATATTGTAGGAAGCGCTGCCAGGTACGAGCTGGTCGAGAAACCACAGCCGTTGCTGCGCAAAGGAGAGCGGCAGGTCTCCATCCCGCGACACAGGGAGGATGGGTGGAGCCTGCGGGGCTTGCCCTGCCCGCATGGACGTATTGACGCTCTCCGCCAGCCCAGCTACCGTGGGTGCCTCAAACAGGCTCCGCAAAGGGATCTCCACCTGGAAGGCATCGCGCAGCCGGGAGATGAGCCGCGTGGCCAGTAAGGAGTGGCCGCCCAGGTCGAAGAAGCTGTCATAAATGCCGACCTGTTCCAGACCCAGAACCTCGGCCCAGATCTCGGCGAGCAGTTCCTCGACGGGCGTGCGCGTGGCAACAAAGACCTCCTCGAGCGCAGGCCGTTCCTGATCAGGCGCCGGCAGGGCGCGGCGATCGACTTTCCCACTTGGTGTCAGCGGCATCGCCTCGAGCCGCACAAACGCCGACGGCACCATGTACTCCGGCACCCGCTGCCGCAGAAAGCCGCGCAGCTCGCCCAGCTCAAGCGACGCCCCCGCATGCGCCATGATGTACGCCACCACCCGCCGCTCCCCCGGCCCGTCTTCGCGGGCCAGCACCGCCACCTCCCGTACCGCCGGGTGCTCCCCCACCACCGCCTCGATCTCGCCCAACTCGATGCGAAAGCCGCGCACCTTCACTTGCTGGTCGAGACGCCCCACATAGTCGATCTTCCCGTCAGGCCGATACCGGCCCAGATCGCCGCTCTTGTAGAGCCGCGCCCCTGGGGCGGAGCTAAACGGATGCGGCCTAAATTGCTCGGCGGTCAACGCCGCACGCTGGAGATAGCCCCGGCCCACACCGACGCCGCCGATGTACAATTCACCGGGCACCCCGACCGGGACGGGCTGCAGGTTGGCATCCAGAATATAGAGCTGCGTATTGGCAAGCGGTCGCCCGATGGGCGGACCCTGCGGGGAGCTCTCCGTGCAGAGGTCCAGGGAGGCACACACCGTGGTTTCCGTCGGACCGTACGCATTAAAGTAGCGCCGGCCGCCAGCCCACCGATTCACGAGAGCTTGCGAACAGGCTTCCCCGGCGGTGATGATTGTCTGTAAATCTGGCAGGGGCTCCTCCGGCAGCACTGCCAGCACGGACGGCGGCAGCGTGACCGCGGTGATCCTCTGCGTGCGCAACACGTCGAGCAACCCCTGCCCAACCGACAGTTGTGCCCGGCTGGCCAGCCCCAGAGCGGCGCCGCTCAAGAACGCCATCACGACCTCCCACACGGCGGCATCAAAACTCAAGGAGGAGAACTGCAAGATCCGATCGCCCTCCTGCACGCCGAAGGCTTTCTGCTGCGCCGTAGCCAGGTTGCACAGTCCGCGATGGTGGAGCATCGTCCCCTTAGGCTGGCCCGTCGAGCCCGACGTGTAGATCACATAGGCCAGGTTCTCAGGCACCGTCCCGCTCACCGGATTGACAATGCTCTCACGGGCTATGGCTTCCCACACGGTATCCAAGCAGACGACTTGCGTCTGCGACGCAGGCAGCCTCTCCACCAGTGGCTGCTGGGTGAGTACCATTGACACGCCGCTGTCTTCTACCATGTAAGCCAGGCGCTCCGTCGGGTAGGACGGATCCAGGGGCAGAAAGGCGCCTCCGGCCTTGAGAATGCCCAGCAAAGCTACCACCATCTCGATGGAACGCTCCATGCAAATACCAACCAGGGATTCGGGGCTTACCCCCAACCGCTTCAGATGGTGGGCGAGTTGATTGGCGCGCGCGTTGAGTTGCCGGTACGTCAACTGCGCATCGTCAAAAATCACCGCGATGGCTCCGGGCTGCTGCTCCACCACCGTTTCAAACCACTCAGGGACGCATCGATTGTGGGGATAGTCAGTACGGGTGTCATTCCACTCTACGAACAGCCGTTGCCGTTCCGGTTCGGTCAAAAGCGGTAGGGTCGCAAGGGGTTGCTCCGGATCAGCAACAAAGCCTTCGAGCATGGTCTGCAAGTGCCTCAACATCTGCAGGATGGCGTCGCGGTCGAAGCGGTGACCTTCATAGAGGATCCGCAGCGACAGTTCCCGACTCGGCGCTGCCACCACGGTGAGGGGATAATTCGTCTGTGCAAACGATCGCACGTTGCGGATCCTGAGGCCTCCCTCATCCCGCCGCAACGAAGTATCCACGGGGTAGTTCTCAAAAATCAGAATGCTCTCAAACAGGGGCATGCCCCGGGGCACATCGCTCCAGCCTTGAATTTGGAGCAACGACGAGTATTCATATTCGCGCAACTCTGCTTGCTGCACCTGCAGGGCCTTGAGCCAGGATAGCAGAGGCATGTGGGGCATCACTGCGACCCGCACGGGGAGGGTATTGATGAACAGCCCCAGCATCATCTCGGCCCCTGCCAAATCCGGCGGACGACCAGAAACCGTGGCGCCGAAAACCACCTCGGCTTCGCCGCTGTACCGGTGGAGGAGCAGTGCCCAGGCTCCTTGCACCAGCGTGTTCAGCGTGAGCTGCTGCTGCCGTGCCAGAGACTGAAGGGCAGCGGTCGATTCTCCCGATAACTTGAGGTGGGCCGTGTGATAGCCATCCGGCTGAGGCCCGCTGCTGCCAGGCACACGCTGCCCTGGCAGGGGGGTCGGTGCAGTAAAACCCTCGAGGGTCTTCCGCCAAAACGCCTCAGCCCTTGACATATCCTGCTGTTGCAGCCAGGCAATATAGTCCCGATACGGCCGGCTCCGCTCCAACTGCACTGGTTGCCCCTGATGGTACGCCTGGTAAAAAGCCAGCACTTCCCGTAAGAGCAAAGGCAGACACCAACCATCGAGCAAGAGATGATGATGACTCCAGACAAATTGATACGTATCGTCGGCCAGCTGCATAATGGCGAGACGCATCAGCGGTGCCTGAGACAGCTCGAAACCCCGTCTCTGCTCTGTCTGCAAAAAGGCTTCTAATTTCGCCTCTTGTTCAGCGTGAGATAATGTGCGCCAGTCGAATTGCTCCAGTGGGAGTTGGACCTGTTGATGCACCACCTGAAGTGGTTCGTCTAAACCTTCCCACACAAAGGCGGTGCGCAAAATCGCGTGCCGATTCACAACGTGCTGCCAGGCTCGCTCGAATGCCTGGATATTCAGGTCACCATGCAGAGTGCTACTCACCTGCTCGACGTATACACCGGAGTCTGGAGCGTACAGGCTATGGAAGAGCATGCCCTGTTGCATGGGCGAAAGGGGGTAGACATCCTCAATATTTGCCATAGCCATATCTATGCTCCCTGTTTCGACTTGGTGATTGTGGCAAGCACTTTGCTAAGTTTCGCTTGATCGAGCTTCGCTAACACAAAATCCGAAGGGGTGTAGCCTCCAGCATCGGGCGAGGTACAGTGGGAAATAAGCAGGCGCAACTCCTCCAGAAAGCCTCGAGCCAGGTTCTCTATTGTTTCGCGTCGATGCAGATTTTTGCTGTATACCCAACGCACCTGGAGGCGTCCTCCACGCACGCTTCCAATGACATCGAGGACATAACTGCGCATACCCTGCAAACTGCGTTCTGATCCCCTCGACTCCCTCGCGGGGACAAATGACGTAGACTGAGGCACGGCCTGGTCAAGCTGTCCAAAATAGTTGAAGCTGACTTCCGCCTGGGGAAGCGCACGTAATGGCGCAGTGAGCGCCGTATCCTCACAGAGATAACGCAACAAGCCGTAACCAATGCCTCGATTGGGGATACGGCGCAACTGCTCTTTGATCACCTGTAATGCCTCTCCCGGTCCGATCGCCTGTCCCAGGTCGAGCAGCACGGGAAAAATGGTCGTAAACCATCCCACCGTGCGAGACAGATCTACATCTTCGAGCATTTCTTCACGCCCGTGACCTTCCAGGTCGAGCAGCAGAGCACGTTTTCCAGTCCAGCGTGCAAAAGCCTTCGCGAGCGCCGTCAATAAGACATCGTTCATCTGTGTGCGATAGGCTGCCGGAACTTCTTGGAGCAAGGCCTGCGTGTCATCAGGAGTCAGCGATACCGCGACGGTCTCCGCAGAAGCCTCATCGTTCACGCCGCCAGCATGATCGATTGGCAGGCGGTCGACCCGAGCCCTGGCCGCTGGCAACCAGTAAGCCAATTCCTGCCGTAACGTCGCCGACGGCGCGTATGCGGCTAAGCGTTGTGACCAGTGCTGAAAAGACGTGGTTTTGGGAGGTAATTGCACGGGCTCGTGGCGACTGAGCTGCCGGTAAGCAACGTGCAGATCCTCCAGCAAGATGCGCCAGGAAACGCCATCAACTGCCAAATGATGGATGACGATGAGCAAACGACCCGCCTGCTGTCCGCCAAGATGGAAATAAGCTGCCCGCAGCAGTGGCCCTTTCGGGAGGTCTAAACTGGCCTGCAAAGCTCTTGCTGCCGCTGCAACGGCCGAACGCTGCCCTTCCGGCTGCACCATGGACACATCTATGGAAGAAAAAGGCACCGTATCGTCGACGCCTATGTTGACTTGCTGCCAACCCACTTCCGTATGGTAAAACCGCAGGCGCAGCGCATCGTGATGGCTTAGCAAGTGCCCAACAGCCGCCTCCAACAGGGTCGCATCCACATCCTGTCGGACCTCAAGGAGCATGGACTGGTTCCAATGGTGAGGTGCAGAGAAACGCTGCGCAAAGAACCAGTGCTGGATGGGAGTCAGGGCCACAGGGCCTGTCACAATGCCCTGTTCGGCCTGGATAAGCGGAGCCGTGCCTACCACTGTGGACAATTCGGCAATAGTTTGATGCTGAAAAAGCTGGACTGGCTTCAATTGCAGCCCTGCTTGCCTGGCTTTTGCGATAACCTGGATCCCCAAAATCGAATCGCCGCCCAACGCAAAGAAATTGTCGTGGACGCCTACCCGCTGCAGTCCGAGTACCTGCTTCCAGATATCGGCCAGGACGACTTCTGTCGGCGTGTGCGGGGCGACAAAGTCGGTTTCCAGATCCGGACGGGTATCGTCTGGCATCGGCAGCGCCCGTCGGTCCACCTTGCCGCTGGGCGTCCGTGGGAGAGCGTCGAGCAGCACAAAAGCCGCAGGCACCATGTAGTCAGGGAGTTGCTCTTTGAGGAAGTTCCTCAGCTCATCAATGGTCGGTTCCGTCTT
>Ga0114945_10001276_pt1 | contig 15752 bp, 15 predicted proteins | sample OV2TP3_FD_87194 | JGI IMG/M metagenome (GOLD analysis project Ga0114945, IMG submission 87194) | Hot spring microbial communities from Beatty, Nevada to study Microbial Dark Matter (Phase II) - OV2 TP3 | ecosystem: Environmental > Aquatic > Thermal springs > Hot (42-90C) | place: USA: Beatty... | reverse complement strand
TCGGAAAATTGAGCCCATTGCGCCGCATCCTCGGAGCTGATGATGACCGGCACGATGGACAGATCCGTCGGAGCGAGTCGCTGGAGAAACGGCAGCACCACTTCAATGGCGTGCTCGCCTCGCTGCCATGTCTCATCAGGTGAGAGGAACGGGCAGTGCCTGCGCAACGCCTCGGCACACGCGGTGTCTATCGGGACCTCGCCAAGCGGCGTGCGATACGCGCCGTCCATGACGAGGGTCCACGGCGTCCAGCGTTGCGCATGCCACGGGCTGAGGATGACGCACCGTCGAGGGATCACCGTGCCGCCAAAAACGGCGCCGAGAATTCTTCCGGCGCAGCGATAGTTTCCGTGCGGCACTAAGACCCCCAGCGCGTGACGCGGGGGCGCGGCGGCGGCTCGAAGGTGGTGCTCTACCTCCTGGCGCAGGGCTTCAGGCTCCGCGGGGTAGAAATATCCCGCGACCGCCGGCCGTCGGATCATCGCCGTGGTCATCGATCACGGTTCCCCTGCGGGGCGTGGCCGTTTGGTGAGATGACGACCTCCGCGCGGTGTCGCAACGTCAGGTATCGCTTGGCGGCGGCATGGACCATCGGGGCCGTAACCGCATCGATCTTCGCTTCATACGTGGTCCAGGCGTCGTAACCAAGTCCGTACAGTTCATCGATGGCGATGCGCTTGCCGAGTTCCATCACGTGCTGCAGGTCCATCCGATGCCCGCCGATGAGATAGCGCTTGGCTTGCTCGACTTCATCCTCGGCAAAACCCTCGGCGACGGCGCGTTCCAATTGCTCTTCGATGACGTGGAGCACTTTCGGTTCCTCGGCAGGGCGCGTCGCGGCATAGATGAGCACGTACCCCGGATCCCATCCCGGGGCATGGGTCGCTCCCAGCGTATAGGACAGGCCATGTTGCTCGCGCACCGCCTGGAACAACCGGCCGGCCATGCCCGACAGGACGGCGGTCATGACATCGAGCGCGTAGCGGTCCTCTTGCGCGTATTGGCTGCCCAAGAAGCCGAGCATGATCAGCGCTTGCTCGCGCTCCATGACTTGCGAGGCGCGGCGAATCGTCTCGACCGCTTCCTCTGGAATCCGCGAAGGCCACGCGGCGGCGCGCGCCGGAATCGCGCCGAAGGTCCGCTGCAGCGTGTCGGTCACCCGCTGGGTTGGGACATCGCCGACGACCGCGATCACGGTATTGGAAGGCGCGGTCCACTGCTTCGCGAACTCCATGACCTGCGCGCGCGTCAGCGTCGGCACCGTCTGAAGATCGCCTAAGGGATGAAAGCGATACGGGTGCCGGTCGAAGAGTGTCCGGCGCAACAGCCGCCCGCCGACTTCGAAGATCTCATCCTGCGATGCCTTCAACTGTTGAGCGATGAGCTGGCGCTGGATGGCGACTTCAGCCTCAGGGAAGGTGGACTGCGTCACCAGCTCATGCATGAGGGCGAGCCCTTCGTGCAGATCCGGGGACAGCAGTTGCAACACCAGGCCGAAGCCATCCCGTCCGCTGAACGGCTCCAACGTGCCCCCGAGCGACTCCACGCGCTGCGCGATCTCCAGAGCGTTGCGCGTGGCCGTGCCCTTCGTGAGCAACTGGGCCGTCAAATTGGAGAGGCCTTGCGTCTGATCGGTTTCGACCCGCACCCCGCCTCGAAACGCGACGACGATGGCCGCAATGGGCAGCGTGCGATCGACGCCGACGACGGTGGTGGCGCCATTGCTCAACACGGCGCGGCTCATCTGCATCCGCGCCTCTTGCGCGGGCTGCGCGGTCGTTCCGGACGCCGCCGCAGCTACTGGATGAATCATCGCGGTGGTCATCTTCGAGGCGTCTAGGGTGCGCCGCGCAGCGTCTTGGACTTGTTCGCGCGTGACCTGCTCGATGGCTGCGACATAGCGCTGGAAGAACAACGGATCGCCGGTGCCCGCCACCGCATCCGCCAGGTCGCCCGCCTTGCCCTCGATGGTTTGCAGGTGAAAGATGGACTGCGCGCTGAGCGACCGCTTGGCCTTGCGCAGCTCCGCCTCCGTGACGCCGTGTTGCTGGACATCCCGCAGGATGCCGAGAATCGCCTCGCGGGCCGCCGGCACGAGCGAAGGCTCGGTCTGGAATTGGATGCCGAAGACGCCGGGATCCTGCGGCGTATAGTTCCACGCGCTGATCAGGGAGGCCAGTTGGCGCTTGCGCACGATCGTTTCATACAGCCGCGAACTGCGGCCTTGGCCGAGAATGTTCGCGAGCACATCGAGCGGATACGTGGCCGGATCGGACAAGCGCGTCGAGGAGACGCCAAGCAGCACATACGCGGTCGTGACCTGCAGCTCCACCGATGTCTCCTTGGCGCTGGCCGTCGGGGGCTCAAGGGGAACCGTGCGCTGAAGCGGATCCACGCGGCCGCGCGGCCACGCGCCAAAGGTCTCGCGCGCCAACGTCATGGTGGCCGCGGGGTCCAGATCGCCGACGCAGGCCACCACCACCTGTTGCGGCTGGTATTGGGCGGCATAGAACGAGGTAAGATCCGCGACCGTCAACCGCTCCAACAGCGGCTGATATCCCAAGATCGGATACTGATACGGATGCTCAAGATAATGGTGGCTCCAGAAGAGCTGCTGAATCCGGCGATCCGGATCATCCTGGTTCATCTGGAGTTCCGAGATGATGACGGCGCGCTCTTTCTCAAATTCCGCCTGAGGAAAGACGGCATGTTGGAGGATGTCGGCGAGCAGCCCGAGCGCTTCCTTCAGGTAACGCGATTCCACGAACAGCGACACGCCGGTCGTATCCATCGACGTGAAGGCGTTGATCGTGCCGCCATACCGACGGATTTCCTGTTCGATGGTGCCTGGCGGGCGCGTGGGGGTTCCCTTAAAGAGCATATGCTCGATGAAATGCGTGATGCCGGTCCCCAGATAAGAGCCTTCGGCGCGCAGCCCGCCTTTGATGCGAGCCTCGATGGCGATCAGCGGCTGGCGATGGTCCTCTTCGAGGACGAGGCGCAGTCCATTGTCCAGTTCCAGCTGGCGGATGCTGGGGCGGGTGGGCGCAGTCACGGTGTGTCCTTCAGGCATGAGGAGAGCGCTAAGCAGACCTATGATGACGCATGTTTTGATCCGTTGCGAACCACACTGTGCTGGGACGGGGCGGGAGAGCACTCGGGCGGATTAGACGGTGCGAGCTCGGCGGCTGATGGCTTGTCGGAGCTCTCGGCGTTTGCGCTCGCTGGGCTTCTCGTAATGCTTCTTCGCTCTGAGCGCCTTCAGAATGCCTTCACGCTCAAGCATGCGCTTAAAGCGCCGTAACGCCTTTTCGAGTGACTCATCATCCCTGACTTCGACGCGTGGCATGGGGAGTTAGTTAGTGGGTCTTATTATAGGAGGCGGGTGTGGCGCTGTCAATGTCCTGTGCTCGCCCTGTCCTGTGCTCGCCCTATGAGCCGAAGAGGAATTCGAGCGGGACGATGATGCGTTTGCTCGGCTCGGTGATAGAGGGGGGGAATGGCGCAAACGGAGCCGCCGCCTTGACGATGCGCAGGGAAATGTCCTGAAGCTGTTCGGAGGGGATGGAGCGGTTCGAGACGATGCCGATCCCCTCAATGGCGCCCGCGGATGTTAGCACAAACGCCACATAGACAAGTCCTTCCTGCTGGGTTCCGGTGGCCGTCCAGGGTCGACGATTGGCCACCTGTTGGATTTGTTGACGGATGGCGCTGAAGTACGTGAGGAGCACCGGGTCGCCGCCGGAAGCCGCGGTGAGGTCGGTCAGATCGATGGTCGATGACGGCTGCGGAATGATATCCGGCAGGGCGCGGTTCGTGCTCAAGAGGGAGCGATCGGGAATGCGAATCTGCGCCTGCTGGCTTCCGGTGAGCGATGAGGTGGAGCGTGTGGCATCCCGCTGCTGCCGCAGCGCGCGCTCCTGGATGGTCCGCGTCTCATGCGGCGGGGCCGCCTGCTCGTAGATGAACTGCGTCGGCGTCGGCGCAGCAGGCGCGCGCTGGCCGATGCGCCACGGCTTGATGAAAAACAACAGGTGCACACCAATCGACACGGCGAAGGCGATGGAGAACACCCGATCATGCGCCTTCAGCTCATGCAGCGCGACGGTCGATGAGCTAGGCTGAGGATTCATGAGGCGGCCACCCGTGCTCGCCAACCAATGGGACGAAGACGCAATTGGCGATTTCGGCGCGATGAATGATGCCCGCGCGCTTCTCGACGTGCGTGAGCATCTGGCTCTGCGGCGATCCGATCGGGATCACCATGCGGCCGCCATCCGCGAGTTGCTCCAGCAGCGGACTTGGGACATCCGGAGCGGCGGCGCTGACCAAGATGGCGTTAAACGGCGCTTCCTCAGGCCATCCGAGGGACCCGTTGCCGACGCGGAATCGGACATTGAGATACCCCAGCGCGCGAAGGCGCTCCTGAACCGGGATCAGCAATTCAGGCAGCCGCTCGACGGAAAAAATTTCCAACGCGAGCTCCGCGACGATGGCGGTTTGATAGCCGGAGCCGGTGCCGAGTTCGAGCACGCGCTCGTGTCCCTGCAAATGCAGCAGGCTCACCATGAGGGCTACGATATAGGGCTGGCTGATCGTTTGTCCCGCGCCGATCGGGAGGGGATGATCGGTATAGGCTTGCGGCTGCACCTCGGGGGGCACAAACCGATGCCGCTCCACTTTTCGAAACGCCGCCAGCAGGCGCTCGTCCGTGAGGCCTCGCGCTTTGAGTTGTCCTTCCACCATGCGCGCTCGCTGCTCGTCGAAGTTCATCGTCGCCAGAACAGGTGTCGCAGGAGCAGGCCGATGAAGCGCGCCGCGTCGCGCAGCGGCCGGATGTGGCTTGCGTGTTTGTGGTAGATGCTGCGGACCGGGATCGAAATGATCTTCCAACGGCGGTCGGCGGCTCGCAGCAACAGCTCCGTTTCAATTTCAAAACGCCTGCCCTGCAGCGAGACATCCTGCAGCACTTCTTTGCGGATGAACCGAAACCCGCATTGCGAATCCGGGATGCGCTGGCGCGCCACCGCCGAGACGATGTCGGACATCACGGCATTCGCCCACCGCCGCATGGGCGGCATGAGCTGGCCGTTGTGCATCCGGTTGCCCAGGACAATCCCCGCATGTTGCACTTCCCCGGCCTGAATCAGGCGCGGGATCTCCGCGGGATCATGTTGCCCATCGCTGTCGATCGTCACGATTCCGTCATAGCGGGAGCGCAAAGCGTGCTCGAAGCCCGTGCGCAGCGCCTGCCCCTTGCCCTGATTGCGCAGATGGCTGATGACCAGCGCGTTCTGTTGAGCGGCGATCGAAGCGGTGCGATCGCGGGAGCCGTCATCGACCACGATGACATCCAGCTCGTGGCGCTTGATCTGCGCGATGACCTCCCCGATGGTTTTTTCCGCATCAAACGCGGGAATCACGACGCAGTAGCGGCCGTTTGGCCTCGTCTGCGATGTCGTCTGACGTTCACTCATGGCTTCTGCGTCATCCCGCTCCCAGCGGTTGGAACATGAGCCACTGTTCGGGATGCTGCCGCAGCCGTCGCTCCAACACGGCCGCGCACGCCTGCGTGACCCGCTGGATGGGCTGATCCGCGTCCGCAGCGGTTTGCGGATGAATCGGCGGCTCAAAGCAGAATCGGAATGTCCACGGGCCTTCGCGGATCAGAAACGTCGGCACGATCGGCGCGTTGCTTCGCAGGCTCAAGATCGCCGGGCCCCGCGGCAGGACCGCAGGACGCCCAAACCAGGATACCGTCAGGCCGGTGTCGTTAAACGTGCGATCTCCCAAGAGGCCCACGCACTCGCCGGCGTGAAGGCGCTCGAGGCTGCGGGCCGCGGCATGGAGACCTAACGGAATGACCGGAATCCCGCACCGACGCCGCTGCGCATCGAAGAGCCGATTCATCCGTGGGTCCTCATGGGTCAGCGCGACCGCGGTGATGGGAACGCCCAGCCGGCGCAGCAAGATGGCTCCGACCTCCCAATTGCCCAGATGAGCGGTCAAGATAATCGCCCCGCGGCGTTGCCGCATGATCTGAGCCAGATGCTCGTATCCTTCCATGCGCACTCGGGGTTGCGGCGTGGCATGGATCGTGAAAAACTCCACGACGTACCGCGCAAAGTTGCGAAACACCTCTCGAATCACGGGCGCCTCCTGGTCGACCGGAGTGCCGGTGATGATCGACACATTCTGCTGGACGATGGCGCGATCCCTCTTCGAGCGCCGCCAGTACAGATCCGCCGCCTGCTGCGCCCATCGAAAGGCCGTCGCCGAAGGCAGCTGGGTGCTGAGCCATTGGGCGGCGCGATACCCGTAGTATGTAGAGTTCCCAACAACATACCGCGTGAGCCGCGTTGCGAGCACCAGACGGTCAGCGCCAAGGAGCGACGACGAAGGCGTAGCCGAAGGAGTGCTACGTCGAGGAGGAGCGACGCTGGCGATGGCCGCCTGCTGCCGCAACCCGAAGGGCTGGGCTGAAATGCGTCGCCTCGCGTCGTCGCTCGTCGTTGCCATACTTCGCTTCCTCAGTATGCCTTCCTCCTCGCTCCTTGCGCGGCTCGCATTTGAGCCCAGCGCGGCCACGGGGTATGTTGTTGGGAACTCTTGGATCATCCTCCCGGCGGCGCGGTCCCCGCGGTGGTGAGCGGCTCGCGGCTTGCGAGCCGCGGCGATTCGGTCGCGTACCGAGTCGCAAGCTGAATGAGCAGCGACGCGATATCGAGCGCGGCGTTGGGGTGCGCGAGCTCGGCGCTGCGGCGGCGCAACGCGTCGAGCTGCTCGGGATTGTCGAGCAGATCCCGCACCGTTTGCCGCACGGTCCTTGGCGAACCGGCCTGCACCGCGGCCCCCTGCGAGAGCAAGAACCTCGCGTTGTACGCCTCTTGGCCAGGAATCGGGTTGACGATGACCAACGGCACGCGCTTGGCCAGGGCCTCAGAGGTCGTCAGGCCCCCGGGTTTGCTGACGAGCAGCGTGGCCAGATCCATGAGTTTGGACACATCCGTGGTATAGCCCAAGGCGATCATGCGGTGGCGAAAGCGTTGACGGTGCAACCAGGAGAAGAGGGAGCGATTCGTGCCGGTGAGGACGACCAGTTGACAGCCATACGGCAGCCGATCGAGGCTGAAGACGATGTCGCGCAGCTGGCCGAATCCTCCCCCGCCCCCCATGATGAGGATGACCGGCGCGGTTGGATTAAGCCCCAAGTGGCGCGCGGTGGCGGCGCGGTCGGTCGGTTGAAGAAATTGCAGATCAATGGGAATGCCGAGCACTTTGACGCGGTCCGCCGAGACGCCGCGCGTCACGAATCGCTGCTTGACGGATTCCGACGGCACGACGTAGATATCGACGGTGTCATGGAACCAATACAGGTGCGGAGCGTAATCGGTGAGGACCCCCACGAGAGGAATGCGGACGCCGTGGTGCTTCTTAAAATCAGCGACCACCCCGCACGGGTACGCTTGGGTGCAGACGATCACCTCCGGGCGCGCCGTCTCCAGCAGGCGCTGCAATTTCCCCGCGTGGTAACGGTGCAGCAGCCCCTGAAGATGTTGCACGCGGCGATGGATGACGGGATTATCGTAGAGGTACTCCCACACGTCGGGCTGATGGCGGATCAGGGAGAAGTAGGAGCGGGAAATGGCCCAGCGGACAAATTGGCTGGTGTAGTGGAAGGCATCCAGGCTGACGATCTTCGCGAGCGGATCCAGGCGTTCGAGCATCCGAGCGATGGCCATGCTGGCATGATGATGGCCCGAGCTCGTCGTGATGTGCATCAACAAAAACCGACGTCCGGTCATGGCGAGGCTCGCTGGCTGCCGAGCACCCGATGGGGTGGGGGCCGCGTGATCAATCTTCCATCTGCAGGACCCTCGCGATGCGCCGGATGGCTTCCTGGAGCCGCGCTTCAGGCTCCACGAGCGCGAAGCGTACGAAGCCTTCCCCGTACTCGCCGAATCCGCTGCCGGGTGCCACGACGACCCCCGCCTCTTGGACGAGGAGCGTGGCGAATTCAAGCGAGGTCAGCGCGCTAAACTTGAGCGGGAGTTTCGCCCATACGTAAAAGGTCGCCTTCGGCAAAGGCGCCTCCCACCCAATTCGCCGCAGTCCCTGCACAAAGACATTCCGCCGCCGCTGATACGTCGCCACCGCCTGGTGCACGTAGTCCTGCGGGCCGCTGAGCGCCTGAATCGCGGCCCACTGGACGGCGCGGAAAATCCCAAAGTCGATATAGCTTTTCGTTTTCGCCAGCGAGGCGAGGATGTCGGGGTTGCCGACCCCGAACCCAAGCCGCAGGCCCGGCAAGCTGTACGATTTCGACAGCGTATGAAATTCCACCGCGACCTGCTTGGCATCCTTGACTTCGAGGATGCTCGGAGCGCGATAGCCATCGAACGTGATATCCGAATAGGCGAAGTCATGCACGATCATGATGCGATGCGCCCGCGCCCAGGCCACGACCTCTTTGAAGCATTTCAGATCCGCCACCGCGCTCGTCGGATTGTGCGGGTAGCTGAGAAAGAGCATCTTCGATTGCTTCAGGACGCTGCGAGGGATGCTCTCCAAGTGCGGCAGGTAGTGATGATCGGCGTGGATCGGCAAGCTGTAGAGCACGCCGCCCGCCATGACGACGCCGTTGAAATGGACCGGATAGGTGGGGTTCGGCACGAGGGCGATATCATCATGGTTCAGAAAGGCGAGCGACAGATGCGAGATGCCTTCCTTGGAGCCGATGAGCGGCAGCACCTCGTGGTGCGGATCGAGCTGGACGCCGAACTTGCGATCATACCATTGGGCGATGGCCTCATTGAGCTTGCGTTCCACGACGCCGCCCTTGCGCGAGTAACGGTGGTTCTCGGGATCTTTGACGCGCGTCAGGAGCTCCTTCACGACGTGCTGGGGGGGCGGCAGATCCGGGTTCCCCATGCCCAGATCGATGACATCCACGCCGCGCGCTTTCGCCTGCGCTTTCAGCTCATCGAGAATCGTGAAGAGGTAGAGCGGCAGCCGCTTGAGCCGGTTCGCCTCGTGGAAGAGACGGCGGTTGCTCCGCTGCTGTTCGAGTTTGGTGCGCTCGCGCAGTTGGCGCTGGATGCGGCGAATCGAGATCGAGGTGAGCGGTCCGTTGGTCTGTGCCATAGAGTCGTTTACACCGTCGTCGGTTGCGGTTGCAGGGCGTCAATGGCGTGATACGAGCTGCGCACGAAGGGGCCGGCCTTCACCCAGGAGAAGCCCGCTTCATGCGCGAGCTGCCGGTACTGCGCAAAGCGCTGCGGACTCACATAGTCCATGACAGGCAGCTGCTGGTCGCTGGGCCGAAGGTACTGCCCAATCGTCAGGTGAGTCGCTCCGGCCGCCGTCAGATCGCGCAGGGTCTGCTCGATTTCTTCCAGCGTTTCTCCCAGGCCCACCATGACGCTTGATTTCACCAAGCATGCGCGGCCGCGCGTGGCCGCGATGCGCAAAACCTCCAGCGAGCGCGTGTAACTCGCTTGCGGCCTGACCAGCGCAGAGAGCCGCTCGATGGTTTCAATGTTATGCGCGAAGACGTCCGGCCGGCCCTCATCCAGCACCAGGCCGATGAGCTCCTCGCGGCCATGAAAATCCGGGACCAAGATTTCCACCGTGACGCCGGGATTATGCGCCCGGACCGCGCGGATCACGTCCACGCAGTGGCCAGCCCCTTCATCCTGCAAATCATCCCGCGCGACGGAGGTAATCACGACGTGCTGCAAGCCTAAGCGCTTCACGGCTTCGGCGACGCGCCAGGGCTCATCCGCCTGCGGGGCTTCGGGCCGCCCGTGGGGGACGGCGCAAAACCGGCAACTGCGCGTGCAGCGGTTGCCCAGGATCATAAACGTCAGCTGTCGCTGGCTGTAACATTCGCGCAGATTGGGGCACAAGGCGCTTTCGCAGACGGTGACCAGCGCCAAATCGCCCAGCAGCTCGCGCACCTCGCCCGCGATCCCGTCGGGTGAGAACGTCTGCTTCATCCACTCCGGATATCGGCGCACCATTCAGCGGGTCCTACCGCGGGCCAGCGCCACGCCCGCAGCGCCCGCTCCTCGTGCCTACTGCGCCAGCCATCCTCAAGGAACTCTCACCGTGGTCATTTTCAGCTGCTCAATAATGGCGTCGGTCATCTCGCGGGTGCCGACGGCGGTCGGATCATCGCGCCGCTCCTTCAAGTCATACGTGACCCGCCGACCGTCGCGCAGCACCGTCTCGACCGCGCGCACGAGCCGCTGGGCCGCTTCCGGCTCGCCCACATGCTCCAAGAGCATCGCCCCGGAGAGAATCATGGCCGTGGGATTCACTTTATTCTGCCCCTGATATTTCGGGGCGCTGCCGTGCACGGCCTCGAAGACGGCGATGCCCTCCCCGATGTTCGCGCCGGGTGCCACCCCCAGTCCTCCGACGAGGCCGGCGCACAGATCCGAGAGGATGTCGCCATAGAGATTCGGCAGCACGAGGACGTCGAAATCCTGCGGCCGCAAGACGAGCTGCATGCAGGTGGCATCCACCAGCCGGTCCTCGAAGGCGACGCGCCCCGCATAGCGCTTCGCCGTTTCGCGCGCCGTCTCCATAAACAGCCCGTCGGTAAACTTCATGATGTTGGCCTTATGGATGGCCGTGACTTTCTTGCGCCCATGCGCCAACGCGTAGTCGAAGGCGAACCGCGCGATGCGTTCGCTCGCCATCGCGGAGATCGGCTTGATGCTGATCGCCGCGCTGGCATGGATGGGCTGGCCGGACCATTCCACGAGGTGCCCAATGAGTTTTTGGGTCCTCGTCTCCATCGCGCCGAACTCGATGCCGGCGTACAAGTCCTCGGTGTTCTCTCGGACGATGACGAGATCCACCTGGCGGAAGGGCGAACGGACCCCCTCGTAACTGCGACACGGCCGCACGCAGGCAAAGAGGTCCAGTTGCTTGCGCAGCGCGACGTTGACGGAGCGAAACCCGGTGCCGATGGGCGTCGTGATCGGCCCCTTGATGGCCACGCGGTTGTCGCGAATCGATTGGAGGGTGTCATCGGGCAGCGGCGTTTTGAACCGCTGAACCGCGGCTTCCCCGGCGAGCCGCTCATCCCAGTCGAACCGCACCCCGGTCGCGTCGAGACAGCGACGCGCCGCCGTCGCGACCTCGGGACCGATGCCATCCCCTGGAATGAACGTGACGCGATGTCCCATGCCGGTCCCTACCGTTTCTGCGATGCCAGCCACGTGTCAAGACGCCTGAGCCCCTCGTCGATCGTCTCGAGCGACGTGGCGAAGCTGAAGCGAACATAGTCCGCGCAGCCGAAACCTTCGCCCGGCACGGTGACGACCAATGCCTGCTCGAGCCACTGCGCGGCGATGGAAGCCGCCGGTTGCCCCAAGTCGCTCACCCGGCACCAGGCGTAGAAAGCGCCCCCCGGCATCGAGCAGTGGAGCGGGCGCAAGCGGTTTAAGCCGTTGACGAGGCGGTCGCGCCGTTGTTGAAATTCGCGGCGCATCTGCTCAACTGGCCCTTGATCGCCCGTGAGCGCCGCCAGCGCGGCGTATTGGCTGATCGACGTCGGGTTGGACGTCGAATGGCTCTGCAAGCGTATCATCGCGTCAATCCACGGCTGCGGCCCGACGGCGTAGCCCATGCGCCAGCCGGTCATGCTGTACGTCTTCGAGAGGCCGCCGATGAGGACGGTGCGGTCGAGGACCTCGGGGGCCACGTGCACGATGGAACGATGCTGGATCGGCGGATACACGAGCTCGTCATAAATTTCATCGCTGATGATGATGAGGTCGCATTCCTGAGCGAGCCGCGCGATGGCCGCCAATCGATCCTCATCGATGACCGCCCCGGTCGGATTGCAGGGGCTATTAATCACGATCGCTTTCGTGCGATCGGAGAGGGCCGCGCGGATCGCCTGCGGGGTTGGGACGAACTGCTCCGATGCCTGGGCCTCCACGATGACGGGGGTCGCGCCTGAAAGTTCCACCAACGGCGGGAAGCTGACCCAGTAGGGGCTGATGAGAATGACTTCATCGCCCGGCTCGCAGAGCGTTTGGAACGCGTTAAAGAGCGCATGCTTGGCGCCGCAGGTGACGATGGCGTTGGAGGCTTGGTAGCGCGTGCGTCGACGGCGATTGACGCTGGCCGCGATGGCCGCGCGCAGCTCAGGGATGCCGGCGACCGGCGTGTATTTCGTCCGGTTCGCCTCGATGGCTGCGATGCCCGCTTGCTTGATATGCGTCGGGGTGGGGCCATCCGGCTCGCCGGCGGTAAAGTCGAGGACCGCTTTGCCGGATTGAGCAAGCGCTTTGGCGGTGGCGGCGAGGGCGAGCGTCGGCGAGTCTTCGATGCGCGACAGACGATGAGCCAGTGCCGCAGCGCTCAGGGGATCGGGCTTCCCTTCTTCTTGTGGCGCTTCCATAGATCGCGCAGTCCTTCAAAGAATCCTTTGGGTTTCTTGCCGGGCTCCTCGGCGGGTCCGGGTTCAGGGCGCCCGGGAGCCGAAGGGCCTCGGGTCGGTTGGCTCGTTTTCGACGGCGCCGGGCGGAGCGGCTGCTGCGCGGCGGGAAGCCGCGTCAACGCGAGCAGGGCTTGCTGCGCGCCATCGCCTCGGCGCAAGGCCAGCCGCGTCACGCGCGTATAGCCTCCGGAGACGTCCACGAAGCGCGGAGCGATCTCGCCGAAGAGCTGCTTGACGAGCGTGCGATCCTGCAAGATCCGAAACGCCTGCCGCCGCGCGTGGAGGTTCCCCGCTTTGCCCAGGGTGATCAGCCGGTCGGCGAGCCGCTGCGCTTCCCGCGCGCGCGCCCACGTGGTTTCGAGCTCTCCGTGCAGGACGAGGCTTTTCACGAGGCCGTGCACGAGGGCCTGCCGTTGATCGCTGGGGCGCGAGAGCCGTTGACTCCGTTGTCCGTGCCGCATGAAGGCCGTCCTTACGGTGACGAAGCCGCCGCCGGCGGGATTTCGGCCGGCATCCCCGGAGAGTTCCCCAATGACAACCCCATGCCCTTGAGCAGTTCGTCGATTTCCGCCAACGACTTCTTCCCGAAATTGCGATACTTCAGCAGCTCTTGGGAAGATTTTTCCACGAGCTCGCCGATGGTGCGGATCTTCGCTTCGCGCAGACAATTCGCCGAGCGGACGGAGAGCTCCAACTCGGAGATCGGCGTGCGCAGCTTCTCCTGCAGCTCTTCGTCCACGGCCGCCGGCTGCTCATCTTCAGATTCCTCCGGCAGCGTGCCGTAGTTCACGAAGAGATCCAAGTGGCGCTGGAGAATGTGCGAGCCGTACAAGAGCGCATCCTTAGGGCTCATCGAGCCGTTCGTCCAGATTTCCAAGGTCAGCCGATCATAGTCCGTGACCTGTCCCACGCGGGTGTCTTCGACGCTGAAATTCACCCGCTGCACCGGCGAGAAGAGCGCGTCGACCGGGATCGTGCCGATCGGCTGCCCCTCCTTCTTGTGCCGTTCCGCCGGGACATACCCTCGGCCGCGGCTGACTTCCAATTCGAGCCGGAACTTCACGGCTTTCGTCAGGGTGCACAGGTGCAAGTCGGGGTTCACGACCTCGATCGTCTCATCCACGATCAGATCCGCGCCGGTGACCGCGCCCTTCTTATCTTTCTCGATGTAGACGGTCTTCGGCTGGCGCGCATGCGCGCGCAAGACGAGCTGCTTCACGTTGAGCACGACCTGCATGACATCTTCCAGCACGCCGGGGATGGCGCTGAACTCATGCAAGACGCCGTCGATTTTCATCGACGTCGCCGCCGCCCCTTCGATGGAGGACAGCAGCACGCGCCGAAGGCTGTTGCCGATCGTCATGCCATAGCCGCGCTCGAACGGCTCGGCGATGAACTTCCCATAGGTCTCGGTGAGGGTCTCCTCGTCACACGTCAGTTTTCGAGGGATTGCAAAATCACGCCACAGCGTTCCCATGAATTCCCTCCGTCTGTCGTCCACACATTACTTGGAGTACAACTCGACGATGAGCTGTTCCTGAATCGGCAACCCGATGTCGTCCTTCTGCGGCATCCGCAGGATGCGGCCCTTGCCTTGGGCGGTGTCGACTTCCATCCACGCCGCCGGGGGTCGATCCTTCGTCCGCTCGAGATTTTCTTTCATGCGGGCGGCCTGCCCCTCATGCGCGAGCACCACCTGCACCACGTCGCCGACTTTCACCGGATACGAGGGGATATCCACGAGGCGCCCGTTGACGGTCACCGCTCGATGCCGCACGAGCAGGCGGCCTTCCCGGCGCGAGGTGGCAACCCCCATGCGGTACAGCACATTGTCCAAGCGGCGCTCCAGCGTCTCCAAGAGCATCTGGCCGGTGACCCCTCGGGCTTTCTGGGCGACGCCGAAATAGCGCTGAAACTGCCGTTCCAGCACCCCGTACATCCGCTTCACTTTTTGCTTTTCGCGCAGCTGCACCCCGTAGTCGGACAGTTTCACGCGCAATTGGCCGTGCTGTCCGGGCGGGAAGGCGCGCTTCTCAATGGGGCACTTATGGGTGTAGCACTTGGTGCCCTTGAGGAATAACTTCATCGCCTCGCGGCGACACAAGCGGCATGAAGGTCCGACATAGCGGCCCATCAGACACGTCTCCGTTTGGGGGGCCGGCATCCGTTGTGCGGAATCGGCGTGACATCTTTGATGGCCGTAATCGTCAATCCGGCCTGCGAGAGAGAGCGAATCGCCGATTCTCGTCCCTGCCCGGGGCCCTTGATGAACACTTCCACTTCCTTCAGTCCGGCCTCGAGGGCCTTGCGCGCGGCGTTCATGGCGGCGACCTGCGCGGCGTACGGCGTCGATTTGCGCGAGCCATGATAGCCGCTGGAGCCGGCGGTGCTCCAGCAAATCGTGCTGCCTGCCCGGTCGGTGATGGTCACGATCGTATTGTTGAACGTCGCAAAGATGTGCGCGATGCCCTGCGTCGATTGGAGCTTTTTCTTTCCCCGCGTTCTGGCAGGTCGCGGAGTCTCCTTGCCGGCCTGCGCCGTCGTCGCGGCAGGCAAGCCGGTTTCCTTGGCTGGCGCCGCAGGGGGTGGCGCCTGTGGCGATGCGCCGGCGGGGGCAGCCGAGTCCGGAGTCGCCCCCGTGTCTTTGGGGCGTTCTTCTTTGGAACGCTCTTCCTTTGGACGATCCGATGATGCGTCAGGCATGTGTCGTGCTTCCTCCTACCAGACCATGTCGGTTCATGAGCTGCGTTGGCTTGGTTACGTGCTCCGGGGGGCCGCGGAGGTCGTCACCCGCGTGCGCTTGCGCACGCCCACACGGGGCCGCGGGCCCTTGCGGCTGCGGGCATTGGTGCGCGTGCGCTGGCCGCGCACGGGCAGTCCTTTTTTATGCCGCAAGCCGCGATACGACCCGATGTCGATCAGCCGTTTGATGTTGCCGGTAATTTCTCGACGCAGATCCCCTTCCACTTTATAGGTTGCTTGAGTCGCCTGGGTCAGCCGCGCGACCTCCTCATCCGTCAAATCTTTCGCCCGCTTATTCGGGTCGATGTGGGTCATCGCGAGGATTTTTTTCGAGATGGGGCGTCCCACCCCAAAGATGTACGTCAACGCGATCTCCGTCCGTTTGTCCTTCGGCAATTCGATCCCGACGACCCTTGGCATGATAGGCGCTGGCTCCGCTGTGTTATCCTTGACGCTGTTTATGTTTTGGATTGGAACAAATGACCCGAACCACCCGCTGCCGGCGGATGATCTTGCACTTGCTGCAGATGCGTTTGACGGACGCTCGGAC
>Ga0114945_10001271_pt1 | contig 15801 bp, 18 predicted proteins | sample OV2TP3_FD_87194 | JGI IMG/M metagenome (GOLD analysis project Ga0114945, IMG submission 87194) | Hot spring microbial communities from Beatty, Nevada to study Microbial Dark Matter (Phase II) - OV2 TP3 | ecosystem: Environmental > Aquatic > Thermal springs > Hot (42-90C) | place: USA: Beatty... | reverse complement strand
GGCGACGACGTGAACTACTGATCGGAGACAGGGAGGGAGAGAAAATTCCCTCGGCGCGCGGCGGAATCCGCGCGGTAACCCGCGATGGTCCCGGAGGACATTCCTGGTCCTCCCCGGAAATACTACGACCGCAAGGACGGAAAGGGAGGAGCGGCATGCCGTTGGACCGGACTGGACACCCGTTCGTGGTGACAATCCGCTCACTGGCGCGTCCCACCGCGCCGGCTGACATGATGCTGATATCGGCCGTTTCCCTACCGGAGAGTCCGAAGTTCTCGGAGAACTTCCTCCAGGAATTCCTCGAGGCAACGCCGCAGATCCTCCCGGTCTCGGCCGTGGATGATCGGGTCAAGACGCCCCTTCTGTTCCTTGGCCGTGAGGTGGATTCAACCGACGTCCTCTACATCTCCTGCGAGGGCATCCCGGTGATCGCCGAGACGAAGCTCTGGAGGAACCCGGAGGCTCGGCGAGTGGTCGTGGCGCAGGTCATCGAATACGGCCTGCGCGTCCGGCAATGGACCTTCGCGGATCTGGACCGGCACTGGCGCGACGCCGGGCACAAGGAAAGCCTGTACGAGGCCGCAAAGTCCAAGGCGGAGATCGACAAGGAGGAAGACGAGTGGATCGGCCTCGTGAATGAGAACTTGGCCCAAGGCTGCATGACGCTCCTCATCGTCGGCGACAGAATCCGACCGCGGGCTGTGGAGCTCGCCGGAGTGCTGCGGGAGCAGCGCGACTTCCAGTTCCGGCTCGGGTTCGTCGAGATCCGCTTCTACGCTCTCGACGATGGCCGGATCTTGGCGATCCCTGTCACGCTCGCGAAGACCGTCGAGGTTGAGCGCACCGTCATCGCAGTGAAGTTCAAGCAGGAGCAGCCCAGTGTGGTCATCGAGCCCCCCTCGTCCGCGGTGCCCTCCCGGCGCTCCATTCTGTCCGAGGACAAGTTCTGCTCTGAGCTGGAGAAGGTAAGTCCGGACGGGCCGATCCATGCTAGCGTTGCCCGCAAGCTCCTCGAAATTCTGGGCAAGACAGACTTCCAGGTCGAGTGGGTCACGAGTGGCTTTGCCATCAAGCTGCCCCTCGTCGGGGAGGACGACACGCTGCTTTCGCTCGGGACGGTCGCACGGCAGGCGCACTACTGGTTTTACACCGGCTGGATGAGAGACCAGCTCGCCCGAGCGTGGCAGGACCGGGCGTCCATCGAGCGCGTGATTGAGGCGCTGGTGGCGAGCCTGCGGCGATTCGGCGCCAGGCAGACGCCCGGCGGCAATCAGTTTAACATCTCGCTTGCCTCTCTGCGGGATCGGGAGAGCGCGTTCGTCGACGAACTCCGCCGGGTGGCGGACGTCATTCAGGAGACCCGCGGCAGCCGCGGGGAATCGCGGTGACTGACGATCCCAACGTGAAAGCGACGGGCGCCGAAATGCCCTGCCCGAAGTGCGGCAAGTCGATCAAGGTCGGCGCGGTGCTCTGCCGGTTCTGCAAGGCCACACTTGCAGTCCCGTCCGCCTCATCGCCGCCCGCGCCCGAGCACTCGAAGACCGGCACAGTCGACGGACTCCTCAAGAACCCCGCGAAGCTGGCGCAGGCGAGCTTGATCCTGGGCGGGGCCTCGCTGCTATGCAGCTGCCTGACCGCCATCCCGGGCATCATCATGGGGATTCTGGCGCTTCAGCGCACGGCACCAGGACAGGCGAATCAGCGGACCAAGCTGTCGGCGGTCGGAGGAATCGCGCTTAGCGGGTTCTTCATCCTCTTCTGGCTCTTCTGGAGCGTAGTAGTCCTGATCTCTCCGAGCAGCCGTGGGGACGCCGCGCTGCCCAACTACCCGAAAAAGTTCCACACGCTCGAGGAACGCCACACCGTCTATTCCGGCTTCGAGTCGGCCGACAAGTCGTTGGAATTGCCCGAGGGATGTCTCGTGGTCCCGATCCAGGTCAAGTTGAGCGGCCGAGACGTCTGGGTAGAGGTGGCTTACGACACCGCCTACGACCGTCGGAAGCGGAAGTACGGCGATCGCAAGGGGTGGCTACGCAATCCATCAATGCACGAGTCGACCGAGGAAGAGATGACGGGGAAGCCGAAATAGGCCGATGCACAGACCTGCCCAGTCTGGAGAGCACGGTACAGAGCCGGAAGCGTAGCCAACCTTCCGGTAGGCACGTGAGACGCGCGGGCTGACGCGGTCGGAGTCCGAGTGAGGTGAAGCGTGACCAAAAGTTGGACCCTGCGACGCGACGACCTGATGACTCGCGAGGAGCTGCTGACGCTTCTCCGCCATCTGCGAGAGCGGGCGGAGCTCGCCGAGAGGCGCCGCACGAAGACCGCCATCCGGAACGAGGCCATCGTCATGACGGCCGTGGCGACGGGTCTCCGGCGAAGCGAGATCGCGGCGCTCGACATCGGCGATCTCCGCCTCCACAACGAGAATCCCTACCTCGTGGTGCGCCACGGAAAGGGAGACAAGTACCGCGAGGTCCCTCTCTCGTCCCGATTCCGGGCGTTCCTGAAGAGGTATCTCCGAATCAAGGAGCAGTGGGGAGAGCCGCTCGCCGCCGACGCCGTGGTTTTCCTCGGCGAGCGTGGTCGCTACTCGGGCGGAGGCGTTGCTCGTGTTTTCAAGAAGTCCTGCGTTGATGCCGGACTTCGTCCGTCACTCCACGTCCATGCCGCCCGGCACTTCCTCGGCGCGCAGCTGTATTCGCTCACCAAGGATCTGATGCTGGTGAAGAAAATCCTTGGGCACTCTCGATCCGCAACGACTGACGTTTATGTCCAACTAGAAGATGCCAATGTGCGTGACGGGCTCACCCGGTACGACGCGCTCTTGTCGGGCGCGCAACGCAGGGCCGGGTCATCATCCAAGCCCACCAGGAATCAGGCGAACCGGAGGTTCTTCGACGCTCCGCCGATGTCGTTGGTTTCAGGAGGCGACGCATGACTGAAGAGAAGAAGGATACCGCGGTGACTGAGTTTCTCGCGGAACTGGAGCGCGACCCCAAGCTGCTCAAGAAGCTGAAGCTGGGGCGTACCTACGAGAAGCGATTGGCGGACGCTCTCGCTGATGCGCAAATGCGAGCGTACTTGGAAGATGGACTCAACACGATAGCCGGGCTGAACATCGTGCTCACCGAGATTCCGGAAGGAATGATGCCGCAGGAGGCGGTGCTTCTTGCGGCGAGTGCCGTGATCAAGGGTCGCTTGGTCGAGAAGGCCATGTGGGACGCCAAGAACCCGGGGAAGCCCTTTTCGGAGTACGTTTAGATGGTGACAAACTCGCGGCCTACCCTGCAGGATCTGCTCGCCCGCGCGACCTGTGGTCAGCGGCCCGACCCGAAGCGGAGCTTGAAGGCCAGCATGCTCTACCACCTGCTGGCGGACCCGTACTGGGTCTGGTGCCATTATCACGCGCCGCCCGATCGCGCCGTCGATGAGGAGTCGGACTACGATCGGGCCCGAATGAAGCGTGGCGTCGACTTCGAGGAGCAGTGGGTCCGGGAGAACTATCCCGATGCGGTCAAGGTGGAGCCCGCGTGGGGGTACGAGGCTCTCGTCAGCACTGTCAAATCCATGATGGCGGGGGCCCGCGCCATCTACCAACCGCAGCTCTGGTCGATGGCCGACGAACTCTACGGCAGGGGCGATTTGTTGCTGCGCGTCGACGGTCAGCCGTCCGACTTGGGCGACTACGCCTACTTCCCCATCGAGGCCAAGCGATCCAGCCAAGTGAAGCCGTACCACGCGGCACAGGCCGCTGCCTACCACAAGGCCGTGTCCGCGATCCAGGGCAAGACGATGGATACCTTCGAGGTCGCGCTGCCATCGGGACAGCAAGTGATCCGGTACTCGGACCACGAGAAGGCGCTCGGCGAGGCGATCGACACCTGGCGGGCCATCAGATCAGGCAAGCTGCAGCCCGACCCACGAGGGTACGACAAGACGGACTCGCCGTGGCGGGTGTGGTCAAATCAGGTTCTCAAGGATCGCCTCGACCTGACGCTCTTGCCGGACGTGGGACCGGCCGGACGCGAGACGATCAGGAAGAAGCTCGGGGCGCAGAGCATTCGCGATCTCTTCGGCTTGTCGCTGGCGGATGTGACCAAGGCGATGGGCGAGACCGCGGGCAAGTCGATTTACTACTGCACTCAAGCGTACCGAACCGGCAAGCTGGTGATTCCCCTTGGAGGTACGGTCTCGATCCCGCGCGGCCGGCGGACCTTCGCTCTCGACTTCGAGACCTCGGACGAACTCGCGCCGGCGGAAGCGCAGCCGCCGCACGCCTATCTGGCCGGGCTGTGGGACTTCGACGCGGAGAAGTTCGTCCGCTTCGTCGCCCGGGGCCCCGGCGAAGAACCGCGCATGTTTACGGAAATGCTGGACTACGTCGGGAATCTTGCCGGGGCCTGCGTCTACACATGGACCAGCTACGAGATGGGCGTCTTGCGGGACGCGGCCGTACGACACCCCGCGCTGGCGACACGGCTGGCGGCGTTCCAGGCCGTCTGCGTGGATCTGAAGGAAGTGGTCAAGCGCCAAGTGTATCTGCCCGTGCCAACGTACAGCATCAAGTCGGTGGCGCCGGCGCTCGGATTCCGTTGGCGACACAAGGGGTTCGGGGCCTTTGACTCGATGGTGCAGTACTGGAAATGGGTCCAAGGTGCCCCTGATGACGTGATGGCCCTCGCGTTTGCCTACCATGCCGACGATCTCCTCGCGTGCGCACATGTAGTGCGAGCTCTCGACGGCTTGACTTGAGGTCCATGATTTGGACAGGGGACACGATGGCGCAGGTGCTTCGAGGCATGGTGTACGCTGTGAACCGGGGTGTAGCGGCGGCGATTCTCGGTCTGGCCCTGTGGTTGAGGGAGCGTTACGATGAGTGTTGACGTGAAGTTCCGGAAGAAGAAGGCGGCTCTTCTGAACGCATCACTGGTCCAACGGCGGCCGATTAAGGGAATACGCACCATCGACGATCTCTTGGCCCTCGCGGGAGCCTGCTTTCTGCGGATCATGCTCAGGCGGCCAGGGATGCAGCGGAACGTGGACTGGTCCCAAGTGCCGCTGGAGCGCCAGGAGGCGGCCGTCCAGAAGATGACGAAGGAGATCTCGGCCGCGATCGAATACTGCGGCCATCTCATCTCGCACATCGACATGGGCGAGTACGATCGCTCCTTCGAGCCGCATTTTCGGTTCCGGATGAGCGTGCACGGTGACGAGCCGAAAGTGGAGTGCATCAGCGGTTCGCGCTGATACTTGACCGAAGAGGCGTGGGACCGGCGTAGAACGAGGCTATCTTGGGGAGATTCGACAGTTCCAAGACCCGGGTCCAGCCGATCATGCGGGCGCTCTTTCAAAGCGGCGTCGCGATCACTGACTGGCTCCCGCGCCGCATGAGCATGGGCGGCCGTGGGATACCGCCCAAGGACATCGGCTCGCTCCAACCCGGGAATCCGCACTTCGAGTTCCCCGCGACCCCGCCGCGGGATTTCCTCCGGTGGCTGGTATTGCACCCGGACCGCCTTGTCCCGCCGAAGTACGAGACTGCTGTCGCGACGGTGCAGAAGCGCGCCGCGTTACTGGCGCGCGACCCGGCCACCGTGAGGATGGCACTTGACGCCATCGACAATCCAGGACTCTCGCACGAAAGACGGTGGTGGTGCTTCGAGGGCACGACCATGGTGGATTGCGCGATCATTACCAATCGGCTCGCGATCTTCATCGAGGGCAAGCGCACGGAGGTCGGACCTTCCAGTGGAGTCTCCTGGTACCCGTCTAGGAATCAGGTGGTGCGAAACCTCGACTGTGCTCGTTGGTACGCCCTCGAGCACGACTTGGACTACTATTCGATGCTGGTAATCGAACAATGCGAACAGGGTGACGAGCGGTGGTCCCATGCCGAGGCGGTCAGTTCGTGGAAGGTGATGAGGGCCAGCCTCCCCCACCTGAGCGAGGAGCAGGTTCGCGAGGCAGGGCGGCACAACTTGGGATGGACGACATGGCAGAGGATCGCGTCGGAGTTCGGGCTCCCCGACGCGCTCCTTCCAAGGGTCGGTTTTGACGCGGAGTGACGGTATGGCGGTAACGGCTGTCGAGCTGTGGGGGGTGGACAACAAGACTGCGAAGTCGGTTCTCGTGGGCGTGCTCGCCCTGTCGGACCCGAAGGACCCGTCGTCCAAGTGCGTCGTCCGGCCGGGAGGGCCCCCGTGGCTGATAGGGAACCTGGAGCACGACGGGGCTCGACTCTCCCGCTGGGATACGCTGGCGGCGAACGAGATGGCCCGGAAGCACGGGGTCAAGGAGACGGTGACCGACGCCCGCTACTTCCCGAAGGACGGGGTGCGGTTCCTCGTGGTCCTAGCGGCACACGCGGAGGGCTGGGCGTCGAGGATTCTGGACGAGTAGCGGCGGATGGTGTTCGCCTGGGGATCGACCGCCTCTTCATGCTCCAGTACGCTCAACGAGCGCATGCACCTCCGCGATCGCGCCGGGGCTGTATTGGCTCTCGTAGGGGGTGTGCGATGGTGAAGCGAACGGTCCGCCTGTCCGAGGAATCGGCGGCGGAGATCCGAAGCGAGCCGTGGCGTCTGCAGGTCATGGAGCCGATGGGCGTCCGAATGCGCCTGACGGACCGTGTGTTGGAGATCGAGGGGACGGACGAGGCCCTCGTGCGCGCGACGGCCGATGAGACGGAGCGGGTGGACCGAGAGCGGCCGGGGACGTCGAAGTGACGATCCAAGCCCTCCCCTACGTCACTGGGTGGTCGAATGACGGGAGGTGCGATATGTACCGAGCGGCCGTGACGCTCTGCGAGAAGTACGTCAAGTTTCTCCGCGACGACCCGCTGGGGCGGCGAAACCTCGATCCGGCGCCGGAGACGGGGACAACGTGCAGGTTGGATGACCGCCGGATCGTCATCGAGGGGGAGCTGGAGAAGAACGTGCGGTGGGCGGGGAGGCGGTGGGGAAGAAAGTTTTGCTCGAAACGCCGATCGTGGGCAAGCTCGTGAAGTCTCTTCAGCCCGGCAGTGCCGGGCTCGAAGAGGGAAGGAGGTATTTCGCCGTGAAGAAGCAGGAGATCGGAAGGAAGCGGCTCGCGGAAAAACGGGTCCAGAAGGCCGGCCGGCCCGGGAAGATGCTGAGCCAGGACGAGGCGGCCATGAAGGACGTCGAGTCCGTGGAGGGCAAGCTGGGCTTCGTGGAGGCGTCGGCGGCGTTCCCCCGAAGGCGGAAGGCCGGGCCGAATAAGGGCGGAAAGAGGTGATCCGCCAGACAGGACGGGCGGTCAACGGCGTCCGCGACCTGGACGGAGTCGACCTGAATCGCCGTTGACGGAGGGGCGGGCATCGAGGTCAAACTAGCATGAACAAGGTCTTGGTCGGAACAAGTGGATTCTTCTTCTGGCACTGGCGCGGAAGATTCTACCCGGCCGACCTGAAACCGTCGCGCTGGCTCGACTATTACTGGAGCCAGGGCTACCAAATGTTGGAGATCAACTCCACCTACCACCAGATGCCGTCCCGGGAGTCCATGAAGCGTTGGAGGCGCCAATGCCCGCCCGGCCGGGAGTACGTGGTCAAGATGTTCCGGGGCGTGACGCACTGGAAGGGCGGGCCGCTCGCGGACGAGGGCCAGTGGCGTACTGCGGTCTGGAAGTTCCAGGACGCGGTGCGGCACCTGGAGGAGAAGTGCCTGGTGTGGCTGCACCAGTTCCCGCCGAGCTTCAAGCGGACGGTGGAGAACGCGGCGCGGCTCAGGGCCTATGTGGGGCACCTGCACGGCTTGGTTCCGGGGATCGCCCACGCGTTCGAGTTCCGGGACCCGGGCTGGTACTGCGAGGACACGCAGCGGGAGTTGAAGCTCTACAGCGAGGCCCTCGTGCAGACGATCGGGCCGCCCGGCGTCGGCGATCTGGGGGCGGGCGTGATCACGAGCATGACGATTACGTACCTGAGATTCCACGGGTCGCTGGGTTGGTTCACGGGAAGCTACAGCGACGCGCGGCTGGCGGCGATCGCGGAGAATTGCCGGTACTGGGCCGACCAGTGCGGCAGAAAAGTGATCGTTGCGTTCAATAATGATAGCGACCCGGCGAAGCTGATCAGCCCGGCGTGCGAGGACGCGAAGAAGTTCCAGGCGATGGTGCGGGCGAAGCACACCGAAGGCGTGCTCGACGCGGTGGGAGGCACTCAATGAGCGGCGCCTGCGCGAAGACGAAGATCCCGCTTGTGGAGGGCGGCTTTGCCACGGTGAGTCCGGACGACTATGAGCGGATGATCCGTTGGCGGTGGCATCAGTGCCTGATCTGCAAGCACGTGTTCCGGGTTCTGACAGGGGGGCGCACGGTGTACATGGCCGCCGAGGTGATGGGCGATATGCGCCTCGGCGTGGGCGGTGGGTGAAATCCGTGCCCGCCGCCGGTCAGGCGGCGTTCGGGCAGGCCGGGAGGGAGGGTGTGAGGATGGACATCCCGAGGGTGAAGCCGTGGCCGGAAGGCGCGGGCCAGTGCGACCTGTGCGGCGGGCTCGGCTGCCGGCACTGCGATGGGCGCGGCTGGTTCCCGCCGCCGTTGGCGACCCAGCCCACGCTCGCGGCGCTGACGCCGGAGAGCCCGGACTGGGACCCGGTGCGCCGCTGCATGAATGCCGCGTGCAGGAAGATCCTGCGCCCGGACTGGGTCGCGGTGTACTGCTCGAACGAGTGCGCGTATGCTGATGCATAGCATGAGGAGACGATGACACCAGAAGAGCGGGCGGAACAGTTGGACTTTCGAGTGCCGACGTGGGGCATGGCGCGGCAGGTAATCGCGGAAGCGATCCGCGCGGCCATCGCCGAGGAGCGCGAGCGGTGCGCGAAGATCGCTGACAGGAGCCGACACCTGTCGGCCGTTGCCGGTACGATTGCGGACGAAATCCGCAGCGGGAGATCGTGAAAGTGCGAACGGAGGTTCTATGGACGTGAAAGTAGAGAATGGCAAGCTGGTAATCCACATCGCGTCCCTGCTCGAATCCATGACGACGGCCACGTCCTCTCAGCGCAGAAGGTCAGTCGGCCGAAGTCGCTCGACATGCCGATGATCTTGGGCAGGGACTCGGACCCGTCCGTTTGACAGGGGGAGACGAACATGCTGCCCGACGCCGCGAAAGATTGGATCAGAGACGCCTGGGCGGATCTGCTCCAGAAGGAACAGTGGTCGCAGGCGAACTACGTCTTCCAGTTCGAGAAGGAGTTCGCGGCGTTCTGCCGGCGGGAACGCTGCGTGGCGGTCTCGAATGGGACGGTGGGGCTCTGGCTGGCGGCCCGAAGTCTCGCCCAGAAGACCGGCGCGCGTGACGCGATCGTCCCGGCGATGACCGTTCCCATGGTGAAGTGGGCTATGAGCCAGGCCGGCCTGCGGGTCCGGGAGGTGGACGTCGAGCGGGACTTCCTGATCTCGTCGTCGGAAGTCCTGAAGGCCGTGGAGGACCGTGAGCGGACGCTGCAGGCGCCACCGCTCGTCGTCGTGGTCTGGACGGCGGGGATCATCACCGACCGGGTGATCCAGCTGATCGCGAAGCTCAAAGAGAAGGGCGTGCCGGTCCTGGAGGACGCGTCGCACGCCCACGGGGCCAGCTTCGAGGACGTGAAGGGCAACGTCTCCAGGGCGGGCCAGTTCGGGGACCTCGCCGTTTTCAGCATGTTCAGCAGCAAGGTCTTGTCTATGGGGGAAGGCGGGGAGCGGGGGTACTGCCGGCGGCGGTTCAAGGGGCGGACACCGGGAACCCGAACTTCCCCGCGGGCGGCGCGTCGTCCGGCCCGTGCGTCCGCTGCGTGACCCGGCCAGCCAGCTCCTTGATCTTGCGCGTCACGGCATCCGCGTCGGGCACACGGACAGTGAACTTGTACCAGCTGGACTTCAGACCGTGGGTGGCATCCTGCACCGACTTGATCCCGGCCTTCCGGTAGATCTCGGCCAGCAAGATTCTCTCCCCGATGATCTGCTCCGCCCAGCGGACGTTGGCAAGGCCCAGCACGCCTTCGATCTCCGACGGCCGGCAATTCCAGCCGTCCAGCCCGACCTTGTTCGAGCCGCGCTTCTTTCCCGCGTTGGCGAACTGCTCGATCTCCTCCAGCGCGGCCACTTCATAGAAAACGCGCCGCGGTAACCGCGCACTTCAGTTAGGGCAGGAAGCGACGTCTCCGCATTTCGCCCTGTAGCCCCGAGACGTGCCGCGTGAGCCGCAGCCGTCCCGCCCCGACGGCGTCTTTGACGATGTTGCGTTCGAGATCCGATAGCTTAAACCATCCCGTCCTGCGTCGCGCCTTCACGTAGCAGAGCCGCCCGTTCCACCGCACCGCATCCCACTGCCGGAACCCCATCACCTCACGCGGGAGACGGATGGCGCGCTCACCACGGAGCCCGTTCACGAGCCTTCGCGTCCCGCGCGGCCTCGCCACGACCACCATTTCCATGTCCGGCATCACCAGTCGGTCCGGGAGATCGAGCGCACACACCGCGTCGTTCGCGTGCGACTTTGCCATCCCCACCCACCGGCGGTTGAAGGACGTTAACGCACCGTCCGTCTCTACAACGGGCGCAATCCGCGACAGCGCGGCCACGAGCGCCTGACGGATCGAATTCATGATGGTGGGCGGCGCGAGGTTGAGCCCGTGCGCGGGTACGACCTCGGGATGCCCAAATTTCTCCGCCGTCATGTTCGCCTTCGCCAGATTGCACTCCCTGCACGCCGCTGTACGGTTGAACGGGCGATCCGACCCGCCGCGCGATCGCGGCACGATGTGGTCGGCCTGCCAGCCAGCACCGAGCGGGCCGCTGCAGTAGGTGCACACGCCGCCCGACTTCTCGAACAGCCATTTCCGCAGATCCGTCCTGTAAAGCGGTCCGCGCTGGTACGCCTCACCCTTCACGTCCGGGTTGACGAGGCGGTGGACATCGAATGTTGCCGTCTCCGCAACGATTCTCCGTACGGGCAACAGACAGGCCAGCCTCGCAGCCAGCCTTGCCGTCGCCTCCACGCGGCTCCGAAGGCTCGGCGGCAGCCAACCCTTGCGTCGCCTCCGATTGTCAAACCTCTTCACGCGGTATCGCGTCTTCCTTGAGCGCCTTGACCTCCTGCGTTCGCGCCGCCAGTCCATCCGTTTCTTGATGTCCGTCCTGAGAGACAGTTCGCCCATCAGGTAAACGCGCCCTGTCTCGTCCAAGAGCGCGAACCCAACCTGGCTTGATCCTGTGTCCAGCTTCACGTCCACGGGCGCGACCGCTGAATTCGCCACGACCCGGCTCAGCCTGATCTCGAACGGGCATCGCTCGACGACCTCGGCCTTCCCCTCGCGAAGGATCTGGCGCGCCCGCGCTGGCGTGCAAGGCGCGAGCGGCGTCCCCGCCGCGTCCTTTACGAATACGGGCTGGAATGAGTGCCGGGGTCTCCCCCGGCTGTTCTCGTGGTCGGCCTGTGGACCTTCCACGGTCAGGGCACCTTCGCGGGGTTCGAGGCCAGCACATGCGGGCGACACTGTCCCTATCTCGCAGGACTGTTTGACCGTCCGCTTCGAGAGGTCCGAGCTAGGTGCAGGCACCCGGACGTCGGTTCTTGGACTCCACCTCGAACGTCTACGCACTACAACCTCCAGTGCGTCCGCTAGTCAACCCGGGCCTGCGAGTTTCGTCGCAAGCCCCGCCCGTTAGGGTGGGATAGTTGACACTATAGTAGATCCTTCGCCAGATGAGGTGGCAGCGTCCGCGAGGCTCCTCCGGTGGGGGGAGAATCGTGCCTCACCTGGCTTCTTGACTTCGTCTGCGGGACCCGGGTGGCAGGATTTGCGGATGCGCCGATGACACACCATCCGGCTAGAATCAGGCGTCGACAGGAGCCCCTATGCGGATTTGCGCTCCCGAGTACCATCACCGTACCCACCAACTTGACTCTCTTTGCGGAGAGGCAACTGCCTTTGCTGGCAGCCTATTGGGGCACGGCCCCGATGTGACCGACCGCACACCGAGTGCAGTCCATGCAGATTCGACACCTCCCGGCACAGCCGGTCCGGCGGCATCGAACCTCCATGTGAAGTCTACGATCCACGCAGCCTATGTCAAGTGGGGATTCTCGATCCGACTATCCCTTGGTCGGAGGTAAGGCAGACGGCAAGCAATGATCGAAAGAAAGAATGACGTCCTCCCCGCCGCAAGCGGCGGGGCTTTACGGTCCTTGGGTAAGGGATCGAGATAACGTCTGCTCTGAAGTTGGCCGACACGCGCGAATCCGCCCGAAAACGTTTGAATCCGATGGCTTCCCGGCCCGAATTCGGCAGGGAAACGTGCCAGTACGGGGCCGGTTTCTCGATTCCGGTTCAATGGATGACATGGTCATCCCGCTTGGCGATCCCCCGCGACGATCATGACTTCGATTCATGCTCTGCTCCGAAGCACGGCGATGGGCTTGGTCGCGGGTCCGTTCGCTGCGGGGTCATCGAGAAAGTACTTCACGAAACCGATCGGCCCCTTATCGCCCAGCACGTATGCACCCGACAATCGGAGCGCCGCGTGGTGCTGCCCGGGACTCAAGCGTGCTCCGAGAACGCGCTTCTCGCCGAGGACGGCCCAGCAGATCGCGAGCTTCTCCCGGGTCAGGAACTCCCGGAGCACGTTTTCTCCAAGCAGAAGCGCGCTCGGACCCTCCTCGTGAACAGTTGGGTCCTGCGCCGCGAGTCGACCCGCGGCATTCACGAAGTCCGCCCCGTTTCCGCTCCATCGCATGCCGAGGCCGGAGACAAGCTCGCTCACGGGAAGTCGGAGCGTATAGCTCTCGTCGAGCGAGCAGTCGAAGCCACTTGCCTCGCGCAGGTGCTCGAATGCGATCGTCCTTATCTTCACTGCGCAGCCGTGGGTCGGCTGCGTCCAACCATCGTCGCCGTAGTACTGCTGCTGGAAGTAGCGAGACGCCTGGGCCCATCCGTGCTCACCCAGAAACATCCGATAGACCTCGGCGGCATCCGGCATCCAGCGCCCCCAGAAATCGACGCCTTCGGCCCACTTCAGGAAGACCTGAGCGTCGTCCCCTCGGATGAGGTAGCCGGTGCAGATGTACCAAATCTCGCGGCGTTCGACGTCAGTCGACTCCTGATCGGCCGGTGGTTGTTGCTTCCAATTGAAATACCCTTGGCCGTTCAGCCATCGCGAGCCATCCGCGGGATTCGTGACGACGAGGAGATCCTCGACCTTCGGCAGGTCGTCGGTGCGGAGCACCCAATCTCGTGGGCTGCCAACATCTCCCCAATTGTCGTACCGAGCCGAGCCCCACCAAGCGGTAGCGTGGCCGTCCCATGAAGTCCCGCCGCGCGAAGATCGCATGGTGCACGATGGATCGATGTCACGCAGATGATCCTGCCAGGGACCTTCGTATGCCTTGTCCCCTTCCTCCTCGCGAAACTCCTCGCGGTATTGAAAATGATCGGCCACGAGCGCCATGATCTCGTGGTACGCGATCCACTGATACTTCTTGCCGATCCGCTCGGCCTTCGAGGCTTCTCGATCATCTTGACCAACGGAGAAACGGTCGAAGTGCCCGAACCTCTCGGTCGTCCATCCGAGATCGAACACGCGCCAAAGGATATGTCGCTGGATCTGACGCAGGTCAAAGCGCGGAGGCCGACGTGTTTCACGATCATTGTCGTTCGCGGCTTGAATCTCTTCGAGTCGCCGCCCATGCTCGTCCGTGAGTGTGACCTTCAGAGACGCGAGCGTTTCTTCCCGTCGCCTCTCCAATGTCACAACCTCGGGAGGTCGAGCCTTCTCGAGCTCAAGTGCGAGGACGTTCATGTCGGAGGGGTCGAACCCACGTGTTGTGCCGCTCTTGTCGCGCTGTGCAAACCATTCGGCGGCGAACGAGCGAGACGCCTCATCATATGCCTTGTCGGCAGCCTCAAACACATCCCACGCCGTCCGTTCAGCCTCTGAGAGTTCCGCAACGAGGTCGCGCAGCAGATCCTCGGGGCGCTCCGGTGGCATCCACGGTCGCTCGTCGAGTTTCAACGAAAGCCAGTTACTCGACGTTGGCGACGAGTTGGTCCCGATCACGTAGCGCGCGAAGTCGTCGTCCATCACTGAATTGCCGATCCGGTTTCGCGCCCACTCCAAGTCCCCGCTGTCGTGGGATCCTCGCGACCAGTCGGGTAGCAACGGCTTGATCTCCTCCTCGGACGGAATCGCAGGCCATACGCTGCTGTAGGGCGGGCGGACCCGGCTCACGTCGACATCGATTTTGGAGCCGAGATAGAGTGCACGCTCGACAACACCACGTGCGTAGTCGCGGAGCAGAATGTGCGGAGGAGGACTGCCGGCTGCGAATACGCGAGCGTACACGCACGCTGCGAGAGCGCCGACCGCGACAGGATCGTGGCATCGCATGGCGGTCCCGTACGCGACGCCGTTAACGCGTTCCGCCACGTAAAGATCGTCGATGTCGGCGAAGCGCTCGACGAGCCGAACAACCGCCGCCAGACGTCCGGTCAGCAGGCTCACGAGGGCCTTGGTCGCGCGGTCACGAAGGAAACGATTCGAGGTGGTGAGCATCCAGGACAGCGCAGTCGCGCACAGGTCAACGGTCTCGTCGTCGATAGCCGTGTTCGGTGTCAGCGAAGACGCCCAATCCACCAGCCTATCCACGGCACCATGGGTGCCCCACGCCTGGTGCAGGCACACGCTCCACCAGGCGTCGCGCTCGGGCATCGTGTCCTTTCGTAACCGCTGATCGAGGAACAGCGCGTTGAGAGGGTGCCCGGGCAACGTCGCCACTGTGAGCAGCACGTCGAGGGTATCTTGCCAGTCGTGGTCGCTTCGGCAGAGCTTGCTTAGCGCTTCGCCTGTACCCTTTGAGAACGCAGTCAGCGCACGCCACACGAGGCTCTGTCGAAAGGCATCTCCAATTCCCCATCGATCCATGATCTTCGGAGCGAGGATGACCAGCTCCTTGCCCGTCCGTTCGGGAAATTGGATGCACATCGCCTCAAGGAGACCGGGCGCGACGTGCTCCTTCTCATCGCAGAAGAACGCCAGCGGGCTCCCGGACGAGAACACGGAAACGGGGTCCTTGGCATCAAGATGCCTGTCGAGCAGCGTCTTCGCAGCGAGATGATCGGCGAAGCGCTCGTAGGCAACGAAGACGACCTCCTCGTGGTCTGCGCCCTTCCGCCACGCGGCCTCCTCAACTAGGACACCTTCGACCACCAACCCGCGGTAGAGGGATCGCTCGAAATCGCGGCCCGGGAGCAAGGCGTTCACGATCTCCCTGGCCTTGGCCAAAGTCAGCCAGCGGTCCCCGCAGTCGACGAGGGCCTTGGAGAACGCCTCCAGGGCCTGCCGCACGAGCGGCGTCCTCGGATCGAAGTCGAGAGCCGACGCGAGTCGCTCGTTGATGGCGCCGAGGTACAGGTCGAACACGGCGGTGATGCCGTTGAACCCGCGGGGCAGCCGACGTTCTCCCTTCGCGTGGAGGCCGCTGCAAAGCGTCTTGAGAAAGAGAGGGTTGCGGAACTCCGGCGCAAGAAACGGAGTCGACGGTAGCTCGATCCCATAGTGGACGAAGAATGTCTTGGTGGCGTCGTACTCGTGCTCCATGAATCCCTGGTGTGTCACGGCGGCAGCACGTGAGCGCACCTCCGCGGGAACGACGATCTCCTCGTAGGATGAACGAACCGAGAGCACCACCCCGATCCACGGAGAGCGCTCGAGGTGTGCGAGAAAGGCCGAAAGGTGACTGGGCCAGATTGTTCGTCCGGTCCCCTCGTTGATGGCGTCGATCAGCAGCAG
>Ga0114945_10001270_pt1 | contig 15810 bp, 11 predicted proteins | sample OV2TP3_FD_87194 | JGI IMG/M metagenome (GOLD analysis project Ga0114945, IMG submission 87194) | Hot spring microbial communities from Beatty, Nevada to study Microbial Dark Matter (Phase II) - OV2 TP3 | ecosystem: Environmental > Aquatic > Thermal springs > Hot (42-90C) | place: USA: Beatty... | reverse complement strand
CTCACCAGCAGCAGCCCCGGCTCTCCCAGCGGCACCGGCTCGAGCGTCTCCGGGTGCACGATGCGCACCGTTACGCCCGGCAGCGGATGGCCGATCTTGCCGCGCTTGGCGCCCACCTGCCGGAAGCCTGCTCCCCGGAAATCACGCGTGTTCACCGCCACCACCGGCGAGCACTCCGTGCAGCCGTAGCCTTCGAGGGGGCGCACGCCAAACGTGTCTTCGAAGGCCAGCGCTAGCCGCTCCGGCAGTTTTTCCGCGCCCGCCAGCACGTATTGCAGGCTGCCGAACTGCTCCGGCGCGCAGCGCCGCATGTAGGCCTGCAGAAACGTCGGCGTGGCCACCAGAAACGTCACCTGGTAGCCCTGTGCCAGCTCTCCGATGCTTCTTGCATCCAGCGGGTTGGGATGGAACACCACGCCGATGCCCTGGGTCGCCGGCAGCCAAAGCGTCACCGTAAATCCCATGGAGTGGAAGAACGGCAAAATCCCCAGGATGCGGTCGCGCCCGCTCAGCGCGAAGGTTTGCGCCATCTGTTCCAGGTTGGAATTGATGTTGTAGTGCGAAAGCATCACGCCCTTGGGATCGCCCGTCGAGCCGCTGGAAAAGATCACCGTGGCCAAATCGTCGAGCGCAGGCACGCGCTCCGCGCCCAGCGCCCGCTCCACCAGCTCCTCGGGAAACGTCCAGGCCACCAGCAGCGCGCGCACCTTCTCGTGCAGCCGCGGCTCGGCCAGCACCTCCTCCAGCAGGATCTTGCGGCCCGGCACTTCCAGCGGCACCTTCTCCAGGAAGGCCTGCGAGGTCACCACGGTTTTCAGGTTGCACTGCTGGGCGCAGGAAGCCAGCACTTCGTTCGACGCCGTGTAGTTCAGGTTCACCGGCACCTTGCCCAGAAACGACGCAGCCAGGTTCACTAGCGCGCCGCCCACCGAAGGAGGCAGCAGGATTCCCACCATCTCCTGCCCCTGCCAGTGCGGGCGCAGGCGCTGCGCCACGTAAAACACGCGCATCAGCGCCGCGCCAAAGCTCATGCGCGGCAGGCGCGCGTCGCCCATGAAAAAACGGAAGGGACGCCAGCGCGCCTTGCGCAAAAATGCGCGGTGCAGCGTGCGCATGCGGGCGCGATGGTGCCGGTAGGCTGCGGTGTGCAGTTCCTGCACCGCCAGGCGCACTTCCATGGGCGTCGCGGTCGGCGGTAATGGGCGCCCGAAGCTCACCGTCACCGGATAGGGCACGCGTCGCGGCACCTTCCACAAAAAACGCCCGCGCTCAAAACTGAAGATGCTGCCCCAGACTTCATCCAGATGCACGGGAACAATGGGCGCTTCGACGCCCTTCATGATGCGCTCCAGCCCGCGCCGGAACGGCAGCAGGTGGCCGATGCGCGTGATCTGCCCTTCGGCGAAGATGCAGACCACGCCGCCGGCGCGAATGGCGTCGCTGGCCTCGCGCAGCGAGCGGATCATCTCCCGCGGCCGCAGCTCGGAGGAGATGGGAATGGCGCGCATCATGCGCGCGAACGGCTTCACCACCGGGTGGTCGTAAATCCCCTGGAACATGATGAAGCGGACGCGGCGGTCGGTGGCCGCCATCAGCAGCAGCGCGTCCACAAACGACAGATGGTTGGAGACGAACAGCGCACCGCCCTTTTCCGGAATGTGGTCGCGGCCTTCGAGCCGGATGCGATAGATGGAGTGCGTCAGAAAAATGAGCGCCAGGCGCAACAGCGAGTCGGGCAGCAGCCACAGCGCGTAGGCTGTTGCCACGAGCGTCAGCACGGCGGTGAACAGGAAGACCTCCGACGGTCCCAGGTGCGCGAACGCCGTGAGCGCGTAGTTGGCCGCCGCGGCCAGGCCCACGGAAACCCAGGACAGCACGTTGGCCGCCGCAATCACGCCGCCGCGGCGCTCTCCGTCCGGGCGGTGCTGCAAGAGCGCGTTGACGGGCACGATGAAGAATCCGGAAAAGAACCCCAGCAAGCCCAGCAGCAGCGCCACTTCGCGAAACGTGAGCCCGCCCTGCGCCAGCACCGCGCCGAACGCCATCATGCCCAGCGAGCCCAGCGGCACCAGCCCGTACTCAATCTTGTTGCCGGAAAGATATCCGGCGGTGACGCTGCCCAGGCCGATGCCCACCGCCACCGCCGCTGAGAGATATCCGGTCTTGATGTGCGAGAGCTGCAGCACGTCGTGGCCGTAGAGCAGGATGTTCAACTGCAGCAGGGCGGCAACGAAGAAGAAATAGGTGTTGCCCAGCACCGCCAGCGTGAGCACGCGGTCGCGCCCGATGTGTCGGGCCTGCTCCCGGAGATCGGCGAATAAATTGAAGCGAAACGTGCGCGACGGGTCGGCGGCAGCCAGCCGCGGAATCCCCAGTGCGAACATCAGTCCGAAGATCGACAGTACTGTCAGCAGCGCGCCCGACCACGCCTGCTGCTCGCCGAAACCCTCGGCCAGCAGCGGCCCCGCGATGATTCCCGCGAGAATGGCGAGAAAAGTTCCCAGCTCCAGAATGCCGTTGCCCCAGGAAAGGCGCTTTTCCGGCAGGAGGTCGGGCAGAATGCCGTACTTGGTGGGCGCGAACAGCGCGCTCTGCGTGCTCATCAGAAAGAGCGCCACGAAGGAAAGCGGCAGGTTCTGGAGCGCCAGTCCCGCCAGCGCTACCAGCATGACGAACACTTCCAGCGTCTTGGTGCCGATGGCCACCGAGCGCTTGCTGAAGCGGTCGGCGAGGAAACCGCCCGTCATGGAAAACAGGATGGGCGGAATGGCGAAGATCACTCCCAGCAGCAGCACCAGGCGATCGCGCCGCTCGGGCGCCAGCCCCATTCCCAGGATCAGGAAAAAGAGCAGGTTCTTGAACGCGTTGTCGTTGAAGGCGTTCTGGAACTGGGCGGCAATCAGGCTCCAGAAGCCGCGCAGGCTCGTGCGCTCGGCGGTCGCGCTGGTCGCTGCAGTTTCCCCGGCAGCCATCGGTCGGGGATTGTAGCTTCCCGCTCCGTCCGACGCCAGAAAGAACGCGTCGCAGCCTCAGCCCTTCACGCACACCACCTGGCGCAGCGTGTGCACGACTTCCACCAGGTCCTTCTGCGCTTCCATGACGGCGGAGATGGGCTTGTAGGCCATGGGCGTTTCGTCAATAACGTCGGCGTCCTTGCGGCACTCGACGCCCGCGGTGGCTTGGGCGTGGTCTGCCACCGAAAAACGGCGCCTGGCTTCGGTGCGCGACATGGCGCGGCCCGCTCCGTGGGAGCAACTCATGAAGCTTTCCGGATTTCCCTTGCCGCGCACGATGAACGACTGCGCGCCCATGCTGCCGGGAATGATGCCGAGATCTCCGGCGCGGGCGCGCACCGCGCCCTTGCGCGTCACCAGGATGTCGTCGCCGTAATGGGTCTCGCGCGCCACGTAATTGTGGTGGCAGTTGACGGCTTCCAGGTGCGCGCGGAATTGCGGCACCTCGCCCGACTCCTGCACGGCGCGAATCATGTTTTCCATCATCAGCAGGCGGTTCTCGCGGGCAAACTCCTGCGCCCAGTGCACCGCCTCGACGTAATCGTCGAAGTGCTCGGAGCCTTCCTCGAGATAGGCGAGGTCGCCGTCGGGCAGCGTGCCCAGCTTCTCGCCCATGTCCTTCTTGGCCAGCGCGATGAAAAACGTGCCCATGCGATTGCCCACGCCGCGCGATCCCAAGTGCAGCATGAACCAGACGGCCTGCGCTTCGTCGAGGCAGACCTCGATGAAGTGATTGCCCGTGCCCAGCGTGCCCAGATGCTTGACGCTGTTGCCGCCGCTGAGCTTCTGATACTTGCGCACGATGGCGTCGTATCCGGGCTTGAGACGCCCCCAGACTTCCAGGTGGTGCGCGGGCGGCTCCGACCAGGCGCCGCGATCGCCGGGCCCGCCGCGGTTGGTGCGGCCGTGGGGAATGGCCTTCTCAATGGCGGTGCGGATGCCGCGCAAGTTGTCCGGCAGGTCGCCGGCCGCAAGCGACGTCTTGACCGCCATCATGCCGCAGCCGATATCCACGCCCACGGCCGCGGGAATAATGGCGCCGCGCGTGGGAATGACGCTGCCCACCGTCGCGCCGATGCCCCAGTGCACGTCGGGCATGGCCGCAACCCACTTGTAGATGATGGGCAGGCGGGCGACGTTGCGCAGTTGCTGCTCCGCGGCGCCTTCCAGCGCAACGCCCTTGGTCCACGCCTTGATGGGAACGCCCTGTTCGGGCTGGATCAGGTTGTAGGGCTTTTCCGTCATGTCGGTTCCACGGGCGGTCCGCGTGAAGAGGCAAGCCTGATTTTGATGATAGTCCTTCCGCGGCGCGCGAACGAGGTTGCGTTCCGGGTGCGCGCGGTGGACAATGCGCCGGATGACGACCGCAGAGGAGAACCGCGCAGCCATCGAGTTCCGTGGCGTTTGGTTTCGCGTTGCCGGCGGCCGCGAACTGCTCTCCGATCTGAACCTCGAAGTCCAGCAGGGCGAAACTCTGGTGCTCCTGGGGCGCAGCGGCTCGGGCAAAACCACGGCGCTCAAGCTGATCAACCGGCTGCTGGAGCCGAGCGCGGGCGAGGTGCGCGTGGAAGGCCGCCCGACTTGCGACTGGGACGCCATCCGCCTGCGGCGGAGAATCGGCTACGTCATCCAGGAAACCGGATTGTTTCCCCACTTCACAGTGGGGCGCAACGTGGAACTGGTACCGCGCCTCGAGCATTGGCCGGAAGAGCGCACGCGCGCGCGCGCGGCGGAACTGCTCTCGCTGGTGGGCCTGGACCCGGAACAGTTTCACACGCGCTACCCGCGGCAGCTCTCCGGAGGGCAGCGCCAGCGCGTGGGGGTGGCGCGTGCGCTGGCCGCCGATCCGCCCATCCTGCTGATGGACGAGCCCTTCGGGGCGCTCGACCCCATCACGCGGGCGGAGCTGCAGCGTGAATTTCTGGCCTTGCAGAAGCGCCTGGCCAAAACCATTGTTTTTGTCACCCACGACCTGCGCGAGGCGCTGCTGGTGGCCACGCGCATCGGGCTGGTGGAAGAGGGACGGCTGGCGGGGGTCTATTCGCCACAAAGTTTTCTGAGCTCGCGCGACCCGGCGGTGGCCGCCTATGTTGCCGCCTTCGGAAACAGCGGCCCGGAATCTTCGCCTTGAGGCAGCCGGCAACGGTTTCGGGGAACCCCCTTACCCCCCCTATCGATCTATAGGAATCAACAGTTTACGGTGGGTGGTATGGGCCATGCACCTGAATCTAAAGTCGTTAAGTCCTCGGTCTTTGAAAAGAAATGGTTTATTACATTCAGGAAACAGATACATAAACAGTATATCTATTTGGTTGAGATTGTCAAGGGAAAAATTGCGCGTGTAGCCGGCGAGCGCAGCGATTGGCGGGGCGGGAGGAGGCGGTGATGCTGGACTTTTTCGTTAAGAACCAGGCGGAGATTTACACGTTGAGCCTGGAACACCTGTGGCTGGTGGGCGCGGCGATGGCGCTGGCGGCGGGAATCGGGCTGCCACTGGGCATCGTGCTGACGCGGGTGCCGGGATTACGCAGGCCGGTGCTGTTTGTTAGCAACGTGGTGCAGACCATTCCCAGCCTGGCGCTGTTTGGGTTCCTGCTGCCGCTGCCCTGGCTGGGGGCGCGGGCCGACCGGCTGGCGATTACGGCGCTGACGCTCTATGCCCTGCTGCCCATCATCCGCAACACGTTCACCGGCATCACGGAGGTGGATCCGGCGGTGCGGGAAACGGCGCGCGGCATGGGCATGACCGACCGCCAGATCCTGGTGCAGGTGGAGCTGCCGCTGGCCATGAGCGTAATCCTGGCAGGCGTGCGGGTGGCGGCGGTGATTTCGGTGGGAGTGGCGACGATTGCGGCGGCCATCGGCGCCGGTGGGCTGGGAGAGTTCATCTTCCGCGGGGTGGCCAGCGTGAACAACGATTTGATCCTGGCGGGCGCGGTGCCGGCGGCGGTGCTGGCGCTGGCGGCCGACGTGGGACTGGGGGCGGTGGAGCGGTGGCTGCGCCCGGCGGCTTGACCATCACGCGCGCGCTTGCCCTGGCGCTGGCGTTGTTTCTGGCGGGGTGCGGGCCGGCGCGCGAGGAGAGGGTGGTGGTCGGCTCCAAGCACTTCACCGAACAGGTAGTGCTGGCGGAGCTGATTGCGCAACATCTGGAGGAAAAGGCAGGGCTGCCGGTGGAACGGCGCTTTTACCTGGCGGGAAGCTACATCTGCCATCAAGCGATTCTTTCCGGACGCATTGACGTGTACGTGGAATATACGGGGACGGCACTGACGGCGATTCTGAAGCAGGAGCCCAAGGGTACAAGCGACGAGGTGTACGCGCGCGTGAAGTCGGAGTACGGGAAGCGGTTTGACCTGGAGGTGGGGCCGACGCTGGGATTCAACAACACGTTCGCCATGGTGATTCGCGGAGAAGACGCGGCGCAGTTGGGCGTGCGCACGCTCTCGGACGCGGCCCGGGTGGCGCCGCGGTGGCGCGCGGGGATCGGCTACGAGTTCCTGGAGCGGCCCGACGGTTACAAAGGGCTGGTGGCCGCCTACGGGCTGCGCTTTGCCGAGCAGCCACGCATTATGGACCTGGGGCTGCTCTACCGGGCGCTGAAGGAAAAGCAGGTGGACATGGTGGCGGGCTCGGCGACCGACGGTGTGATTGAGGCGCTAGGCATGGTGGTGCTGGAGGACGACCGCCACTACTTCCCTCCTTATGACGCGGTGCCGGTGGTGCGGCGGGAGACGCTGCAGCAGCATCCGGCGGTGGGGAAGGCGCTGGCGGATCTGGCAGGGCGGATTTCGGAAGAAGAGATGCGGCGCTTGAACTACGCCGTGGACGGGGAGCATCGGGACGTGAAAGAGGTGGTGAGGGAGTTCCGGCGGAAGAAAGGACTGTAGGGAGTGGTGAGCTGAGATTTGCAAAAGGCAACCCCCAGGTCCTTCGCTCGGGTTTCCCGCGCCGGAAAAAGCGCGCGGGAGCCCTCCCTCTCTCAGGATGACGGCGCGCGGCTCAGACGTCGCGGAGGCACCTTCAACCTCTCTCAGGATGGCGGCGCGCGGCTCAGACGCCGCGCAGGCACCTCAACCTCTCTCAGGATGACCGCGCACGGCTCAGACGCCGCGGAGGCACCTTCAACCTCTCTCAGGATGACGGCGCGCGGCTCAGACGCCGCGCAGGCACCTCAACCTCTCTCAGGATGACCGCGCACGGCTCAGACGCCGCGCAGGCAACTCAACCTCTCTCAGGATGACGGCGCGCGGCCCCGACGCCGCGCAGGCACCTTCAATCTCTCGCCGGATGACGGCGTTCAGACCCAGCCTCTTCTGCTGCCCTGTGGATCTTCCGCATACATCTTTCGCGGTGCTAACGCAGGAAGGGTGCGAGCAGCGTGACGAAGGTGACGATGACGATCACGCCGGCAATGTCGAGCAGGATGCCGTAGCGCATCATGCGGCCCAGGGGAACGTAGCCGGAGCCGTAGACGATGGCGTTGCAGGGAGTGGAAACGGGAAGCATAAAGCCCAGGCTGGCGCCGAAGGTGGCGCCCAGGGCGGGCGCGAGCGGGTCCATTCCCGAGGCGCGGGAGATGGCGATGACCACGGGCACGATCATGTTGGCGGAGGCGGTGTTGGAGGTGGTTTCCGAGAGCAGGACGGCGGCGATGGTGGAGGCCACGAGCAGTCCGAAGCCGCCCTGGATGGGAAGCAGACCGGTGATGCCGCGGCCCACGGCCTCGGCGAGTCCGGTATCGAAGCTCAGAACGCCGAGCGCGAAGCCGCCGCCGTAGAGCAGAACGACTCCCCAGTCGATCTTCACGGCGTCTTCCCAGGTGATGGCGCGCTGCCCGGAGTCGCCGGGGAGGAGAAAGAGCAGAGCGGCGCCGAGGAGGGCGGCGACGCTTTCCGGAACGCTGCCGTGCAGGTTCTGGTAGAGAAGACTCTCGGTGCCGGCCACCAGAGCCACGATGCCGGGCGCAATCCAAAGCGAAACCGTAACCAAAAACGCCGCCAGGGTGGACTTTTGCGCGCGCGTCCAGGGACCGAGGCGGGATTTTTCGCGGCGCAGCATTTCGCCGCCGCCGGGAATTTCACCCGAGCCGCCGCCGCTGAGCGCGTTGAGATAGAAAAAAAGGAAGAGATAGAGCACCACGACGACGGGCACGCCGATCATGGCCCAGCGGAAAAAGGGGAGCTCGACGCCCAGCAGGTTGCGGATGAATCCCAAGCCGATGACGTTGGGCGGAGTGCCGATGGGCGTGGCCAGGCCGCCGATGGAGGCGGCGAAGGAGGTCATGAGCATGAGGCCGGTGGCGTAGCGCAGGGGAACAGCGGGCGGGGCGCCGCTTTCCGAGTCCTCGAAGAGAAACGCCAGGATGGACATGCCGATGGCAAACATCATGGCGGTGGTGGCGGTGTTGGAGATCCAGGCAGAGCTGAAGGCGGTGACGGCGCCGAAGGCGAAGAGGATGCGGCTGGGGCGCGCGCCCACCCAGCGCCAGGAGAGCACGGTGAAGGCAAGGCGGCGGTGCAGGTGGTGCACAAAGATGCCGCGCGCGAGGATAAACGCGCCGATGAAGAGAAACATGAGCGGGTCGGCAAAGGGGGCGAAGACGTCTTTGGCCGGAGCCACGCGCAGAGCGACGCAGGCGGCGGCGCCGAGGAGCGCGGTGACCGGCATGGGAATGGCTTCGGTGACCCAGAGAACGATGACGGCGGCCATGACGGCGGCCAGGCGGTGCGCCTCCGGGGAGAGCACCGGCAAGGGCGCGAGCAGCAGGGCCAGAAAGACGACCGGGGCGAGAACATGCCCGGCGCGACGGCGCAGGCGCGCGAAGCGCTCCTCGCCTGCCGTCAGTTTCTCCAGCACCTGGGGCGGATCGGTCACGGGGCAGCAAGGTAATGCGCGGGGAAAGGTAAGTCAATGCGGCAGCCAGGGCTGCGAGAAACCAGCGCAGCAGTTTTCTGTTGCAATTCGCGGCTGCGGACGGCAGTCTTCTTGTTTTGCCTGGCAGGAAACGGACCCTTAGTCTGGGCGGAATTCCGGGAGAAAGCCGCAACGTGCTGCAAAGCATTCGTTCTTACTTCGAGTTTGAGGCCCACGGCACATCGTTTCACCAGGAGGCCGTGGCCGGCGTGACCACGTTTCTCACCATGTCCTACATCATCGTGGTGAACCCGGCCATCCTGAGCGTGGCGGGGATTCCGGAAGGACCTTCGATGGTGGCGACCATTCTGACGGCCATCTTCGGCACGTTGCTGATGGGAATCTATGCGCGCCGGCCGTTCGCCGTGGCGCCGTACATGGGAGAGAACGCCTTCATCGCCTACACCGTGGTGGCGCTGCTCGGCTATCCGTGGCAGGTGGCGCTGGGTGCGGTGTTCATGGGCGGGATTCTGTTCGTTTTCCTTACGCTGATGCGGGTGCGGCAATGGCTGGTGCGGGCCGTGCCGGCCGCGCTGCGCTACAGCTTTGCCGTGGGGATCGGTTTGTTCATGAGTTTTATCGGGCTCAACGTTGCCGGAATCGTGAAACTGGGCACGCCGGGCGCGCCCGTGCAGGTGGGCGACCTGACGTCGCGACCGGTGCTGGTGGCGGTATTCGGATTTCTGCTGATCGCGGTGCTGATGATCCGGCGGGTGCCGGGAGCGATCCTGGCGGGCATACTGGGCACGACGTTGGTCGCCTATGCCGCCGGAGTGGGGACGGCGCCGCAAGCCTTTGTGAGCGCGCAGCCCAGCGTGGCGCCGATTTTCCTGCAAATGGACCTGGCCGGCGCCCTGAGCTGGGGATTTTTCGGCGTGGTGCTGACGGTGTTCATCATGGCCTTTGTGGACACCATGGGATCGCTGATCGGAGTGTCGGCGCGGGCAGGATTTCTGGACGCGGAGGGCAACCTGCCGCAGATCGAGCGCCCCATGCTGGTGGACGCGCTCTCCACCACATTTGCCGCGGCGGTGGGCACGACGACCGCCGGGGCCTACATCGAGTCGGCCACGGGAGTGGAGGCGGGCGGGCGCACGGGATTTACGTCTGTGGTGACGGCGCTGCTGTTTGCGCTGGCGCTGTTCTTTTCGCCGTTTGTCTCCTCCATCCCGCCGCAGGCCTACGGGCCGGCGCTGATCGTGGTGGGCGTTCTGATGCTGGAACCGATCCGGCGCATTGATTTTTCCGATTTGACGGAGCTGATTCCGGCCTTTGGGGTGGTGGTGCTGATGAGCTTCACCTACAACATCGGCATCGGGATCACCACCGGGTTTGTGCTCTATCCCATCTGCAAGCTGGCCGGGGGGCGGCAGCGCGAAGTAAAGGCGGGACTGTGGATCTTGTGCGGGCTTTCCCTGTTGTTCTACATTTTTTATCCTTATCACTGAAGCGGCGGAAGGCGGCGCGCCAACAAAAAGCGCAAAAGTTTGTGCGCAGCGCGGCCCGAGAAGGTAAAGTCTTGGTGCCCAAATTCCACTGCCTGCGAGGAACACGCTCATGACCCCTGCTGACGACAAGTTTTTCCGCTCCCGGATCCTGACGCGCAACGATTTTGCCTCCGACCTGTGGAGCATCCGCGTGGATCCCCGCGGGGAGCTGAAGTTTGCGCCGGGGCAGTACGCGACGCTGGGCGTGCAGACGGAATCCAAGCTGGTGCAGCGTCCGTACTCCATCGTTTCGTCGCCGTATGAAAAGGAAGTGGAGTTTTTCTTCGAGCTGGTGCCCGAAGGCGAGTTGACGCCGCTGCTCTACAAGCTGCAGGTGGGCGACGAAGTGCTGATGCGCAAGGCAACCAAGGGGCACTTCACCATCGACTTGAAGAGCGGGCACAAGAACCACTTTCTGGCGTGCACGGTGACGGGCGGCGCGCCTTACGTCAGCTACGTCCGCACGCTGTATCGCGACTGGAAGGAAGGGCGCTACCCGGAGGGTCACGCCTTCTACATGCTGAACGGGGCCAGCCGCTCGTGGGAGCTGGGATACCTGCAGGAGATGGAGGACTTCGCGGCCGAAGTGCCGTGGTTCACCTGCGTGCACACAGTGAGCCGTCCCTGGGAAGACGAGAAGTGGACGGGCGAAACCGGACGCGTGGACGACCTGATCCGCAAGTACACTGACCAGTGGGGGCTGACGGGCGAAAACACGACTGCCTATTTGTGCGGGCATCCCGACATGATTGAAAACGGCAAGGGCATCTTGAAGCGCCGCGGGTTTGCCAAGGAGTCCATGAAGGAAGAGGTGTACTGGATTCCCAGCAAGGGCGCCAAGACCTAGGGCCGGGAAACAAAAACCGAGGAGGTGCGGACATGCGACGAGTGATTTGGCCGATTCTAGTGATGATGGCCGCGGCCGGTTTGGCCCTGAGCGCGGGCCACGAGGTGGAGATTCGCGAATGGGACTTGCCTACAGCCAACTCGCGTCCGCACGATCCGGAAGTGGCGCCCGACGGCGCGCTCTGGTACACGGGCCAGATGACCAACACGCTGGGGCGGGTGGATCCGAAGTCCGGCGCCATCCGCGAGTACACGCTGAAGACGCCGGAGTCCGGGCCGCACGGCCTGGTGGCCGACGCCGAGGGCAACATCTGGTACACGGGAAACTTCAAGGGACACATCGGCAAGCTGAATCCGAAAACCGGCGAAGTGACCGAGTATCCCATGCCCGATGCGCGCGCCGGAGATCCGCACACTCCCATCTTTGACCAGAAAGGCGTGCTGTGGTTCACGGTGCAGCGCGGCAACATGGTGGGACGCCTGGACCCGAAGACGGGCAAGGTGACATTGAAGGAATCGCCCACGCCCAACTCGCGTCCCTACGGCATTGTGGTGAATGCGGAGGGGGTGCCGTTTTTCTGCGAGTTCGCCACCAACAAGCTGGCGCGCATCGATCCTGAGACCATGGAGATCCACGAATACGTGCTGCCGGAAGGCGCGCGGCCGCGGCGGCTGACCGTCGCGCCCGACGGCAGCGTCTATTACACGGATTATGCGCGCGGCTACCTGGGGCGCCTGGACCCGAAGAACGGCCAGGTGGAAGAGTGGAAGACGCCAAGCGGGCCCATGCCCAACCCCTACGGCATCGCGGCCACGCCCGATGGCGCCATCTGGTTCAGCGAGTCCGGAGTGACGCCCAACACGCTGGTGCGTTTTGATCCCCAGAGCAAGACCTTTGCCAGTTGGCCGATCCCCTCGGGCGGCGGGGTGATCCGGCACATGGTGGCGACCAAGGACGGCCGGCTGTATCTGGCATGCAGCGGCAAGAACAAAGTGGGTGTGGCGGAGGTGCGCAGCGGTAAGTGAGATTTGCTCTGAGTTCGGAATCGGGAAGGCACTTACCGAAATGGGGGCTCTTCCCGCCCTGTGAAATCTCTTTCTGTCAGCAGATTCCCGCACTTCGATTCTGGAATACACTGTTTACACCCGAAGCCAGCGTTCTTCTATGCAGAACCAAACAAGTCTTTCCCGATTTCGCCAGACTCCGGCAGAGAAATTGAAGCTGAAAGGCAGCGGCGAGAAGCCGGCGGGCGAAAGTGTGGAAGAACTGCGGCGCAAGGTGAAATCGCTGGGCCGGCGGGAACTGCAATTGTGGGGCTCCGCGCTGGTGGTGCTGTGGCTGATGACGGCGGGTTACATTCTCCCCATTGTCACTACGCTGCTGGAAAACCTGGGCGCCTTCCGGCTGCCATCGTGGGACCTGCTGCAACTGGCCACGGGACTGGTAGCGGTGATGGTCTTGTTCAGTTGCCACGTGCTGCACCTGCGGCGCACGCTGAACCGCGCACGGGAAATGATTCTGGAACAACTGGTGCGCCGGGAGTCGGCGGAGCATGAATCCATCCTGGACCCGCTGACACGAGTCTTCAACCGGCGCTACCTGGACCAGATTCTGCAGCGGGAAATCCGGCGCGCAAACCGTCATGGAGCGCAGATTTCGTTCCTGATGATCGACCTGGACAATTTCAAACTGATCAACACGCGTTTCGGGCACCTGGCGGGCGATAATTTCCTGTATGAAGCGGCCCAGCTGCTGCAAAAAAGCTTTCGCATGACGGACACGGTGATCCGCTATGGCGGAGATGAATTTCTGGTGGTCCTTGCCGATTCAACTTCGGCGGACGCCGAAAGGGCGCAGGCCCGATTGAAAGAGGACCTGGCGCGCTGGAACCTGGCCCACGCCCAGGAAGAAATGGCCATGAGCATGAGCTGCGGCATGGCCAGTTACGTTCCGGGCGCAGACGTGATTGAGGTATTGGCCGAAGCCGACCGCGACATGTACCGGCAGAAGGCGCGGTCGGGGGTTCCTTCCGAACCGGTCGAGCAGCCGACACGGCCCGGGTCCTGAGGGCCGAGTCCCCTGCGATTCCTCTAGCCCCGGGAGCGGGCGGCGTGTGACGCCTCCCGATCCAGCAATTGGCGCTTTCGCTTGAGCCCCCAGCGGTACCCGGCGAGCTTGCCGTCGGCGCGCACCACGCGGTGGCAGGGAATGATCAGAGCCACGGGATTGGTGGCACAGGCACGGGCCACGGCGCGGGTGGCCGCGGGCATTCCCAACGAGCGCGCCACTTCGGAATACGACCGCGTGGAACCCGACGGGATGCGCAGCAGCTCGTCGAAGACGCGGCGCTGGAATGCGGTGGCGCGAATATCGAGCGGCAGGTCGCGCGCGGGGGCGCGTCCTTCGGCGCGCTCGAGGATGCCGGCAACCCACTTCTGAACGGCATCGGGATCCCGCTCCAGGCTGGCGCGGGGAAACTCGGCGCGCAGCTCGCGCTCCAGGTCCGCGGGCGAAGAGCCGACTTTGACCGAAGAGATTCCCTTCTCCGTGGCCCCGACCAGAATCCGGCCCAGCGAGCACTCCGCGATGGCGTAGCGAATGCGCACGCTGGGGGCGCCCTTACGGTAGGTGGCCGGGGTCATGCCCAACTGCGCTGCCGTCTTCTCATAGATGCGGCTGCTGGAGCCGTAGCCGGCTTCATAGGTGGCGGTGGTGACGTCGCGGTCGTTCAGCCGCAGGGAAACGCGGAAGCGCTCCAGGCGACGGGCCTCGACGTATTGCCGCGGCGTGATGCCGGTAATGCGCTTGAAAACGCGCTGCAGGTGGAAGGGGCTCAACCCGGCGGCGGAACCCAGCTCACGCAAGGTGAGCGAGGCCTCCAGGTTGCGCTCGATGTAGCGGCAGACCCTGCGTACACGCTCCAACGAGGAATCGGCGCTGGAGGCGGCGCCGGGACGGCAGCGCTTGCAGGCACGAAATCCGGCGCGCTCCGCCGCCGCCGGAGCGAAGAAGAAGCGGACGTTTTCGCGGCGCGGCCGGCGCGCAGGGCAGGAGGGCCGGCAGTACACGCCCGTGGTGCGCACACCGTAAAACAGCACGCCGTCGAAGCGGGGGTTGCGCTCCACGACGGCCTCCCAGCGGGAGTCGGCTGCGGCGGCCGGGTTCAGGGAAACCGGTCTGGCTATGGTCTCGAATGGCATGGCAATGGTCGACATGCTGTGAACATACGCTGCACGGGAACCGGAGCGCTATCCGCTTCTTGCTCTCAAAACCATTATTTTTGCGCCTGGCGAGACCATGGTAAACCATGGCAGCCAGGGAGCCGGGGCGGCCTGTGGTTCAAGAGGCGGCTTTGGCCCGGCGCTGAGCTTTCTTACTGCGGTGCGCCTTGGCTTTGCCAATGTAGGCGATGGCGTCCGGAGTCTTGCAGCCGGTTTCCCCGTGGTCCACTTCCACTTTGCCGATCTTTTTCGCCGCGGCGATGGCCTTCTTCTCCAGCGCGCGGTTGCGCAGGCCGATGGCAATCACGGCGGAGTTCATGGCGTCCTTCACCCGGTTCTTTGCCGTGGGGATTTCTCTCTCGATCCGCCGCAGAAGCTTTTCGAAGTAGGCGTCGGAGAGAGGCGCGTCGGCCATGGCCAGGCGCGCCTGCAGCATCCACCCGGCGCGCGCGATCCACTCGCCGTCGTGGTCCATCCAATTCCCGGCTTTGGTTTGCACGAGCGTGGTGCGGCAGATCAGCCCGGTGAACAGGTCTCCTAGAGAGCAATAGCGCAGGTCGCGCACCCATTGGTCCGCCAGCTTGGCGGTGATTTGCGCGGGATCGGCGACCATGGTGGCCAGGTGCCGGGCGTCGGCGTTGCCGGAATTCCACAGTTGCACCGCCAGAGCGTGATCCACCTTGATCTGCTTCTTGAGCTTATTCAGGTTGGCGAAGCTGACTCCATACAGAGGATCGGTGGCGCCATGCCGCCGGTAGATCTTGACGTTTTGCGCCGTGCCCATGGCCTGCAAGCTGGCCATTATCTGGTTGAACGTCATGCGCGCACCCCGTTGGCAATTTCAGGGCATCAAGGATGCCCGAAGCGGGCGCACCCGGCAAGTTTTCGGCTTTGAATTTCTTTCGCGCGCTCCCGGGTAGGCTACAATCCTCGCCGTCCGCCATGCAGGAAGTGGTGCAATATCTGCGCGATCTCGCGCAATACGCCCGGGACGTTTGGGAGGCTGACTGGCTGCCGGTTTCGCGACCGGCGCTGGCAGGGTGGAGTCTGTTCTTCGCGTGGTTTCTGTGGCACGCGGCCCGGGGCGAGCCGGGCGGGCTGTTCCTGGATCCGGCCAACCTGGTGATTCACGAAGCCGGACACCCCCTGTTCAGCTACCTGGGAGATTTCATGGGGGCGGCGGGCGGCACCATCCTGCAACTGCTGGTTCCGTTGCTGCTGGCCATGGCCTTTCACGTGCGCCGGCAACCCATCGACTTCGCGCTTTTCCTGTTCATCGTGTTTGAGAATTTTCTCTACTTGGCCAAGTACATGGCCGACCGCGT
>Ga0114945_10001269_pt1 | contig 15826 bp, 14 predicted proteins | sample OV2TP3_FD_87194 | JGI IMG/M metagenome (GOLD analysis project Ga0114945, IMG submission 87194) | Hot spring microbial communities from Beatty, Nevada to study Microbial Dark Matter (Phase II) - OV2 TP3 | ecosystem: Environmental > Aquatic > Thermal springs > Hot (42-90C) | place: USA: Beatty... | reverse complement strand
TTTGCCTCTTGAGACATAGGACTCCTCCCAGCCAGTGAGTAACCCCTTCTGTGTCGCTAACTCACTGTAGCTGTCAGAAATCCTGTGCCTTACGTCAAGCATAAAATTCTGAGACTATGTGCACTCATCTTGCTCGACTTACCCGTCAGACAACCCTTCCATGCCTCTGAAAGTCAACTCAGAAATAGCGTACCTACAAATTTTCTCATTCAAGCAATCGCCAGCCTCAGGTTCCTCTGATTCTCCTGCAGAGGCACTCGCACAGGACGATGCCCTTCGCGATGCGAAATGTGAAAGGCGACAGCGATCTCTAACGCGGTGCGACCATCCGCCCCACTACAACTGAGCGGGGCCTTCGAAAACAACTCGGCGACGGCCGCCTGCGTCAGCCTGACGATGTCCAGGCGTTCGACCTCCCAGCCGGTAGACTCCAGCGGGATCGGATACCGTGCGTGCGCCGGTTTGGCCTGATGCTCGCGACCCCGCGAGAAGATCGTCCACGCGCCCCCCAGCTCGTCGACCCTCACCCGTCCGTCGCTGCACGTAATCTCCCACACACCCGGCACACCCAGGTCGCCCGACATGTCGAGGGTCGCTCGCGCGCCGTTGGCGAACAGGATCTGCCCGAAGCCCCCCGGATCGTCGAACTCCGACCCTCTCGGGTCAGGCGCAGATTCGGCATCCAGAACCCCCACCACCTCCTCCGCCTCGCTCCCCGTCAGCAGGCGCATCAGGTCAAAGGCATGGGGCCCGTTGCATCCCAGACGCCCCCCTCCGCATGTGAAGTGAAGATGGCGGACCTGACCCAGAGAGCCGTCGGTCAACTTCTCGAACAGACGATGATAGGCCCCCCACCACCGCCTGCAGTGATTGATGGACAGTCGAACCTCCGCGCGTTCACAGGCCGAGATCATGGCGTCCGCCTCCGCGACTGAAGTCGCCATCGGCTTTTCGCACAGGATGCACGGCACGCCCGCCTCAGCGGCGGCGATCGTGATCTCGGCGTGCGACGGGGCGTGCGTCACAACGCTCAGGATGTCGAGCGGAACCTCGCTCAACATCCTGCGAAAATCCGTGAAGGCGCGAGAGATCCCCTGTTCAGCCGCAAATGCCTGAGCCGGTTCGAAACGACGCCCGCAGCAGGCGACCACCTCCACACGCCCTTCTCCGCGGTAAGCGGCCACGTGTCGCGCAGCCATCCGCCCCACGCCAACGATACCTGCTCGAAAGGTCGCCATTCTCTACCCACCAGTCGCCGTTTCCAGGACCTGGAGCTGAGCCATACGGCTGAATGTCCCCTTCCGATCCACCAGGGATTGATAGGTCCCTTCCTCTACAACTCTACCTTTGTGAAGCACGTATACGTAATCTGCATTGACAATGGTAGAAAGCCTGTGAGCGATGACGATCACCGTCGTCTTTCTGGCGATGGTCTCGATCGCACTTTGGATCAGCCGTTCCGATTGCGTGTCCAGAGAACTGGTCGCTTCATCCAGGATCAGAAGTTCCGGTTTTCGCAGGATCGCTCTGGCAAGGGCAACCCGTTGACACTGCCCGCCGGAAAGACGCACCCCCCGGTCTCCCACTATCGTGTCGTAGCCCTTCGGAAATCCACGGATGAAGTCGTCGGCGTTAGCCATCCGGCACGCCTCCTCGACCTCCTCGTCCGTGACGTCCTCTTTAGCCCAGCGTAGGTTGTCCCGAATCGTCATGTTGAACAGGGTACTATCCTGAGGCACATACCCGATCCGCTGACGGTAAGAATGGATGTCAAAATGTTCGAGCGGCGTCCCGTCTAACGTAATCTGGCCCGCCTGAGGCTCGTGAAACCCCAGGATCAGGTCGATCAGGGTCGACTTCCCCGCGCCGGATTCTCCCACCAGGGCCACCATGCTGTCTTTGGGTATATGAAGCGAGACATCTACCAGGGTCGGTTCGTGCCCAGGATGAGCAAAAGTGAGATTTTTAACAACGACCTCCCGTTCAAACTCCTTGAACGGACGCTTGCCGGATCGCTGCTTCAACTCCTGCGCTCGCTTCCTGAGAGCTTTGACCTGTTCATAGCTGGGATAGAAATTCGTCAGCGCATTTTTCTGAGCCACTACGTTCCCTACTGATGGAAGGGTGTTTCGCAGGGACCAGAGCAGTACGGCAAGCTCAGAAAGGGGGATGGCATTCCTCTGGGCGAAGAAAAGCGCAATCACGACGACCAGCAATCCCAGGGGTTCGTACATGAAGGGCATGGCAGCTCCGAGTGTCTGAGATTTTACAGTCACCTGGCGGTGGACGTCAAAGGCGTTCTTGAGGTCTTCCTGGCTCTTGTACTGGTTTCCAAACCCCAGGATCAGCTTGGCTGAACTCAGGCTCTCTTGGATGACGGATGTCAACCGGTTGGCAGTGGACGTGTTCTGCTGCCCCAGACGATAGCTCAGTTTGCTAAGCAGTAGAAAGGGTGAGGCAAAGATGATAGCGACCAGCAGGCTGATGGATGTCACCTGCCAGGAAATGTAAAAGGGCACGATCAGATAGAAGATGAGATTCAAGATGGTGGCAAAAAAATTTCCCATCAGTTTGCAGGCAGTACTCGTGACATCCATTTCTCGCATACACGTGTTGAGAAGCATCCCCTGCTTGTGAGTGCTGAAGAACATCCATCGTGCCCGGAAAAAGTCGTCCAGCGTCCCTACCAGGAGATCCCGCAACACAATATACTTTGTTCTGAGGATCAAGTACTGTGAAAGAATTCCAAAGCCGTTCTTCAGAATTTGAAACCCAAGAAAGACACCCAGGAAACTCATCAAAGTCACCGGCAGGCCGGTGACTTCAAATACCTTAATCGCTTTCTGTGTGAGATCGCTGATACCCTGAAGATTGGGGTGGAGCAGGTAGTCGATAACCGGCGCGATGGAAAAAATAGAAACTACACCAATTGCGCTGGATATCATCAACAACAATATATTGCCGATCAGCAGAAAGGGAAACTTTCTTAAGATTTCGTAAATAAATCGAAAAACCTTCATGGGATACTCATAAAGTGGAAAGGGATGAGGTGGGGTTAATCGAGCAATTCCCGGTTCTGCCGCAAGAACTCCGCGCCAATGCGCGAAGGGAAACCGTAGCACCGATGGCCGGGAGGAAACAGAGCGCGGTAACGAGCCTGCAATACCTCGTCCTCATCTGTGCCCACCCAGGTCCCGTCGAGTCGACTGTTCATCTCCAGCGTCAACGCCAAAACCTCCTCAGCAGTGTTCTCGATGACCTCTATCCCAGCTTCCTTGTACAGATGAGTCTTATTCCAGCCATCCGCTCCCGACTCTATAATTTCTCGGAAGGTGAGAAACCGTCCCTTTTCTACACTCCAGTGTCTTTTCGGTATCGAGAGATCCCGTTCTGTCAGCGGAATCACAGACATCGGCACACAATTGGCGCAGGCGACCGGTACCCCCAGGCCAGAAGCCACGATCCAGGGTCCAGAGGTATCTCCCAAGTAGAACTTACAATGCCCCAAAAGAAAGATATCGCCGAAATCCGAACGAAAGCGGGTGGCGTAATCGATCACGCGGGGATGATTCGACCCCACAGCCCGCTCAACCACGGCCCCCATGCGTAGCGCCCACAAACCCTGCGCTGCCAGCGCCTCCACAGCAGGGAGACAATTCCTGATGTCGCTGTCTCGAAAGTCGTGATACGACCACGACTCACGAGATCTATGTTTGAAGGTAGCGTCCAGATAGGCCTTGTCACGGATCAGGAAACACACAAACGGCTGGCCGGGCGGGACCCCTATCTCAGCCAGCAGGGCACTGCCCCGCTCCTTCTCCTCCTCCGTGAAAGACAGTTGTGACGGCGCGTTGTTGAACTCAAAATATTCATTGGTATTCATCGGCAGGTCTATCCACACGGGAGACCAGGCGGTCCTGGACCTCAGCGATGAGGACAGACGCTGTACCAAAATGTTTTGAGTTACTGGCACGCGCCTTCGGATCATCGTCAGCAATTGAAGGTTGGCCGGCGGACCGCTGACGAGAACATGAAACTCACGTCTGCGGTCGGTGCGCATGGCCTGCCGCCGGAGGTAGACCTCTGTGTTGGCAGCCAGATGGCCGATGCGGCCGTACTCCAGCATCCCGACCCGGATGCGAAACAGGGGCTCCATCGCGCGCGCCAGAACCAAGGCCAGCACACCGGTCGGCGCCAGAACGATGAAGCAGAGCGGCCATAGGAGATAGTTAAACGAAGCCCGACATAACATGACGAAACGTTCTGCCACGTTGGCATTGACAAACCTGTCTATTTTTCGCCCGAAACGCTCCAGAAGTCTCATGCCGATGCAGTGCCCGCATTCAAACAAAATTGAGGTGCTGCGGAACAGGTCCCTCAGGCTCTTTCAACTCCAGCCGCCCTTTTTTGTACTCATCCAGGTATTCGTTCACTTTGTGCTGCAGACACAGGGTGCCGCACATCCTCTGCGCATTGAATCGGGAGGATGCCAGGTAGTTCATGATCTCCCAGTACCGGTCGCTCTGCCAGATGTCTTTGAACCGCTGCTCCGCAATATTGCCGATATGAAACTTCTTGTACCGCTCATTGAACAACATCCCACACGGAGCGACCAGGCCAGACCCCGATATCTGGAGCATGAAAGGGGGCCCATAACACCGTTGATAACTGCGCGTACCCTCTGCCTGGATCTTCGACCACTTCACGACGACCTTGTATTCATCGTCGGACAACGCCTCGGCCTCTCGGAGGATATCGTGGAGGCGAGCGTATGCGCTATAGTCCACCCCAAGACTGCCCTTTTCATCGTCCGAACAGTGCTTGATGACGGCATAGTCAGGACGCAATTCCTTGCCAAGACGGGCATAGGGAAGAATCTGGTCGGCATCCTGAGGCATGAGGACCATCTGCATCCCGATCGTCACGGACAGGTTGTTTCGCCGCTTGATGTCCACCATATCGCGAATGTTCTGCACAACGCGGTCGAACCATTCTGGCTTGACCCCCATGATCTGCGCATATCGCTCCCTCGTCCCTGCGCTGAAGTTGACCCGCAGGTAGGTCAGATGGGGAAGGATCTCCTCCAGTTTGCGCCGGTTGAACACAAAGGCATTTGTCCCCGACGCCATTGAAATGCCCAACTCATGGCCCCGCTTGACGGACGGAATGAAGGCCGGTGAGAGCGTGCTTTCGCCGTCCGAGACAAGGCTGACCCCCCGGACCCCTATCTCGGCACAATCTTCGAGGAATCCGTACATCACGTCCGTCGTGATGACCTCTCTGTCGTTCTCCTGGAGCATGGCATAGCAGAAGCTACAGGCATAGTTGCAGGCGCGAGTAAGTGCCATATCGATCGTGATCGGCGCAATCCGCTCCCCGCGCTCCCACGCGCGCACTCGATCCAGGTGCCATGAAATCTTGGTCCCGTCCAGGATCAGCCTTTCGGCGTGGTCTTCCGCTACACTGACAGTGCCGTGGTTTATCGGTTGGACGCCGTTCATGGCCGCATCCCCTTTACGCGTAGTTTATTCTGATCCATCCTGGGCTGCATGTAGACCTGGAGCGTCGGCTCAACAGTAGCCTTGAGATGGGCTTCGATCTGCATGATGTGGCTCTGCTTTGTGTCTCTGTCAAGGTCGCCGTTAAACCTGACAACGACGCGCTCAGCGCCTTCGAGGTCAACCACTTCCATTCCGCTGCCTGTAGGATGACTGTCAATAACGGACTGTATCCGTTCGATCCTCTCATCTCGGGACAATGCCCGCCACTGCGCCGACGCCGACCAGTCGAAAAAATTCCTCGTGTCGCTGTAGCCCGTCCTCTGTCGATAACCGGTGAGCAGGTCACGCACCAGCCGCGTCATCAGCGCGAAAGCAGGGTCGACATTCTCCGGCATCACAACGCCAGACACAGGAAGAGATTGCGAAGAGTCGCGCAGCCTGTACTCGAGATGAATGACGGCGTGATCGCTGCCCTCCTGTACCGGTCTGCCCTCCAGAATAGCGCACAAAGTCTCCAACAACCCTTGCTGGACATCCGACACGGCCCCGTGATGCGCGGCTTTTTTTATGGTATGATTGGAGGGGTCCACCAATACCGTCAAGCTTATGCCCCGGCACGAAGCCTTCAAGAGTTCGAGACCCTTTTCCTCACCCAGCACGCCTTCGTGTGAACAGGATTCAAGGGCCTTCCACAGCCTCTCTCTGTATGCCGGATAGAGAACGTCACTGTCGGTTGCTTCCTGGTCATCGGAGGTTCCCCTTTGGGGGAACTGGCCGTTCCTGCTCTGGGGATGTTCTCTTTTTTTCGCATCCTCCACACGGGGTTCAATGCCGACCTTTTCCGGAGCTAAACGCGCCTTGAAAAACGCCACGTGGAGGTCTATCCCCTCCCCGTTCACCTCTCTGCGCAACTTGCCGATCCCAGCAATCAGACGCTCAAGCCTGGGAAACTTCAAGGTTCGAAGGGTCTTCGGACCAATGTGGATCGAGATCTCATCAAGGCCAGCATCTTGGGCGGCATCGAGGATATTCAGAAGGCTTTTCACATCGTCTTCATCGGGTACCCACGTCTCCAGAAATTCCGGACCCGACCTGAAGCCTCTCAGAACAGTGGTGAGACTCTCCTGATATGCTGCGACGAGTTCTTCATAAACGATACGGCGAGAATCCACGAAAACCTCTCCCCTTCTGTGCGATGCCCTGTGCCCGCAAAGGTCAACACAGACCACGTCTCTATTTCATCAGATAGAATGACCGAACCTGTTCGATGGTATACCCGATCTCGTCGTCCGTCAGGTGCTGATGAGCGGGCAGCGTGAGGATGGTCCGGCTATCCCCCTCGCTCACGGGAAAGTCCCCTTCTCTGTAGCCCAGATGTCGAGCGGCCTTCTGGAGGTGCACAGGGATAGGATAGTGCACCTTGGTTTCCACTCCGTTTCTGTGCAGATGCGCCAGCAGTTCGTCCCGCCGCTCCACCCGGATCATGTAAAGATGGTAGACATGTCTGACGCCGGGACGACGCCGGGGGATACGGACTCGTCCGTCTAGGTCCGAAAATGCTTCATCAAACAGCCTGGCATGAGCGATACGCCGGTCCGTGATGGACTCCACCTGCTCGATCAGCCGAACCCCGATCACGGCCTGCAGCGTGTCGAGCCTGGAGTTGCACCCAAACACGGCCACCTCGTCCCGGTTGATGAGGCCGTGGTTGCGGTATAACCGAAGCCTCTCAGCCAGTTCAGCGGACCGGGTGACGATCATCCCCCCATCCCCCCAGACGTTCAAGTTCTTCAAAGGGTGAAGGCTGAAACAGGCGGTCTCTCCCCAGGATCCCACCGGCTGTCCGTCGAGAGACGCTGCGATTGCCTGACATGCATCCTCAATGAGAATCAGACCGTGTTTTCGAGTCACCTCCGCGATCCTGGGCATGTCTGCCACATTGCCCGTGTAGTGGACGGGCACAACAGCCCTGGTGCGCGGTGTGATCGCAGCCTCGATTTTGGAAGGGTCGATGACGTACCCATCCTCACTGTCCACAAACACGGGAGTCGCCCCTGTCATCGCAATGGCGCCCACCGTTGCGATGAACGTAGTAGGCGTGGTGATGACCTCATGGCCAGGCCCGACGCCCAAAATCTTCAGGGATAGATATAGGGCATCTGTACCGCTCGCCACCCCGACAGCGTACGGCAACCTGCACATCTCTGCAAAACGCCTTTCAAACTCCCGCAGCGGCCCCCCCAGCGTAAAATCCCCGGCCCTGACCAGTTCCTTGATATCCTTAAGATAGGAGTCGACGTTAGCAAATTGGCGGTCGAGGTAAGAAAAAGGTACTCGCATATTCCATTTCTCTGACAGTCAGACGCCGTAAAACGCTCGGATAGAAAGCACGACGTCATCGAGATGGGCCTGGCTGAGTTCCGGGTAGACAGGCAGGCTGAGGATGCGCCTGGCCTGACGCTCCGCGATGGGAAAGCTGCCTTTTGGATACCCCAGCTCCCTTCCGGCCGGACTGAGATGTATCGGCACAGGATAGTGAACCGATGAACCGACCCCCCGTTCCGAAAGAAACCTGCGGAGATCGTCCCGACGATCCGCCTGAATCACGAAGGTGTGATACACAGACTTCGTATACTCGACATCCAGCGGCGCTTTAACTTGAGGTATACCAGTCAGATGGGTCTGATAATACTGCGCATTTTCACGCCTCCGCTCAGTCCAGCGCTCGACATGGCGGAGCTTGACCAGCAGAATGGCCGCCTGAAGAGTATCCAGACGCGAGTTGTGCGACCACGAGACGCATTCGTCGCGCGTCCGCAGACCGAGGTTCCGCAGGACCTTCAACCGTTCGTAGAGTTCGGAATCGTTCGTGACCAGAACGCCGCCATCTCCGCAGGCATTCAACGTCTTGAGTGGATGGAGGCTGAAACATCCGACGGCGCCGAATGAGCCGACCCGACGCCCCATGTATTCGGCCATGACCGCCTGAGCACAGTCTTCGATAACCCATAGATTCTTCCTGTCCGCCAGCTCCAGGATAGGATCCATGTCGCACGGATGCCCTGTCAGGTGGACCGGGAGAATGGCCCTCGTCCGGGGTGTGACGGCCTCCCCGATTTTTGCAGGATCTATGTTGTAATCCTCACGCACGTCCACGAACACCGGACGTGCGCCGACCAGCCGGATGCTGGATGCAGTGGCGATGAACGAGTTAGGCACCGTGATGACCTCATCGCCTTGCCGAACGCCTACTGCCCTGAGCGCAAGAATGAGCGCATCGGTACCCGAATTGACCCCGACCGCATAACGCGCGCCACACAGATCGGCGAACCGACGCTCAAAATCTGCTACCTGGTCCCCCAGGATGAACTGTCCCTGATCAAGAACCTCGCTGATGGCCTCCATCAGCTCTGCCTTAATCGGCGCGTGCTGACCGGCGATGTCCACGTATGGAATGTTGAATCTCTCTTCCATCAAAATGGTCCGGTGAAGCTGGGGTCGGGGACATCCAGCGGGACGGAGACGGCCCATCGAGAGAGGTTCAGCCTTTCCACGCTGATCTCAAACATTTGGCAGACCGTGGAGACCAGGTCAATTGCTCGAGGATAACAGAATCTGGACAGGGCAGGAGTGGTCGGCGTAGGACAATCCATCAACCCCAGACGTCGGGGAGGACTCTTGAGTCTGTCGAAGACCTTCTCAACGATGAGCGCAAGGACTTCCCCCCCGAACCCCCCTGTTTTCCATCCTGTGTCCGCCACGACGAAGCGTCCGGTCTTGCGCACCGATTCGAGGATGAGGTCCTCATCGAGAGGCCTCAGGGTACGAACATCCACGATCTCCGCCTCGATTCCCACATCAGCTAAAATCTCTGCGCTGCGGATGGCCTCCAGCACCATGTATGAAGTAGCCACAATCGTGACATCTCTTCCCGGCCTGACCAGCCGGGCCTTCCCCAACGGCACCCGATAGACCTCCTCGGGCACATCCCCGAACGTGTTGTGCAACCAGCGGTGTTCGATAAAGATCACCGGGTTGTTGTCCTCAATGCTCGAAATCAGAAGCCCTTTGGCATCGTAAGGAGTGACAGGCATGACGACCTTCAGCCCCGGGATGTGCGCGAACCAGGCATGCAGGCTCTGGGAATGTTGCGGCCCCTGCCCCCACCCCCGGCCGACGATCATCCGGATCACCAGAGGGATATGCATCTGACCGCCGAACATATAGTGCCATTTGGCAGCCTGATTGACGATCTGCTCTATGGAGAGAAGGGCAAACTCTATCCTCTGATGCGTCATCACCGGCCTCATCCCTGCAATGGCAGACCCGATTGCCACTCCAGTCATTCCATTTTCAGAAGTGGGCATGTCCATCACGCGTACCCCCCCGTATTTCTGCTGCAATCCCAGGGTGGTGCCGAAAATACCCTTCGGGTCAGGTACGCCAAGCCCCATGAGATACACGGCAGGATCTTTGGCCATGCAGAGATCTAGAGCCTCATTGATCGCTTGAAAAAACCTTCTCTCTCTCTTCATCGCCCGAAAAATGACCCACCGGTTTTAGGAAGCGTAAACATGTTCCATCAGAAGCCGCTCCTCCGGGAATGGGCTCTGCTTTGCGAACGCGACGGCATCCTGTACTTCGGCCTCTAAACGGCACATCATCTCTTTGTTGGCCTGTTCGGTTAGAATGCCCTCCTTGAACAATCGGACCCTTAACCTTTCAATCGGGCAGTTCTGCCTCCACGCCTGAAACTCCTCTTCTGTTCGATAGCCGAGATCGTTGTCATAATAGGGACCGCAGTGCTCTCGCCAGCGATAGGTCTTGAACTCCAGGAAGACAGGCCCCCCCCTCTGCCTCGCCTTATGGACAGCCTGCCCTGCTAGTCTGTACACCTCGATGACGTCATTGCCATCCCCTTGAAAACTCTCCACCCCGTGCCCCCTGGCCAGCTCGAACACCTCCCTCCCTTCAGGCTGGCGCACGGAGAGAGGGGAATACACGGAATACCGGTTGTTTTCGCAAACGAAAATGATAGGTAGCTTTTTGAGCGCAGCAAAGTTCACGCTCTCGTGAAAAACGCCCTCCTCTACCGCTCCCTCCCCGAAAAAGGCCACAGTCACGCGTGATTCGCCCTTCATTAAGGCTCCTAAGGCGACACCGACGGCCATAGGGATCGTGCTGCCCACAATCGGCACTGCGCCCAGAAAGCCTGCGGAGAGGTCCGTGAGGTGCATAGACCCCCCGTTGCCCCGGGCGCACCCTGTCACCTTTCCGTACAGCTCCGCCATCATCGCCTTGAGTTCACCGCCCTTGGCCAGGTAGTGGCCGTGGGATCTGTGAGTGCCCAGCACATAGTCGTCACAAGAGAGGTTCGCACATACCCCCACAGCGATGGCCTCTTGCCCTATGCAAAGATGCACAGGGCATCTCATCTCCTGTTCCGGGTAGAGCTCGGCGATCTTCTCCTCAACCAGACGGATTCGGAGCATGTCATAATACATGCGATTCAGGAGGTCTGCGCGCATCTCTCCCTTATTTCAAACGTAACTGTTGCATAGTTTTGATGTTGTAGTAGCACGGGTTCGTCATCGCGTCTGGCACCCAACACTTCCGGAAGGCCTTGAACAAATCGACTACAGCATCCTCAACTGTACGCCGGGGGACAAACCCAAGCTCCCTTCTGATCCTTTCAGAAGAGATGTGATAAGAGCGGTGATCATTCGTGGAAGTCGTGACGATCTCCACATCTAACCCTACGATCTCCCGCACCATCTCCGCGATCTGGAACACCTGGTGATTTTCGTAGCCTGCATTGAAGACCTTGCCGTCAACAGCTTCATCCGGCCACTCCAGCGCCCGGACATAGAGGTCGGTGATATCTTCGATATGAATGTTAGGACGCCTCTGCTGTCCCCCAAACACCGTGATCTTCTTATTGTTCACTGCGTGGTTGGTCAAAATATTGACCGTCAGGTCAAGCCGCAAACGCGGCGAATAGCCGCACACCGTCGCCGGTCGCAAGATCAACGTGACAAACCCCGGTTCCCGCTCTCGCAATAACACATCTTCACAGAGAGCCTTGTATTTAGAGTAATCCGTTAAAGGCTCCAGAGGCAGGTCTTCGGTGACGTTCTCCTCCTCTTTAATTCCATATACACTCGAAGAAGAGGCATAGACGAAACGCCGAACGCCGTTTTTTTTGGACACATCCACTAGGTCAAAAAAAGCGTCGTAATTGATAGACCGGCCCAGGGCCGGGTCCAGATCAAAGCTCGGATCGTTGGAGATGCACGCCAGATGGATCACAGCATCACAGCCCGGAATAACCCGCTCCAGCAGGGCTCGATTCCGAATATCCCCCTTGATCTGTTCCAGGTTGGGGTCGCTCTTGACGGCATCTAAAACACGATCCCCATAAATGTACAGATCAAGGACCTTCACGCGATGGTCCTGACGCAACAGTTTAGGGACCAGCACGGCCCCCACATAGCCAGCGCCTCCCGTGACCAGGACTGTTTTCAGGTCACTTGCCAATAAGATACCCTCCGCTCATTTCATCAGTGAAATGATGTGCTTGGCCAGCGGAACTTTACTTACCGGAACGCGATTGCCAAGTTCGGCGACCATGTGCGCGCCAGCCACATTTCCCACGAAACCCACGACATCCCAGGGCGCGCCTTGATTCACCAGGAGGGACGTCAGCGCGAACACTGCATCCCCTGCCCCCACCCGGTCTGCGACTTGGGTTGCGAACGCCGGCACCTCTGTGAACCCGGACTCCGGCGCATAATGCAGACTCCCCCGCTTTCCGAGCGTCACAGTGAATCGCTTGCAGTCGATGCGCTGAACAACTTCCATCAGAAGTTCACGGACATCTCCCTCGCGCATCCGGGTCTCAATGGCAACCTCGTGTTGAGCCAGGCAGACATAGTCTGCACGCCGGTACTTGGAGATCGAGTTGAACCCACGGTTTCCCGCGTTCGACTGCGTGTTCACCGCCAGGAACCGCGCCCTGTCGCTCAGAGAGACGATGACCGAAGGTGTCAGCATGCCATGACCATAATCGGCGACGATGACCACGTCATGATCCATCAGAGGTGCCTCAACCGCCCCTAACAGGGTGCGTTCATCTGAAGGAGAGAGGGGACTGTCTTCCATGATATAAAGTTCCAGCAGCTTATTCTGCGAATACTGATCCACAAATCGACGTTTATGGATCGTCGGCGAGCCCTGTTTGGTGACAAAGATCAGCCGCACGTTGGGCAGAAGCGCCTCCCGAACAAACCCTTCGCGACGCTCCGTCTCTCCCAGGCAGGTGATGAGACTCACGTCATCACAGAAGCCCGCCAGGTGATTGGCGATCGCAAGGCTGCCGCCCACGAATGCCTCTGTGGTGATGTACTGGCAGGCAAGCATCGGGTCTTTGGTGGATTTTCCGATCGCGTCGCAGAAAACATACTCATCGATGATCGCCTCGCCTACTACCAATACGCTCAGATCGCGAACTTTATCGAGGCACTTAATTATTTCATCTGCTGAGTGTTCTTTTCGAAACGCCTCCAGCCAGGCGTCTGTCTCAGGTGGAAACGGGCTGAAGTGACGATTCAGGAGTTGTGACGAGCTAAACACAATGCCGTCGGTAAACTCCACGCGCGCCCCGACCTCCTGGGCGGCCGCGATCTCCGGCAACATGTTGCTCGCTGCATCCACCTGGTTCTGGCGATATTCGCTGCCCTTGCAGTAGACGTCCGGGCGAAGCAGGCGGACCGTCTCCACCGCAGTCGGCCACCAGTTGACGGCCACATAATCCACAGTGCCGAGCGCAGCCACCATCTCCGCACGTAAGGCCTCCGAAAACGCCGGACGGTGCGGCCCCTTGTTGACAAACCGGTCAGGGGTCAAGGTCACGACCAATGCATCTCCGAACTTCCGGGCCTCCTCAAAATGACGAATGTGACCAATATGCAGCAAGTCAAAGACGCCGTGACACAGGACGATCTTATTGCCGGTTGTCCTGAGTTGAGCCAGCTTCTCCGCCAGCGCGTCCAGTGGCAGAATTTTATCAGAAATTCCCATTTTCTTCGTTGTCCAGATCGGACTACCTCTCTCTGAGTTCGTCAAGAAGATTTTTTAACGTATTCTCGTGCACTCGCTCCCAGGCCGCCGGACTGCTGTTCGAGTTATGCGGGGCGAGCAGGCAGTTGTCCAGCCCCCGAAGGGGACTGTCCTCAGGCAGAGGCTCCTGCTCAAAGACATCCAGGGCCGCGCCCGCGATCCGGCCAGCCCGGAGCGCCCTCACCAGCGCCTTCTCGTCGATCAGAGGCCCCCGGGCCGTGTTGATCAGGAAGGCCGTCGGTTTCATCAACTCCAGGGCAGCCTCATCGATCAAATGATAACTCGTCTTGTTCAGCGTACAGTTCAGACTCACAAAGTCCGACCGCCGGAACAGGTCCTCCTTCGGGACCATTTCAAGCCCCGTCTCGGCGATAAACTCCCCGGGAACATCGACAACGTCGTTGCCCAGGACGCGCACGCCAAAGCCGACGGCCCGGCGGACCACGGCCCTTCCCACGTTGCCCACGCCGATCACCCCGAGCGTCCGCTCCCTGAGTGAAACGCCCCAGCGCCCCTGCCGGATGTCCCGGTCCATCCAGGGCAACTGCCGGGCAAAACAGAGGACATATCCCATCACCGAGTCCGCGACGGGATCAGTGAACGCGCCGGGGGTGTTGCGCACGGCGATCCCCAGACGGGCGGCGGCCTCCTGGTCGATGGAGTCGATCCCCGTGCCCCACTTGGAGATGACCTTCAGTTTTCTCGCTCTCTCCAGAACCCGCGCGGTAAAACGATCGTCACCGCTGATCACCCCGTCAACATCTTCAATCAGGTCCAGCAATTCCTCTTCCGAAAGGCGCTCGCGCACGGGAGGGACCAGGACCTCATTGATGTCGTTCTGTTCAAAAATGGGTCTATACTGATCGACGACAGGCTGAAAATAGGGGGCTGAAACAAGCACTTTCCAGGCCATCTATGGCGGTCTCTCCCGGAGTGAAGATTCTCAAAACAGCGTATAGATAAACGGCGCCACCGCCGTCCCCTGCGTGAACACGAGAGGACCGGAGACCGAAGACCGAAGACCGAAGACCGAAGACCGGAATTTCCCCGTCCCCGGTCCCCCGTCCTCCGTCTGCCTTCTCCCTCTCCCGTCCCCCGGTCCCCCTTCGTCCGTCGGCTCTTCTACGGCTCACTTCACCTTCGACACAGGTTGATCAGGATGCGCCGGGTTGGGCATCAGACGCTGGGTGTCCACCATCAGGTCCAACTTCTCCAGCACCGTCTGGCCGATGAGAACCTCGTCCCCCAGGACCAGCGCTTCGTCCAGGGTGTCGCGATGTTCCATCTCAATGATCAGAGGCTCCGTCACGCCGACGACATCTCGCCGACCATCCGCGTATTCGGCCACTCTCTGACCCCGAATTTGCAGGCCGAGTTGCTGAACCACCTGAACGGGAAGCACCGAGCGAACGGCGCCAGTGTCTACCAGCGCCTGAGCCTCATAGACGCGCATCTGGTCGGTAGCCAGTTGGCCGCGCCGCGCCAATGCCTCATCTAGGGCGTTCGTCAGCTTTACCCTGACTCGAACTTCACCCACGGATTTGCTCCAATTCGACCTGTCCATCAGATCCCATTTCGCCACCCCAGCCCCGCCTACAGGATCTTCAACTCCCGCAACACATCCAGCACCCTGGGAAGCGGCGCCCTCCAGAGCCATTCCACCCGCAGCCAGAAACCCGGCAGCGCCTCAGACCGGTAGATCCCGCCCTCCGGCGTCACGAGACGGTAATGCCCTTCCTCGTCGATCCGGTAAAACTCCCCCTGCCGCCGGATCAGGTCGATCAACCAGTACTCCGGAACCCCGACCTGTTCATCGTCTTTTCTCATCTTTAAACGGATAACAATGTCGGGCCTGGATGCCTCAAATCAAGGTACACCATTTCAAACGCTGAATCAGTTCGCGACGTGAAACAGGTGTGAGGCGCGGCATTTAGGCTGGTACCTTCTCCGGCAGGTGGATGGCGACCTCTCCCAAAGCTGGAATCGGTAACCCTTTCGCAACGCTAAACAGCACCCAGTCCTCGATGGCCTCAGCCAGACTGCGGCGACATTCCTCCAGCGTCTTACCTGTCGCCCAGACCCCGGCTAAATAGCTTTTCACGATTCTTGTGCATTAAGATAGGTCACTGTTAAAGCATAAGTTGGCCGAAGTCTTCGGCGAGGCTTGAAACTTTAGGGGCTATGGAGCATCTTCCAAGCAGATACCC
>Ga0114945_10001267_pt1 | contig 15835 bp, 15 predicted proteins | sample OV2TP3_FD_87194 | JGI IMG/M metagenome (GOLD analysis project Ga0114945, IMG submission 87194) | Hot spring microbial communities from Beatty, Nevada to study Microbial Dark Matter (Phase II) - OV2 TP3 | ecosystem: Environmental > Aquatic > Thermal springs > Hot (42-90C) | place: USA: Beatty... | reverse complement strand
TACGTCGCGCATGATACGCAGGAAGCGTTCCGCTGGCGGCGGCCGCACGGCGTCATCCTCTGGCACGATTATCTCGTCTGGCCCGATGTGGCGCGTTATCTGAACACGTTACGGCATCAGCATCCGCTCGTGCGCATCAAGGGCACGTCGTTAGTGGTTTGCCTTCCTGAAAGCAGGACTTGATGGCGCCGAGGCGTACGACTCGTCAGGCATCATGGAAAAACTGGGTGGCCGTGATGTGGGTGCTCACGATGAGCATGGTCTATCTCCTCCAGATGCATCGCGCGGTCTGGCATGAGCATGGGGACCGCCTGAGGGAACTCATCCAGACCATCCAGGAGCATCTGCGGTCATGATCGCGCAGGGGATCGCAGCGCTCGTGGGTGTTGTGGGCTTTGCGCTGCTGGGATCCACGTTCGGTCGCCTGTGGTTGCGCCGATTGGGCGTATCAGCGGAGGAATGTAAAGAACCGCTCCACCTGCTGGGAGCACTGGGCGTCGGGTGGGCGGCGATCAGTCTCCTCCTGTTAGGCCTGGGGGCGCTGGGCGCCTTTCATGCACGGGCGTTCCTCCTGCTGTTGGTCGGATGTGGTGTCCTCGGAGTACGCCACGTTCTACCAGTGATCCGTGACTGGCGAACACTCTGGGGTACGTGGCGAGCCGAGCAATCTCAGGCCTCCTTCTTGGAACGATGGGTGGTGCGGCTCGTGGGAGCTCATATGGTCGTGAGCTTGGTAGCCACCTTGGCCCCACCGACTTTTTGGGACGCGTTGGTCTATCACATTGGATTACCGAAACTCTTTCTCTGGCATCGGCAGGTGGTGGGCGTGGATGGAGGGAACCTCTTAGCCTCCAGTCACCTGGCCACCCAAATGTTATATGCGATCGGTCTCAGCGTGGAGAATGAAGTGTGGCCTGCGCTGCTGCATTGGCTATTCGGCGTCCTGACGACCGTGAGTCTCTACTGGATGGGGCGATCGTGGTGGCATCATGAGGCCGGGGTGTGGGCGGCGAGTTGTCTGTATGCGACGCCGCTGATGAATACATTAGGAGGAGGCCCGCTGATTGATCTGGCACTGGCGTTCTATACGTGCTTGGCGTTATGGTGTTTTGGAACGTGGGTAGCCGCACCGCGCCTGCAGGAAGGCATCCTCATCGGTTTTTTTGCTGGGTGTGTCGCCGGCACGAAGTACTCAGGCCTAGGCATTTTGGCGTTATTCGCTGGCCTCGTGGCTCTCAGTGGCGTGAGGCAACGGCGCGCGATGTCGGCGCTCGCGACCTCCGCTAGCATTCTGTTGATTGGGTGCGTGGTGGTGAGTCCCTGGTTTCTGAAAGTGCACGTTGAATATGGCACGCCCTGGTTCTTGATGCGCACCATCCGCACCCTTGGCTGGCCGCGCGCCGTACCGATCTGGCAGACTGTCACCCTGCAGAGCCCTGTGGCAGAGGGTCTCTGGATCCTCTGGAAGGTCGTGACGTACCCGTTGACCATTACGTTGCAGCCGCTGGCATTGGATGGGTGGCGCTCATCGGCAGGCCCGTGGCTGGTGAGCTTGGTTCCGCTCCTCCTCTGCTGCCGCGTGGAGCAACGACTGCGATGGCTCCTCGGCTTTAGTGGACTGGCTTTGGTGGGTACCTGCCTCCTCTCCACCCAGTTCAATCGCTACTTGATGCCTATCTATCCTGCCATCGCACTCATCTGCGGGTGTATCCTCTGGCAGAGTGCAGCCTGGGGAGGTCGCACGAAACAATGCCTGCAAGGTATCGTCTGTGCGTGGAGCATCGTGAACTTGGGACTCTTACTCGCGCAAGATGGCGGTCGGTTGCCTGTGGTCATCGGTCTCGAATCACGCGAAACCTATCTGAGTCGTCGGATTGATAGCTTTCCGGTCATGCACTACGCCAATCAGACGCTCCCACGGAACGCGGTGATTTGCTCGATGGATCCGCGCGTCTTTTATCTGCAACGGGCCTCCCTCGTGGGAGACGCCGGCTACGAAGTGTGGCTCCGGTGGTACGACCAGGAATCGGTGGAGGGTGTCGTGCGGACACTGGCACAGGCCGGCGTCACGCACCTCCTCCTCAACTGGACCTATTCTAGCCGATCCCAAAATGTTGGCCTCATTGGCGTGAGTCTGGAACGGTTTCAGCAGCTGTGGCGGAGTGGTCTGGCGCAACGGTGCCGTCTCCTATATGAAGCGGAGGATGTCGCACTATATGAACTAAAGTATCGCCAGGGTATGCTGTGAAGATCTACAAGGCGCATCCGACTGTTAACGCAACGCGATCGTAGAGGTCGTGGGCATGTCCTGGGGACTTGTATCCCCATTGGCTGGATATCGAGAGGAGCTTAAGGCGATATGAGAACGCGACGAAAGACTGCGCATCACATCTTCGTCCATCCGACCGCTATCGTGGAAAGCCACGATGTGGGTGCCGGTACACGGATTTGGGCGTTCACGCATCTTATGGCCGGCGCGATGGTAGGTCGGGATTGCAACATCGGTGAGCACTGTTACATCGAGCGTGGCGCGGTGATTGGTGACCGCGTCACGATTAAGAATCACGTGGCGGTGTGGGACGGCCTCTCCATTGAAGATGATGTCTTTATCGGCCCGCACGCCGCACTGACCAACGACCGGTGGCCGAGGAGTCGCAATCCCGGTTGGGTGTGTCTCACCACCAGGATTCGCCGTGGTGCCAGCATTGGGGCGAATGCGACGATTCTCGGCGGCGTGACCATCGGGCAATACGCCTTGGTCGGCGCGGGAGCGGTCGTCACCACCTCGGTGGCAGACCATACGTTGGTCATCGGTAGCCCAGCGCGTCGGACGCACTGGGTGTGTCGCTGCGCCTGTCCACTGCAGTTTCGCCGCGGACGCGCTGAGTGTAGCGCTTGTCATCTGCGGTACCAACGGAAGGCGTTGGGGATTCGGTGTCTCACGGCTGCCACGCCAGGCGTCAGGACCGTACGCTAATGCCATCTACCGAGCCGTAGTGCGATGAAACTCTCGATCGTGATTCCTGTGCTGAATGAGGAGCGGACGATTGGCCAGGTGGTCGAGCACGTCCTGGAGACCCATTTTGAGAAAGAGGTGATTGTGGTTGACGATGGCTCCAGCGACGGTACCCTGCAGGCGCTCGAGGCATTTCGGCAACGACCCGAGGTGAAAATCCTGCAACACCCTCGGCGTCGCGGCAAGGGCGCAGCGCTGCGCACGGGTTTTGCTGAGGCCACGGGCGATGTGGTGATCACGCAAGATGCCGACGGCGAGTACCATCCAGAGGAGTATCGCGATTTACTCCGGCCCATCAGTCGCGGCTGGGCCGATGCCGTCTACGGCACGCGGTTCGTGGGCACGCGTCGGGTGTTTCTGTTTACGCACCGGTTGGGCAACTGGGCGGTGAACGCTGTCGCCAATGTGCTCTACGATGCGACCCTCACCGATCTCGAGACGGGATTCAAAGCCATCCGACGGGACGTGCTGCAACGTCTCCAGTTGCGGTCGGACGATTTTCGCATTGAGGTCGAGATCACCGCCAAACTATTCAAACACCAATTCCGCGTCTACGAAGTGCCGATTTCCTACTCGGGGCGCTCCTATGCGGAAGGCAAGAAATTGACGTGGACAGATGGCGTGTTGGCATTGCTGGCGCTCGTGTATTTTCGGTTGTGGGAGTGAGCGATGCACGTCGCATTCATCGAACGCATTGATCCTCAGCAGCGCATCAATAAAGATCAAATGGGCGGCTATGGGATTGGATTTTCGGTGGGGACGACAGCGCGTTCACGGATGATCGAGCGCCACAAGCGGCTCCGCAATGTGCCCGTCTTAACATTGGGCTATGTAGCGAGTTTCTTTCATGCGGCTGGGCACACCATCGAGGTGATTAGTGATGGTCGCATCTCCCAGCAGGCGGACCTGGTGCTGCTCTACTCCTCGATCGTCGAATCCGCGCGTGAAGTGGCGTATCTCAAACACGTCAAGCAGCGGTCACGAGCCGCGACGGGTGTGATCGGCCCCTTCGCGGGGCACGTGCCCCAGGTGTATGCTGACGTGGCTGATTGTGTCGTCTGTGGTGAGCCGGAGGCACTCATGCAGCAGATCGCCGCCGGGCAACCGCTGCCGCGCGGGGTCGTCCAGAGTCCTGTCATCCAAGACATGAACACGTTTCCCTATCCCGACTGGACGCCGTTTCCATTGGAGACGTATTCGTACTATCCCCTGGTGTTGGAGCGGCCCTTTGTGACAGTGCAGGCGTCGCGTGGCTGCGACTTTCTCTGTTCCTATTGTCCGTATGCAGCCTACTATGGGAAGGTGCGTCAGCGAACGGTGGACAACGTCCTCGGCGAATTGGCGCATCTGGTCAAGACGTATGGTGTCCGTGGCATCATGTTTCGCGATCCCCTCTTTACGATTCATCGGCCCTGGGTCGTGCAACTCATGGAAGGGATCTTGCAGCGAGGACTCACCATTCGCTTTGGCTGTGAGACTCGCATGGATCTGCTCGATGAGGAACTCCTTGACCTGATGTATCGCGCGGGACTGCGAGCCGTCAATTGCGGCGTCGAGTCCGTGGACAAAGACGTCTTGAAGAGTGCCGATCGCAACATGTCGTTTCACAAGCTCGAACAAGAGGTGCGCCACTGTGAGGCCAGAGGCATCAAGGTGGCAGCGTTTTACGTCTTCGGCCTCATGGCCGATACGGAAGCCACGATCCGCCGCACCCTCGACTACGCCAAACACCTCAATACGTTCGTGGCCCAGTTTCACATCAACACCCCCTTTCCCGGCACCAAGGTCTACGAGGAGGTCAAAGACACCATCACGGATCATGACTGGTCCCATTACGATTCCTTTACCCCCGTCTTTCGCCATCCGCAACTCTCCAACGACCAACTGATCCATCTGCGTCAGGAAGCGTTCACCTCCTACTACTTCAGACTGACCTATGTGTTGAAGCATGGGGGGCAGTTACTCGACAGCCTCGCCCATTCCCTGGTCATGTCCAGAGACCGTAGACGTCAGGCAGTCCGTGCTGTGGACCACCCAGCGAACCGTTCATCACCTGCACCATGAGCGCGCCCAGGGTCTTGGTGGCGATTGCGGTCTACAATGAAGCCGGCAAGATTGGCCGCGTCGTGTCCGCATACCACTACCCTACTGGGTACGAAGTCTGTGTGATTAATGATGGCTCGACCGATCAAACCGCCACAGAAATTCACACCGCTCAGGCCCAGATCACGACACCTGTGACGGTCTTCACGCATGTGACTCGACAGGGGTTGGGAGCATGTTTTCAGACAGCCATCCGCCATGCCCTACATCAGGCCTTCGACCTCATCGCGTTTCTCGCGGGGAACACCAAGGATGACCCACAGGATGTGGTGAGACTCGTCGAAGCCCTGCTGGCAGGGCCCTATGACTATGTCCAAGGCTCACGGTATTTGCCGGGCGGTAGTTTCGCCAACACACCCTGGCTACGAGTGATGGGGACGCGGTGGGTCCATCCGTGGCTCTTCTGGTGTGTTACCGGCCGCCGACTCCATGACACGACCAACGGTTTGCGTGTCATGCGGACCGCGCTCCTACGCGATCCACGGATTCAGTGGGATCAAGCCTGGCTCCGACGCTACGAAGTCGAACAATATCTGCTGTACTACGCGGTACGACTCCAGTATCGAGTCAGTGAGGTCGCCGTGAAGAAAATCTACCCACCGCACGAGTTAGGGATCAGTAAAATACCACCGTTGATCGGATGGTGGCTGATGACCCGTGCCCTGGTCTACTTGGGCTTGCGCCTCAGACGGTGAGAGGAGATCCAGCAGCGTGCACCCCCACCTCAAGGACGGCTGCCATGGTCACGTGTGACGGCGCCACGGCATTGGTGACAGGTGGCGCCGGTTTGATTGGATCACACATTGTGGATGCGCTTCTCCGGCGCGGCTGCCGTGTGACCATTCTGGATAATCTTGAACGGCACACCCATCCTCACGGACGGCCCGACTGGATTCCACGCCACAGGCATTTGCGATTTCTCAAGGGGGATGTGTGCAAGGTAGCCGATGTCAAAAAAGCCCTGCGGGGGATTGACTTCATCTTCCATCAAGCGGCGTTCGGTGGATTTACGCCGCAGGTCTCGAAGTATTTCGACGCGAATGTCTCGGGGACCGCACGAATCTATGAAACGATTCATCGCGAACGACTACACATTCAGAAGATCGTCGTAGCGTCATCGCAAGCGGTCTACGGCGAGGGGGCAGCTCGCTGCCGTGTGCATGGCCTCGTCCATCCTGGGCGACGGAGCGCTGCGGCATTGCGCCACAGCGCATGGGAGCCTCGGTGTGGATCGTGTGCTCGCGGTGTGCGCTCGGTGCCCACGCCAGAAGACACACCGCCAGATCCTTGGCTCCCGTACGCCTTGTCCAAATGGGGAGCCGAACGGGTGGCGCTCTGCCTGGGCCAGCGATTTGGTATCCCCACGACGGCACTGCGCTACGCGGTGACCTACGGACCGCGCCAGAGCCTCTTCAATCCCTATACGGGTGTGGTGTCCATCTTCTGCACACGCATCGTGAACCACCGACCACCGGTCCTCTATGAAGATGGGCACCAAACACGCGATTTTATTTACGTTGACGATGTGGCTCGTGCCAACTTGTGGGTGGCCGAGCGACCACAGACCGATTTTCACGTGTACAACGTCGGGACAGGACGAGCCACGCGCCTCAGCGATCTGGCCACGCTCCTCATTCGATTACTCAACGTCCCTCAGCTCACGCCACACGTGTCAGGCGATTTCCGAGAAGGTGATGCGCGCCACTTGGTGCACGATATTCGTCGGCTGGAGCACTGCGGTTTTCACGCCACGATCTCACTGGAGCAGGGACTCAGTCAATTTGTCCAGTGGCTGCACCGCCAAGGGAATGTGCGCGAGTACTTCGCCACGGCCGCACGTATTCTTTGTCGGTGGGGCGTGGTACAGTCCTCGGTCGTCAGTCAGACCGCAAGAGCCCAGCGGCACCGGAGGAGACCATGACGAGATCGTTACTCGATACAACGCGTAGACGCATGGAGCATCCGTGATTACGGTAGCAGTGGTCGGCTGCGGACAGTGGGGGATGAACCACATAAGGAATCTCTCAGCGCTGCCTGAGGTTAGCGTCAAGTGGTGTTGCGATGTGAGCACTGAACGGTTACAGATGATGCAACAGCAGTATCCAGGGATACTCGTGACACCTCACTTGGAGGTCTTACTGAACGAGCCATCCATTGATGGGGTCATCGTGGCAACACCGACAGCCACGCATTACGCCGTGGTCAAGGCCGCTTTGGAGCAGGGGAAGGATGTCCTTTGCGAGAAACCCATGACACGATCGGTGGCCGAGTGTGAAGATCTCATTCGATTGGCCGCCCAGCGTCAACACCTCCTCATGGTGGGGCATGTCTTCGTGTTCAATCCGGCCATCCAAAAACTCTACACCTACATCTCCTCAGGGACCTTGGGACGGCTCTACTACCTGAGTGCACGACGCACCAATCTGGGACCGATCCGTTCTGATGTGGATGCCGTCTGGGACCTCGCGAGCCACGATCTCTCCATCTTTGATTACCTCCTTGATGGACGTCTCCCCGTGCGCATCAGCGCCTCCGGCGGAGCGTTCCTCTCACCTCAACGTGCCGATGTCGCGTTTATCTCACTGGAGTATCCCCAGCACATCGTCGCCCATATCCACGTGAGCTGGTTGGATCCGCAGAAGCGTCGAGAAATCACGGTGGTCGGCTCAGACAAGATGGCGATTTTTAATGACGTTGCCCTGGAGGCGCCTCTGTGGTTGTACGATAAGGGCGTCAGGACCATGGAGCCATCGCTCTATACGACCTATGAACAATTTCGGGCACTGCCGTGGGAACGGGATTCCATCGTCCCCCATCTGCCGAAGATCGAACCGCTCTTCAGCGAGGTGTCGCATTTTGTGGAGTGCATTCAGCAACGGCGCCCACCACGGACAGACGGTCAGAGCGGTTTACGGGTCATTCGTACGCTGGAAGCACTGTCGGCGTCAATGCGAAGCAATGGAGCTCCAGTCATCGTAGCGCATGCCACTCCCTGACGCGTCGCTCGCAGCTTCTTGCCCTCTGTGCAACTCTGCTCGTCTGGTACCTGTTGTCGTCAAGACCGTCTCAGAGCACAGCTATGCCCTCCAGCGTTGCCAGCAGTGTCAACTGGTGTTCGTCGCACCGGTGCTCACGCAGGCAGAACTTGAACGGCACTACGCTCACCTATGGACCGAGGAGCAGGATCCGGCGCGAGCGAGCGACTTAGCGATTGACCGTGCCCTTGAAGGCCGACGGTTTCAGCGACGACTACATGAGATCCAGCGATTCGTTTCAGCGGGTCGGTTATTGGATGTCGGATGCAAAGACGGTTCCTTCCTCACAGTGGCACGTCAGCGTGGGTGGGAACCGCAGGGCGTTGAACTGACACCTGCTGCGGCACAGCGCGCCCAACACCAGCGCCTGCCCGTCGTGATCGGCACGCTCGCTGCGGCACGTTTTCCCGCAGCTTCCTTTGATGTGGTGACCGTGTGGCACTTGATCGAGCACCTCACGCAGCCCGTAGCATTCCTTCAAGAGATCCATCGCATTCTCAAACCAACTGGCCTGTTGGCCATTGAAACACCCAACATTGATAGTCGCGCCTTTCGCCGATACGGTGTGGACTGGGAGTACCTCGTGCCACCGCAACATCTCTGCTATTTTGGGCCGCAGAGTTTACAGTTTGCCCTGGAGCACACCGATTATCAGGTGGTGTTTCAACGGTGTGAAGGGGGCACTGGTGTAGGGTTGCAATTGGCGCAAGCCGGCTTAGGAGGTGCGCGTTTGTGGTTACGCAAATATTATCGGTGGTTCCACCCACTGAAGGTGATGTATCTCGCCCTCTTGGGTTGGGCGGCGCCAATTGATAGCATTCTCGTGATGTACGCACGTCCCAAGACCAATTTATGAATGGACTCAACTGATGTGCAGGATCCTATGAAGGGTGGACCCCCGCTCGCACCGAACGATCGCGTACTCGTGATTAACTTGGCCGGCGTGGGGGATCTCGTGCTGGCCACTCCAGCGCTCCACGCGCTGCGTCGTTGGTATCCCACCAATCCCATCGCCCTGTTGGTGAGTGGCCATGCCGCGCATCTGCTGGAGCACTGTCCGGACGTAGATCAGCAGTGGGCGTTGACTTCCACGCGTGAAGGGCTGTGGTGGTGGTCGCACCTCGCGCAGGATCAGCAGGTGCTCCGTCAGCTCAGGGCGCAACAATTCGCCCTGGCGGTTGATCTCTACGCAATTCATTCCTGGTGGGGGAGTCTGCGGATGGCGTACTACCTGCGGCAGATTCAACCGCGACGGTCGCTGGGCTACAACGTAGACGGCAGGGGATGGTGCTTCACCCAGCCACTCGTCCAGTCATCTGAGGCGTTCGAGCAGACGCACGAAGCCGCCCATGCCCTCCAGCTAGTCCAGCAGGTGGGCTGTGAGCCAGTCGCCCTGGTGCCGCAGCTCTGGGTGACTGAGGAGGAACGTCACACCGCCCAGCGCCAGTTGGCGACGTGGGGTCTGACACCGCACGCGTTCGTCGTCCTCAGTCCTGGCGCCCATCAACCGGAGAAACGGTGGCCGGTTGAGCGGTTTGTGCAGCTCGGACAGTGGCTGATGGACCGCTGCCACGTGCGTCTGCTGCTCGTCGGTGATACGCATGATCGTCAGGTCGGAGGCGTCCTGGCGCATCAGTTATCCACCTGCGCGGTGAACCGCGTCGGACAGACGTCGGTCCGTGAGCTGATGGCCCTCATCACGCAGGCGCGCGCCGTCATCAGTCACGACACAGGCACCATGCACATTGCCGCCGCACTCCAGCGGCCGCTCGTCGCTCTGTTCGGCCCGACGAATCCCGTGCGGTTTGCGCCCCTCGGGGGGGCGGCACGACAGCACGTGTTGCAAGCGCCGTCGCGTCGCATCGAGGATGTCGAACTGGCAGACGTCCAGCAGGCCATCGAGGACCTCCTCTCACGCACCCCGAACGACGAACCCCGAACCCCGAGCCTTGCATGAGCACCGTCAAAGTCCTCCACATCCATACGCTGCCCATCGTGAGTGGATCGGGCCTCAACACATTGCTCTCGATGCGCGGGCAGCGCGATGCGGGATTCACCGTCGAGCTCGCTTGCGCTCCTGGTGGTCGGCTCGCGGAGTTGGTCGAGCAATCCGGCATGCGCGTCCAACCCGTCCCGTCGTTTCGGCAGCCCATTCGTCCATGGCAGGATCTCCTGACCCTGTGGGCCTTGTGGCGGTTGTGTCGTCGGGAACGCTACACGATCGTCCACACCCACAACTCCAAAGCGGGTTTCATCGGGCGACTGGCGGCTCGCCTCGCCGGGACGCCCATCATCATTCACACCGTCCATGGCTTCGCCTTTCATGGGCAAGAACCGTGGTGGCGCCGACGACTGTTCATCGCCCTCGAACGGTTCGCGGGTCGCTGGTGCGATCAGTTCATCATGCTTTCCCAGCCCTTAATCGAGTGGGCCGTCCACGAACGCATCGCGCCACGGAACAAGATGGTCAAAATCTACAGCGGCATTGAGCTCGAGCACTTTCAGCAACCGGTGGAGGTGTCCCAGCTCCGTCGAGAACTGGGATGGCCTACCGACACGATCCTCATCGGCGAAGTGGCCAAGTTGTGGCCGGGCAAGGGACATGATGTGCTCCTGCGCGCGTTTGCGCGCGTGCATCGCACCGTACCGCAGGCACGGCTCGTGTTCATCGGGGAAGGCGAGGAGCGCCCAGCGCTCGAACACCTCACGCGTTCGTTGGACCTCATGCCGTATGTCCGCTTCCTCGGCTTTCGTGAGGATATTCCGCAGTGGACGCATGCCCTGGATATCGCGGTGTTACCGTCGCTGTTTGAGGGGATGGGCCGCGCGGTGCTGGAAGCGATGGCGTGTGGCAAGCCGGTCATCGCCAGTCGCGTCGGCGGACTCGTCGAGCTGGTGAAGGACGGCGTGACCGGCCTCCTCATCCCCCCCAGCGATGTGGAGGCCTTGACGAAGGCCCTCGCGCGCCTCTTGCAAGACGCGAGCTTGCGCGCTACGATGGGACACGTAGGGCAACGACACGTCACCCACCAGTTTGATGCGCGGGTGATGAGCCAATCCATCCTCCAGGTCTATCAGGACTGGCTGCTCCAAAAACGACTCCGATGAATCTCAGCGTGCTCTTCCTCCTCATCGGGATTGCGGCGTGCGCCACGTGGGCGATGGTGCCACTCGCGCGACTCATCGCGATCAACGCCGCGCTCTTCGATATGCCGAGCGCGCGGAAAGTGCACGCGACCCCCACACCGCTCCTCGGCGGCCTCGCCATCTACGCAGGCATTCTGCTGTCCTTAGGATTCCTCATGGTCACTCAGGACGCGGTCCGTACCGCGTTGACGGCGCAGTGGCCGTGGCTGTTGGGCGCGAGTGCCGTCGTGGTGCTCGGTGGGGTCTGGGACGATGCCACCCACTGGCCAGCGTGGTGGAAACTCTGTTGGCAACTCGGCGCGGCCAGCATCCTCTGCTGGGGAGGGATGCGCATCACGGTGCTCACCAATCCAGTCCAGGGCGTGGAGGCCGTCCTGCCCGAGTGGCTGAGTGTGGTGCTGACGCTGGGATGGCTCGTGGCCATCATCAATGCGGTCAACTTGATGGACGGCATGGACGGCTTGGCCGCCGGGATAACGGCCATTGCGGCCGCGTTTCTGTTGAGCATCGCCATCCTCTTGGAGAACATGGGAACGGTCTACCTCTTGGCGGCGGTCATCGGCAGTTGCCTGGGTTTCCTCCGCTACAATTGGCCGCCGGCGCAAGTCTTCATGGGCGATGCGGGCAGTCAACTGTTGGGCCTGCTTGTGGGAGTCGCCCCGCTCCTGGATTTCCAGTACAAGGCCGCCACGGTGGTGGCCCTCTTGATTCCGCTGACGACACTGGCGATTCCCCTCTCGGATACGCTCTTGGCGATCATTCGACGCCTGCAAGGGCACCGCTCGATCTTCCGCGCGGATAAGCAGCATCTCCATCACCGCCTCCTCGAGCTGGGCCTCTCCCCGCAGCAGGCGATCTTGCTCATGTACGTGGTGACGGCCTACCTGGGCCTCATCGCGATCCTCTTCGTCCTCATCCCGGATCACCACGCCTTCATCCTCGTCCTCCTCTTGAGCCTCGGATTGTTCATGGGTATGCGCACCATCGGCTTCATCGAGCGCCGCCTGCGGTTCCTCTATTTGCAGCAGGCCAAGCGCCGTCGCCGCGCGCCGTGAGGGACGCCAGGCCAGGGACCACGGGTCAGGGCGTCATCCCGTTCGTCATCTTGTGCCTGGTCATCCTGGGGGCTGGATCCTGGACCGGTGACGCTGCCGCTGCCGAGGACGCACAGCCCCTGCGCCTCGCCTTCCACGTCCACACCGGGGTGAGCGACGGCGCGTGGACCGCGCGCCAAGTCTTGCAAGAAGCGCAGCGCCTGGGACTCGATGGGGTGGTGTTTGCCGATAGCCTCATCGAGCGCTGGGAATTTGGTCTGCCGCCCTTGCGACGGTTGGCGCGTCGTGTCATCGAGCATCCGTCTGTCCTCCGGTGGGGTGCGGCCTCCTACCTCCAGCATCTCGATGACGTCGCCGCGAAGTTTCCGCAACTCATCGTCCTCCCCGGCGTGACCGTCTCACCCTTTTACCGCTGGACAGACGTACCCCTGTTCCGCGGAGGACGATTGGAGAGCTGGCATCGGCAGCTCCTCATCTTTGGGGTGGATGACCCGCGGGTCCTCAGCGATCTGCCGGTCGTATCCAACGCGTACGCGTCGTGGCGCGTCGCACTGCGGCATCCCTGGCGGCTCTGGCCGCTCCTCCTCGTGCTGGCTGGGGTCGTGGGTTGGCGGAGGCGTCCACGCGGTGCACGGACGCGGTGGGGTAGTCTCCTCGTGCTCCTGGTGGGCCTGCTCCTCCTGGGCAACGCCGAGCCGCGACGCACGACTGAGTTTCATCCCTACCAACCAGATCCCGGCCCACGCCCGTACCAAGAGGTCATTGACTACATCATCCATCACGGCGGGGTGGCCGTGTGGTTGCATCCGGCCCTCACGTCGGAGGGCGCCTTTGGCGGCGTTCCCGTCGTGACATCGCCGTCTCCAGAGCTCCTCCTGCAGACCCACGGCTACCTCGGTGTGGGCGTGAACTACTGGAGTGAAATCAAACCACTCGCACCCGGTCGCGAGTGGGACCAAGTGTTGCTCGCGTACTGTCAGGGGAAACGCCCCCAGCCGGTCTGGGTGTTGGGGGAAATTGGCTTCCACGACCCATCGCGTCCACTCAACATGGTGCAAACGATCGTCTACGCCGGGGCGAGGACGCCCGCGGCCATCCTGGACGCCATGCGTCGCGGGCGTATGTACGCGCAGTTCAACGCTGGCGACACACCGGTGGTGAGTCTCACCGCGTATGCCGTGGTGGATGAAACCACGCAGCAGCGCGCTGGCATGGGAGAGACGTTGCAGAACGCAGGGCAGATCCATCTCGTCCTCAGCGGCACGCAACCCCCGGGCGAGTCAGCGACGACGATCACCCTCATTCGGAACGGCGTCGCGGTGCATCAGGAACAGGTGGCCGACACTTCCTTTACCTGGGAGTGGCGCGAAGCGCTCCCCCCCGCACCCCAGGTGTGGTATTATCGCGTCATGTTGCAGCGGGGGACGGGTCTGATTCTGACCAACCCTACGTTTGTGCGGCCGCGTGTTCCGCCGAGTAGCAGTTGATGTACACCGCCTACTGGCAGTTGAAAGACACGCCGTTCGAAAACACACCCGATCCGCGGTTCCTCTTCCACTCGGCGCAGTTTGACGAAGCCCATCTGCGGATGCTCTACGTCGTGCGCGAGCGGAAAGGGGCCGGGATGTTGACCGGTGTGTTCGGCTGCGGCAAAACCCTCATCGGGCGCGCGTTGATGGATGAGCTGGCCCACGAGCGCTACCACACCGTCTACCTCGCGCATCCGCGCTTGAGCGACCTGGATTTCCTCCGCATGATTGCGCATCAGTTGGGGGTGACTCCGCCGCCATCGCAGAAAGCGGATTGCCTGATCAAAATTGAAGAGGCGCTGTTCAACACCATGCGGAGTGGCAAGGAGACCATCGTCATCGTGGATGAAGCCCACGCCATCGAAGAACTCACCGTGTTTGAGGAACTGCGGCTGCTGCTCAACTTTCAACTGAAGGACCGGTTTTTGCTGACGCTGCTCCTCTTCGGGCAACCGGAACTGGCGCCGCGCGTCAATGCCTTGAAGCCACTGGAACAACGCATCGCGATGAAGTGCCACTTAGGCGGCTTGAGTGCGGAGGAAACCACCGCCTACATTCAGCATCGTCTTACCGTCGCAGGGGCCCCGCACGTGCCGTTTACCCCTGAGGCGCTGCAGCGCATTTACGAGCACACGGGTGGCATTCCTCGACGGATTAATCGCCTCTGCGACACGTGCCTCTTGGCCGGCTTTGTCGCGAAGGCGACCGACATCACCCCCGAGCTGGTCATGGAGGAAGTGCGGGGATTGGGCGGAGAAGCCTAGTGCGTCTAAGCGTCTCACGTCAGGCGGCAACGGCGGGCGTTTCGTACAGCGTCAGGCGTCCGGCGTGCGACGCCACACGCAAGACGCCAGACGATACGCTATCCGCTGCCGCAGAACGCAGGACGCTGAACGAGCCATGTACGAAGCCTACTGGGGTTTAACCGAGAAGCCGTTTCAGAACACGCCGGACCCGCGGTTCCTGTTCCGCTCCGCCGCGTGCGAGGAGGCGCTCTCACGGCTGCTCTACGTGGTGCGTGAAGGCCTCGGCGCCGCGGCCCTGACCGGCATCTTCGGCTGCGGCAAGACCCTCATCAGCCACGCCCTGGTCGAGGAGCTCGGCGGCAATTGCAAAGTTGCCCTCGTCACCAACCCAGCACTCTCTGGCGTCGCCCTCCTGCGCGAAATCACCTACCAACTCAGCCATCGGAACCAACTGCCCCATGAGAAAACCGAACTCCTCCACGCGATTGAAGAGATCACGCGCAACAACGTGCAGGATGGCAAACGCACGGTCCTCGTCGTGGATGAAGCCCATCTCATTGAGGAGCAGAGCGCCTTCGAGGAGCTGCGGTTGCTCCTGAACCTCCAGAGCCGCGAGACCTTTTTGCTCACCGTCCTCCTCCTCGGCCAGCCAGAGCTCCAAGCCAAAATTGACCAGCAGAAACCCCTGGCCCAGCGGATCGCCCTCCGGTACCACTTGGGCCCCTTGACGCTGGAGGAGACCACCGCCTACATCACCCATCGGCTCCAGGTCGCCGGCCGGAGCGAGCCGGTGTTCACCCCCGAGGCGATTGCGGCCATCCACGAGGCGACCGGCGGGATCCCGCGCCGCATCAACCATCTCTGTGGCCTCAGTCTCCTCACGGGCTTCCACCGCCAGCTCCCCGCCGTAGACCTCTCCGTCATCCAGGAGAATGCGAAGGAGCTGGTGGGGTAAGGCAAGCCCACTGACTTTGTTGCCCCTAGGGGCAACCATCTCGTGCAGCGTCCAGCGTGCGGCGAGGACGCGTAACGTCGGACGTCAGACGTCAGACGTCGGACGCAACGCCGCTCGCTGCCGCTAGACGTGGGACGCTGGACCAGGTTGGACTGTTCGTGCAGCGTCCAGCGTGCGGCGAGGACGCGTAACGTCGGACGTCAGACGTCAGACGTCGGACGCAACGCCGCTCGCTGCCGCTAGACGTGG
>Ga0114945_10001264_pt1 | contig 15837 bp, 18 predicted proteins | sample OV2TP3_FD_87194 | JGI IMG/M metagenome (GOLD analysis project Ga0114945, IMG submission 87194) | Hot spring microbial communities from Beatty, Nevada to study Microbial Dark Matter (Phase II) - OV2 TP3 | ecosystem: Environmental > Aquatic > Thermal springs > Hot (42-90C) | place: USA: Beatty... | reverse complement strand
GTTGCGGCTGATGTCAAAAAACAGTTGCGGATTCTCTTTGATGAAGTGCTACCCAAATGGAACTACAGGCTCTTTCCGGGAACTGCTCGATCGGTGAAGTTATTCAATTTCTGATCCTTACGATGAGCGGGACCAGCTATCGTCCGAAGTTAATCGGCAGCGTCGGTGGTAGAAGGTGCAAGTGCACAGGGAGGTAGTCATGAAGCAGTGGCTAAGACGCATCCGCGGAGCACTCGGGATGGGCCTGACTTGGGTGGTTGGATGGGCGCTCGTCGGTGTGCTGATAGGAGTGACGAGTAGGCTTCTTCCCGGTCTCCCGTGGGATTCCTTCTTTGAGGTCTTTGATGCCCCGTTGCCGGCGCTGGCGATACCGGGCTTCTTTGGTGGTGTGCTCTTTTCAACGGTGCTCGGGATTGCAGGGCGCCGTCGCAGATTCGATGAGTTGTCGCTTCCCCGATTCGTGGCTTGTGGGGCGGTAGCTGGTCTGTTGCTGAGCCTTGTTCCGGCTGCTTTGGTTACTGTGGGGTTAGCGAGTGTTGGACGCCACGTTGACCTGTGGCAAATCACTGCCGCAATAAGCGGTCCTCTGACTCTCCTGAGCGCAGTCTCAGCCGCCGGTTCGCTGGCGCTAGCCAAGATAGCGGAGGAGCGAGAGCCTTGGAAAACGTTGCTCGTCGAGTTGTGGACGGGTGGCCCGAGCGATGCCTAACACAAATTATGCGGAAGTGGAAACGAGACACAAGCGCAACCGGAAGGTCGCGCTGGGAATGGGGGCCTGGCTGGGGGTCTATGCCGGAGCCCTGCTGATCGTCTCCCTCTCAAGCAGGGAGTGGACCCTCGGCCTGGCCCTGGAATCGGCGCTGGACAGGGGGGTTCCGTTCGAGCAGCCCGTTGGACCAGCAGGCTTCTATACGAAGGACATCGTGTTCGACCTGCCCTCCGACATCCAGAACCCCCGCCTGCTGGTCACCCAGGGCATCTGGGTGGAGCGCTTGATCGAATTCTTCCTGATCGGGGACGAGGACAGCCTGTTTCACAGGAGAACGATGTTCCGGCTCGAACCTCAGCCATAAATCCTACAACAGGGAAAGAGTTCTCAGATACACCGCTCTTGATAGAGCTTCAAAAGCGATTTCCGGTTTGAGCGGGGAGTCTTGTCTAAACGGCCAGACCAGATCACCCGTATTTTGTTGATATACAGCAAGAGCAAATCCTTCAAACTTGCCGTAGGCGTTCAAGGGGCGCTCACGCGGGATGGAACGCCCACAAACGCTGTGAATCTGTCGGAGGCTCTGAGAGGTGGCTGCCCATTCGGGAAAACTGATGATTCCTCCGACAGCACATAGCGGAAACCGTTCGTGAAAGTTGGTGGCAAAGGCGACCAGGTCGTTATGGCCGTTTTTCCAGTTTTTCTCCAGACTGTCCTGCGACTGAAAATGTTTGGGGTCGGCAGCCAGCACCAGCCCGGATTCCGCGTTCGCCATCCAGACGTCTACTTCTTGCCAGCGAACCGCTCCCAGAAAATTTTTGCCCTTGTGATGAACCTGCCATTTCTCCTGCTGAAGGTACCGCTTTAAATCGTCACGCTCCTGCTCGTCCAGCATTTTTTCAAGATGTGAGGCAATACATTGTGCCGTCCATTTCTGAAGGGCATTTGCTAAAGCTTGCTGCCGGGCCTTGGATAGACTTGCGGCGGAATCGGCGATCAGATGACCCTTGACGACTTCGGCCCAAAGCTCGTCTTCAATTGTGGCCATTCTGTTTCATCCTTCTTCGCGAGATGAGTTTAGAGAGTATGTTTCTGGCTTTCTGATACTCGGAAACGGTTATACAGGAGGGAGTCACAATCCTGTCAACGACTTCGATCGCAGCCTCAAATAGACGCTCCCTGACACGGGTATCCACCTCTTTAAAAACAGCCTCCAGCTTTTTCACGGGCGATGGCAATGGGATACGGTTCGCTTCGCCCGGCATCAATTCCAGCACCCCCCCTCCGTAACTCCGTCCGGTGATCTCGCACGCAATCAACGTCCACGTATTGACAAAGCTGACCACGTGCCGTTTTCCCAGGGAAGGCCTACTCCATCTCACGCGATGAATGGTGTCTGTGGAAGTGTACTTTTGGGTCAAATGGACCAGTTTGGGTATTTCACCGGCCTGTCTCAAAAGCAGCGCATCCGCAGGCCAGACGCTGGGGACAGCATACCAGGGTTCACGGTTCCGACACTTAAAGCGGCGATTGACCCCCTGTTCAACGCCACGCGCCAAATAAGTGCGCATCTGTGACGGAAGGCTCTCAACGGGGTCAGAGGTATATATCAAGAATAAGGGGCGTTCCTGCGATATAAGAAACTTGAAATCGCGGGTGGAAAAACAGATCCCCTGTAAGTCGCGGGCGCTGGTGATGATGGGCGTGAGACAATTCCCATCTCCCAAAGCCTCTGCTTCAGGCCTGGATACAATGAAGAAATCGTTCGAGCCGGTGACGACTCCGACCTCCACCCGGCCATACTCTTTGAAAGGCTTCCATCCGAGTTGACGGAAGGACTCACTGACGGACAGACGTTCCTCAGCAGACAGAAACAGATGTGTCCACTTGGGACACCAGTCCCAGACAGGCGCAGGGTCGACAGGGTACGGCGGGCCTTGTTCAAGATGTCTAAAAGACATCGTGAGGAGGCCGCCAGGACCGGCAGCGTCACGGTCGCAAAGGAGCAATACAACGGATTGCTGGACCGAAGGGAATAAATCCCTGTCCGGCAGACAGACAATGACACGGCGGAAACGGGACAGGAAAAACCGCCTGAGTTCTTCAGCGTAGCCGACGTGAAGAAGTTCTTCAGGGAGGACCAGGGCCAACCGTCCGGTGTCGGACAGCAGCTTGCAACTCAGGGCCACAAACGGCGCCCAGGTACTCATCAGCCGGGATGGATGTAATCCCATCTCCTTCATCTGACGAAAGGCCAGCGTCCGGCTGCGCTCAGGGAACAGGTGTGAACGAATAAACGGCGGGTTGCCCACAACAGCGTCAAACACGTGGGGAGACTGAAACAGAGGGGAATGGTCTGCCCACTCAAAGAAATCGCTGCAAATGCCGTCCGCTGCTGTGGCGGCCTGAGGGTCTATATCCACTCCCACACAGGTCGGCTGTCTGTCGCCGAGGTCGGCAAGATGCGTCTGCGCCGCAGCCAGGAACACCCCTTCGCCGCACGAAGGGTCCAGAACCCGATCCCCAGGCGCACGGACGGCCCATCGAACGAGAGCAGATGCAACCCTGGGAGGGGTATAAACGGCCCCAAGAACTTTTTCAGCAGCGCCGTTTTGTCGGTAACGATTTTCTACTGTGACTGACATAGCCCTATTGCCCTTTGCTCAACATATCCTCCCATCATCAGCGCAACCGAAAGTTGAGCTGCGCTTGCGAGCATACATTCCACGCCTACGGGACAGGTGTGAGCGTCGAAACGACGAACAGATGGATGTCATCTTTAGTCTGCGAAAGTTTGTAGTTGGCGATGAACCGCCGGTTCTCTGCGTAGTGTTGGAGCTTGCGTTCGACCATCTCATAGACTATCTGCTTGAAGTCAGCAACGTCCCGCGACTGTCCGAAAATCGCCGTGCGGACCCTCGAAGCAATACGCCTGACCAGCGACCCCCCACTCAGGGCCGCCGCTGCCAACTCTGTGAGCATCGTATCTCGTTTGTGCTCGGGTAACAGGGACACGTTCCAGGCTGTGATCCCCATGACTACAAGTCGTTCCATTGCCTCGTCGGTGTTTGCGAACTGCCGGTAGGGTTCGATGAAGTCCAGCAAGACCTCCGACATCTTCTGGTCCGCGCCTTGCCGCGAGCGGATGAGACTGTCGCTATCCCCCTGGCCGTACCGGCGGTTCTTGGGCTTCTTGCGTGATCGTTTCTTGCGCGACATGGGTGTTTGCTTCAAAATTACCTGCCCCTGCGCTTCCGTTTTTTTCTGAACAAACCAGAAAACTCCGCGTTGGTACATCTTGCACAAAAGTACCCTTCGCCTTTCATCGAATAGCCCCCTTCACTCAAAACAATCACTGCGCCACATTGGGAACACTTGGTCGGCTCGTACGCTGGTGGATTCTTCAGCTTCTCAAAATTGTACTCGTTCGTCCCATAATACACATATATCTCCGTCTCGAAATCTTCTCTGCATTTCGGACAATCTTGCCATCGTCCCTTGTGGCCTTCGGTATGATGATAGCCGCACAAGGTAAACCGGCTATGATTCCGATAGCAACTGTTTCGCGCATACGAGAACAAAACGTACTGGTCCTCGTCGTCGCAGATCCACTGATCGCAACATTCCGTTTTCGTCAGTTTGGTTGTTTTGCCGCATAGCCCACACCGTGGGCGGGCACTCTGTCGTCCCTCTTCATTGGGCTTCGCTTGTTGTTGCTGCCGCTTTCTTGCCATATACACTCCTTCCCAATCAGACGGGCCGCTCATAGAGAACCTTCCCTTCCTGCACTGCCAGAACGCAGGGCTTCAGCCCCCTCCTTTAAATGCCATAAAGCGCCCCGTACTTCGCCTTCAGGTGCGCCATGAGCGGCCTGTGGCTCAGCGGTTTGCCGGTGACCCTCTCGACGAGTTGCCCGGCCCGGTAGCGCATCCCCTGCCGGTGGATCTTCTCCCGCAGCCAGTCCCGCAGGGGCAGGAACTCCCCCCGCGCGAACTGCGCGTCCAGGTCGCCCAGTTCCTTCCGCGCCTGCTCGAAGAACTGCGCGGCATAGAGGTTGCCCAGGCTGTAAGTGGGGAAGTAGCCGATCCCGCCCCCGCTCCAGTGGGTGTCCTGCAGACACCCCTGCGCGTCGTCCGGCGGCGTCAGGTCAAAGTACTTCTTAAACCGCTCGTTCCAGGCCCCCGGCACGTCCCCCGCCTTCAGGTCGCCCGTCAGCAGCGCCTGCTCCAGCTCGAACCGGAGGAGGATGTGCAGGTTGTACGTGGCCTCGTCCGCCTCCACCCGGATGAATGAGGGCCGCACGTCGTTGATCGCGAAGAGGAGGTCGTCAGCAGAGACGTCGGAGAGGGACTCGTGGAAGAGGTGCCGGGCCAGGGGGAAGAAGTGCGCCCAGAACGCCCGGCCCCGGCCCACGAAGTTCTCCCACATCCGGGACTGCGACTCGTGGATCCCCAGGGAGACCGCCTCTGCCATCGGCGTGCCGGAGTGCTCCGGGTCCAGCCCCTGCTCGTAGAGCCCGTGCCCGGCCTCGTGCAGGATGCCGAACAGCGCCATGTTGAACTGCCGGGCGTCATAGCGCGTCGTGAGCCGCGTGTCGCCCGGCCCCAGCCCGGAGCAGAACGGATGCACCGTCACGTCCAGCCGGCCCGCCTCAAAGTCGAACCCGATGGCCGCCGCCGCCATTTTGCCGAATGTCTCCTGCCGGTCCACCGGGTAGTCTCGATGCAGGACCGACGTGTCGGGCCGTTTTCCAGACCCCACGACATCCCCGATCAGCTTGACCAGCTCCTCGCGCAGGTCTGCGAACACCCGCGTCAGGTTGGCCGTGGTCTCCCCCGGCTCGTAGTCCTCTAACAGGGCGTCGTAGGGATGATGGGCGAACCCGTAGGCGTCCGCCGCCTGCCGCTTGAGCCCCACGACCTTCTCCAGGTAGGGCCGGAACTTCGGGAAGTCCGACGTCTTCCGCGCCCCGGCCCACACGTCGTGCGCCAGGGCGCAGGTGCGCGTCAGCTCCTCCACCAGCGACCTGGGCAGCCGGGTCATCCGGTCGTAGCCCCGCCGCCACTCCCGGACGTTGACCGCCGGCGCGGATTCCGGGCCAGCGACCAGGGCGCTCCCCTCGACTTCTCCGATCAGGCCGCCGATCTCGGGGTCCGTGAACTTCTGATGGACCATCCCCGACAGCAGGGCGAGCTGCTCCGCCCGGTAGGGGGAGGCCTTGGCCGGCATGTAGGTCCGCTGGTCCCACCCCAGGAGCCCGGCGCAGCTCCCCAGAAGTTCGATCTCCTTCATCCGGCGGATCAATTCGTCATAAGCCTGTTGTGGCGTGCGGGGCATAATCCTCCTGATCCTTAGGGGCGAGGCATGCCTCGCCCCTACCGCACCTTATACCCTTCCTTCGGCTGACCCTCGTCGATGATCGTGAACTCCACGGTCACGCGATCCGCCGCGATCTCCGCCTCCTTCACCCCCGCCATCGCCGCGATGATCGCGTCCGCCACCCTTCTCTTGACCTCCGGCGTGCGGCAGGGCTTCGTCAGCCAGTTCACGGTTACGTTCGGCATAGGAAAACCTCCTCGATGTGAGATGATGCGGGTTGAAAACCCGCCCCTACCTCAAATATGCCTTCTCCACCTTGCGCAGCGCCTCCAGGATGTCCCTGACCTCCTGGTCTCCGTAGTTCTCGTGCACGGAGATGTTGAAATGCGTCTCCGCCGCCTCCACGGCGTTGGGGCACGGGAAGGTCGCGTTCCGGTCCCCCCTGTAGAGGTCGCACGTCCAGGGGTATCCGCTCTTCCCGAACACGTTCCGCTCCCGGAACCACTTCGCCTCCGACGGGATGTGCCGGTAGGTCGGGTTCACGGGGATGCCCTCGGCGGCCACGGCCTTCGCGAAGGTCACCTTGTCCACCCTGATCCGGTCCAGATGCGCCCGGATGCGCAGGAACCAGTAGACCGACTCCGCCTCCTTCGGCTCCCACGCCGCGCCCACGGCCACCAGCCCCGCCAGCCCCTCGTGGATGGCGTTCACGACCCTCCTCCGGCGGGCGTTCATGTCCGGCAGCTTCCGGAGCTGCGCCCGCCCGATGGCCGCCGACAGGTCGTTGCCGTTCAGGTTCAGCCCGGCCACCACGTTCGTCGGAGAGTCCGTGTTGAACGGCTTCCCCCGGTCGGAGAACCGCTTCGCCCGCCAGTAGAGGCCCTCGTCCTTCGTGAACACCACGCCCCCCTGCGCGCCCGTGGCGTGGTGCTTGCCGCTCATCGTGGAGAACGCCCCCAGGTCGCCCATCGTCCCGACCGGCCTCCCCTTGTAGCGCGCCCCGTGCGCCTGGGCGCAGTCTTCGATCACCGGCAGGTTGCGCGACCGGGCGATCTCCAGGATCGGGTCCATGTCCGCCGGCTCCCCGGCGATGTGCGCCACGATGATCGCCCTCGTGTGCGGCGTCAGCACGGCCTCCAGCTCGTCCGGCCCAACGTTGTAGGAGCCGGGATGGGCGTCCGCCACCACCGGGACGCAGCCGAGCAGCGCCACGGGCATCACCCCGCCGGGGTCCGTGATCGGCGGTACCACCACCTCGCTCCCCGCGTCCAACTGCAGCGCCCCCAGCGCCGTGTAGATGGACGCGGTGCCGGAGTTGACCAGGTCCGCGTAGCCCCCCCCCAGGAACTCCGCGAACTCCCGCTCGTAGGCCTGCTCCTCCGGCCCCCCGTACCCGAAGACCCCGCCCGTCTCGATGGCCCGGTCAAACAGCGCCACCGCCGCCTGCTTCTCCTCCTCCCCGAACAGACGCCGGGGCGGAAACGGCGTCTTCCGGACCTTCTCCCCGCCCTCAATGGCTAACACGGATAACCCTCCTTGTAGGTTCCGTGTAGGGGCGACACGCCACCCCACCTAACGCTCCCATGAGGTCGCGTTCCCTGCCCTGGTCGCCCCTACTTCCCTGCCTCCGGCCTGCTCCCCGCCTCAATCGACAGCGTCACCTTCACGTCGTCCCCCAGCATCAGCTTCCCCACGCCCAGGGGCCTGTTCCAGTTGATCCCGAAGTCCTTCCGGTTGAGCGTGACCGTGGCCTCAAACCCGGCGACTGTCCTCCCCCTCGGCCCCGGCCCGACGCCCAGGACCTCCACATCCAGCATGACCTCCTTCTCCACGCCGTGCATGTTCAGCGTCCCCGTCACGAGCAGTTTCTCCCCCTCCTTCTGGACGCCCTTGCTCTGGAACGTGATGTCCGGGTACTTCTCCACCTCGAAGAAGTCTGCGCTCTTCAGGTGCGTGTCCCGCTTCTCGTTGTCCGTGTTGATGCTCGCAGCGACGATCCTGGCCGTGACCGAGGACTTCTCAGGCTCCTCGGGGTCATAAATGATGGACCCCGACACCTGGGTGAACCGCCCCTTCACCTGGCTGAAGATGTGCCGGATGCCGAACGTGGCCGACGAATGCGCCCCGTCGACCTCATAGGTCTCGGCCTGGACCCCCTGGGCGGCGGTCACGAAGGTCAACGCGACAGCAAGGAACAGAGCCCTCTTCATGAAAAGACACTCCTTTCGTTGAGGTTTTAAACACCCGGCTTCACGTGCGTCTCGATCACCGTCTCCAGGGCGATGAGGTGCGCCCGGACCCGGCGCTCCATCGCCTCCCCGGTGGGCGTCTCGGAGGTCAGCAGATGGTCGGTATACCGATTGAACAGGGCGATGGGGATGCCCTCCCCCCGCCGCGCGACCTCCGCATCCAGGTCCGGGTAGACCACGCCGGCCCGCGCCTCCGCCCCCTCGATGCAGGGGTTCGTGTTCACCGGGCAGACGGCGGAGACCCGGCGGACGAGGTCCGGCCCGATCAGCGCCGCCCCCCGCCGCAGCTCATACAGATAGTATCCGGGGCTCTCCCAGTCCTCGTGCAGGTCGATGGCCGCCTCGAACCGCCGCCCCTCGATCAGCCGGCGGAGAATCCCGACCTCCGGGACATCGTCCCGCAGAAAGGCCCAGTTGATGTCCACGTCCTGCCGGTTGTGCCGGGTGTTGTGGACGTAGCCGTAGGGGTTGAAACAGGGGATGACCTCAAACCGGAGCGCATCCAGCCACGGGCCCTGGTCCCGGCCCAGGAAGGCCAGCGCCGCCTCGACGCCGGCAGGCTCGTCCCCGTGCGTGCCCCCGATGAGGAGGGCGGTGGGCAATTCGGGGCCGGAGGAGAGCGTGACGCCGAAGACCGGGTAGCCCTCGACATCCCCCAGAACCCGGCGCTGAACGTGGGGCCGGCTCAGGCCCTCGACCCGGCGCACAATGTCGTCGTAATTTCTCATGAGGGTTCTATAACATACGTAAATCCCCACTCCTTGTCAATCCGCACGTCAAATACCGCTTGACAAAGGCCGGGGTGTAATCTATAATCAGCCATGCCTATTTTCTTCCCTACACTTTTGAAACGCCATACGACCATATCCCTCTTGTCCGCCTGCCTCCTCTCCCTCGCCTGCCAGAGCCGTGAAGCCTATCGGCTTGCGGAGAGGGCCTCGGCCCACGAGCAGGCCGGCAGACTCCGGGACGCCGCGGCGGCCTACGAACAGGCGTCGGCCCTCAGCCCTGAAGACCCCTACCTGCTGGCGAAGGCGGGCGCGGCGAACCTGCGGGCAAATCAGATCGAGGCGGCCCTCCCCTACCTGAAAAAGGCGCACGAACTCGCCCCGGACTACCTCGCCCCCCTCCAGGGCCTGGCTCGGGCCTACGCGGCGACGCAGGACACGCAGCGGGCCGTCGAGACGCTGAAGCGCATCTCCGCCCTGTCGTCCGGGGACGCCGCCGCAAACGCCGAGGCCGGGCTGATGTACAGAAGCCTGGGGCGTCCTGAGGAGGCCCTGAAGGCGTTCGAGGAGGCCCTGAAGGCGGACCCGGACCTCTATCAGGCGCACGCGGAGCTGGGGACGCTCTATTACGAGCGCCGGGACTACGACAGGGCAGAGGAGGCTTACAAAACCGCGCTCCGGCTCGACCCCTACGATGCCCGCACCCTGAACAACCTGGCCTGGATGTACGCCGAACAGGGCATCCACCTGGACGAGGCCCTGAAACTCTCCCGCCTCTCCCTGAGGCTCGACTCCGACCAACCGGCCTACATCGACACGCTGGCCGAGATCTACTACCGGAAGGGGAACCGCGAGCAGGCCATCGCCCTGATCCGGCGGGCGATCTCCATAGCCCCCGACGTCGAGCACTACCGGAGACAGTTCAGGAAATTCCTCTCAGGCGGCGGCCAGAAGGTGTGAGGAGAAGCGGACGACATGGCAGAAGAGAAAGCGACTCCGTTCAAGTATCTCCCCCTCATCCTGTTTATCCTGGCGATGCAGAGCGCCGTGGTCTATTACTTCCTGGACCGGGCCATTCCGAAGCCGGAGCAGCAGATCGCGGCGGAGGCCCAGGAGGAGAAGCCGACGGCGGAGCAGATCCTGCTGCATCACCCCTTCATGGTCAAAGGGATCGAGCCTGTGACGGTCAGCCCGGCGCAGGACGAGGTGGGGCACCTCGTTCAGGTGGCCGTGCAGCTGGGCGTGGACGCCTCGTCGGCCAAACACCAGGCGGAGGAGAACAGGACGAGGGTGCAGGACAGCGTGACGAGAGTGCTCGTGCCGCGCACCCTCGAACAGCTTCGAGGACGGGCCCACGGGGAGATGAAAGAGGCCATCCGGGATGAGCTGAACAAGTGGCTCGGCGGACACGTGGTGGAGGTCTACTTTACGAAGTTTGTGATTCAATAAAAAAGTTCCATGCCCAACCCCGACGCGACATACACCGACCCGGAATGGGGAAACGTCCTCCGGCGAAAGGAGGCGACCGAGGAGACCATCCCGTCGATCCTGAAGAGCCTCCCCATGTTCGAGACGCTGACAGCGCCCGAACTCGTGAAGGTGGAGCGGATCGTGCACCGGCGGCGGTTCGCCGCCGGAGAGGTCATCATCCGGGCGCGCGCCCCCAGGTCGGGCATGTACATCGTCAAGTCCGGCAGCGTCGACGTGGTCCGCCCGATGGGGAACGGCATCTTCCAGAAGGTCGGGCGGCTCGATGTCGGCGACCTGCTGGGGGAGTTCGCCATCCTCGACGATTCCCCCCGGTCCACCTCCATCGTGGCCGCGGAGCCGAGCGAGCTGCTCGGCTTCTTCAAGCCCGACCTGATGGAGTTCGTCGAAACAGACCCCCGCCTCGGCCTCAAGATCGTCCTCCGGGTGGCGGAGATGATGACCCGCCGCCTGAGGCAGGACATCGAACTCCTGCGCGGCCTTCAGAAGCCCGTCGCCCTCGACAGGGCGGTCTGAAGAAAAAGTGAAACGGCAAACGGCAAACGGCAAACGTAAAAGATAAAGCCTTTTGTTTTCACGTCTGCCGTCTGCCGTCTGCCATCTGCCCTTCTATGAAACCTAGAACTTCCCAACGTACAGGATACTTTACCGAGTCCGTCATCCGGGAGATGACGCGCCTGGCCATCCTCCACGAGGCGGTCAACCTGGCCCAGGGGTTCCCCGACTTCCCCGCGCCGGAGGCCGTCAAGCAGGCCGCCATCCGGGCCATTCTGGACGACGTCAACCAGTACGCCATCACCTGGGGGGCAAAACGCCTGCGGGAGGCCGTCGCCCGGAAGATCGGGCGCTACAACGGCGTGGCCGGCGTGGACCCGGAGCGGGAGGTCACGGTCTGCTGCGGCTCCACCGAGACGATGATCGCCTCCCTCATGGCCATCATCAACCCCGGCGACGAGGTCGTCATCTTCGAGCCGTTCTACGAGAACTACGGCCCCGACACCTACCTCTCCGGGGCCATGCCCCGCTTCGTGACCCTGCGCGAGCCCGGCTGGCGCTTCGACGAGCGCGAGCTGGCCGCCGCGTTCAACGACCGGACCAGGGCCATCATCATCACCACCCCCCACAACCCCACCGGCAAGGTCTTCTCGCGGGAAGAACTCGCCTTCATCGCGGGCCTCTGCCAGAGGTGGGACGCCATCGCCATCACGGACGAGATCTACGAGCACATCCTCTACGACGGCGTCGCCCACACGAGCATCGCCTCCCTCGACGGCATGCGCGAGCGCACGATCACGGTCAACGCCATCTCCAAGACCTTCAGCGTCACCGGCTGGCGCGTGGGCTACGCCGTGGCCCCCCCCGACCTGACCGACGCCATCCGGAAGGTCCACGACTTCCTGACCGTGGGCGCCCCCGCCCCGCTCCAGGAGGCCGCGGCCGTGGCCCTCGACTTCGGGCCGGACTACTTTGACGACCTGTCTAAGGCCTACGCCCGGCGACGGGACCTCCTCATCTCCGCCCTCTCGGACGCCGGGTTCCGCTGCTTCGTCCCGCAGGGGGCCTACTACGTCATGACCGACATCAGCGCCTTCGGAGCGCCCGACGACGTGGCCTTCTGCGACCGCCTCATCCGCGAGGCCGGGGTCGCCGCCGTGCCGGGGAGCAGCTTCTATCGCACCGAGGGCGGGGGCCGGCAGCAGGTCCGCTTCTGCTTCTGCAAGCGCGACGAGACGCTCCACCGGGCCGCAGACAGGCTCCAGGGGCTCGGAGGAAAGGGTTGAGGCCTTCATGAAAACCCTCGTCATCGGCGCCGGCTCCATGGGGCGCCGGCGTCTGCGGGACCTGCTGGCCCTGAATGTGGGCGAGGTCCTGCTCTATGAGCCGCAGGGGGACCGCTGCCGGGAGGTCTCCTCCGGCTTCGGCGTCCGGGGGTTCACCGACTTGAGCGAGGCCCTGGCCCAGGGGCCGGAGGCCCTGGTCGTCTCGGTCCCCCCGGCCCTGCACGACGCCTACGTGCAACAGGCCGTGGAGCGCCGCCTGCACGTCTTTGCCGAGGTCCCCTTTGTCTTCGACCTGAAGGCCCTCGAATCCGTCGCCGAACGGGCCGGGGCCTCCCCGTCCGTCCTGGGGGTCAGCCACACCATCCGCTACTACCCTCCCTACCGGATCATCCGCGACCTGATCCGCGCCGGCCGGGTCGGCAGGCCCCTCTACCTCGAATACTCCCTGGGGAACTACCTCCCCGACTGGCGCCCCTATGAGGACTACCGGAAATTCTACGCCAGCGACGCGAGCCTGGGCGGCGCGGGCATGGACATGGTCCTGCACGAGCTGGACGCCATCCAGTGGTGGCTGGGGAGGGTGGACGCCGTCTGCGCCCGGCTCAACAAGATCAGCAATCTGGAGATCAGAGGGCCGGACGGGTGCGATGTCCTCCTCTCTTTTGAGGGGGGGGCCAGGGGCTACTTCCACCACGACCTGTTTGAGCAGGGGACTGTGGGGAGACACATCCGGATCGCCGGGGAGGGGGGGACCGTCGAATGGCATCAGAATCAGCCCGAAATCCGCCTGTTCGACGGCGCGAGCCGCAAGACCCTCCACATCCCTTTTCGCGAGGCCGCTGACTGGCCCGAGGCCATAGAAGCGAGCCGCCTCATGCGGGACATCCTGGAGAGGACCGCCCTGCGTTCAGGGGGCAAGATCGCCGTCACCGACGAGGGATACACCTACGAGGCGAACTACCTGAGGGAGATGCGCCACTTCTGCGACGCGGCTCAGGGGAGGAGACCCTTTACGATGAGCACGGTGGCGGAGGAGCTGCAGACCGTCCGGGCGCTTCACGCCATCCTCCGGAGCGCCGAGCAGGGCCGGGAGGTGGCCGTGAACAGCGTGAAGGGTGAGCGATAAGGGAGCCGACATGGACGAGATTCGCATTGCCATCGTGGGTCTGGGCACGCGCAGCCTGAACTGGATCTCGGTCATGCAGCGCATCGGCGGGTTTCGCGTCGTGGCGGTCTGCGACCCGATCGCCGCGCTCCACGCGCGGGCCCTGTCGCGCCTGGAGCGCCCCGGCGAGGTCCGGGCTTATACCCGCTACGAGGACGTCCTGACCGACCCCGGCGTGGACGCCGTCGCCCTCACCGTGCGCTGCGAGGAGCAGGGCGCCATGGCCGCGCAGGGCCTGGAGGCCGGCAAGCACGTCAACATGGAGGTGCCGGGCGCACACCGGATGGAGGACTGCTGGCGCATCGTGGCTGCGCAGGAGCGGACCGGGAAGGTCTTTCAGCTCGCCGAGCAGGTGCGCTACGCCGGGTTCGTCGAGGCGTGGAGGGGCCTGGTCGCGGAGGGCCGGCTCGGCCAGATCACCTTCTGCGAGGGACAGTACTTCCACTACTACGTCGGCAAGTCGTTCGTGGACCCCGCGACCGGCAGGTTCTACGGCCCGGACGGGGTGGCTGCCCACCCGGAGGCCAGGCCCGCTTGGCTGTCCCGCATGCCCCCCATCCATTACCTCCCCCACGACCTCGGCCCCCTGCTCAAGGTCCTGGACGACCGCGTGGTCGAGGTGATGGCCATGAGCACCGGGTCCCCCAGCGCCGCCCACCCGGTGCTGCCCTCCCCGGACGTGCAGGTCGCCCTGATGAAGACGGAGAGGGGGGCGATCCTCCGCCTGGCCGTTAGCTTCGCGCAGCCCCACCCTCACGTCAACAACCACTGGCTGCACGTCCTGGGCACGAAAGGCTCCGTGGAGTGGCGGCGCTCCAACCGGGACTTCCCCAAGCTCTATCTGACGGACGGCCAGATGCACGACAAGTCGGACGTGGACTGGCGGTTCGAGCGGACGGACGCCCCCCCGGAGGCGCGCGGCAGCGGGCACAGCGACATGGATTACTACGTCCACGCCGCCTTCCGCGACGCCGTGCTCGGCGTCCGGCCCCTGGACTACGACGTGTACAGGGCGATGGACACGACCGCTCCCGCCATCCTGGCTGCGGAGTCCATCGCGCGGGACGGCGCGAAACTCCGCGTCCCCTCCTTCAGGCCGGACGCGACGCGGCCCGCAGGCCGGATGCCCCTCGAAGGCCGGTGATGAACAGACCATAAGGAGATTTCACATGCTGACCGTGACAACCCCCAGCCTCGAAGGAAAGCGCATCATCCGCTACCTCGGCCTGGTGAGCGGAGAGGCGATCCTGGGCGCCAACATCTTCAGGGACATCTTCGCCGGCATCCGGGACATCGTCGGAGGGAGGTCCGCGGCCTACGAGAGCGAGCTGCGAAAGGCCAAAGAGATCGCCGTTCAGGAGATGCAGGAGCAGGCGAAGGCCCTCGGCGCCAACGCCATCGTCGGCGTCGACCTGGACTATGAGACGATCGGCAGCGGCAGCATGTTGATGGTGAGCGCCAGCGGCACGGCCGTGCAGGTCGAGGGGGAATAGCCCCCCTTTCCCCCGCCATGAACGACCCCGCGTGCGTGCTGGCCCTCCGCGAGGACGCCGGCCTCGGCCCCCTCACCTTCTACCGGCTCCTGCGCCGCTTCGGGACCGCCGAGGCGGTCCTGTCCGCCTCCGCGGCGGACCTCCAAAAGGTGTCCGGCGTCAGCCCGGACCGCGCGCGGAGGATCGCCGAGGCCGCCTGCGCCCTCCCCGGCATTCGCTCTCGCCTGACCGTTCTGACGCAGCGCGGCATCGCCCTGATCACCGCCTTCGACCCGGCCTATCCGGCCCGCCTGAGACGCCTGCCCGACGCCCCGCCCATTCTCTACGCGCGGGGAGATCTCGTCCTGGGGGACAGGCCCTGCGTCGCCGTCGTGGGCGCGCACCTGGCGAGCCAGGCGGGCATCGCCGCGGCAGCCGCGTGGGGCCAGGCCCTGGCCCGCCGGGGGACGGTCGTCGTCAGCGGCCTGGCCGCCGGGGTCGACGCCGCCGGGCACCGGGGGGCCCTCCAGGCCGGCGGCCTCACCGTCGCCGTCGTCGGCTCCGGCCTCGACCGGATCGGCCCCAGGGAGAACCTCCCCCTCGCCGCCCGGATCGCCGGGGCCGGCGCCCTCCTCTCCGAATACCCCCCCTCCACCCCCGCGTCCGTGGGCCGCCTGCTCGCCCGCAACCGGATCGTCGTGGGCCTGTCCGACCTCGTCCTCGTCGTGGAGGCGCGCCTCAACGCCTCCGGCGCGATGGATGCCGCAACCCGCTCCCGCCTGGCCGGCATCCCCGTCTGCGCCCTCCGGGACCCGGCGTTCCCGGCCAACGAGCGCCTCCTGTCCCTCGGCGCGCACCCCGTCCCCCCCAACCCCGATCCCGACGCCCTCGCCCCCCTGCTGCCCCGATTTTGCGCTTGATCGTTG
>Ga0114945_10001262_pt1 | contig 15862 bp, 15 predicted proteins | sample OV2TP3_FD_87194 | JGI IMG/M metagenome (GOLD analysis project Ga0114945, IMG submission 87194) | Hot spring microbial communities from Beatty, Nevada to study Microbial Dark Matter (Phase II) - OV2 TP3 | ecosystem: Environmental > Aquatic > Thermal springs > Hot (42-90C) | place: USA: Beatty... | reverse complement strand
GAGGCACGACACGCAGACGCCTTTTGCCGCGCCTTCAAGTTTTTCAAGGCGCTGTTGGAATCTTCCGTTCATAGGGCCTCCTCTCTCTTGGCGGGTCACTTCCCGTGGTGACGCCTATGACACCCCCGGCACAGCGGGATCAGGTGCAGCCGGGGGTCCTCCCGGAACAGGTTTCGATACCCGGCGGGTCGGTGGTGGACCTGCGCCGCCGGGGAGTCGCACAGGATGCAGAAACGGCCGTGGATCGCGTATGCCTCGGCCCTGGCGATCTCCCAATGCGTCGTCTGGACGTAGAGCCGGTAGTCCGCCGCCGTGAACCTGCCGGGACCGGCCAGCAGGCGCAAGGTCACGTCACGGGGTAGGCCCTGGCTGAACGGATCGGCGGGGTAGCTCGGGGCCCGGGGCGGTTGAGGGGCCGCAGCCTGGGCCGGTGAGGGCCGGGTAACTCTGTGGTGGACGGCGCCGTTGCTCCCGCGCGCTCGGGCCTCCTGCCTGTCAACCGGTGAATCCACGCTTTGCCCTTTCCTCCTGTTCAACCAGGTCCCGTACCGCGTCGATCTCCTCCGGCCCCCGGCCCACGATGCCAGGTTGCCCCCATCGCCGGGCGGTGTAACCGGTCCTGTCCTCATCGGGCAGGGTGTAGATGAACGGCGAGCGGTCCGGATCTCGGGCCTCGACGTGGACGGGCCTTCGGATTGACCTGGCGCTCAAGGGTCTGCTCCTGGCTGTCGGCCAGCATCCGGGTCGCCCCCTATCAGGTCCAGCAGCCGCCCGGCCTCGCGTTCCAACCCCGTCAGCGCCTCGATAAGCTGGCCCTCGGCCTCGGTGTAGCCCGCTCCCCTGGGGACGCCGTAGCACCGCCGGCGCTTCAGGGCCGTGAGCCACATCCGCGCCCGGTGCTTGCACCACGTCAACCCGGCACGGTCGCGCCGGTCGATCCTCAACAGGGGGCCAAAGGCGTCCTGCAGGGTCGGACCGGGGGAGCAGCCGGGCGAGCTCGGGGCCCGGGGCGTGTCAGTGGGGGCGGTCACGGCTGCCCTCCCCAATTTCCGATCAATCCCATCGCCTCGTTGAAGAACAGCTTCACGGTCCCGGTCGGGCCGTTGCGCTGCTTGGCGATGTGGGCCTCAAGCAGGTGCGTCACGTCCTCCCCGGCCTGCTCTAGCACCCCGTACCGCGCGGGGCGGTGCAGCAGGATCACGACGTCGCTGTCCGCTTCGATGCTGCCGGAGTCTCGAAGATCGGCCAGGATCGGGCGCTTGTCCGTGCGTCGCTCTGACTCTCGGTTGAGTTGCGCCAGGGCCAGGACGGGGACGTTCAGGTCCCGCGCCGTGTTCTTGATAGCCCGGCTGATGGCGCTGACTTCCTGCTCCCGATTTCGGGCCTCCTTCCCACGTACTGGGTCCAGCAGTTGGAGATAGTCGATCACAAACAGGCCGATCCCCTTCTCTCGCTTCAGCCGCCGGGCCTCCCTTGCGATGTGACCGGGTTCCCGTAGCGTCTCGGAAAAGTGGATGGGGCGCTCTGCGATCTGCCGGGCTGCGCGGCCTACGGCGTCCCGTTGCTCAGGTCCGAGTCTGCCCCGGCGCAAGTCCTGAGAGTCTACCCGCGCTATCATCGCCAGCAGGCGGGTTGCCAGGGGCTGGACGGACATCTCCACGGACACGAATCCTACCGGAACATGGGGGGAGGCGTTCCAGCAGATCATCAGGCCCAGTGCCGTCTTGCCGATGGAGGGCCGGGCCGCGCAGGTAATCATATCCCCCGCCTGCAACCCGTTCAGCAGGTCGTCCAGGTCCTTCAGGCCGGTCGGGACGCCCGTAACCCCTCCGGGGACCTTCCAGGAGTCTTCGAGCGATTCCAGAACGGGCCAAATAACATCGCTGGCGGCCTGCCAGGGCGTGATGCCCCTTTCATCCGTGTCCAGGGTGGGGGCCAGGGCCGCCGCCGCGTTCAGGAGGTCCTCGGTGGAAATCGCCGGGTCGTAGCATTGCGCCTGAAGCTGCGCCGTCCGGTTGATCAACGAGCGCCGGACGTGGGCGTCTGCCACGAGGCGGGCGTGATACTCGACGTTGGCAGAGGTCCCTACCTCCCCGGCAAGCTGCGACACGGCCACGATGCCCCCGGCTTCTTCGAGACGACCCATCTTCGTAAGCTCGGCGGTCACGGTGATCTGGTCAGCGGCCTCCCCCCGGTCGGACAGGGCACAGGTCGCCGTCCAGATGTGGCGGTGGGTCGTCAGGTAGAACGCCTCAGCCGTCAGCAGGGACCGGGCCGCGTCGATGGCGTCGGCGTCCAGGAGGCAGGCAGACAGGACGGCACGCTCGGCGCTGGTGTCTTGAGGCGGTAGGCGGTCACTCATGCCGAAACCCTCCACTTCTGACACCCGTTCGGGCAGGTCGCTACCCCATCCGCCACGTCTGCCGGGCTGCCGCACTTCGGACAGGGGACCGTAACCCTGCCCCTGCCGTTGGTAGCCTGCAAAAGCTGGTTCTGGATCGTGCCCTGGCAAAATGTCTCAACGTCGTGCGGCTTGCCGGTGCTCATCGGCCACTGTCCGTCAACCCTCCCGGCCCTGAACGTCTCCCACATCTCCCGCAGCTTGCTTTGAGGGTCGTCGGTGGACCTGAGCAGGTCCTTGAGGATCGGTTTCACCTGGCCGCACAGCCGGGACCGGGCCGCAAGGGAAACGTCCGGGCAAGTCTGGGCCACGTGTTCCAAGAAGGTGTTTGGATTGAGGCGGGGGTCTGCTGGCTGCTTTGAGACACGGGTTTTTCGGGTCGGTTTCTTTGCTTCAGGCGACTCCGGCACGGCTGCGTCAGCAGCCTGCCTATCTCCGTCAGGAGATACTTCTAAAGAGTAATTCTTATATGGCGGACATTTTTGACCGGGGTCCCCGGACATTTTTGACCGGGGTGGTCGAGATAGCAGGTCTAACCCCGGACATTTTTGACCGGGGTCAGGTGCATCGAACAGGCTGAGTTGAGAAGTCCTGCCGGGGCGCGTCTGGCGCTTCAAAAGCCCCTTCTCCTCGACTGCCGCAGCAATGCGCCTGACCTGTCGAGTTCCTTTGCCCATCCTTTTTCCGATGGATGTCAGAGACACAAAGCTGGAATCACTCGAAAATCTGAGCCGTTGAACATGGGCGAGAAAGACCATTTGGGCATCGCTCAGGCCCAGGTCAGCCTGGTGGTCAAGAAGTTCGACCGGGAATTTTATGAAACCCCTGTTCACATTACACCTCCGACAGACGGAGCGGGCCGGGGGCGCTGTCGGTCGCCTCCCGGCATCTCGCTCCAGGTCCGGCGTCTCAGCGCCGGGCTTGTGTTTCGACTTCTCGGATTCGCGCCTGAACCTCTTTCATCTGGTGCGTCATCTTCTCGTATTCCTCCGGGTTCAGCGCGTCCAAGCGTTGATATGTGAGTGCCTAAGGTTGACTTGCGTGCTGAACTGCGGTGAACTTCGGGACCCCTCGGCGAGATGCCGGGGGGTTCTGCTTATGCAGCAAGGACCCCCTCCTTCGCGCCCTGGTCGAACTCAGAGAGCACAACCCGGACATGGCGGCCGTACTTGCGCTGCCCCGGCAGCTTTCCGAACCGGGACCGCTCGTACAACCAGGACAACTTCAACTTCCGGCGCTCGGCCAGCTCGGAGAGGGTCACAACCTCGTCGGGCTGAGAAATGGCATCGCTCATGGGGGGCTCCTTTCGGATGAATTTTGGAAAAGAAAATGGGCCGTTTCGGTCTATCCTTAAGATAAACCAAAACAGCCCAAAATCAAGACATAAGACGCTGAAAATTAACGATTTATTAGAGAAATTTTGTGACGATCTTTCCTTAAAATCGCTTAAAGATTGTCACAAGTTTTTCATTTCTCATTCTCTTTTCTGGACTTCCGTTGTCTCAAAGCGTCGTCTGTGTCGGGTATCTCCCATGCCTCAAGCAGTTTTTTAAGGGCCGCTCTGTACCATCCACCTTTTGCTTTCGTCAGCTTTACCAGCCCCTCCCTCGCCCAGTACACGAAGTCGGGTATCGCGCCGCCGCGGTAGGTGTAGGTTCCATAACGCTTCAGGATGTCCTTTACGCTCGGCCCCTCCCTTTCCCTTCGTGCTTTCTCGATTCCCGTTCGGTATACCTCCTCACCTATCAGGTCCCTCACCTTCTCAAGGCTCTTTTCTTCGTTCTCGCTCTGCTTCATCGCCTCCTTGAGTTCCTTCTCGGCCTGTTCTGCAACCCGCGTTATCCATTTCTGATTCTCCTCTCTCAAGAGCAGAAATGTCCTTGCCGGTATGAGTAGCAGCGGGGCGCTTGGGACGCCTTTATCCATGAAAAGTTTCATCCGGCTCTGAATCTTCTCGGCCTGTTTCTGTCGCTTCTCCTCAACTCGCTTCTCCTCAACGAATCGAAGATTGACTTTCAGAAACGTTTCCCACCGCGCATTATACTTTGTTGATAGTCTCCCGGACGCCTCATAGATCAGGTTCACGTCCTCCTCGGTGATCCCCTCGACAAGGCTCAGGGGGAAAGGCAGGACCGTTGCTCCCGTTTCCCGCGTGACGATCTCCGGCACTCCAGCGAGAGCTTGCCGCAAGTCCTCAACGCTCTCCATCTCTGTAACCCTCCATCCAGGGTAAGGTGAAGGGCCGGCCAGCGGGATGGCGCTGGTACGTCCGGCGTCCCGGACTCCGGCCCGTTACTCGAACCAAAACGAACTCACCTGAAATATCGGACATCAGCCTGAGAAGTCAAGCCGTTTTCAGGCCATTTTCCGCCTCCTCATTAGACGGGGCTTAGACGGCAACGAAAAGCGGGCAGAAGGCCGGAGATTGGAATCTCCATAATTCCCTCTGCCCGCTTTCATTGCACGAGCTACCGCAAAACACCGACCCCCAAAAGGCGCGGAGAGATCCTCTCCGCGCCTTTTTTTGTGGCCGGCCCGCGTTTAACAGGGATGTAACATGGATTTAATCAGATGGAAACGTGCGCGAAACAAGGCTGTTATATATTACGGCATCCGGGGAGGCTGAGCGTGGGGCGAAGAGGTTGATTCCACCTGAGATGGAGGGGATCTATGCGTCGATGTTGCGTGTTGGGAGTCCTGGTCCTGACCCTCTTCCTATCTGGAGCGGCGGAGGCGCAGGGCGCTGCCGATCCGGTCAATCCGGGGGACACCGCGTTTGTGCTGATCTCTGCGGCGCTGGTCATGTTCATGACGCCCGGCCTGGCCCTGTTCTACGGGGGCATGGTCCGCTCGAAGAATGTCATGAGCACGATCATGCAGAGCTTCATCCTGATCGGCGTGGTCAGCGTGCAGTGGGCCCTGTGGGGCTACAGCCTGGCGTTCGGGCCGGACAAGGGGGGGCTCATCGGCGGGCTGGAGTGGATCGGGCTGCGGGGCGTGGGGCTGGACCCCAACCCGGACTACGCGGCCACGGTCCCGCATCAGGCCTTCATGATCTACCAGGCGATGTTCGCGGTGATCACCCCGGCGCTGATCACCGGGGCGTTCGCGGAGCGGATCCGGTTCGGCGGGTTTCTGCTGTTCACCGTCTGCTGGGCCACCTTGGTCTACGACGTGGTGGCCCACTGGGTCTGGGGGACCGGGGGCTGGCTGCGGCAGATGGGGGCCCTGGACTTTGCGGGGGGGACGGTCGTGCACATCAGTTCGGGGGTGTCGGCCCTGGCCTGCGCCGCGCTGATCGGGCGGCGGCGGGGGTACGGCCACGACCAGATCCTCCCGCACAACCTGACGATGACCGTTCTGGGGGCGGGCATCCTCTGGTTCGGGTGGTTCGGGTTCAACGCCGGGAGCGCCCTGTCGTCGGGCAGGCTGGCCACCAGCGCGTTTGTGGCCACCAACACCGCGGCTGCGGCGGCGGCCCTGGCCTGGATGATCCTGGACTGGCTGCACAAGGGGAAGCCGACGGTCCTGGGCGCGGCCTCCGGGGTGGTGGCGGGCCTGGTGGGCATCACGCCCGCGGCCGGGTTCGTGGGGCCGATGTCTTCCATCGCCGTCGGGGCAGGGGCGAGCCTGGTCTGTTATCTGGCCGTGGAGATCAAGGCGAAGGCGGGCTACGACGACTCTCTGGATGCCTTCGGCATCCACGGCGTGGGCGGGACCTGGGGGGCGCTGGCCACAGGGCTGTTCGCCTCCAAGCTGGTCAACGAGGCGGGGAACAACGGGCTGTTCTTTGGCAACCCGTCCCAGCTGGGCGTTCAGGCCCTGGGGGTGCTGGCCACGGCGGTCTATTCGTTCGTCGTGACGTTCATCCTGTTCAAGATCATCAACCCCATCGCCGGGATGCGGGTGGAGCCGGAGGACGAGGTCACGGGGCTGGACCTGACGCAGCACGGAGAGAGGGGGTATAACGAAGGATGAAGAAGATAGAGGCTTTCATCCGGCCCACGGCCTTAGACGCGGTGCGGGAGGCCCTGCACGAGACGGGCATCGTGGGTATGTCGGTGAGCGAGATCAGGGGGTTTGGCCGCCAGCGAGGGCACAGGGAGGTGTATCGGGGGGCGGAGTATCGGGTGGATTTCGTCCCCAAGCTGAAGGTGGAGGTGGTGATCCCCGACGTCTCCGTGGAGGACGTGGTGGGCGCGATCATCCGGGGGGCCAAGACGGGGCAGATCGGGGACGGGAAGATCTTCGTGAGTCCGGTGGAGGAGGCGATTCGCATCCGGACGGAGGAGACGGGCGACGCGGCGTTATGAGGTGAACCCCTGTCCCATCTGGCCATCGCAGGGCGCGGAGAATCTTTTCTCCGCGCCTTTTTTGTCTCTTTAACAGGGATGTAACGCAGATTTAATCTCGTCTTAACCCGACGGCAACGTCTGCGAAACGAACGCATCGTATATTGGACAGCTAAAAAACCCGAAGTCACCCATCACTCATCACTCAGGAGGGACCTTCTAATGATCAGACGTCAGGACCTGAAGGCGTGTGTCCTCTGTCTTGTGGGGCTTATAGCCGCTCTGCTGTTCGTCTCGGTGGCGGCGTGGGCCAGCGACCCCGGCGGGGGGGCCACGGGGACGGTCCAGGATGTCCCGGCGGCCAACCCGGGCCATCCGACGGCCGAGGAGGTGGGGGCGGTGGCGGGGCACAACCGCGTGGCCATCAATATCGTGTGGACGCTGATCGCGGGGTTTCTGGTCATGTTCATGCAGGCGGGGTTTGCGATGGTGGAGACGGGGTTCACGCGGGCGAAGAACGTGGCCCACACCATGGCGATGAACTTCGCGGTCTATCCCATCGGGATGCTCGGCTTCTGGGTCTGCGGGTTCGCGTTGATGTTCGGAGGGATCGGGACGCTGGGCACGCTGGGGGGCAATTCGGCCCTGAACGGCGAATTCACGGTCAGCCTGTTCGGCAAGCCGTTCGGCCTGTTCGGGACGAAGGGGTTCTTTCTGTCGGGGGACGCCTACGATGTGAGCATCTTCACGCTGTTCCTGTTCCAGATGGTCTTTATGGACACGACGGCCACGATCCCCACCGGTTCGATGGCCGAGCGGTGGCGTTTCCTGCCGTTCGTGGTCTACGGGTTCCTGATCTCGATGTTCCTCTACCCGGTCTACGGCAACTGGGTGTGGGGGGGCGGGTGGCTGGCGCACCTCGGCGACAACTTCGGCCTGGGGCACGGGCACGTGGATTTCGCGGGGTCGTCGGTGGTCCACATGGTGGGCGGGGTCACGGCGCTGGCCGGGGCGATGGTGCTGGGGCCGAGGATCGGGAAGTTCAACCCGAACGGCACGGCCAACGCCATTCCGGGCCACAATATCCCGATGGCCATCGTGGGGACGTTCATCCTGGCGTTCGGGTGGTTCGGGTTTAACGCGGGCAGCACACTGGCCGGGACGGACCTCCGGGTCGGGGTCATCGCCACCAACACGATGCTGGCGTCGGCGGGTGGGGCGCTCTCGGCGATGATCTACGTCTGGCGGCGCTATGGGAAGCCCGATCCGAGCATGATCGCCAACGGGTTTCTGGGCGGGCTGGTGGGGATCACGGCCCCCTGCGCCTTTGTCAACAGCGTCTCCGCCGTGATCATCGGGCTGGTGGCCGGGGTGCTGTGCGCCTGGAGTGTCTTCTTCGTGGAGCGCAGGCTGAGGGTGGACGACCCGGTGGGCGCGGTGTCCGTGCACGGCACGTGCGGGGCGTGGGGGGTCCTGAGCCTGGGTCTGCTGGCGGACGGGACGTACGGGGACGGGTGGAACGGGGTCGCCGGGCCGGTCAAGGGGCTTCTTTACGGCGATGCGTCGCAGTTCGTCGCCCAGGTCATCGGGACGCTGACCAACGTGGTCTTCGTGTTCATCGCGGCGTGGGTGATGTTCAGGCTGATCGATGCGGTGATCGGCAATCGGGTCTCGCAGGAGGCGGAGGTGGAAGGGCTGGATATCCCGGAGATGGGCGTTCACGGCTACCCGGAGGGGATGCTGGAGACGGGGCACGGGGGCCGGGTGAGCGCCTCCTCGTCCTATCCGATGGGCCAGAAGGTATGAGGAGGGAGACGATCCCATGAAGAAGATCGAGGCGTTCATTCGTCCCACGGCCTTAGATGCGGTGCGGGAGGCCCTGCACGAGACGGGCATCGTGGGCATGTCGGTGTGCGAGATCAGGGGGTTTGGCCGCCAGCGGGGGCACAGGGAGGTCTACCGGGGGGCCGAATACCAGGTGGATTTCGTCCCCAAGTTGAAGGTGGAGGTGGTGGTCTCCGACGAGGGGGTGGAGGAGGCGGTGGGCGCGATCATCCGGGGGGCCAAGACGGGGCAGATCGGGGACGGGAAGATATTTGTGAGTCCGGTGGAGGAGGCGATCCGCATCCGGACGGAGGAGGTGGGCGACGCGGCGCTGTGAGGTGGCGTTATAACGTAACCCCTTATACAGGAGGTTCCTATGCGCAGGTTATATGGATTGGCGCGCTTGATCGGGGCTGTCGCAATCCTGATGGGTTGCCTCTCCGGGTGGGCCGGGGCCACGCCGTCCACCACCTACTGGACGCCGTCCGTCAGCGATGTTCAGGCGTACGGCGTGTGGCACCTGGGGATCGACAACTACTTCACTTTAAACAAGAAGGTTTCCAGCGGTCAACAGGGCGCTTTCCCCACAGACGCCGGGATCACGGTGGGGGCGCTTCCATACAAGAGGCTGAATCTGGAGCTTGGAGTGGACCTGTTGCACCCGGCGGATCACTTCCTTTATTTCAACGCCAAGCTGGGGACTCCTGAGGGTTCGCTTTTCTCCGGCTCACCGGCCCTGAATGTGGGCATTTTCAATGTGGGGACCAAGAAGGACGTCACGAATTTCAACATCGTCCAATTTATAGCGGGAAAGACGCTTCCCCCCAACATGGGACGCCTGCATGTGGGTTACTACGTGGGAAACAGCAAGCTCTTGCGTTCCAGCCTGGGCGAGAAAGAAAACGCGGGTTACATGGTGGGCTACGACAAGTGGATGGTGAAAGACAGGCTCATGCTGGCGGCTGACTATGCCAGCGGAAAGAACGCCATCGGGGGGGGCGGCGTGGGCCTCTATGTTTTCTTCACCAAGGATGTCTCTGTGCTCGTCGGTCCGGTCTGGTTCAACGACAAGGGGATCAACGGGGCCTGGAAGTGGACCACGCAGTTGGATGTCAATTTCAGTTTCTAGAGGTGAGAGAAGGAAAATGAGGGGCGAAGGCGCTTGCCTTCGCCCTTTTTTTGTGCTTTACAGAGCGGAGTTTTTCTTGTATCATAGCAGACCGGGTGACGAAAAACGCGCGACGATGGAGGGAGGGCGATTTCTCATGAAGGTCTTTCTGATCTTGACTTTGCTGATTTCACACGTCGTCGGGGCCGATGCCGTAGACTCGCTCGCGGTGGGGGGGCTGTCCATGGGTGGGTTTAAGGAAGGGGAACAGCCCAAACAAGAGGGCGGAAAGAAAGAGAGTGAGGAGGTTAAGAAAGGAGGAAAAAGGAAGAGGGGCGACAAACTCTACGGCTGGATCCAGCAAGGGTTCACCGCCAATTTTGACAGCCCGCGTGACCGCATCAATTTCGGCGCAAACTTCAACTGGCGCTCCAACGACTATCGGTTGAACCAGCTCTACTTTGTGTACGAGAACCCCCTGGAGCACGAAGACAGAGGGAATGTCGGCTACCGCGTGGACTTCCTCGTCGGTCATGACGCGCCGTTCTTTGTCGCCAACGGGCTGTTCAGTGATCTTACCGGCTTCGATGCGACCTCGGGCGTTGGGGCGGCGGGTCCGGGCAGCTTCCGCCAACTGAACCGCGTCGGCATCGACCTGCCTCAGTTCTACCTGGATGTCCACATCCCGTCCTGGATCACGAAGAAGGGCGTCGACATCCGAATCGGCAAGTTTTATACCTGGATGGGCCGGGAGGTCTACCCCGCCACAGAAACGGCGTTCTACTCGCGCAGTTATGAGAATGTCTACGGGACCCCCTTCACCCATACCGGCATCCTGGCCACGCTCCACGCCACAGATATGCTGGATGTGGTGGCCGGCGTCGTGCGGGGCTGGGACGTGTTTAAGGACAACAATGACCGTCCGAGCTACCACGGCGCCTTCATCTGGAACTCCTACGACAAGCGCTACAACTGGACGACCGCCTGGATCACCGGACCGGAGCAGGTCAGCCAAAACGGCAACTACCGGACCCTGGTCAGCAGCTATCTGAGTTCCACATTCGGCAGCCGCAATGAGTGGCTTCTGGCTACCGGCGGCCATTACGGCTATGAGGCGAATGCCGCCTTAGACGCCGGAACGGGGGACCTGAAGGCCGCGGAGTGGTACGCCTACTCCGCCCACCTCTTCTACACCGTCGATCCCCGCCTGATCCTGGGTATGCGGGCCGAGTGGTTCCGCGACGACGACGGCACCCGTACGGCCGTCCTGAAACGCCCGGGTTTTGCCACCAGCTTTTACAAGATAACCCCAGGCGCCACCTACAAGCCTTACCAGAACCTGAGCATCCGCCCCGAGATCCGCGCGGATTGGACACCGGACGCCCGGCCGTACAACGATCAGACGGATAAGTTCCAGATCACCACCGCGATCGACGTGATCTGGAAGTTCTGACCGGATATTATGAAAAATCTCTACATCGTCCCCTTCTCTCACCTCGACCTGCACGGGCTCGGCCAGCGGGAGGAGTGTCTGTCGAGGGGGGGCTACATCCTGTCGAGGGTCTTCGACCTGATGGAGCGGCGCCCGGAGTTCCGGTTCCTGGTGGAGCAGGTCGTCTTCGTGGAGGACTACCTGACGCGCCACCCGGAGCGGCGGGGCCTGTTCGCCCGGCTCGTGAAGGAGGGGCGCATCGAGGTCGGGCCGACGTGGGCGGGCCTCCCTCAGAACCTTCAGGTCGGGGAGGACCTGGTCCGCAACCTGCTCTACGGGCAGCGCTACCTGAAGGAGGCCTTCGGCGTCCGGGGCAGGACGGCCCACCTGACCGACCTGCCGGGATACACGCCGCAGTACCCGCAGATCGCCCGGGGGTGCGGCGTGGAGCGGGCGGTCTGGACGCGGTGCGGGTCGAAGGAGGGGGGGCTCTTCCGGTGGCGAGGGGCGGACGGGAGCGAGGCGCTCGTCTGTCACGTGGGCGCGGGGGCGCTGTGGGGATTGGTGGCCGGGCATTACGACGTGACGCGGTCGAGGGCGCTGGGGCGGGAGGTCGCGCAGGCGGCGGAGCGGGGTCCGACGATGGCGCTCTGGGGGGAGGCCCTGACGGCCCCGTCGGAGGAGCTCTACGAGAAGCTGCTGGCGTGGTGCGAGACGCAGGGGGCGCATCCGGTCATCACCACGCCGGGGAGGTTTTTTGACGCTGTGCCGTCCGTGGAGGCCCTGCCTGCGCTGGAGGGGGAGGTCCCGTCGGCCAGGCCGTCCCCGGAGCCGCTGTTTCCGGGCGTGGTCCCGCTGAACGTCGCGGCGGTCCACCGGCTGACGGCGGCGGAGAAGCTGGTCACGGCGGCGCATCTGCTGGCGGGGGTGGACTATCCGGCGGAGCGGCTGCGCGAGGCGTGGCTCCGGCTGCTGGAGGCGATGGAGCACAACGACGGGGGCACGGGGGGGGAGGAGACGGAGGCCCGGAAGGCGCGGGATCAGCGGGCGGTCCTCTGGTGGGCGGAGGACCTGGTCCGGTCGGCGACGCGGGCAGTGGCGGAGCGGGTGGCGCTCCGGGCGGAGTCTCCGTCGGCGCTCCCGGTCGTGGTGTTCAACCCGACCTCGTGGCCGCGCACGGACTTGGTGACCGCGCACCTCTCCTTCTACGGGCCGGAGGGCCCGTCGGAGGCGCCGTTTGACATGTACAAGATCGTGGACGCGGAGGGGCGGGACGTGCCCTTCCAGGACCTCTCCGTGCAGCGGATCTCCACGACGGAGGTGGCGCTGGCCTTCATCGCGGAGGAGGTCCCGCCGGACGGGTATGCGGCGTTCTACCTGGTCCCGGCCACGATGGAGGCGGGGTCTCTGCTGAGGATCGAGGCGCCGGGGATGATGGCCCCCGGCGAGGAGGCGCCGGAGTTCGTCCTCCGGGATGTGGCCTCGGCGGTGTCGGTCCCCTACCGGGGCATCCGCACGGGCCGGACGTTCTCGAACGACTTTTACGACCTGACCGTGGATGAGGTGACGGGGAGGGTCTCGGTGCGCGACCGGCGGCTGGGCCGGACGGCCCTGGAGGGGGTCTGCGTCAGGGGCGCGGAGGAGTCGCTGGACCGGGGCCGCTTTCAGTACGACCTCACCGGACGGGTCTTTGAGGCCTCGGTGAGCCGGGTAGACCTGGTGGAGAGTGGGGAGGTGCGGGCCACGGTGCTGATCGAGGGGTGGCTGCTGGGCTCCCCGGTGGAGCAGCGGTTCACGCTGTATCGCGGGCTGGACCGCATCGACGTGGAGGTCCGGCTCCGGTGGCGGGACGAGCGGCCCGTAAGGGTCCAGACGGTCTTTTCGACGGGGATCGCCGCGCCCCGCGTCTGCTACGGGACGCCCTACGGGCAGAACGCCTTCGAGCGGACGATGCCGGGGTGCGGGCCGGGCCGGGAGGACGAGATGGACCGGGAGACGTGGGGGCGGCAGCGGGAGTGCCAGGGGTGGGTCTCGACGGACGGGGACGGGTGGGGGGTCGTGATCGCGTCGGACCGGCGGGCCTGGGAGGTGGAGGGGGGGACGCTGCGGGGGGACATCCTCCGGTCGATCCCGGCGGAGGCGTCGCAGGACTACCGGCTGGTCTGGAGGACCTATCCGCCGGAGGTCACGGCGCGCTACTCGCTCCGGTCCTACGCAGGCGACTGTCGGTCTGCCAGGGCCTGGCGGGACGGGTGGGCGCTCAACCACCCGCTGGTAAGCCGGGGCGTGAACGACACGGCCACGCCCAGGTCCCTCCCGGCGCGGATGAGCTTCTTCAGGATCGACGGGGACATCCTGATCCCGGTGTTCAAGCGGGCGGAGGACGGGGAGGGGGTGGTCCTGCGGGCGTTCGAGCCTGCGGGCGAGGCGAAGGAGGGGGCGCTGGTCTTCTGCCGGGAGATGGGGGAGGTCCGGGAGGCGAACATGCTGGAGGAGAAGGCCGGGGAGGTGGACCCGGGGCGGGTGCGGTTCCGGCCGTTCGAGATCAAGACGCTCAGGATCAAGGAGAAGACGTGAGCTGAACACGACACAAGGGGAGGTTCCATGCCGAAGGTCACTTTCAAGAACTGGAACAAGACGGTGGAGTGCCCGCAGGGCACAAACCTGCGCAAGCTGGCCCAACAACACGGCATCCCGCTCTACAACGGCGTTTCCAGGGTCCTCAACTGCCGGGGGCTGGGCCTGTGCGGGACGTGCTGCGTGGAGGTCATCCCGGAGGAGAAGGTGGGGCCAAAGCAGTATATGGAGGTCCTGCGGTTCTTCCAGGTCAAGGGGAACTTCCGGCTGGCGTGTCAGTCGGATGTGCGGGGGGACATCGAGGTGACCAAGCGCGAGGGGCTCTACGGGACGGGGAAGGAGCCGGTGAAAGGATAAGGTTGTCGTAGGGGCGACCCTCGTGGTCGCCCTTGAAGGATGAAGGATGAAGGATGAAGGAAGAGGGGGTGGACAACCTGTTCGTCTATGGGACCCTGCGGGACGACGGGGTGGTCCGGCAGGTGACGGGGCGGACGTTCCCGAAGGTGGAGGGGACGCTGACGGGCTACCGCCGGGTCGAGGCGTCCCCGCGATTCCCCTACCCTTATCTGGTCGCCCAGGAGGGGGCGTCCGTGAGGGGGGTGGTGTTGCTGGGCGTAGACCCGGAGAGCCTGGGGCGTCTGGACGAATACGAGGGAGGGTGCTACGAGCGGCGGCGGGTGGCGGTTTCCGCCGGGCAGGGGACGCGCGAGGCGTGGGTCTACGTGGGAGTTGCGGATAAGATTGCGGGGCGTACCGGGTAGGGGCGACCCTCTGTGGTCGCCCTGTAGAGGCGACCCTCTCGGTCGCCCGGAGGTGACATCATGGCTAAATTGCGTGTGGCGGCGATGGGGATGGCGCACGACCATCTCTGGTCGAACCTGAAGCAGGCGCAGGCGCTGGAGGGGGTGGAGGTGGTGGCCGGGTCGGACCCGAACCCGGCCCTCCAGGCGCGGTTCCGGGAGCGGACGGGCCTCTCGAACGTGTACGCGGAACACGAGCAGATGCTGGACCGGGAGCGGCCCGACGCGGTCCTGGTCTTCTCCTCGAACGCGGAGCACCGGGAGTTGGTGGAGCTGGCCGCAGGGCGGGGCATTCATACCCTGGTCGAGAAGCCGATGGCCGCCACGCTGGAGCAGGCGGACGGGATGGTCCTGGCGGCAAAGCGGGCCGGGACGGTGCTCATGGTCAACTGGCCGACGGCCTGGTCCACGACGCTGCGGACCGCGCATCGCCTGGCGCGGGAGGGGAGGGTCGGGGAGGTCTGGCAGGTCAAGTTCCGGGGGGGGCACTGCGGGCCGGATGAGCTGGGCTGCTCGCCGGAGTTCCAGGGGTTCCTGTTCGACAGGCATCTGAACGGGGCCGGGGCGCTGAACGACTACGCCGGCTACGGGGCCACGCTCTGCGTCTGGTTCCTGGGAAGCCCGAACTCGGTGGCGGGGATGGCGGGCCGGCTGCTCAAGACGCACCTCGCGGTGGACGACAACGCCGTGCTCCTCCTGCGTTACCCGCGCGCGCTGTGCATTCTGGAGATGACCTGGACGGAGGCGGTGGCGCACAGGCCGGCGCACGACCTGATCGTCTACGGCACGCAGGGGACGATGGTGGTCCCGATGTCGGCCAGGGAGGGGAATGTCAGGGTCTACACGCGGGACAATAAGGAGGGGACGGAGGCGCCGCCCGACCCGCTCCCGACGGGGGTGACGAACGGGCCGGAGTGTTTCGTGAGGGCGATCCGGGAATGGCAGTGGCCGGAGGGCATCTGCAGCCCGAACCTCTCGCGGCAGGCGCAGGAGATCATGGAGGCGGGGCTGATCTCCGCCCGCAGCGGGGCGGCCATAGCGCTGCCGTTAGAGGATCATCTGTTTCGGCATTGAACAGTGATACGACTGAGTAGGGGTGGTTCGCGAACCGCCCCTACATCGAATTTGCTTAGAAAAAGAAGATTTTTTTGTTCGCGGACGGAGGCGTGATATGGGGATGTTTGATCTCCTCAAGTTGCTATGGTCTGATAAGGCTGAAGGTCACAACGACCTCCATAGACAGAGTTCTAAGGTCAATCCCCTTGACGTCAAGAAGCATATTTACTATGGCATCGCTTTATATAATAATTCACTACCGGACACTTTTTATAGGAAGTCCAACTTCAAGGTGGGGATGGACTTGCCCTCATTCAGGAAGTAGGAGAGGAGTCGAAGGCCGAGTTGAAACAGCCCCAGATCACATCGGTC
>Ga0114945_10001260_pt1 | contig 15868 bp, 16 predicted proteins | sample OV2TP3_FD_87194 | JGI IMG/M metagenome (GOLD analysis project Ga0114945, IMG submission 87194) | Hot spring microbial communities from Beatty, Nevada to study Microbial Dark Matter (Phase II) - OV2 TP3 | ecosystem: Environmental > Aquatic > Thermal springs > Hot (42-90C) | place: USA: Beatty... | reverse complement strand
TTCCTATCCCTGTAGAGACTAAACGTCTCTATGTAGAAAATCATACGGATTTTCTAAAACCCGGAGGGTAAACCATCGGCTATAAGCCTCTGGTTATCGAGCAAAGCTCTCTGGGCATAAATCCTAATTATGTACTCACTTTGTTCGTGAGTTTCAACATAGTTGAAACCTTTGTTGGTTGACTATATCAGAAATACCTAAACTTATGTTCTTTTGTTATTGTTATGGTTTCAACTTTCTTTATAATATCAGAGAATTTATTCTGTATCTCATTTAGTATTTTCTGCATCTCTTCAATACTGGTAACCTCAAACTCAGGCTCCATATCCCAGTTACCAAATATTTTTTCATAGTGCAGTACATTAGGATGTGTTTTACAATACTGCTTAAATGTTTCTATTCTTTCCCTTATTCCTTCTGTACTTTTATCCTGAAGATAAACAAGTATCTTAAACAGCATTATCCCTAATTTCTCATAGTTGATACTAATTCTACATCCTAATATTATTCCCTTATTTTCTAACTCTTTTATCCTGTAGCCTGCTATCCTAGGGGTTAGGCTAAGTTCTTTTGCTATCTCAATTATTGTTGCCTTTCCTTTTTCTGCTAATTTTTTAAGTATATTGATATCAATTGAGTCTATTGCAGTTTTAGCGCTTCTTCCCATCACAAACAAAGGCTCATTTAATTCAAGGAGGTCTTTGCCTAGAAAATAAGTTCTTCTGAAAGCGTTTACTTCTACTACTGTTGAAATATCTTTCTCCAGCACATATTTATCAATCTTTGAGAATATGCTATCCTTTAAATCTCCAAATTCGTAAATTGAATTTGTTTCTATGCCTATAACCATGTCAAAAGCACCATAGCATTCTGCTATCCATTTTACACTATCAAACCCTTGAAGGTATTCAACAACCTCTTTTTTGACATTGTCATTATAATGCTGAAACTTTAAGTACACCCTGTAACCTATTCTACCAAGTTTTCCAAGATCAACAATAAAAGGGTAACCAGTAATAATTCCTTCTTTCTCAAGCCTTTTAATCCTATAATGAACTACATCTGCTGGTAAACCTACTTTCTTGCCAATTTGCTGAAGGCTCTGCCTTGCCTCAAAATCTAACTCATATAGGATTCTTCTATCTTTCATATTCAACTTATACATTGTTACTCACAAATTCCAATATTATAACATTAAATATATAAATCTTGTTATTTTATTAGGTCCTATAAGGAAAGAGTTTATATATTGGCCACCCTAATATTACTACTCTGCTCTTAAGCAGGCAACTATTTAATCTATAAATGGTTGTAAGTTAAGAACAGCTATGACATTGATTATGTAAAGAGTATGTAGAGATAGTAAAAACAGAGGTGTTGAAGATGACAGTAGAAAAGATTGCTAGAGATATGGCAAAAGCAGAGATAAGAAATGCAATTGATGGAGTAATCCATAATTTTGAGTTAACAAATACTTATGGAAATCACAATCTGCAACTAAATCCACATATAAGTATGAAAGAAATAATTGAGCATAGGTCATATGATGATAAGTACTATAAGAGAATGTTGCATAATGAATTCTCAGCAAGCCCAATTCCTGCAATGGTAGCATTAGGAACATCTGTAATGGCATCATAAGATGCCTTTTTCAGACTATTATTGTGAGTTTTTCCTTTGTATAGTAACTCCTTCTGTAACAAAAGAAGGTGCATGCTCTCTGTAGCGGGTTAGATGAAAGTTATCTATAGGAGCGTATCTTAGATCATTGTCAGGTATTTTACCTATTGTAATCATTCTAGTCAGTATAATCCTTATTTGCTTATCTTTTATTACTGGTGAATGGGATGTATTTTTATTGCTTGCATAAAAATCAAGTTGAGATAGAGTGGTTTTAACAGTTAAAGGTTCTTTGACACACTTTTCAATTGTGGATTTGTCATGCATTAATCTAAAAATAGTATCAGTTAAGTCAATAGTACCCCTAAAATCCCAAGAATTACTTAAATCTGAGGGGTAAGGCAGCAACTCGGCCTCAAACCTAAATACATTTTTCCAGTACCTCCTAACCTCTCCATATTCTGGAGTGCCGTCTGCAAATTTACCATGCCAAACAATCTCTTGTGCTAGATGTCGTACCTCCTCTCTTCTAACTCTTCCTCTAAAATCTTGAGGGGCATCATCCAAATATCTACGAAGTCCTTGCAAAAAGATCTTAGTTTTGTTAATATCCCCAGAAAAATCATCAATACTAAGTGGACTTGCTTGCACTAGGCCTAATGGACTTTTATATGACATTTTCCTTCAGCTCAAAAATTGTAACCTTAAAAGTTATGGTTGGAATTTTTAGGGTTTTTTGTACTCTGTAGTTATATCTAATTATATATAAATATTTCTACACAAGATTAAGAGACCCTAAAGTAAATGCATAGCAACATTATAATGGTATTATTTATAATTAGCAACGATTTGACTTTTTGTCTACCTGTCCGCTAGTTCAGTTTACATTAGTGATATAGGAACTTTGTTCCTAAATCCATCACTACGTTCAGGATAAGTGGAAATATGGCATAGTTTAGCTGAGCAAAACTCGTATGCGAATTGTTTTATTGAAAATTCATTAAATGATACAACAAAAAGTTAGAGGTCTCTTGCTAAATTAATAACATAAAAATCTATAACTTTTGATTTCTACCTGTTTTTCCTTTAATTAGCAATCCTAAACCAAGCATAAAAATCCCAATTATAAAATTATTTAAAATATTCTGCTTGATAAGATTGATGAAAAATTGTTCTGGAAAGAGTATAATCAATACAGATTCTTCAGGAAAGCTGTAATTTCCCTGAGGGAAAAATAGTTCATGCATATTCTCAAAAGCCCAGGAAAAGCTTAACAAAGAGAGAGATAGTATTAGAATCACTAATAATAAAATAACACTTGAAATAATGAGACAATTGCCTAAGAAGTCTTTTAACCTTTTTCTAGTTTTTAACTTTTTAATTATTAAAAAGAAAATAAATAAAAGCGAAACTGTTAAAGTATATAGCACAATTCTCATGCTACCAAATACCTTTTTCACATCTGCTAAATGATTCTTCTCATTTAGAGTTAATTTTGAGGTCACTAGATCTTTCCCCTTAAAGAACTGTATTATTTCATTAGCTATCTTATCTGCCTCTGGCTCTCTATCATATATACCTAATTTCTTGAACTGGGCGTCATAATAAGCAGGATTATATGCTAAATAGTTGAATATAAGCATTAGTATTATTATAGAAGAAACTAGTGACGCTGCCCATAAATAGATTTTTGTTTTGTTAATTTTCATGTCAAAGATTAATGCTCACACCATTGATGGCAAAACTAACATTGTCTACTAAGCTTAACAAATAATAAATTTTATATATAGTTATCTTTTAGCGCTATATATGAAAAGAGTAATTATCATACTTTTATATTTGTTTATGCTATTGATATTCTCTATAAATGCTTTTTCTCAGGAGTTTGGGCCCCCTGTTTATATAGCAAACCCTGTAACAGGGGAGTGCAGATACTATTTTGCAGGTGATCCAAAGCATTATAACCCTAGACCAGAGAATTTTACCTTTAATATTGGCTTAACTACAGAGACTAATTGTGATTTATGGTATCTTTGCAGGAACAGTAGCAAACCTGGTATTGGATGGGCTGAAGGAAGGTGCGTGTGTGCCCATGGGCTTGAATTTAATGAGACAGAAGGATGCTTGCCTGAAAAGCCAAAGTTTCAGATAATAGCATGTACAAATACCTCAGGTTTTTGGGAAGCTTCTCAGCCAGAGAACTTTAGTTGTAGCAACTATTGTGATAATACAAGGTGCAGAAGAGTTAATTGCTCATGGCTGCCTGGATGTGTTTGCCCATTAGGTAGAGAATGGAATTATACACTAGGCTGTATAAGAAAAGAGGAGCAGAGGGGTATATTATCTAGAATCACTGCACTGCTCAGAAAAATCTTTAAATAGGCAATTCTTTAGCTAATTATGAGAACAGTAATGTGTGCAGGAACCTTTGATATTATTCATCCAGGTCATTTATACTATCTTTCTGAAGCAAAGAGGTATGGATATAAGTTGATTGTTGTAGTTGCAAGAGATGAAACATCAAAATCTTTTAAAGGCAAAAAACCTATGCATAGTGAAAAGGAAAGATTAAAGGCAATTAGGAAACTTAAAATTGTTGATAAAGCTATTTTAGGCAAAAAAGGAAGTATTTTTAATATTACTGAAGAAGTAAAGCCTGATGTAATCTGTCTAGGCTATGACCAAAAAGTTAAGATGCTGCAATTGAAATATGAATTGAAGATAAGAGGCATTAAGGCAGAAGTTGTAAGAATAGGCGCTTATAAGCCACATATTTATAAGAGTTCTAAAATAGCTAAAAAGATAAAAAGTTAGATCTGGTAGCATATGCTGTAATACATCTTAATGCGTTGCAGACTGGCGTAACTCAGCGTTAGTTAATTCTGTATCACAGATACAAAAAAATAAAGAAGTGTGTAAGACATTTGTTAGAACATATATTTGCAATAAAAAAAGTAAATATTTTTCTTAATAATTGGATATAGTATAAAATTAAAAATTATATTCCCACATATGAGTTAAACACTGAAAATAAATTCTAGATATAATTTCTATCACACACTATAAGCATCTTCAATTAAAATCTGAGTGCTTGTCTGCCACAGGCGTCTAGTAAATTGAGGCAACTAAAGCTACCAACGCACTAATATGTTCTTATCGAGAACTGTCTGCTTGTCTCTCTATCTCAACCTTTTTAGAGATTGCGTACGAATTTGGGTTATTATTGTATGCTGCAGTTATCTCCTCTGCCAGAAATTCCTTGAATGGCTTTTTGTTGTTAAAAGATTTATGATATGCGCCTTGCACCATGTACCTTAAAGTAAGATCAACCCTTCTCTGTGGCGAGCATTCTACAGCTTTTGGATATCTTGCTCCGCCATATTCAATAGTTATAATCTCTTCTCTAGGAGCTGCATTCTCTAGCGCTTTTACAAAAACCTTAACTGGATTTTCCTTTGTTCTTGCTTCTACCATTTTAAAAACTGTATTAACAGTGTCATAAGCAGTGTGTGCTTTTCCAGTAATATGGTAACTAGTCTTAAAATGTTTCTTACCCTTGTGCCCTGGAATCATAATTTTATTTATTAACCTCTCAACTATGAATGTCTTACTCTTGTGAAACTTATTACCAGCATACCTTGCTCCAGTCCTAGGTACAAATTTAGGCTCTAAAGTAATATAATTCTTTAACCCTATGTCTTGCACTTCAATTCCTTTTGTACTCCATCTATTAAATGCTTTGACTTCAATCATATTCTACCCTTGGTACACCATGTTGTGCTATCCATTATTATATGCTTTTTGTAATAAGGATAATCAGTTGGATTCCATTGAGTTGATCTATTAACTACAGGGCTTAGCCCTTGAATATTTGTGTGTTTCTCTAGTTGACCAAAATCCACACGTCCATGGTTATCCCTTAGTATTATTCCATCTATTTCTAATTCTGCAGTTTTTGAAAGCACTTTATTCAGATCAATTACATAACAAAAATTAGTTATTTTCTTATCTCCCCCCTTATCTCTTCTTATCTCCTTGCTTTCTCCAGTTTTCCCATTAATAGCGCTTGGAGGCTTTGATCGTTAACCTTAATTACTTGCCATCTTACACCAGGGATGTCTCCTTTTGCTCTTCCCTTTGTACCTCCTATACATTCTATTAGCACTTCATCGTGCTCATTAACCATTTTAATTGCTCCATCCCATGGCAGAAACGCTGTTACTTGTTTTCCATTCTTAGTTAACTGGACTCTCGCACATTTTCTCATTCCAGAGTTCGGCTGTTTTGCCTCTAATTGAATTTTTTCTAAAACAAGACCTTTAGCCTGTGAAGCACCTTCTAAAGGATCTGCCTTAGCTTTCAAATTTAAAACTCTTCTAGTATATTTAGGATCATTCCATCTACTTTGAGCTCGCCTTTTCTTCAGCTTTTTTGCAGTATTTAATCCTTTACTTTTCTTTCCCATTTCTAGCACAAGAAAACTACGTCACTTTAAAAAGATATCGATGAGATGGACTCTGTAGAGAATCTCACTATCACTAGGTTTTGCCATCAGCTCGCATTTTGCTGTTGAGGCTGTCCGCAAAATGTTGATAAATTCCATAGGAATTTTCGACCACATTCAAAAATCATAGATTTTTGATGATTCCTACTTCCAATCTCCTTTTTTGCCTGATAGATATTTAGTAGATGTTCTCGATCCTCGAACAAAGTTCGGCACAAACTTCGTTGGAATTGGTGGCAAAACTTCCATTTTCTACTAAGCTGATTCTGTCCACATTTACTATGCTACTCTTATATCCTTAAACTCAAAATATCTTGCCACTGTACTTTTTAAGAGATTTAAATTCTTTCTGTCTCTCCCAATTAACATACTCCTTGTTTTTACATCATTTCCATATATAGTAAGCATTCCATTATCATTTTTAATATCTCCTACCACAATAGGGAATACACAGTTTCTTACAAAACCTGTTATATCCTTACTAAACTCCACAATTTTCACTCCTCTCTTAATTACCCTTTCAACTCTTTTTACATTGATGCCATGCTTTCCTATTGCCTTAGCTATCTGATCTTCCTCAACAACAAAAATAATATTTCCATTGTCTACAAATGCATCTTTAACCTTTGCATTACTTATAGACTCAAATAGGGATATAAATTTTATCAAACTAGCATCATATTTTATTTTTATCATCTTAAAAGACCATAGCTTTTTTATTCTTTTGTAATGCCAATTACTGATATAGAAAAAGGCTTTTTGCATATAATCCCCAGCTCGTCATTCTCAATGTCAAGCCTAACAGCATCAATATTACCTATACTGCAATATTGCTCTATATCACTTTTTATGTCTTGTGGGCAGTTTAAAGAGTAAACAACCTTGAAAATTTTTCCAGTCTTAAGCCCTTTAATAGTCCTTTCACTACCTAGGATTAGCTTCTTTGTCTTGAGCAATTTTTTTATCTCATCTAATGCTGTCTCAGAGTTTTTATCCATGGCTTAATAGGAATCTTTGTTTCTTTTAATCCTTATTTTTATGATATTAATTATTATTTACTTTTAATTATAGTTAAAATAAATTTTGTTGAGTTTTTTGCTAATACTTAAATTAAATTATTCTTTGTATGGATTTTCTATTTTTATTAGTCTTTACTATTTCTTTGCTTTGAACCTTAACTCAGGCACTCCAGTTCCTATTGGCACACGCTGGTTTAGCATCACGTTTTCCACCACGGAGTTTAAGTTATCAATTTCTCCAACTAAAGAGGCATTAATGATATGCTTAATCGGCGTCTCAAAGCTAGCTCTTGCAAGCACTGAGGCCTTTTCACTTACAACGCCATATCTTGTTATACCTCTAATCTCGCCAGTTACACACATGGTATCTGCCACTAGCATTATATGCCGTAAGTCAACATTAAGACCCTGGGCCTCAATAACATTAAAGACCTCATTTATTATACCTTGTCTTGCTGCCTCAATCCCCAATACCTTTGAAATCTCAAAAACGTCATTAGTTGTTGTCCTTATGTCATCAACAAACTCAAGTTCAAGGACGTCCTTTAGATTGCTGCCTTTAGTTCTTATGACAAATTCATCTGCCTGTTTCACTGGAAGAACCAGCTCAATGCCTTTTACTCCCATAAGATAAATGCCCTTTACCTTTTCTTTTAATCTATAAATTTCATTCAAATCCTCAACTTTGCCTCGAGGCTTTAATATTATCTCACTCTTAGAGTCTTTGTGCTCTTTTATATTGACCCCTTTTAAGCTTTTTGAGATAAGGCTAATTAACTTTGCCTTGCTTATACTTAAAGCCTCCATTTTCTTTGAGTCAAGTTTGACTTCGATAGAAGATTCGGCAATATTTATCTGGAATTCCTGCACAACGTCTCCAAACTTTGTTTCTTTTATCAGCATAGCATTTTCTTTAATATTTTTCCCCTGATTATAAGGTTTTTTTAGATATATTTCCATCATTGGAGTGCTAAGTTCCTTTCTTCCATCAAGAATCTCAATAATTCTTGGCAGTCCCATTGTTACATTCATCTCAGCAACTCCTGCAAAATGGAAAGTGTTTAGCGTCATCTGAGTTCCTGGCTCGCCTAGAGACTCTGCACTTACTAGACCCACACTTTCTCCAGCATCAACTTTAGCAACTTCATATTCTTCTAAAACTCTATCAAGAATTTCTCTTAATTTCTTATTGCCTACTTTTCCAGCCTTTTCAACAACTTCTTCTATTATTCTATCTGGCAATTTTTCTTTGTACTCTTTAATGATATCTTCCATTTTTTCCCTGCTATTTTTATATCTTATTTTTCTATTATTTTTATGATATTATTATAATTTGCAACGCACTAAAAAATCCTTTGGATTTTTGGTGCTCCAAAAATGTTTTGCATTTCCTAGAAAATCTTGGATTTTCTTGGTTTTAGGGTTTGTGTATTTTGTCTACATTGTCCGCCTCATTAATGTTACAGCACGGATTGGCGGACTTATGGCAGACACTATGCGAAACGTAACTAGTTATCATTATTATTACCTACTAATGGCACACACAAAGTGACTCGTTTGCTAATATATTACAAATAAAAATGAATTTTGTTACTTTGTAATTCAATTTTTTAGTTCTTTTTTTATTTTATGTTGTTTTTATTAGTCTTTACTGTTTTCTATTAATTCAGTAATATTAAGTTTTCCACCCTGAGACTTTGAAACGTCTATGCCATCTTCCCCATACTTAAATTGTATAATTTTCTTAGTGGCATCTCTTACAGTATTATCATATTCCACCTTTAAGTCTTGCATAGCGTTCGCAAGACGTCTATAAAGATAACCGCTCTTTGGTGTTCTTAAGGCAGTGTCCATTAATGAGTCCCTGCCAGTAATTGCACCAAAAAAGAATTCTTGTGGTGTTAATCCCTTCTTAAAACCATTTCTAATAAATCCTCTTGCTTCTGGGCTTAGATCCCCATTTTTATAACATGACATTGTTCTATTGGCATATCCTTTCTCAATTCTTCTTCCTCTAAGAGCTTGCTGGCCAACAGTGGCTGCCATCTGTGCAAGATTCAGATAATTGCCTCTAGCTCCAGATAGTGCCATAACAATAGTATGAGTTTTTTTGTCGGAAAATTCCTCTACCAGGTTACCAGCCTTATTTCTAGCCTTATTTAACACCTCAAGTATCTTTAGCTCAAGAGATTCTTCAATAGTTCTACCAGGCAATGGCTCTAAGACACCATTTTTAAACTGTGCAATCAGGTCCCGAACATCTTGCTCTGCCTTATTTAGGACTTCAGATATTTTTTCTCTAGCATTTTCAGGAAGGTCTGTGTCAGCAATACCCACTGTAAAACCTACTTTAAAAAGAACTGCTGTTCCTAATTTGAATATTTTCTCTAATATCTCAAGGGTAGCCTCTGCTCCATATTTTTTATGTATAACTCTAAGCATCAAGCCACTCTCCTCTCCAAGATTTGCCTTATCCATCACACCACTGATAAGCTTTCCATTCTTTATAACAACATGGCTCTTTTCATTGCAATTACCTTTACATAGCCTTGAATGTCCTGAAAAATTAAAATCCTCTGGCAGAAGTATGCTAAATACCTCTTTTCCGTCAAGCACATTTTTTTTAGGCAATTTTGACAAATCTTCAATTCCAATTGAAAATAATAAATCAACTGCCTCTTCTTTTGTAAGCTGTAAATTTCTTGTCAGCAAAAAATTTCCAGAAATAGAATCCTGAATACACCCAATCACAGATAAGCCGTATCTGGGAGATATTAATTGTGTCTGGACCATCATCAGTATTTCAGCTTCTGCTCTAGCTTCCTCTGTTTGTGGGATATGAAGGTTCATCTCATCACCGTCAAAATCTGCATTATATGGATGGCAGACTGCAGGGTTTAGTCTTAAAGTTTTTCCTGGTAAAACCTTGACATAATGACACATCATACTCATTCTGTGTAGGCTCGGCTGTCTGTTAAAAATAGAGATATCTCCATCCATTAAGTGCCTTTCAACTATAAAACCTGGCTGTAATTCTTCTAGTGCTGCTTCTTTTGTTTCTTCAGTTATCTTCTTTCTCTTTCCATCAGGCCTAATGATATAGTTAGCCCCAGGATATTTTGTTGGGCCCTTCTCTACAAATCCTTTCAAATAAGCAATATTCCATTCGTTAACTCTTTCTGGAAATGTTTGATTCATTGCAATTTCCTTAGGGATACCTACCTCATTCAGCTTTATCTTGGGATCTGGGCTGATAACTGTCCTGGAAGAAAAGTTTGTTCTCTTTCCTGCTAGATTATGCCTTATTCTTCCTTCCTTGCTCTTTATCCTTTCTGTTAAAGTTTTAAGTGGTTGTCCACTCCTGTGTCTTGCAATTGGCAATTGTGCAACTGAATTGTCATAGAAAGTAGTTATATGATACTGCAACAGATCCCATAGATCTTCAATTATTATTTCAGGAGCACCAGCACTAATATTTTCAAATAATCTTTGATTAATTCTCACAATATCACCCAGTTTATGAGTTAAGTCATCTTCACTTCTCTCTCCACTTTCAAGTGTGATGCTAGGCCTCATAGTGACTGGCGGGATTGGTAAAATTGTTAAAACCATCCACTCAGGTCTTGCAACCTCTGGTCTAATACCAAATATTTCACAGTCTTCATCAGGTATTTTTTCCAGCCTTGTTCTTATTTCAATGGGGCTTAATCTTCTTTCATTTTCAAGAAAAGTAGTTGGCTTTTCAAGTGTAATCTTTTGCTGCCTAGATTTACAGTGAGGGCATACATTCTTTAAGGTTGTAATAATGTCCTTGATTTTTTTACGCCTTGCTTCAACACCCTCTTTTCTTTCTATATCATCCAGTTCTTTTTTTAACTCAGATATTTTATTCTTTGGTATAAGAATTATACTGCAGTCTCTGCAAATTGTCCTCAATAATGTTAAAACTATATTAATAAATTTTATATGCATTATTGGTCTTGCAAGCTCAATATAACCAAAATGACCAATACACTCCTTAAGCTTACTACCACATGTCTTGCATCTTAAACCAGGGTCAATAACACCGAGCCTTGTATCCATTAATCCACCATCTACTGGATAGCCTTCTTTATCATAAAGCTCAGGGGTAACAATCTTAGCAGAAGACATTTTCTTTATCATTTTAGGAGGGACCATACCGAAAACAATACTTCTTACTTGCCTTGTTATGTAAACCTCAGCTTCTTCAAACCTTTCAGTGCGTTTATCTTCTTTTAAAACCTTTTCAGGCTCTTCAACTATCTTCTCATCGATACCTTCTTTAGTGTCTTTTGCCATTTTATTTATTAATTATAATTCTTAATCTTCTTTTAGTCTTATTTAATCCTATTTTTATCTTTTTACTTGATATTTTTATATTATTTTAATTTGCATTTAGTGTATACTTTTGGTTTTTGTTCTTTATACTTTGCAACTTGTGTGTATTTTGTATCCCTGTCCGCCTCATTAATGTTACAGCGTGGATTGGTGGACTAATGGCATACACAAAGTCACTCGTTTGCTAGTTATATTATCATTCATATTATTATACACACTGTGACTAGTTATTCGAATAATTATTATCTGTCTAACTTAAGTATAGTAATACAACTTATTTTTATTAGTGTATATAATATTACTTAATATTTATTTTCTAGTACTAATCTAGGGAATATTCCTAAGCTTTTAAATTCGTCAAGCATCAATTTGAAAGCATAGCTTATTTCTACATTGCTAACTTCAATATTATCCCCACACATAGGACAGTAAGACTGTTTTTTGATCTCATTGTGGATTGCTATGCTTCCACAATTTTCACATACGGGGACTATAGTCTTGTCTGAGTCAAATCTTTCTTTCAAAAGTAACGATGCCCCATGAGCAACAAAAGTATCCTTTTCCATCTCTCCTAATCTTAATCCACCTTCTTTTGCCCTACCTTCAGTTGGCTGTCTTGTTAATAATTGTATGGGGCCACGTGCTCTTGAATGTATTTTATTTGAAACCATATGCTTTAGCTTTAAATAGTACATGTTTCCAATAAAGATCCTTGCGCTGTACTTTTCACCAGTGATACCACTGTACATAGTTTCTGTTCCAGCTTCCATAAATCCTAGAGAAGCTAACTCTTGCCTTATCCTTTCCTCGGGCTCAGCTTCAAATGCAGTCCCATCAATATACCTTCCTGCTAAAGCACCTGTCTTACCTCCTATTAATTCAAGTAAATGAGCAATAGTCATTCTACTTGGTATACCATGTGGAGAGAATACAATATCAGGGATAATTCCAGATGCACTGAATGGCATATCTGCCTCTGGAACTACCATTCCAACTACACCTTTCTGTCCATGCCTACTAGTGAATTTGTCTCCTATCTCCGGGATTCTTGTGTCTCTTAACCTTACTTCAATTAATCTTCTCCCTTCTTCATTTTCAGTGACTAGAACAAAGTCAACTATACCCTTTTCTCCATGTTTGATAGACACTGAGCTTTCTCTTCTTGTACTTGATGCAAAACTGTACTCGTCCAAGCTAACCAAAAATCTGGGAGGAGAAACTTTACCTATTATAACATCCCCCTCTTTAACTTCTGCTTCAGGGTAGATGATACCATCTCCTTCAAGTAACCTATAATCTTTTTCACTCTTATAGCCTTTAACATCTTTATCAGGAATGCATATACTGTCAACTAATCCGCCAGGATACCTTATCTCTTCAGCAAGACTTGGCCTAAAGTAAGTGCTTCTTCCAAAGCCTCTTTCAATAGATCCCTTGTTTAGCACTATAGCATCTTCCATGTTATAGCCATCCCAACTCATTATTGCAACAACCACATTTTGTCCAGCTGGATGTTTCTCGTAATTAGAGATCTCATGGGTTATTGATTGGACAATTGGAATTTGAGGAGTATGAAGTATATTTACATCCATGTCCATCCTTAAATTATAGTTAGCGACATAAAATCCTAAAGCCTGTTTTTGATTTTTTGCTCCAGCATTAAGCCTAGTGCTCTGGTTGAAATTTGCATAGGGCACATAAGAGGCTGTCAGCCCTAGCATTGCTAAAGGCATTATTTCAAGATGTGTATGCTCAGCTGTTATATCCTTCTCATAAAAAGATGTTAGTGCATTCTCCTCTTCAGAGGCATCAAGGTATTCAATAATGCCCTGCTCAATTAAGTCGTTCCATGATATTTCATTTTTCTGGAGCTGCTTTACATGCTTCTCTATAAGCAAAGGTTTCCTCTCTTTGACTACAATTAAAGGCCTTCTTACCCTTCCTTTTCCACATTCAACACGAATCTCTTTTATCTTTTCGTCATATCCAACATTAACATTATGTGAGATTGCACCCTTTCTCCTCTCCCTAATTACTTGCTTTACAAACTCTTCTGGAGAATCAACAGTGCCTATAAATTTTCCATTTAAGTAAACTTCAGCTAATTCCATCTTAATAAGGTTTATAATGTTTAAATTTGGTTTATATCTTTTTGATTCGATATTTTAATATTATGTTTTTATTTTTCTTTGCTAACAAGTGTGAATTTTGTCTCCCTTGTCCACCACATTAAATATCTTATATTATTTTTATTATTTGCAACGAGGTGTTTCAGTGGTGCTTGTCAGTCCGCCTCATTAATGTTACAGCATGGATTGGCGGACTAACCGCACAGCCTCGCATTTCGAGGCTCGTTTGCAAATTTTTCTTATTTTAGTTTTAGTAAGTTTAATTTATTGCTTTATTCTTTTTTATAGTCTTTTATTGAATTTCTTATTATCCTTATCTGATAACTTTCAACCCTAAATTCTTTAATAGCCTTATTACCTCATCTTCATTGGCATCTTGTGAAACATTAGCTAGCAGTGCCAAATTCTTTCTTAATCCAATATTAGTACCTTCTGGTGTTTCAATAGGGCATAGCCTACCTAGGTGTGTAGGATGTAACTCTCTTGCCTCAAAATTTTCCTGTGAGGCGCTTAAGGGGGAAACAATCCTTTGCAAATGTGAAACAGTTTCTAGGAAGTTTAGCCTTTGTATTCTCTGGCTTATTCCTTTTCTTCCACCTACCCAGGAGCCAGTTGCCATACTACTGTAAATTCTTGAAGTGAGCAGTTTATCTCTAATAATAACCTTTATTGTTGGGATTTTTCCCCTTTTTACAATTCTCTGGAAATTGTATAGCAGGTCATTTATCATGACCTTAAGATTAACCCTAAACAAGTCTGCAAGAAGATCACCAGGTGTCTTTAGTCTTTTATTCATGTAATGATCCTTATCATCAGGGCTTAATTCTTCAGTTACCACAAGCATGCACTTCTTTATCATTTTGCACAAATTATAGGCCTTGTAAATCCTGTCCTCTTTCCTTATTCCAAGATGCGGCAAAAGATATTTGTCAAGGATTTCCTGTGTTCTCTCTACTCTTACTTCCTTGGCTTGTGTAATTCCAATTCTTTTTGCAACCCAGTCTAAGGCATCTTCCTGAGTTTTTATATCAATAAATTCGTATAAATTAATTAGTACTTCACCAAACTGTCTGTCAGAGCTTATAAACTTCATTATTTCTTCATCTTTTAGCAGTCCCAAGGCTTTAATCACAACAATTACTGGTATCTTCTTAACCCTAGTAAATGACAGATAGAATATTCCATCCTTCATCCTTTCAAGAGTATGCGGTATCTTATACGAGCCTCTCTCTGAGAATAATCTACCCTGGAAATTATCCCCTTTTTTTTCAACTAGCATCTTATTTGCTACCAAATCCTCGATGTTGACTAATACTTTTTCTGTTCCATTAATTACAAAGTATCCACCAGGATCGTAGGGATCCTCTCCTTTCTCAATTAATTCCTGAACATTTGATTTATACAAATTGCAGAACTTTGATTTAAGCATTATTGGCAAGTTCCCTATTTGAGTTTTCACTGTCTCTTTCTGAACATTGTTTATATGTGAACTGACCTCAATAAAAATGGGGGAAGAATAAGTTATTTTTCTTAACCTTGCTTCAATAGGAAATATTTTTCTTTCAGAACCATCTGCCTCAGTTATTTTTGGCATCTCAATCCAGATCTTATCGAGTCTGATCTTATGCTCCTCATGCTGAGGTGGAATGATTGTTGGCTCTATATCCCTATTCTCATCAATAATAGTCTGCAACTCTTTTTCTACAAAGTTATTAAAGCTTTCTATACTAGCATCTACAAAACTCTGTTCTTCAAAATATTTCTGCATTAAAATTTTTGAATAGTTAGCCATTTATTACGCACCTGTAGAAAACAAATTCGCCAGCTGTTGGACTGTTCCTTATTATCCTAACTACATCATCTGCCTTTACATCAAGAGTTTTAATAACGGGATCCTTGATCATTATTTTTGGAAGCTCTTTAAGAGTTATATTATATCTTTTTAGAAGCTCTTGTTTTTCTTTCTCAGAAATTTTGAGATGTTTTGGGACAAGTTGGTGTTTGCTAACTTCAAATTTTTTATTCATTTTAATTCCGAGTATTAATTTGGTGATATGAACGGGCCGGAAGGGACTGTCGAGCTTTTTAATTTGCTAAATTTTGGCTATTCGAACCCTTGACCACCTGATTTCCTACATTTGATAAAAGTCAGATGCTCTATTGCCTTATTAAAACCAGGCTGAGCTACCGGCCCAAAGCATAGGAATACTAAATTCCTTAATTCGAAAGCTTTGCTT
>Ga0114945_10001257_pt1 | contig 15899 bp, 12 predicted proteins | sample OV2TP3_FD_87194 | JGI IMG/M metagenome (GOLD analysis project Ga0114945, IMG submission 87194) | Hot spring microbial communities from Beatty, Nevada to study Microbial Dark Matter (Phase II) - OV2 TP3 | ecosystem: Environmental > Aquatic > Thermal springs > Hot (42-90C) | place: USA: Beatty... | reverse complement strand
GGCTTCGAGATCTGGGTCCGGCGCAACGACCGTCCCTCGCGCGAACTGGCCTCCTACCTCCGCGGAGAGATGAATCGAACGCTCTCGACCGAAGACCGCAAGATCAAGGACGACAAGGCGCTCTACGTTCTACGCTACACGTCCTGCCCGTCGGCGCTGGTGGAAGTCGGGTTCATCTCGAATCCGGACGAAGAACGGAATCTTCTCGACTCCTTCTATCGACAGAAGCTCGCCGCGGCCCTGGCCGAAGCCGTCAAGAAATTCCTGGCGGCCCGGCGGTGAGGGGCGGGAGAAACCGCCGAATCGCGAAACCGGCATAGTTCCCCAGGAGGTGGAACATGCCGCTTGCTTCCTTCTCGGACCGCCCTATAATCGTGCCTCTCATGCGCCGAATATGGTGGATCCCTCTCCTGTGGGGGTGCTCTTCCGGACCCTCGCCGGATGTAAAGAGCCCCTACCCTTACGGACGATACCTGGGAGCCCTGCAGCTTGCGGAGCGTCCGAATGCGGAGAACGTCCGGACGCTCGTGGAGATGCTCCAGGATCCCGAATACCTGGTTCGTTCGGGGGCCGTCGTAGCCCTCGCTCGCATCGGGAAACCCGAATTCGCGGCCCATCTCCTCCCCCGCCTATCGACGGAGGTGGAGACATCGCCCATGGTCCGCGGAGACGTCTGCCTGGCCCTCGCGAAGTTGAAGAATCCTCAGGCCATCGTCCCCCTCTTGACCACTCTCCAATCCGATCAGGAGGGAGTCGTTCGTCGGGAAGCGGCCAAGTCTCTTCCCGCGTTCGGCAAGAAGCCCGAGATTCTCCAGGGACTCGCGACCGCCGTGGGCGACTCGGACGTGAGCGTCTCCTGGCGGGCCCATCTCTCGCTCCAGGAAATGACGGGGGCGAAAAGCGTCGCCATGACCCGCGACGCCTGGAACGCCTATCTCAAGGATCATCCGTGAAGATCCGGTTCCTGGAGGAGCCGGTCGACTACGACGGCACCGCCATCCATTCCCTCTGGGCCTATCGGAACTTCGGTATCCAAGGAGACAGCCTCCTAGCGTTCGTCGGGGCCTGCGACATTCCTTTCGACCACATGGTGGATCTCGAGGATGTTCGCGCCGGGAAACGGATCTGGAGTCCGAAGATGCTCCACTTCATCGAAGAGCGATTCGACACGGATCTCGAGAAGGCGGTTCTCCGGCAGCGTCTCCTGGCCACTGTCGCGCGCGATCGCCTCGCGGAGCGGAAGGTCCCCGTCCTTCGGCACGGGGATGACCTCTTCGTCGGAGAGAGAAAACTCTCGATCTCGATCGCGGCGGCGACGCCGGTGTCGACGAAGATTCACTTCGGGATGAACGTCGTTCGCGCCGAAGGTCTGGACGTCCCCACGGAAGCGCTGGCCACCTTCGGAGTCCAGCCGAAGGAGCTTGCGGATCGGGTGCTCGAATCGTACGCCGAGGAACTGGGCGGCGTCCTGGACGCCCGAACGAGGGCTAGGGGCGTGCCGTGAAGGACCGCCGCAAGTGGCTCTTCAACGTCCTTCGCGTCGTCTTCGGCTTGGCGTTGCTGTACGTCGCCTACCGCCTCATTCACTTCCACGACCTCTGGGTGGTTCAACGGGACGGGCTCAAGCTCCAAGCGAGCGAGGTGCGCGACGAGGGTTCCCATTGGCGGGTGAGGGCGGACGGCGCCGAGCAGGTCCTGCCGAAGGAAGGGACGAAGGTAGAGTTCCGCGAGGGATTCCTTTCGCTGTTCCGGCGGATGGATCGCCGGCTCTATTTCCTCATTTCCCCCCTCCTCTTGGTTCCCCTCGCGGTGGCGGCGTTCCGCTGGTATCTGCTCCTGCGCGCGAGCGGATTCGAGGTCCGCTACTCCACGATCCTGCGGGTGACGTACCTCGGCGCCTTTTTCAACAACTTTCTCCCGGGGAGCGTCGGGGGGGACATCGCGCGGGGCGTGATCGCGGCGAAGGGAGAGGACCGGAAGGCGGCGCTGGCGGCCACGATTCTCCTCGACCGACTTGTCGGACTGGCCGCGATGATCGTGATGGCGGCGGTGTGTGTGGCTCCCCTCGCGACCGATCCGCGGCTCCGGATTCCCGTCCTCCTTGTCGGCGGGGGGCTGGTGGGGTTGATCCTCGCCTACGTCGTCTATTTCAGCCGCACGATCCGCAACCTGCCGTTCCTTCGGAAACTCAAGGGCGCAGGGAAGGTAGGAAAGATCGCGCGGGATTTGGACGCGACGTTTCATCTCGTCAAGGAGCGGAAGGGCGTGGCGGTGCAATGCGCCCTCCTTTCCGTGCTCGCGCAGATCCTGACCATCGGAGTCATTTTCGGGCTGGCTCGCGGACTGGGTGTTACTCAGGTCACCCTCCTTCAGTTTTTCATCTTCGAGCCCATCATCTTCATCTTGACCGCAATCCCGGTCTCTCCAGGCGGCTGGGGCGTTCAGGAGGGGGCGTATGCCCTTCTCTTCGGCCTGGTGGACGTTCCTCGGAACCAGGCCATCGCGATCTCGATTCTGTATAAGCTAACGCTGGTCTTCCTCTCCCTTCCCGGTGGTATACTCTTTGCCTTAGGGGGAGCACGAAGACGCCGTGAAAGCGGAGCTCGTACTGAAATCGACGGACCGACAGGAGACGTTCCCGCTCACGAATGAGCGCGTGACGATCGGCCGGAGCATCCATACCCACATCCGTCTCATGGACAAGTTGGTCTCGCGCGAACATTGCGAGATCGTCCGCATGGGAGAGCGCTACATCCTCCGCGACCTGGGAAGCTCCAACGGGACCATCGTGAACGGAAAGGCCGTTTCGGAAAAGGTCCTCGAGTGGGGAGACAAGCTCCAGGTCGGCGAGACGGTACTGGTCTTTCTGGTCGAGGCGCCGAATCCGGACGGGACCAAGGACGTCGAGGTCACCCCGGGCGCCGCGGTGGAAGAGGAGCGAAGCGTCTTCCTTCCGCTCACCGAAGTCGATTTTCGCGAGGCCGCGGGAGGGGCGATCGGTCCGGAACTGCCGCGCCTTCTGTACGACGCCGCCCGCGAGGTGCTCTCCAAGGAATCGGTCCCCCAAGCCTGCGCGGCCTACCTTCGCTTGCTCCTGCGCATCGGTCGATTCGGTCGCGCGGCGGTCGTTCTCTTCGACTCCACCGGGGAAGTCGTCGAGCGGTTCACGAAAGCCGGACCCGACGCGAAGCGCCACGGAATCCAGCTCGAGGCCGGAGCGCTCCGGAGGATCTTCGAGAATCGCGAAACCTTCCGGCGGGGCGGCGAGGAGGTGGACGAGATGACCTACTCCTCCCTCCTCGCCCCGATCCTGGGGAAGGACCGAGTCCATGGCGCGGCCTATGTGGACGATCTGACCGCGCTTTCGCCCCTCCGGGACGGCGACGTCCACCTCCTGGGAGCGCTCTCGGGAATGGTCGGCTGCTCGCTGGACGCCCTGACCCGGGTGCAAACGGCACGCGAAGAGCGCGAAAACCTTCGAAGATGGATCGCGGCGGAGAACGAAATCGTCGGGGATACGGAGTCGATGCAGCAGGTCCTCGATCTCGTCGGAGAGGCGGCGAAGGCCGATGTCCCGGTCCTGGTTCGAGGGGAGGGCGGCACGGGGAAAGAACTGATCGCTCGGGCCGTCCACCTCAACAGCCGGCGTGCCGGCGCTCCCTTCGGCGTCTTCCACTGCGCCTCTCTCGCTCCGGAATCGCTCGAAGTCGAGCTCTTCGGGCACGAGAAGGACGCCCTCCCGGGAGCGGTGGTGCGGCGCAAGGGCCGGATCGAGACGGCACAGGGAGGAACGCTGTTCCTCGACTCCGTGGGAGAATTGCCCCAGGAGTGCCAGCTTCGATTGGCGCGATTCCTCGAGGAGCATCGGATCCTTCGACTGGGAGGGACGGATCCAGTCCCGCTGGACGTCCGAATCATCGCAGGCACGACGCGGGACTTATCGAGTTCGGCCGCTCGAGGAGCGTTCCGGGAGGAACTCCTTTCCCGACTCGGAGCCATCGAGATCGTGATCCCCCCCCTCCGAGATCGTCGTGAGGACATCCCCCTCCTCGTCCGCGCCGTTCTGGACGATCTAACGGAGCGAATGGGCCGCCGAGTCGAAGGCCTGAACGAAGCGGCACAGGCCCTCTTTCTGCATCACGAGTGGGCCGGCAACGTGCGGGAACTCCGAAACGTCCTCGAGCGCGCGGCGCTCCTGCCTTCCTCTCCGACGCTGGTGCCCGAGGATTTCCCCTCGCTGCTCCAGGGACGCACGGGCAGCCGGGAGGCTCCGCGGAGCCTGGACGAGGTGGAACGGGAGCACGTGCTGCGCGTGCTCCGGCTCGTCGGCGGAAACCAAGCCGAGGCGGCCCGCCTCCTGGGACTGAGCCGCACGGCCCTCCAGGAGCGGCTGACCCGGTACGGCATCGGCGGGTGACCCCGCGCTACGGTACACTTCCCGGTCGAGGATCGTCTAACCTGAGATTTCGGCGCCGGAACCGCAATTGGGGTGTGTTGGAGGTGGCATGAACCGTCGCGGGTCCGTTTCTGTCCCCGTCCGTTCCCCGGAACAGGTATCATACTGACGTGCAACCCGAGACGTGGGGCGATTTCGAGGTTTATCCCGACCAGGTCTTGGGCCGGGGCGGGATGGGGTCCGTCTATCGCGGTCGGCAGATTTCGCTCGACCGCCCGGTCGCAATCAAGGTCCTCAAGCGGGAGCTTTGCGAGGATCCGGAATTCGTCAAGCGTTTCCACCGCGAGGCCTCGCTCCTGGCGCGGATCACCCACCCCAACGTCTTGCAGATCTATGCGGCCGGGGAGCACAAGGGGCTCCAGTACTTCGCGATGGAGCTTCTCGAGGGAGAAGACCTTTCCGGTTATCTGAGGCGAGAATATAAGTTCTGCCGCGGCGAGATCTTTCGGATCGCGATCGACACCTCCTCGGCACTGGACGCGGCGTGGCGGCACAAGATCATCCATCGCGACATCAAGCCGTCGAACATCTTCCTCACCCAGGACAATCAGCTCAAGGTGATGGACTTCGGTTTGGCGAAGTCGTCCGGGGCCGGCGACATTACGATGGATCAGACCATCCTGGGAACCGCGAAGTACATGTCTCCGGAGCAGGCGACGAATCAGCCGATGGACATCCGAACCGACCTCTACTCCCTGGGCGCCGTTCTCTACGAAGTCTCCACCGGTCTTCCGCCCTTTTCCGGGGACAATCCTACGGCGATCGTCTATCGCCATGTTCACGAGGCGCCCGCCCCGCCGCGCTCGCACAACGCAGAACTCGAGGCCGACATCGAGGCGATGATCCTAAAACTCCTGGCTAAGAGTCCGGACCAGCGATTCCAGTCCCCCGAAGAGGTGATGGAGTATAGCCGCGCCGCGGTCGAAGGGGCGGCGCCGGAGCTCGGGCTTTCCATCCCCGTGGCTCCCAAGAAGGAATCGGTCTTTTCGAACATCGCCCCTCCCGCCGAGGAGGCGACGGACGAGACGGTGCTGGTCCAGGCGGAGGAGGCTCAGGAGCAAAAGAAGGGAAGCTTCGTCGGAATGCTCCTCGCCCTCCTTCTGGGCTTCGGGGCCGTGGGAGCCGGAGGCTACTTCGCATGGAAGAGAATGAAGGCGACTCCGGATCCCGGCGCGGCCAAGACGGTCTCGGCGGGGGATGTGGGCGGAGGAAAAAAGGAGTCTTCGGGAGGCAAGGGTTCCGGGGACGCATCCGGAGGCAATACGGGCGAGCGGAAAGGCGACAAGCCGATCGACAAGACCAAGGACAAGACCGAGGAGACGAACCGGAACACCTCTCACGAAACCTCGGGAGGAAAAGCCTACGAGGAGGCGGTCTCCCGATCGGAGGAAGCGAAGAAAAAGGGCGATTGGGACACGGCTCTTCGGGAATTGGACGATGCCGAAAAGCACGTTCCCGAGGGCGACGGGCGGAGGGCGGAGATCGAAGCCAAGCGCTCGGCGATCCGATTCGAACGGGCCCATCGAGTTGCGGAAGAGGCCTTCGGGCGTAAGGACTGGGTCGCCGCGATCCGCTCGTACGAGGAAGCGACGAAGGAACTTCCCGAACGGGACGAACGCCGCACCTCGATCTCCAAGAAGATCGCCGAGGCGAAGTTCCAGATCGCGTGGACGGAGGCGGAAGATCGGTTCGCGAAGAAAGAGTGGGAAGAGGCGCTGCGACTCACCGCCGAAGCCGGAGCGCTGTTGCCCGAGGGCGATGCGCGGTCGGCCGACGTGAAAAAGCGGACGTCGGCGATCCGATTCGAGCGGGCCTTCGCGCGCGGGGAAACGGCCGCCGGGCGGAAGGATTGGGCTTCGGCGCGAGAGGCGTTCGAGGAGGCGCTGAAAGAGCTTGGCGAGGACGACCCTCGGCGCGAGGGCGTCGTACGAAAGCGCGACGGCGCCGGCTTGGAGGTCACGCTCGAGGAGGCCGCCAAGGAGCGGGATCTCGCCAAGCGCGTGGAAACGTATCGAGCCTGCCTCGGACGCGATCTTTCCCGCATTCGTCCGTTGCTCCGCTCCGCGGCGGTCCAGCTCGCGCAGCAGCGGATGAAGGCCAAGGAGTGGGCGGGGGCGGCCGAGGCGTTGAAGCTGGCGATCGAGAACGAACCCGACGCCGAGGCTCGCGCGAATCTCGAGCGGCGCCTCGCTTTCTGCGCGCGCGTCGAAGCGGTCCTCAAGGCGGAATCGGCGGAGGAGTGGATTCGGGCCAAAGAGCTGCTCGTCGAGTTGTTGGCCGGAGAGAACTACGGAATGCGCGCCTTCCTTCAGGAGCGGCTGAAGTTCGTCAACGAAAAGCTCGAAGCCGGGATGACGGGCGAGGACAAGCGGAACCGCGATCTCTTCTTGAAATTGGTGGCGGAAGCCCGCCAAGCCTTCGACGCGGGCCAATGGAACGAGGCCCATCGCAAGATGGAAGAGGCGTCGAAGGACGAATATCGCCCCTTCCACGACGAGCCCTTCCGCCGGGATCGGGCGCACTATTCGGTTGCGGCGAAACCTCCGAAGGGGATGGTCTACGTCCCCGGAGGAAAATACGTCGTCGGCGATTCCGGCGATCGCACCCTTCATGGCCCGAGTTGGGAAGTCGAGCTCAAGCCCTATCTCATCGACATCGAGGAGGTCTCGCGTCGCGACTATCGGGACTTCTTGACCTACCTCAACCGGGAGGGACACAAGCTCTGCCATGCGGACGAGCCGCGGGGATTGACCCACCTTCCGGAACGACGCGCGACCGGCGACGGCCCCGTGAATTGGGTTACGTGGTGGGATGCGACCGCGTACGCCGCGTTCCGCAAGAAGCGTCTGCCGACGGAGACGGAGTTCGAGGTGGCCGCCGGATACGATCCGTCGTCGCGGAGCCGTCGCGCCTACCCGTGGGGGGACGGCTATGGAAGCGGCGGGGGAGAAAGCGCCTTCGGACTTCGAGGGTTGGACAACGACGTTCTCGAGTGGACCTCTTCGGACTACCAGTCGTATCCCGGCTCCCAGTTCTCGGATACGCGGTTCGGCTCGGAGAGGAAAATCTTGCGGGGAGGGACGCGCTCTACGGGCGAGCAGCGGAAGCAGGCCCTGAAAGTGACCCACCGCTCCTACTGGCTGCGAGGTCGCGGCGAGATGTACACGGGATTCCGCTGCGTCATGGAGATTCCCGAGAAGTAACTCCGTCGTCCCATTGTCGTTTGACTCCCCCTCACCTCAGCCCTATACTCGATCAACGTGGCGAACGATGGGTGGGGCGACTACGAAGTCTACCTCGATCAAGTGCTCGGCCGGGGAGGCATGGGCACGGTCTACAAGGGAAAGCAAGTCTCCGTCAATCGGCTCGTCGCGATCAAAGTCCTGAAGCGGGACCTCACCGAAAGCACCGATTTCGTCCGTCGGTTCTATCGCGAAGCCACTCTCCTCGCCAAGCTCGTCGATTCCCGCATCGTCCAGGTGTACGGCGCCGGACAGGCCGAAGGACAGCACTGGTACGCGATGGAGTTCGTCGAAGGAGAGGATCTTTCGACGCGAATCCGTCGCGGCTATCAGTTCACCCACGAGGAGATCGTGCGGATCTCCCTCGAGACGGGAGAGGCGCTGGCGGCGGCCTGGCGCGAGAAGATCATCCACCGCGACATCAAGCCGTCCAACATCATCATGACGAAGGACAACCACGTCAAGGTGATGGACTTCGGGCTGGCCAAGAATCCCGAGAACGACCTTACGCAGACGGAGATGATCATGGGGACGGCGAAGTACATGTCCCCCGAGCAGGCGACCGGAGGTCACTGCGACATCCGGAGCGATCTCTATGCCTTGGGCGCGGTTCTCTACGAGCTTTCGACGGGGACGGCGCCCTTCGTCGGCGAGAGCGCTACCGCGGTCATCTATCAGCATGTGCACAAGGTCCCCGTCTCTCCCGAGAAGCTGAATCCCTCGCTTCCTTCCGCGCTCTGTCAGGTGGTGATGCGGCTCTTGGCGAAGGATCCCAAGGATCGATATCAGACCCCCGAAGACCTGAATCGCGATTGCAAGGCGATCATCGAAGGGGTGAGTCTGGACGAGAAGACCGTCCTCTATCACGAAGTCGGAAAATCTCCGACGGGTCAAACCGCCGGAGTGCCGTCGCCGACGATTCCGATCGTGACCGAGGAGCGCGAGGGGCGCGGCGGTTTGATCGTCGGACTGGCCGCGGCTCTCTTGATCCTCGGCGTCGGCGGATTCTTCCTCGTCCGCGCCCTTCGGACCGGGCCGGTGGATCCGAAGACGAACGGAGGCGGCGGAGGAGGGAATAACACCGGCGGCAACGGCGGTCATGTGCAGAAGCCCGAGTGGGAAAAGCAGTACGAGAGGCTTCTCCTGGATGCCGGCGTTGCGGCCGCGCGGCGGGATTGGCGTGCGGCAAAATCCTCCTACAGTCAAGCGCTGGAGCTGCTCCGAGTGAATCGGCCCGAGGACGCCCGCATCGCGGAAATCGAGCGCAAGTACAAGAGCGTGCGCTTCGAGGAAGCGATCGAGGAGGCGGGGAAGAAGACGGAGTTGTTCGAGAAGATCGCCCTCTATCGGCAGGCGCTGGAAGATGCCGGGTCCGAGGAGGAGCGGAAACGAGCCGAGCGATTGCTCCGATCGTGCGAGTCCGAGCAGGCGCAGAGGGACGGCGTCCAAAGAATGTCCCGGCAGGACTGGAGCGGGGCGGCGCAGGCCTTCAAGGAGGCGATGGAAAAGTCCGACGCCCCCGAGGATCGGGCGCGGAGAGAGAAGCTCCACCAGTTCTGCTCCACGATGGTCGAAATCGGACAGCTCGAACGGGAAGAGAAATGGGACGACGCGAAGGCGAAAGTCGAGCAGCTTCAGAAGGGCGACGTGTTCGAATTCGGAGAACTCCTTCATAAGATCCTCGAAGGGGTGAACGGGAAAATCGCCGTGCGGGACGGCGCCCGGTACAAGAAGATCTTGGAGGAGGCGCAGGCGCATTATCTAGGGTGTCGGTGGGAGGATTCGGGGAAGAAGCTGGACGAGCTGGAGCACGAGCGGTTCGCGGGGTTCCGGGACGAGAATTACCGGGAACTCCGCAAGAAAATCCATCGTGCGCTCAAGCCGCCGGCGGGGATGGTATACGTCCCCAAGGGGACCTATTCCGTCGGCGTCGATGGGGACAAGAAGGAGTTCGGTCCCCAGCATCGGGTCGATCAGGAGGAATTCTACATCGACCTCAAGCCCGTCACGGCGGGGGAGTACGGAGGCCTCTTGGCGGCCTTGGGAGCCGACGGCCACAATGTCTTGTGGTGCCATGCCGACGAGGCGAAGCTCACGAACAAGAGCCACCGCCCGCGTCGATTCGATGGGTTGACCGCCGACCAGCCGGTCACCGAGGTCGACTGGTTCGATGCTCACGCCTATGCCGCGTGGAAGGGAAAGCGACTCCCGACCGAGTTCGAGCTGGAAATCGCGGGATCCTGGGACGTCAAGGCCGGCAAGAAGCGTCTCTACGCCTGGGGAGACTCCGCGACGGGCCGCGGCCCGAGCCCGTTCGGCCTCGAAGGGCTCGACGACGACCTCCCCGAGTGGACCTCTTCCCGCTATTTCTGGTACCGGAAGACCGAGGAGATCAAGCGCGACCAATGGGTGCTTCGAGGAGGCTACAAGTTCGATCGGGAGACGGAGCTCAAGACCTTCTTCCGGTTCGCCGACTACCGGGACAAGGCGGGACACTTCGGGATCCGGTGCGCGCGGACGATTCGCGCCGACGAATAATTTCCTCCGCGATTCGATCCGGACGGGCTACACTTTGTAGACGACAACCAATGGGAGGAACGTCATGAAGAGGTCGGTTCTCGTCTTGGCGGCGGCGGGCCTGGCTCTGGCAGGGTGCGGGGGACCTCCGAAGAACATGGCGACGCAAGAGGAACTGGCGGCCTTGCGCACCGATCATGAGGGAAAAATCAAGGGGGTGTCCGACGATCTGGACCGGAAGCTCAAGGAGTCCGTATTCGAACTCGAGAAGCGCATGACCTCGGCCTTCAAAGAGCTCCCCGAGATGCTCGCGACCTATCAGAAGATGAAAAACACCCTCGAGGACCTCGCGAAGCTCAAGGAGGAACTCGAAAAGCGCGTCGCCGCTACGGATCTTAAGGTCGAGACGGCGAACAAGAACCTGATCACGGTGCTCGAAGCCGAAGAGAAGCTTCTGAGCGAGCGTGTGGCCGAAATCCGCCGGACGCTGGAGCAATTGAAGAAGTAACGTGGCGCGGCGGACTCCGGACGCCATCGACTCCCTGCGCGTCCTCGCGGTCGTGATCCTCGGGGTCGTGGGCCTCTCGACTGCACTCTCGTTCTTTCATCGATCCTTGTGGGCGATGGTCGCCGGGGTCGAGGGTCCGTTCCTCCTGGGCCCTCTCGCCTACGCGCTGGCCTTTCGGTTGGGGGTCGTGGACTCGTTCGCGCTCCGACTCCCGCGATTCCGCTCGGTGTTCTTCGTCCTTCTCGCCTCGGCCGGCTCGATGTGGCTTCTGAACGGCCTGGTACTGCTCCAGGAACTCCTCCTCACGAAGATCGGCATGGGGGAGTACGTTCGGAGCGCGGGAGACCGCCTGGAGCGACAGGTCATGGACGTCCTCCTCTCGGACCGCATCGCGGCCGTGGCGCTGTTCAGCGCGATCCCGGCCCTCTGCGAGGAGTTCTTCTTTCGCGGGATCGTTTTCCAGGGGTTCCAGAGGAGCTTCAGCCCCTTCCGGGCGCTCCTCTACACCGCGGTTCTCTTCGCCCTCGTGCATCTCGAGCCGCTCAAGATGCTGCCGATGCTCGCGCTGGGCTTTTTCTTCGGCGGGCTCGTCCTCCTGACGCGAAGCTTGTGGTCTTCGGTCCTGGCCCACGCGGCCAACAACCTGGCCGTGCTGTTCGTTTCGCTCGCCGGACACGATCGCGGTACCGATGTCGCTCGGGCCGGACCGTGGTACGCCTATGCGGCTTCGGCTGCGGTCTTCGCGCTGGCCATGGCGTGTTTGATCGCGGACCATCGCGCAGAGTCTCGAGAGGGCTGAGCGAACCGCAGGAGAGTCGAAGGGTTTCAGAGGCGCGACCCCCCAGGGCGTAGGGATGCCACTTTGATATTCGCCCTGATTAGGGTTCGTCACGAAACAACCGACTCGGATAATGGAGGACAAGGAACAACCGCCAAGACGCGGAACCGCCAAACAGATCGTTCCCGGAATCATTCGTTTGGCGATATGGCGGTTCAGCTGGTCTTCCGGAAGAAGGCATCCGGTGTTCTCTGACGCGTCCTTACAGCGTCACTTCGTCGTCGGCAACCCTCTCGGGTTTGCCTCCTCCTCGCTCCTTGCATTTGAACCCTCGGCGCCGCCACCGCGGCCACGCCTCTACCGGGCTCTTAGGCGCTCTGCCCGGCCTTCTTCTCGCCGTAGAAATCCGGCGTGGGGGGGAGCGGCGACGGCTCGGTGTAGGGAATCTCGCCCGTCAAGACGCGACGGAGATCCTCCAGCCTCCGCTGGCCGATCGAGAGTTCCAAATCGATCACCCCGATTTGGCGCTCCTTGATCCGCATCTCCTCCTCGAGCTGTTTGCGCCGCTGTCGGAGGTTTTTCTCCTTCTTGGCGAGCTCTTCGATCTCGAGCTCCGCCTTCAGTCGATAGATGTTCGCGTGCTTCTTCCGGATGGACTCGCGGACGCCGGCGATGATGTCGAACTTGGCCGCCAAGCTCGTGTCGGGCAGCTCCCCGCGAAGATCGCGCTCCAGAAAGAGCTGGCCGGTCCAGCAGAACATCACGTCCAATTCGCGTTGGACGTCCGAGATCCGCTTTTCCGTTTCTCGGATCTTCTCCTGGTGTTCTTCGGTCACGCCCAGTTTCCGAAGGTCCGTTTGAATCTTCTCGATCTCCGCGCGAGTTTGGCCGTCGTCCTGGGAGAGCTTGTCCAGTTCCTTCTTCTTGTCCGCGTCCAGGGCGTAGAGCGTCTTGAGCTCTCCGGTCGCGAGGGACTCGAAGTCGCTGTCGGCCAGACGGCGGCCGGCCTCGCCGAACGAACGGAGTTTCTCCTTTTCCGACTTGTTGAGGTCGCTCCGAACGGCGAACTTGCGACTCTTGTACTTGAAGAGCTTTTCGAGGAAGCCCTTGTCTTTCTCCTCGGTCTCCAGCTCCTTGAGCTCCCCGTGAAGGCGCTCCATGTCGGCGTCGAGTTTGAGGAGCTCCTCGAAAAACGTGCGGTGTTTGGCCCGGTCCGCGAGGGTCTTGAAGAGGGTGTAGGATCCGGCGCCCAGCTCCACGAATCGCGCCTCGCGTTCCTTGAGAACGTCTTTGCGCCGTTTCTGATTGTCCCCGAGCTGCTGATTCAGCTCCTGCAGGCGGCGGACGAGGGCTTGAATACGGACGATATCCTGCTGGTAGGAGTCGATGCTTTTCCGCAGGGAATCGATGTTGTTCAGGTACTTGACGAGCTCGCCGCTCTGGATCGCGTGGTGGTTGAGCTCGCCGATGCGCTTCCCGATCAGGATGCATTCGGTCGTGATCTGCTGTTCCAGACGACCGATCTCGGTTTCGTTCTGCTCGATATCCTTTTTTCGCGCGTCCATCGCAGGAATCGGTCCCTCGGTCCCGTCCAGAGAGAAGGAGGCTCGAACCTCAGCATACACATTTGGTTGACACTTGTAAATTATGACCGTAGAATTCGCCCTCGAGTTTCGGGCGGGGAGAGGGAACGTTCGGCTCCGGGCACGGGAATCGGACATGGGCGCCGTCCAGCACGAGAAGTACTACGCGGCCCTTCCCACCGACGAGCGCATCCTCGTCACCCTTCGAGACGAGCTCTACGAGGGGTCGTGGGATCAATTCCTCCAGGATCTTCGGGATCGGCTCAAGACCAAGCCGTACATCTTCAAGCTCGTCAACCGAATCCAGGACGACATCGCCCGAATCGAGAAGCTGATGGACTACGAAAAGAAGCACCATGTGAATCTGCGGGATTTCGCGAAGAAGAAGGAGGCGAGATGAGGCCGGGACGGAGAGAAATCGCCCTCGCCTGCGTCCTCCTGTCCGCCTGCTCGACGGGCGGTGGGGACGTCCGCAATCGAAGCCTCTACGACGGGGCCGACGTGGTCACCACGGTGCAGGATCCGGGGATCCAGGCCGTCAAGGCCGAAGTGCGCACCCTGCCTTTCAAGCACCTCGAATGGGAGTACTCGCTCTCCCGCCACCGGATCCGGCGAATGACGGTTTCCGGCAATTTCGTATTCGTCGAAACTCCGACCGCCGAGGTCCTGGCCATCGACCGGTACGTCGGCGAAGTCAAGTGGATCTACCGAGTCGATACGGACACTCCGCTCGACTTCCCGCCCGTCGTCGCACACGGGGTTCCCGAGATGATCCTGAAACTGGAGAAAGACCTGGTTGCAGTCAACCGCGACATCGACCAGATCATCAAGGAACGCGGTCCCGGGAAGGAGAGCCAGGAAAAGCAGAAGGAGCGCAGCGAGAAGCGGGAAGCGCTCAAAGTGGCTCAATTCGGGGACAACGTCTACTTCCTCTCCCGGCAGGTGCTCTACTGCCTCGATCGCGAGTCGGGGACGCTTCGTTGGTCGCACCGCCTCGAGTTCGTCCCGGGCACCCAGCCGTTCGCGACGCAGTTCTACGTCTTCATCGGCGCGGCCGATTTTTCGCGGGTGTACGTGCTGAGCGTCAAGGACCGCGGCTCCATTCTGGACTTTTTCCGGGCCGACATTCAGGCGGACGAGAATCAGATTACGGCTCGACCCGTGTACGAAGACCCCGTGCTGTACTTCGGGTCCCACGACGGGAAAGTCTATTTCTACTCGGTGCGGGATCGAAAGCGCGGAAACCCCGTTCAAACGGGCGGACCCATCATGGCGGAGCCGGTGATCCACCGGTTCCGGTACCGCACGACGGAGCCGGACAAGGAGAACGCGGGGAAAACGAAAGAGGTCGAGCGCGAGGGCAAGGCCCTGCTCGTCGGGAGCGCCGACAACGCCTTCTATTCGATCGAAGCCGCCAGCGGGCAACTCCTCTGGCGCTATGAGTGCGCCGGGCCGATCAAGACGGCGGCCGTCGCGAAGGATCTGACCGTGTACGTGAAAACGGAGGACGGCGCTCTGTTCGCTCTGAACGTCATGCCCCTCCACAATCAGGCGGATCCTTCGTCGTGGCGACGCAGCGGGGAGATGCGATGGAAGATCCCCCTCGGGGAGCGCTTCCTGATGAAGGGAAAGCAGTACGTCTATGTCCTGGGCCCTCGAAAAGAGATCTACGCGATGAACGAGATGATGGGGGATCTTGCGGGGCGGTACCCGACGAGACACCTGCAGTTCCTCGTCACGAATACGGCGGACGATCTCTTCTATTGCGCGAACTCGGGCGGTCACATCTTCGCCCTGCGTGAGTCCAAAGAAGAGTATTAGCGCGCTGACCCTGCCTCAGATCGGCCGCTTGGCCCGGTGGTCCGTCTTGGCCGCCTTGGGCCGGGAGCGGAGCCTGAAGCGAGAAATCCTCCGCGGGATTTCGATTCCGCAGAAGGCCGTCCGAGAGGCCTTTCTACAACTGGTGCTCTTCGCGGGATACCCCCGCGCGATCAATGCGCTCTTCCTCGTTCCCGATCCGATCGGGAGGCTTCGGCCGTCGCGAGGCACGGTCGCTTCGCGTCGCCGTCGGGGCGAGTGTCTTTGCCGGCGAATCTACGGGCCGGACTTCGGCCCCCTAATGGGCGCCATGGAGCGCCTTCATCCCGCCCTGGCGGAGGGAATCCTCGAGGAGGGATACGGGAGAGTGCTCTCGAGGCCGGGGCTCTCGCCGCGCGAGAGGGAACTGATCCTGGTGCCCGTCCTGGCCGCGACGCGCGCGTGGCGCCAACTTCCTGGCCACCTCCGGGGCGCACGGCGAGTCGGAGCGAGTTGGGACGAAATCCGGAGGGTGATCGGCGGGATCCGAGACCTTCTGGACCGCTCCGCCCGGCGCGCGCTCGACTACGCCGTCCGCTCCGAGCGGGGGCGGTACGCGTAATACGAGTAGTAGTAGTAGTACTGCTCGCGGGCGCCTCCGGCCTTGTTGAGAAGCACGCCGCACAGTTTTGCCGATACGTTTTCGAGGAGGCGCTTGGCCCAAGTCGCTTCTCGCGTATCGGTGCGGCCGGCCTCGATGACCATGAGGGTGGTGTCGGTGAGCGCCGCGATCTTCAGCGCGTCGCCCGTCCGGAGGATCGGAGGCGAGTCGAGCACCACCACGTCATAGTGCTGCTTCGCGGCCTCCATGACCACCTCGATCCTTTGGGGATCGAGAAGGGCGTAGGGGTTTTCGGGTTTGGTGCCGCTGACGCAGACGTGAAGATTCGGAAGCCCGGCCTCCTGGAGGAAGGGCTGATCGGGCTCCATCGCAACGGTGCCCAGCAGGAGATCCGAG